>OBEQ010301643.1_pt1 | contig 44867 bp, 12 predicted proteins | sample 1670901 | NCBI WGS metagenome assembly OBEQ01 (sample SAMEA104232315, study PRJEB22302) | groundwater metagenome | biome: forest; feature: aquifer; material: groundwater | place: USA | collected 2011-08-07 | depth 5.4 m
AATCCCCTTTTCCTTAAGCCTCTGATGGCGCCGTATCGAATCCCCCCAATAAGAATTCCCGCCATCCACCAAAATATCGCCCGCTTCAAGCTTGGAAACCATGTCGTCCAAAACCTTGTCCACCGCAGGTCCGGCAGGAATATAAATAAAAACCGCTCTTGGTTTCGAAAGTTTTTGTTTAAAATCCTCGAGACGCTGAATCTGGATAAGGCCGGCTTTTATGTACTCTTCCGGCGCTTCCTTTAGATCGAAACCCACAACCCGCATGCCCTTTTCAAGCGCCTGCAATGCAAGATTTCCGCCCATTTTTCCTAAGCCCACGAGGCCCCACTCTTCTCCCGTAGTCATATCACTCTTCCCCTTTCTAATTCCCTACAGTTCTTATCGGGCTTTCCGGAGCACAGGTTCTTTTTGGAACACAAAAATATTTTTAATCCCCCTCTTAGGCCCCAGCAGAAGATCGCGATAGGATTTCATTTCGTAACGCCCGGTGATCAGCGACTGAACGGCCTTCGGCCATCGCTTCTTAAAAATATTCAGATCCTTGACGGCGGCCTCGAAAGCCGCGCGTCCCGCGTTCACGGTCCCAAAAAAGACCTGATTCTTAAGCACCAGATTTCTCATAATTTGGTCTGCATCCACCTGGATCGGACCCTTGATTCCAGGAATTCCCGTAAAAACCATAACGCCATTGGTACCCAAAACTTGCATCATTTCGAAAGAGATTTGTGCTGCACCCGTAGCTTCATACACTAAATCGATATTGCCCAGGTGTTTCACGAAATCGCTTAAAGATTCGGAAGCGGATGAAACATAAGTACCTCCCACGGATTGTATGAACGATGCTTCCGCGCTTGAATTGGATTCGCGCGAATAGACATAAACCTCAAAACGCGCCTTCAAAAGCACCAGGGCTCCCAGAAGACCCACCGGGCCGGCCCCCAAGACTACCGCCTTATGGCAATAACCCGGCTTCCGGCCCTTGGGGTTGGGCCCCCAGGGGAGACGTTGCTGCACTTGAAAAATTTGAAGGAGCGCCTTTTCGGCAATTGTCAGCGGTTCGGTGAGAATCGCCACATCGCGCAGCGCTTTAGGGACACGATTAAAATATTTTTGATCGTCTACAACGATCTCCGTCATATAGCCATGAGATCCTTTGATCCCTCTTTCCGTAAAATCACCCGTGAAACAAAAATCCTGGCGGCCGGTACGGCAGGCAAAACAATTTCTGTGGCGGCATGGACGGCGAACCATCAGCACTACAAGATCGCCGACAGAGACGCGGGACACCGAGGACCCGATTTCAACCACTTGCGCCAAAGACTCATGCCCAATCACGAGATAGTCGGAGCCAACCGGCGGAGTCCCATATTGAAACGAGGCGATATCCCTATCCGTGCCGCAGACACCAACTTCCAGGATGCGGACTTTAACTTCGGTAGGTTTTATGATCTCGGGGAGCGGATGATCAATAAGCTTGATTTCTTTTTTGGAAGGAAAAACGGCGACAGCCTTCATAAAGTTCCTTTGTGGGTTAACAAACAGATGTGACGCTGCTGCTTATTATATCGTCATTCTTCTCCACTGTTCAGGTGTGAAAAAGCCCCAGTTCAGGGAGCGAACCGGGGCTTTTGGCCTCTCTGTTGTGGCCTTAAGAGAGGAAAGATTGGGGTCGGTGGCTGGATGACGTTAGAACCTGTCTGATAGCCGCCGCATAGCTCAGCTTTGACCTGCCGTTACAACCTCGTTATTTCTTAAGGATCTTTTCGTTCTCTTCTTTTTCTCCAGCCTCTTCCTTATCCTTTTTGCCTTCTTTTTTCTCCATCCGTTTTGCGCTATGATCGGCCATTCGGGTCAAACGCTGCGCCAATTCAGGATTCGATTTCTGAAGGGCTAATGCCGAATCCCTCAGTAGTTTAATATGAGCTTCACGCTCTCCAAGCTTTTCCTGCTCCGCTTTTCCCTCTAATTCATTCTTCTCGGTTTTCTCTGACTTCATCTCATTCGCTTCGTCGTCAGCAAATTTGGTCAAAGCCGCTGAAAGACTGGGGTTCGATTGCTGTAAAGCAACCGCCGAATCGTTTAAAAGCTTTACTTTATCTTTTTCTTTTACACCGTCAGCAAAAGATACTGCCGATAACAAAACAACAAACCCTGCCACTGATAACCCCACCATGACACCGCGTGACAATTTCATACTTTCTTCCTTTTTGTGGTTGTTAAATCGATTACTCTTACTGAGCTACATTTGTCTGAATGGTTTCGGGAGGAATCTCGTCCTTCTTCGTAAACGTGAGATAAACAACCAAACCTAAAATTGCGATGAGGAAGAGCGCGCTCGTTGTAGTCGCCCCGAGGCCCAAACCTCCGTCATTACGAGTCTGCGAAAGGTAGTCGCCAATCGATGCGCCGAGTGGCCGGGTCAAGATGTAAGCTAGCCAAAAGGCAAGTACCGCATTCGCAGACGGGTGCCTATTCCCCGCAGCCAAGACTCTCCTAGCAGCGTAGTATGCGATCGTCACGACCGCAATGAGGCCAGCGAATATGAACAGCGAGGTCAAATACCCAAGACCAAACTTTTCCGCAGTGAGATCGCCTGCGGCAGTACCCAAAGCGAACGTGAACAGGATCGCCAACCAATAGAAAGCCTCACGTCGAGTCGTAACAATGGAGTGGACGGACAACGTCTTCTCGAACGCGTACCACACCGCGAAGGTCAGCACGAGTGCAATGGAGAATGCGGAGGTCGTCGTCCCCAGAGGAACCCCAAGTTTGTCCGTCAAGTTGTCGGTGATCAAGGTGCCAACAACACTGTTGAGAACGACTGCAAGCCAGTAGATCGATGGGATATATTTTTTTGCTTTGAACTGAAAGAGCAAAACGACAACAAGGAGTGCGCCCATAACGAGCGATGTTCCGGTCAGCCCAAAATGAAGTGTTTCATTCAGATAGTCTGCCGCAGTCTCACCGACCGTCGTACATAGAATCTTAATGATCCAGAAATAAATTGTGACTTCCGGAACCTTGTTTAACATCTGCTTAATTCGTGATGAGTTCACTTTATTTTACGTATGTCCCTCTACTCAAAAATAGAAAAAAGTCGGGGTCCCTGAGCAGACACGGACAAGGGAACCTCTCTAATCTGGCGGCTAATAAATGCCGGGTATCATTTCTTGAAATCTTTGTCCTCCATATGAAACGCGTGAAGCACTCTATGCATAATGGGCGCCAAAAAGATTCCCATGATCGCAATAAATACAAGCCCACTAAAGAGAGCATATACCGACGCAAAGACTTTTGCGGCTGTATGGGTCAGTGGATTTACTGGACCCATACCGCCCAAAATCATAGACGCATTGAGGAGCGAATCAACCCAATTAAGACCCGCTAGCCAATGGTATCCCGCAATCCCAATAAACAAAGCGCCCGAAATCAATAAAATGACGACTCCAATGACTACCGCTATTCTTCTCATAAAAACTGAGACTGGAGCTAGTTGTTGATGTTTTTGTTCAAACACATTAGTTACCCTTTCTAAAATCTAAAAATGCCAGGTTCAAATAAAAAATCCACCGGTCTTAGCGGATGGGCTCATTATACTCCTCTAAAAATAAGATCCTCGGATTACGCACCCAAAACAGAAATACCTCTCTCCCTCTAAACCAAGAATTCCCAACGACGCAAAGTAATCGCGCATCTCTTGATGTTTCCAGGAGATGACAAAGCCCCGATTCATCGTCTGAACCGGGGCTTTTGGCCTTTCTGTTGCGGCCTTAGGAGAGAAAAGATTGGGGTGGATGACGGGATTCGAACCCGCGACCCCAGGATCCACAATCCTGTGCTCTAACCAGCTGAGCTACACCCACCATCGAACGAACCGTTGGATCTCCAGATGAATTTTAAAGCTTAGCGGCCGAGGGAATCCATCTTTTTCTGGAGGAGCTCACCGACCGGTTTGCTCTGCTCGGTGTCGCTGAGGACCCGCTGAATGCTGCGGCTCATCGCCTGGCGCATCGCCTCCCGCATAGCTCCCGCCGCGAGGTCCGACCAGTCCAGCTTCTCGCCCAGCTTGCCGGCAACGATGAAGCTCAGGTGGACCTTTCCTTCATGATCCTTCAGCAGCTCCACCAGCCGGTTGCCGTCCAAGCCAAGCGTGGTCACCTGGCTGTCCGAAAAGAGAACGCCGGTCGCCGTCACGTCGCTGTGCGCCATCAACACCCCTTGATGCACGGTGAGACGGATCTCCGCCTGCATGGAGCCCCTGCTGGGCGCTGTCCCAAAAACCTTTCGAAGGTAGCCCGCCAATCTGCCCACATCCAGATAGTTCAGCGCAATCTCCGCGTCCACAGGGCCGCCCGGCAAGGTGGTGCCCCGAGCGCTGACCGTCCCAAGATCCTTGTTCCCCTGATCCTTCAGGCGGCCGGACAGGGTGAACGCCCGCTCCCCGGCCCGGCCACTGGTCTGGATGGAGAGCTCCGCCTCTCGCAGGTTCCAGAAGACGTTGGGCACCGCCAGCCGATCCACGAAGGAGATCTCCCCGTTGTGAACCCGCACCCGCGTGATGGGAATCCCCGCGGATTGGACCACCACCTGCCCTCCGCCCATCGCCGTCACGGCCCGCGCTTCGAGCGTCCATTCCATGGTGAGCTGGGGATGAAAAATCTCCAGCTCCCCGCCGGGTTGTCCCTGCAACCAGGAAGCGGACGATAAGGAGGCCTGGATCCAGTCCACCTTGAGCGGCGTGCGCTCCTCGCCCCGGACCGGCGGGAGCTCCAGCCCGATCAGGCGAATCGCCGGAGGAAGCGTGAACTGCGCCGACTGGATCGTCACCGTCCGCTTGCAGGCGGCGGTGAGGGTCTGCTCCATCTGGGAGCGGAGCGACCCGGCGAACAATAGATACGCTCCGGCGACGGCAGCCAGACCGAGGACCCACCATAAAAGTTTAAGTTTGTTCTTCAATGTAAGATTTCAGCGCGCCTGGGCCGAGTCGAACGGCCGACCGACTGCTTAGAAGGCAGTTGCTCTATCCATCTGAGCTACAGGCGCTAAGTTTATCCGCAGAACCCGAATCAGAGCTTCCGTCCTGCCCCGAATCCAGTAATAAAGATCCGTATCGCAAACTTTAATTGTAGCAATTCCATGACGGAGTTTCCGAATCCGGCGCCCCCCTGAGCCGCTCTCCTTGATAGTTGTCTTGTAACATTGGCTCGCCGGGATCCCGGTCACATCTCTCCAAAATTGCTCGGCCTCTTGAGCGGCCGTGTCGGAATGAACGCGAACGTGCAGCCGCAAACGAAGCGGATTCACTCTGCAACATTCAATCAGCCATTTCAATACAAGACGAATTAATATCGGATCTGTATTTGTAAAGGCAACCAAATTATCTTGCGTTTTGGAACCCTCGGCCCAATAAGCAACGACGCCGAGCAGATCCAGAATTTCAGGGGACGCAGAGGGTAAATTCTTACCTGCTTCCTGCATAATCCTTGAAACACGCTCCAGTTTGCGTTGTCGAATCACCCGAGCGCCTGCAAGACCCGCTGCCCGTTTGAGTTGCAAAGATTCTGAAGATGGGCTATGAGGAATATCCGATAACCAACGGCTCAGGCTGCCTTTGGAAACCCCGAGTTGTTGACGGATTTGAGCGTACGTCCGTCCATCTCGCCTAAGTTCCATAGCTGATGACCGCTCTTTTATTTTCATTGTCTCTGTAAAATTCATTACATCGGGGTGCTCGGATTTGAACCGAGGACCTCTGCGTCCCAAACGCAGCGCTCTACCAAGCTGAGCCACACCCCGGGGGAATGAATTATTGTAGCAGGGAAAAGCCGTATAATGGAGCCGATGCGCCGGATCCGCAAGGCCCTCATCTCGTTTCTGTTCCTCATCCTCGCAGGTGCCCTGATCCTGGAGTGCCTGAACTGGATCGCTCTGCCCGAGAGAGCCCGCCGGTGGGCGGAGGATGCGGCCGGCCAGGCGCTCGGCCGGAAAGTCTCGATCGGCGCGGTCCGTCTGCATCCCTGGCACGGGTTCCTGCTGGAACGGGTATCGGTGGCGGAAGATCCCGCTTTCGGGAATGTTCCGTTCATGGAGGCGGATCAGGTTTCGGCAGGTTTCCTCGCGCTGCGCCTGAGCCGGCCGACGGTGCGGCTCACCCAGGATTCCACCGGCCGCTGGAACTTCCAGAGCTTAGGGGGCCCCAAACCGGCGGCGCCGGCTGCCGGCGGCCGCTTCCGGCTGAGCATCCCGAAGGTCGTCCTTTCGGAGGGCCGCTGCGAGGTCCACCTTCAGCGCCCGACCGGCGTGCCCGTGCTGTGGATCGAGCGGATGGAGGCCGATCTGCACCTCTCCCTCCCGGCCCAGGTCCGGGGGGCCATGACGGCCGACCTGCTGGCCGAGATAGGGGGCGGAGCAAAAACTGTTGGCCGGGTCACGCTGGACGGGCAATATCTGCCGCGGGAACATCGCCTCTCTCTGAAAGGAGAGTCCACTCTGCAGCTGCCGAACCTGGTTCCTTTTCTTCCGGAACGGATGAGGGAACCGATCGAGCGGCTCGAGGGGTCCCTCGCCTTGAATTGGGAAACCTCCGGGAGTCCCCACGGCCCGATGAAGACCCGCGGCAGGGTGGAAACGCGCGGGCTGCAATGGAAAATCGCGCGCTTCGAGGGGACGGGCGATCTCTCCGGCCAGGTGCAGTGGGATCCGCAAGGCGTGAGGACGGAGGGATTATCGCTTCGGTTTTCCAACGGGACATCGATTGAACTGAGCGGCGCTCTGGCCAACGACCCGGCTTTGAGCTTCGGGTTCCGGGCGACCAGCTCTTTTTCCGCCAAGGAACCGCCCCCGATTCCTCCGGAATGGGCCGAGTCCGCCAAGCGTTTTAACCTGTCCGGCCAAATCTCCCTGGAGGCACTGGGCAACGGGGTGCTCCGGCCGAAGCCCTCGCTCCGCCCAACGGTTCTGGCCCGGCTGCAGGAGGTGTCGGTGGAGCCGCCCCGGGGACCGCGCACGCAGATCCAGAGCGGCCAGATCCGCTGGCAGCCGGATCTGATCACCTTCACCGATCTGACCGGCAGCACGCTGGACCAGCCGTTCCGGCTGGAGGGAACGCTGGTCAAATGGGATCAACCGGAGATCAACGCCTCTTTCTCATGGGGGAAGTGGGACGGCGAAGCTCAGATCACCCTCTCCTCGGAGAAGATCGACATTGAATCGGTCACCGGGCGTTTCGGCCGGTCCACGTTTCGCCTCTTCGGAGAGATCAACCGGCCCGAGACCGACGCCAACCTCTATGGGGAGATCACCTGCCGCGCGGAGGAGCTCCCGAATCTCTGGTCCGGCTCGGCCGCCTGGGTGAAGGAGCACGCGCCGCAGGGGGAGATTTCGGCGCGGTGTCTCCTGCAGGGTCCCCTGCTCCGGCCCTCGGACTGGAACCTGGAAATCCGCGCTTCTTCGCCACTCTTCAGAGTGGATGGAATCCCACTCCAATCGGTCTCCGCGGATCTGCGGCGGGAGGAACGGCGGTTTACGCTCCAATCCGGAAAAGCGGTACTGGCCGGGGGGAACCTCTTCGTGAGCGGGGTGCTGGACGGCTCTCAACCGGCCGGACGGTGGGACGCGAAACTGCGGGCAGAGGGGGTACAGCTCGACGAGCTGGCCCAAGCCCTGCGCTGGAAGACCCGGGAATTCTCAGGACGGCTCAAGATGGAGTGGGAGGGAGGGGGGACAGCCGGCAACCCGGAAAGCATCTCCGGCTCCGGACAGTTGGAAGTGACCGGCGCGCAGATCTTAGAATTCCCTCTGCTTGGAAAATTCGCGGAGTTCCTGGGCCTGCCCACTTTGCGCACGATCCGGTTCCAGGAAGGGAGGGGGCCGTTCCGGGTCAAGCAAGGATGCGTGGAAACGGACTCCCTGATTCTGCGGTCTCCCCAAGTCACGCTGACTATTTCCGGGTGGGGCGGCTTCCTCAACGGGGCGGAGAGCCCGATCCAGTGGAAGATCTTTCCGATCTTCGCTCCGGAGCTGATCCCGGAGCAAGGCCGGGTCCCGCTGAGCCGGGCGATCGCCAAGGGAGCGAGCTACTTTGTGGGGGCGGTGCAGCTCTCCGGGACCTGGAAGGAACCCAAGAGCAAATTCGTCCCGAAGAAGCTGCCGCAGGTGTTGAACGAACAGCTCTTCAACCTGAAGGACGTACTCAACGACCTTTTCTGAAACGGAGCTATGCTTCCGCCTCCACCCCCTGCTCCGCCTGCCGCAACTCCTCGACCCCCGACTGAATCTGGGCTTCCGGCACACCAAGCAAGATCCCCAATTGAGCCAGGAACTCCTGAATGTCCGCCCCGGAGGAGATCTTCTCCGGCTCCAACCCCATCTGCTTCAACATCCAGCCGTACACCGGAGCGAACTCCCCCACCAGCCAGACCTTCTCCGGCGCCGGCACTTGCTGCCCTACCGCCACCGCCACGTCGTCCGCGGAGCCGTTCGGGATTACCTTCAGGTGCCGGTTGGCTTCCTTTAACCCCTCCCAGTTCCCCGCCAGGTAGACCCGTTTCGCCAATTCCGGAGGCAGATTCCTCAGAGCGGTTTTTAGGCCTTCCGCGTAGGGCTGGTTGAGCAGGCTCGACGACAGCACCACCGCGTTCGTCCCCTCTTCGGCCTGCCAACCTTCCACCACATGGGCGGCTAATTCTTCTGCGCCAGCTTGCTCCGCCGCCAGGTCGGTCAGGGCCTCCAGCCGCGTGTCCGCCGGCGGGGATTGGCGGCGGACAAACCCAAACGCCTGAGCCACCCTGATCAGGGCTTCGGGAGGACTTTCGGGGTGCCCCTGATCCCGAGCCAAAGTCCAGACAACGGGTCCTTGCGGATACTTTTTAAGGGTGAGAGGAAGTTTTTCACCCCCCAGAGAGAGCGTGACCTCGGCCAAAGAAAGGTCTCCCCGAACAGCCTCTTCAATCGCCTGGGAAAGGCGCTTCCTGTAAAAACTCTCTCCGCTCACAAAGTCCGCCGAGAGTTGGATTCGCGAAACCACGTAGTCCGCCGAGAGATCAACCAGAGGAAACAACGCCGGATAAATTTGTTCTCCCGTACGCACCAGATACGCCGCGCGGGGAGGCAGCGGTTCTTTCGGGTTGATCACCACAAGCAGTTTCTCGGACTGCTTGGGATCAAGCGGGAAGCGCGTATAAAAGGAAGTCTTCCCCACCTGAAAACCGGCCCGGCCGTTGGAGTAGAACACTGGAACGCCTTTGATCCCAAGGGTATCGGCCTGTTGGACCTGGGATTTTTTGAGCAGGGCGAATTTGAACACCTTGAGGCGCCAAACGGGCAAGGAATCTTCTTGCAGTTTCCCATCTTGTATCTCTGGATCGACATAGACCTCGATGGAACGACCGGCGGGGGGAAAGATCTTTTTCCCGGTTTGCATGTCGTAGGCAGCCGACGGAAGCCGGTTGCGCGGATCCACAAGGACAAGGAGTTTCAGCGGATGAGATTGGTCAAAGCGCCGGTCCGTCTGATAAGAATGCTGGGCAATGAAGAAGGTCGCCCATCCGTATGCCGAGCCTGCCCGTACATCGGCAAAAGCGACCGCCTTCGAACGGCTGACCTCCGGCAGAGCCCAGAGGTCGGCCGTTATGCTCCGGACCGTTCTAAATGGCGTTGGGTCTCCCGTCAAAAGTCCATTGTTGAGCGGCGGATCCAGATAAACCTGAACAAGCTCTTGGACCGGATAGACCTGCTCCCCCGTCTCCATGTCATAAGCCGCGAGAGGGATCCGGGTTCGGGGGTTTGCCTGAACCAAAAGACGCAAAGAATTTTCCGGATCCGCTTGCCGGGAAGTCCAGTACGGCTGTCTGTTCAGATAAAACACGGCGGTCTTCCCTTTCGGGGAAGCAACGACGCCGGTGAACACCACGGTCTTGGCCTGCCGGACTTGAGGATCTTTCCAGAAGGTGTCCGAGATCCTGGCCGTCACCTCATCCGGAAGCGGATCGCCTTCCAACCGGCCGTCTTTCAGGGAGGGGCTCAGATAGATGTGGATGAGGTTCTCCTCCGAATAGACCTTCTCGCCGCTGCCCATGTCATAGGCCGCTGTCACCCGCGTCGTCTTGGGATTGACTACGGCGATCAGCTTTAAGGGAGATTTCAGGTCGTAGGCCCGCGGGGTCTTATAGGTCCTGCCGGCAAGGCTGAAACGGGATAATCCCGATCCATCCTTATGCGTGGGGACATTCGCTAACACAACCTGTCCCATCTGCCGCACGGCCGGATTCGCGAAGAAAGCGGAAGGAACCGAATGGAATAACCGGTAGGGGTTGGGAGATCCCACCAGCCGTCCGTCCACGACCTCCGCGTCCAGGTAAACCTGAAGCAGGTCTGACTCCAGGAAGACCCTCTCTCCGTTGGCTAAGTCGTAGGCCGCCAGCGGCCTTCGGGTGGCCGGATCCAGCTCGAGAAGCAGCACAAGCGGATGCTCGGAATCAAACGAGCGCGTGGTCAGGTAGTGGCGCTTGGAAACCTGGAAAGTAGCCGTGCCGTGCGCTCGGAAAGTGGGCACGCCCGAAAAGACCACGCTCTCTGAATCCGGTATCCGTGGATCCTTTAATGAAACTCGTTTGAAGATACCGGCAGGCTCCGGATCACCCTCCAACCGGCCATCACGGATTTGAACATTCAGGAACAGCTTCACCTTAAAGGAAACCGGCGGATAAACCCGTTCTCCGGTCGCCTCATCAAAAGCAGAAATAGGAACCACCTTTACGGGGTCCACGACCACCAACAGAGAGGTCGCCTGTTTTGAAACCGGAGCGGCGAGATAATGCTGCTGGGCGATATAGAACGTCGCGCTACCAGAACCTTTGTCAGTGACCGGGACGTGGGCCAACACCACCCGGCGGGAACGCCGGACTTCGTCTTTTTGCCAAAGGGAAGAATGAACCGTCTTCTTCTGAGCGATCGGGACTGGATTTCCCACCAACCGTCCGTTTTGGATCTCCGGGTCCAGGTACATAGAGATCTTTTCTTCCGCGCCGGCTTGGGTCTCATCCTCCGCGAGAATGGTCAGATCAGCCAGACGGGGATCTCCCTTCCCTCGCACTGCAGGATAAACCTGGTCGCCGCTTGCCATATCCCATGCTTCCAACACATTTCCTTCCGGATAGCTCACCTTGACCCACAAACGCATCGGGTTATTTTCATCAAACAGACGACCGGTATAGTAGCCTTGTTTTTGCAAAGAAAAATAGGTTCTTTTCCCTCGAGGAGAAGTGGGCACGTTTTCCAACATAAGATAAGAAGAATTCGCCAAGCGCGCGTCATCCCAGAAATTGGATTTCGCCGCGTACTTTCCTTCCCAAATCAGCTCTCCGTTTTCCATCAGCTTGTTCCCTTGGATCGCTCCTTTGCCGTAGACTCTTATCATCATTCCCGATGCGGAATACACTTGCTCACCGGTCGCCATGTCCCAAGCGTCTAGGACTTTACCCCCGGGGTAAGCTATCTTCACCCATAAGCGCAACGGGTTATTTTCATCGAACAAGCGATCGGTGGAATAAGGCCTGCTTTGCCAGGAGAAAAGAGCCCTTCCTTGGCCGACATGCGTGTTTATATTTTCGAGCATTACATAGTTGGATCTTTTTAGACGCGCATCGGCCCAAAAACTTGATTTTCTCGCCCGCTCTCCTTCCCAGATTGGGACTCCCGCCCCCACCAGTTTTTCAGCCTCTATCCGGCCTTTCCGATAGACCTTGATAAGCCCTCCGGCGGAATACACGCGGCTGCCCGTCTCCATATCCCACGCTTCCATCACCTCTGCGCCCGGATAGCTCACGGATACCCATAAGCGAAGGGTGGTTTCTTTAGAAGCTGGGCGGCCAGTCGAATAAGTCCGACCTTGCCACGCGAAGTAAAGTCTCCCGTGGTGGTCAAATGTCCCGATGTTTTCCAACATCAGCCGGCTGGAACCGGAAAAGCGCTCGTCATCCCAAAATTTGGATTTGATCGGATGCAGGCCCCGCCAGACCGGCTCGCCGGCTCCCATCAGTTTTCCATCCGCTATCTTTCCTTTCGAGTAAATCAGAATCTCTTCCGCGCCGGCCTGCTCCGCCAGGTCGGCGAGGGCGCCGAGCCGCTCGTCCGCTGGCTGCGGCGGCGCCGGATAGACCTGCTCGCCGGTGGCCATGTCGTAGGCAGCGATTACCCGACGATCTTTAACCGACCCCACCGCCACTAATTTCAGCGAAACTCTGGGATTAAACTTCCGGCTCGTTAAGAGATCTATTTCCTCTATCAGATGGAATACCGTCCTTCCATTTTTATTGTGTGTTTTCACGTTTTCGACGACAAGGAACTGTGCGCCTTTCTCGGAAGCCCTATCCCACATCACGGATCGAAGCTGCCTCCTTCTCAAAAACAGCTTTTGCCCACCCACCACTTGCCCGTTTTTCATCTCCGGATCCAGATAGGCCGCCAGCATTCCTTCCGCGGGGTAGACTTGCTCGCCGGTGGCCATGTCATAGGCAGCAACCGGCTCATTCCAATTACGAGCGCTGATTAAGACCGACAATCGAAGCGGCGCGCCGGTGTTGATCGACCGGCTGGTCAGGTAAGTCCTCCCAAGCATCGAAAACTCCGCCCCGTGTGGCCCTTCCCGTGTCGGAACATTGGTCAAAGCAACCGTCTTCGGCCTCTCCCGTTCGATCTCTTTCCGAAGAGAGTTATAAACCCTCTGTGCAAGCCGGAAGGGAACGGCGCCTTCAGCCAGCCGCCCATTCTCGATTTTTGGATTAAGGAAAACCTGAATATGGTCGGCCGCGGAAAAGACCTTCTTGCCGGTCTCCAGGTCATAGGCCTCGGCAGGAAGCTTTGATTGGATGTCCACCAGGACCAGAAGTTTCGGAGGGTTTTTCTCCGAATAGGCCAAGGTTGTCCGGTACCTCAAATCCAGAAAATTAAAACCCGCGACGTCCCTCTGCCGATAAGTCGAGATCCCCAGCAAACCAACGGTTTTCCGCGCCAAGCGCAGCTCAGGCCGCTGCCAGAGGCTGCCGCGCGGTTCCCGCACGAGCAGATCAGGCACTGTGCCGGTCTTGATACGGCCCTCTTCAATAAAAGGATCAACGTAGATCCGGACGTAATCTTTCCCCGCGAAGAGGAGTTTCCCAGTAGTCAGGTCATAGGCCTCCGTCGGGACCTGGCTCTTAGGATCCAGCAGGACCAACAGCCGGAGGGGGCTTTGGGGATCGTACCGCTCCCCTGTCGGATAGGAAACTCCCCCTATATTGAAATAGGCCATCCCCTTCTTGGGACGAGTGGGAAAATTGTGGAACGCGATGGCTGAAGCGGCCTGTATTTCTTTTCTTTTGAAAACATTCGTGAGTTTTCCCATCACAAGGCCCATGAAAGGCCGGGAATCCGTGGCCAGCCGGCCGTTCTCAATGACCGGGTTCAGATAAAGACCGATGGCTTCTTTGCTCAACAGGCGCTCACCGGTGTCCATGTCGTAGATGGCGAGAACCCGTTTAAGCTTGGGGTCGATAAGGACGAAAAGCTTCGGCGGTTTGTTCGGATCGAAGGACCCTTCGATCTTGTAGGTCTGACGCGCCAACGTAATTCGGGGGATTCCTCTTTTCCTGTTCATGGGATAGTTGGCGATTCCAATACGTTTCGCCGTTTTTACCGCCGAATCGTCCCAGATCCCGGCGGGGATAACCCGCAGGTTCCGAAACGGTCTTGAATCACCGGCCAGACGGCCTCCTTGCAAAACAGGGTCGAGATAGACCCCAAGCAGATCTTCCGCCGAGTAAACCTTTTCCCCGGTTGCCTGGTCCCAGGCCTCGGAGGGCAGTTTGGTCTCCGGATCAACGAGGATCCGCAACCGGAGATCCTTCCCGGGATTGAAGCTCAGGTCGGTAAGATAAAGTTCCGCCGCCAGGTTAAAAGCGAATTTGTCGCCCTGTTTGATCCCGGGAACGTTTTCCAAAACAACGGTTTTCGCCCGACGAACTTCGGGCTTATCCCAAACATCCCCGGTAATGTATCTCCCTGCGTAAAACGGTTCGCCACCGCCAATCCGGCGCCCATCTTCAATCCGGGAGTTCAGGTAGAGTGAAATTTCCTCCGCGCCGGCCTGGTCCGGCTCGTCACCCGCCAGGTCGGTCAAAGCGGCTAGCCGATCGTCCGCTGATATTCCCGGCTGCTGCGGCGCCGGATAAACCTGCTCGCCGGTTTCCAGATCATACGCGGCGGTAGGACGCTTTATTTTGGGGTCGGCCGTGACTAACAACCTCAAAGGATGTTCCGGATCGTACGGCCGGCTGGTCGTATAGGGCTTATTGCCCAGCTTGAAGATTAATTTCTTGTATTCGCGATACGCGATGACGTTCGAAAAACCCACAGTTTCCGCCTGCCGAACATTGACCTCCTTCCAAAAATGTTCCGTAACGGCGCCGATGGCGCGGAAAGGATCGGCCGGGGCCGTCAAGCGGCCCTCCCTGATTTCCGGGTTCAAATAAACCTGAATGAAATCGGCGGGGGGATACACTTGTTCTCCCTCCTCATACGCAGCAACGGGGCGCTTGCTCTTCGGGTCCACCACCAGTAGCAGCCGAATCGGCTCGTCCCCGGGTTTGAAACGGCGGCTGGTCATGTACCTCTTCTGAGCCAGGTTGAAGCTGATAACATCTCCTGAGACGTGGGTCGGATAGTTGGTAACAGCCACTCTGGAGGCATCCCGGATGATAGGCTCTTCCCAAAAGGTGGAGTAGAGTCTCTTCGGCAGCGTCTTGACCGGTCGGAGACCGGCCTTGAGCCGCCCTCTCACAATCTCCGGATCCGCGTAAACCTCCATCAGATAGGAGGGGGGATAGACCGGCCGCCCGGTGGCCATCTCATGGGCCGTGACGGGTTTCTTCGTCCGCGGATCAACGGTCACGCGCAGTCGCGGAAGGTATCCGGCTTCGACACGCCAAGCTGTGGAGAACGAATCCCCGGCCAAAGAGAAAGCCGCCCAGTCCCCTTTCGAGTAGGTCAAAACATTGTCCAGGACCACGCGGGAGGCCCGCTGAACCTCGGGAAGACCCCAGAAGGAACCAGGCACTACATCCAAAACACGGAACGGATTTGGATCCTGGTCCAGGTAAACACCCATTCGAGAAGACGGGGAGTAGACTTCTTCCCCTGTCGCGGCGTCATAAGCCGCGAGCACCATCCGGGTCTTTGGTTCCACAACAACCCGAAGATACAGCGGATGCGCGGGGTCAAACAAGCGGTCGGCGTAATACCTCTTCCCGGTTACGCTAAACGCCGCTTTCCCCTGGTCATACGCGCGGACATTCTCAAACACGACGCGCTTTGCGCCCAGGATCTCTTTGTCTTCCCAAAAATTGTCCGGGATTTTCTTGACGGAGAGAAATGGCTCAGGATCTCCGGTCATGCGGCCGTTTTTAATCAGGGGATCCAAATAAACGCGGATCAGGCTATCCCGCGAATAAACTTCCTCCCCGGTGAAAAGATCGTGGGCCGCCACCGGCTGGCGCTCTCGAGGGTCAATGAGCAAGAGCAACCGCGGGGGATTCTTCGGATCATAGCTGCGCGTCGTCGAATAAGATCTTTTGCCGAAAGAAAAAGCGGCATTCCCTCCCTTACCTCCCGCTTTCCGGGTAGGGACGTTCGCCAGCGCCACAACCTTGGATTTTTTGATCTGAGGATGGCCCAAAAGCGACCTTAAAAATATCCGCACGGTTCTGTAGGGCTTTAGAGTATCGGGAATCTTGCCCCCTTGAAGCGGAGGGTCAAGATAGACTTGAAGCTGGTCTGCCGCGGAGTAAACTACCTCGCCGGTTGATTGCGAATAAGCAGCGGTGGGAACACGGCGCTTCGGGTCCATCAGTACAAGCAATCGCAGAGGGGAGTTCGCGTCGTAGGACGCGGTGGTGTGGTAGGTGCTCCCAGCGACCGAGAAAACAGTGGTTCCTTTCGCGCTGGACCGTGTGGAAACATTCTCCAACGCAACAACAGCCACGCGCTGGACCTGCTTCTTGTTCCAAAAAGCATCTGTGAATTGCCTCTCTGTGAGATCAAATGGGATCGGGTTTCCTTTAACACGGCCCTTCTCCAATTCGGGGTTCAGGTGGGCTTTCACAAAATCGGGCGAGTAGACTTGGTTCCCCGTTTCGGAATCGTAAGCGACAAGCGGCACCCGGGTCCTCCCATCCACGACGAGGGTCAATCTCAGCGGACGGCGGGGATCAAACGGCCGCTGAGTGTACATTAAACGCTTGTACAATCCAAACCGGAACGTTGCTTTTCCGCCAACGTCGAAGGTCGGGTAGTTTTGAAAAACGATGGATCCCGCCTTTGCGACTTCCGGCCGGTCCCAGAATTTCGCCGGGATCGCCTCGAGTACCTGGAAGGCCGTTGGTTTCCCCGCCACCCGACCCTTCTCAATCTTCGGATCCAGGTAGATGGAAATCTTCTCCTCCGCGCCAGCCTGGGCCGACTCGTCTTCCGCGAGGGAAGCTAGGGCCTCCAAACGAGCATCGGGCGGTGTTTTTTCCGGGACCGGATAGACCCGCTCGCCGGTAGCCATGTCGTAGGCGACGATAGGAAGCCAGGGATCAATCTGCTCATGGATGATTAAGCGCAAAGGATGATCCGCGTCGAATCGACGGGTGGTGCGGTAACCGGTATTGCCCAGATAAAAACCGGCTGTTCCCCGCAGGTTGCTCGCCTGCACATTGGCCAGCGCGAGGGTAGTCGCCTGTTCCACTTCCGGCTTGCTCCAAAATGTCGCGGTGAGCCGCGGGATCTGCAAGAGCTGGAACGGCTTCTCTCCCTCGGAAAACCGGCCCTTTTCAATCCGGGGATCCAGGTAGATCTGGACAAGGTCTCCCGCGGAGAAAACCTCCTCGCCTGTCGAAAGATCGTAAGCAACCGTGGGGACCCGTGTCGCCGGGTTCACGATGACCAAGAGGCGGAAAGGATGTTCAGCGTCATATTTCCGGCGGGTCGGGTAACCCCGGGTATCCACGAAGAAGGTCGCTGTTCCGGCCACATGGATGGTGGAAACGTTTGAGAGCGCCACGGTTTCCGCTTCCCGGATTTCGCGCTGATTCCAGACCTTGCCGCTCACCGTCCGCGCGATCCGGAAAGGCCGGCCATCGCCGGCCAAGCGGCCGTTTCGGACGGATGGGTTGATGTAAACCTGGATGAGGTCCTTTGCCGAGAATACCCGCTCGCCGGTTGAGAAATCGTAGGCCTCTCTCGGGAATCCGGTTGAGGGATCCACCACCACCAGCAACCGGAGGTCCTGGTCAGGATCGAATTTCCGGTTAATCACATACGTTTCTCCGGCTAACCCGAACGCCGCTGAAGTTTCGGATTTGCCCACCGTCGACCTCTTGGTGGGGATATTACCCAGAGCAACCATAGCCGCCCGCTTCACCTCCCCCTTTTCCAAAAGCCCGACGAGATTCCGGGTCATCAGGGCAAACGGTTCGGGCTTGCCCACTAACCGGCCGGCCTTGATCCGGGGATTCAGATAGACGGGAATTCGCTCAGCGGTTGAAAAGACCTGCTCTCCCGTTTCCATGTCGTAGGCGGTAGTCGGCTCCTGGCTCTTCAGATCCACCACCACAAGCAATCGCGGCGGATGCTGCGGATCGAACGCCTTCGTTATGGTGTAACCTTTGCCCTTCACAGAAAACACCGCCATGTTCTTCTGATTTTCCTTATTCGCCGATTTCCGCGTTGGAACATCGGCGAATACGAGGTTTGACGCTCCCTGGAATTCCTTGTTTTCCCAAAAACTGGCGGTCGCTTTTCCGGTGATCAGGAGGGGGGCGGGATTTCCGGCGAGCTTTCCCCGTTCTATCTTCGGATCCAGGTAAACCCGCATTTGATTGGAACCGGGGAAAACCTGTTTTCCGGTCTTCATCTCATAAGCCGCGGAAGGAGTGCGAGCTTTGGGGTCCATCACCACGAGCAGGCGAGGAGGGGTCTCTCCTGGGACATAATCCAGGGTAGTCGGGTAGCCTTGTCCGGCCATATGGAAAGAAAAGATGTCGTCCCGTTTTCCGGTGGGAACATTGGTCAGGACCACGGTTTTAGCGTTTTGGACGGCTTTCTCTTCCCACAGAGCCGCGGGAACCATCTGCAGGAGGCGATAAGGGCTGGGACTCCCCATCAACCGTCCATCCTTCACCGTCCCATCCAGAAATACCTGAATCTGCTCGGACACCGAATAAACCAATTCCCCTCCGGGAATGCTGTAGGCGGAGACCGGTAATTGGGTTTTAGGGTCCGCCAGAACCAAAAGGCGTTGGGGCGACGCGGCATTATAGTTTAGAGTGATTCCATACCGTAAACCGGACAGGGCGAACTGGGCTTTCCCTCCTTTTTTCCGTCCGGTAGTTTTTATGTTGGAAAGGGCCACCACCTTCGCAGCCTTGACTTCCGGCTTATCCCACAACCACCGATTCATTTCTTGTGCCACCTGAAAAGGATTTCCCGGCTCCACCAATCGCCCATTTTTTACTTTGGGATCCAAATAAACTGAGATCCCCTCCTCCGCGCCGGCTTGAAGCATCTGCTGCTCGAGGCCGGTGTGCTGGCTTCCCTCCTGGATCGGACGCAGCTCATCCGCCCAGGCCCCTGGCGTCGGGTTTACCAAAGACAGGATTACGAGGAGAGAGAAAAACCGCCTCACGCCTGGCCCTCCACCGCCGCTTCGGACCGGCGCAACTCCTCCACCCCCGATTGCACCTGGGCTTGCGGCACACCGAGCAAGATCCCCAGCTGAGCCAGGAACTCCTCCAGGTCCACGCCGGCCGTGATTTCCTCCGGGTCCATCCCCATCTGCCTCAGCATCCATCCGTAGACCGGAGTAAACTCCCCAATCAGCCAGACCTTCTCCGGGGCCGGCATTTGCTGCCCCACCGCTACTGCCACGTCGTCCGCGGAGCCGTTCGAGATAACATTCAGGTGCCGGTTGGCTTCTTTTAACCCTTCCCAGTTCCCCGCCAGGTAGACCCGTCCCGCCAGTTCCGGAGACAGGTTCCTCAAGGCGGTTTTCAGGCCTTCCGCGTAGGGCTGGTTCAGCAAACTGGAGGAGAGCACCACCGCGTCCGCACTTCCCTCCGCCTTCCACCGGCGCACCACACGGCCCGCGGCCTCCTCCGTGCCGGCCTGGTCCGGCTCTCCCGCCAAGTCAACCAGAGTGCCTAAGCGCTCATCTGCCGGCTGCTGCGGCGCCGGATATACCTGTTTTCCGGTCGCTTCGTCATAGGCGGCGATCGGGGCGCGGGATTTTGGGTCCGCGATAACCAGCAGTTTTAACCGTTCAGCTGACCGCAGGCCCGTAGAGTAGGTCCGGCCCGAAAGCGAAAAACTGTGGAGGCTGGCATGGTAGTGGGAAATGACATTCCCCAGCCCTATAGAGGAGGCCTCTTGTATTCTGGGGTCTTCCCAAAACTTCCGGTTCTTCTTGGAAACATACAAGACCGGGACGTCATTGCTGGAGATCTTCCCGCGCGCCAGTACGGGATTCAGATAAATTCCGATCTGATCGGCCACGTCATACACTTTCTTTCCGGTCTCTCTTTCATAGGCCTGCAGAGGCGCCTGGTTTTTTCCGCTCATGACAACCAGGAGGCGCGGTGGATGTTCCGGATCGAAGGGTTGCGTGGTCGGATAAGGCTTCCTCTTTAGTGAAAATCTGGTCCTGCCGTTTTGTCCGAAAGTCGGAACGTTATCTAAGATAATGCTCTCGGACCGAAGAACTTCCGCCTCTTTCCAAAAACTGGAGGGGACATGCCCGAGCAGCTCATGAACGGGAGGGTTTCCGGCGATCTTCCCGCCGACCACCTGAGCGTCTAGGTAAATCCGGACCAGATCCGTGGAATCGTAGACCTGCTCCCCGGTGGACACGTCATACCCGGCCTGCGGCTGTTTATTGCGCGGGTCGATCACCAAAAGGAGAATTAAGGGATTCTCTTTTTCAAAGAGCCTGCTTGTGGTGTAGCTTGCCCCTCCGACATGGAAAGAGGCGAAACCCAGATGGTGGACGGTGCGCAAATTCTTGATTGCGACGGTGCCGGCGCTTCGTATCTCAGGCGCCTTCCAAATCCCGGAAGAGAGGCGGTGCGTGGCCTGAAAAGGTTCCGGATCCCCGGCCAATTTCCCGCGCTCTATGTTGGGGTCCAGGTAGATCTCCATGGTTCGGTCCGGCGGATAAACCTGTTTTCCCGAACCCATGACGTAGGCCGCGATTACTTCTTTGCTCTTCGGGTCGACGACCGCCAAAAGCTTCGGCGGATCGTCCGCGTCAAACGGCAGAGAGACCGCGCGGTAGGTCTTGCGGCCCAAAGCGAAAGAGGCTCTCCCACCCTGATCATAGGTGGGTACATCCTGGATCGCGATCGTTTCGGCCTGCTGGACCTCAGCGAGATCCCACAGCTTCTTATCCGTCAACGTATTGAGGGTGCGGAAGGGGCTCGGGTTCCCCGCCAGCTGCCCTCCCTCCAGCGCCGGATTGAGATAGACCTTGTACCAATCTTTCCCCGGATACACCTGTTCCCCGGTTTCCGCGTCAAAAGCGGACTCCACCTCTTGGGTTTTTGGATCAACAACGAGAAGGAGCCGGAATGATTGGCCTTTTTTAAGACGCCGTGACATGGTGTAGGGCTGGCGCGCAAAAGAGAACTCCAAGATTCCCTTATGGTTCCGAGAAGGATAGTCAAGGAAAACGACCCGCTTCGCAGCTTGAACCTCCGGAATGTCCCAAAATTTAGAATCAAGCACATGCGGGATGGCTTTGAAAAGCAGCGGGGTTTCCTGAAGCCGCCCATTTTCCATGGGGGGATCCAGATAAATTTTGATCTGGCCCGGACCCGGATAGACCTGCTTTCCGGTTTCGGCATCATGCGCCGCCACGGGGCGGCGGCTTTGGGAATCGATCTCCACCAGAAGCCGCAGCAATGGGTGTTTGGCGGCACTGCGATCTGTCAAATAAATCTCCCCCTGAAAAGGGAACCCTCTGCGACCGTTGAGATTCCTGGTTTCGACGAAAGCGAGAACCACCCTTTTGCTTTCCCTGACTTCCGCGTCGTCCCAGATGGATTCCGGAATGCCCTTGGAATAGGCGCGGTAGAGAACGGGCTTGCCAATCAACCGTCCTCTTCGCAAGGGCGGATCCAAATAGATGCTGATCCAGTTTTCTCCCGGATAGACCTGGCGGCCGGATTTCATTTCATAGGCCGCGAGGACAACCCTTCTTTGAGGATCGGCCTCCACCCGAAGGCGGACCGGATGATCGGGATCGTATTCAAGGGTGGTCCCGTAGACGTCTTGGGCCACGGAAAAAGCAACCTGGCCGCTCCGATGGAAGGTCGGGTAATTCGAAAAGACCGCTCTGCGGGCCCCCTGGACCTCCGGTCGGTCCCACAAAGAAGACCGGCCAGGTACCCGCGTGACCGGTTCCGCGCTCCCGTCCACATAAAGCTCGATCCAGTCTTCGATCGAAAAAACCTCTTTCCCGGTATCCATGTTGTAAGCGGTCACCGGTTTTCTCTGCTGCGGATCCATCAAAACCAGAAGCCGACTGGGAACCGGCGACCCGGAAGGGATCTCCAAAGGATAGTACCGGTGGGCAAGACTGAAATAGTAGGGATTGCTATCGCCTTCCTCCTCTTGGAGAACAGGCATGTTTGCCAAAACCACTTGCCTGGATCTGCGGACCTCCTCGCTATTCCAAAACTGTTCCGATATCCGCGAGAGGGTCCGTAATTTCTCGGGATTGCCGCTGAGCTTCCCCTTGACGATCCGTGGATCGATGTAAACGTCGATCGCCCTTCGCGCGGCGGTCCTTTCGTACACCTGTTTTCCGGTCCGCATGTCGAAAGCAGCCGTGGGAAGTTGGTCCTCCGGATCCAAGAGGACCAGCAAGCGCAACGGGCGGCCGGGATCGTACGCTTTCGTCGTGGAGTACAACCTTGACCGAAATGAGAATGCCGCCAGGTCCTCTTTTCTGCTGGTCGGGTAGTTCGAGAATGCGACGACCTGAGCCGCTTCCACCTTTGGATGCTCCAAAACCGACTGGTTGATGATTTGTACCTGCTTGAACGGCGCCGGGTTCCCAACGATCTTTCCATTTTCAATTGTGGGGTTCAGGTAAACCCGAACCAGATCCTCGACGGAATATACGACATCCCCCGTCGCCTGGTCGTAGGCATAAAGAGGCCTTAAGTTGCCGGCATCAAGAACCACCAGCAAACGCGGATGTTTTCTGCCATCAAACAGCAGAGAGGTGAAATAGAGTTTTTTGCGGAGATAGAACGTGGCGCTGTTTTCACGCCTCTGAGTCGGGTAATTGGAGAGCACGATGGTTTTTGCCTTTCGAGCTCTCAGCTTTTTCCAATGCCGCCCGAACAATTTTGAAAGTCTATAGAAGGGTTCCGCTTTCCCGGAAAGCCGCCCATTTTCTATCTTGGGGTCCAGGTAAATAGAGATCTTCCCCTTTTCCTCCGCGCCGGCCTGGTCCTCCGCCAGGTCGGCCAAGGCCTCCAACCGCTCATCCGCCGCCTGCTGCGGCACCGGGTAGACCTGCTCGCCGGTCGCCGTGTTGTAAGCGGCGATCGGAGCGTGAGATGCCGGGTCCGCGACTACGAGAAGTTGCAACGGTTTGCTGGGATCAAACTGCCTGTTTGTCCGATAAGATTTTGCCCCCAGTGAGAACATTGCTTTGCCTTTCCCGTGCGCCTTGCTGCGGTGGGTACTCACCGGAGCCAAAACCACCCGAGTGGCTCTCCGAACGGCAGGCTCTTTCCAGAAGGCCACCGAAGGATGGCCAAAAATCCGATAAGGTTCCTCTTTTCCCGTCAGGCGTCCTTTTTCAACAACGGGATCGAGATAAGCCCTGATGAGATCCGCCGCAGGGTAAACCTGTTCACCGCTTGCCGAATCATACGCGGCGACGGGAGGGATATCGGCTTTCTTGGGATCCAAGAGGATCAACACACGGATAGGTTTTTCGGCGTCCTCCTGAAGCGGAACCGGGTATCTTTTTCCTCTGAGAGAGAAAAACCTTTTCCCAGCCGACAAGAAGGTGGGGTAATTTGCCAAGACAACCGAGGAGGCGTTTCGGACCTCGGACTTCCCCCACAATGCGGGCCGGATCGAATCCACTGTTCTGTAAGCAGGAGGTTCTCCGGCAATCCGGCCGTCTTCAATGGAAGCATCCAGGTAAACCCGTACGGAATTTTCGGCGGTGTAGACCTGCTCTCCCGTATCAAGACGGTAGGCGAACAGAGGTGTTCTCGATCCGGGGTCCGCGACGACCAGGAGCTTCCATGGATTCTCGGCGTCGAAGGACCGCTTTATCAGATACCCGTGATCCATCAGGCGGAACCTCAGTTGTCCCTGCATGTTTGAAGTGGTGATGTTTGAAAAGGCGACGGTTTCAGCTCCTTGCGCCGAAGCGGCCTCCCATACCGAATTGCGAACAACCCAGACTGTCTGAAACGGCTCTTGCCTCTTTGTCAATCGTCCATTCACAATCCTCGGGTCCAGGTAGACCCCGATCGGCTCTTCCTTGGGGGCTTCATAAACTTGCTCACCCGTTTCCAAATCGTAGGCTTCCGTGGGCGTCGTTGTCTCGGGATCCACGAGGACGAAGAGGTGCGTCGGATATGGCGGGCCTGCGCGCATGTTCAAAAGATAGCTCGCACCCGCAACCTGGAAACCCACCCCGCGTGCTCGATCTTTCCCCCACAGAGGAACGTTGGCCAAACCGATGACCCGGGCTTTCTTTACCTTCGGGTGATTCCAAATCCGGGGCGGGATCTTTTCCCACACTCCAAAGGGAATCGGATTTTCCGCTAATCGGCCGTCCTTGATCACCGGGTCCAAATGGATTCGGATCTGCTCGGGGGTGGGGTAAACCTGCTCTCCGGTAGCCAGATCAAACGCCGAAATAGGCTCCCGTTTCTTAGAATCCACCAGGACCATGAGGGAAATAGGCGCCTTGGGATCGAAGGGTTTGCTGATTCGGAACCCCCTGTGGCCGGCAATACTGAACCCGGCGAATCCTTTGAATTCATGCACGGGAACGTGTGTCAGCACCACCGTCCTCGCCCTGCGAACTCGGGGTTGACTCCAAAACCAGCCCGGTATCGTCCTCCGAGTGGAGTGAAACGGTACGGGGTTTCCGAGGAGGCGTCCGTTCGCAATTTGAGGATCCAGATAGGCATCAATCCGGTCGCTTGAGGAATAAACCTTTCCCCCCGTTTTAACGTCGAAAGCCTCCATCGCAACCCAAGTTTTTGGATGAACCAATACGAGCAAGCGCGGCGGGTGATCCTCGTCAAACGGGAGTCCCGTGGAGTAACTCTTGTTCCTGATGTGGAACAACATTCTCCCATCCACGCTATAGGTCGAAACCCCCTTCAGCGCGACGACCTTGGAGTTTTGGACTTCAACCGAATTCCAGAATGTCTTCCCGATGGTGTGCCCTACCCACAACGGTTTGCCCGGTTTCACCAATCGTCCGGTCTCAATCTTGGGATCCAAATAGGCTTCAACCCATCTCTCTTCCGCGCCAGCCTGGGTCCCCTCCTCCGCCAGGTCGGCTAGAACACTTAGCCGCTCATCCGCCGGCTGCTGCGGCGCCGGGTAGACCTGCTCGCCGGTTTTAAGATCGTAGGCTTGCAGAGGCGTTCGGGTCTCCGTATCCGCCACTACAAGCAACTGCAGCGGATTTTCGGGATCAAACTGACGACTCGTCCGGAATATTCCCTGTATCGAGAAAATAGCCGTTCCCTTTTTTTGTCCGGATCCGCTAAGGTTATAAGTGGAAACCGGAGCCAGGGCAATTATGGAAGCCTTCTCTTTCCAAACTAATCCCCCGATTTGCTTTCCCATCCAGAAAGGTATCGGATTCCCATCCAGGTGGCCATTTTTAATTTCCGGATCTGAAAAAGCTAATATCATGTCGTTCTTCTCGAACACCTGTTCACCAGTTTCCATGTCGTAGGCGGCGATCGGCACTCGCGTATACGCATCAACCGAAACGAGAAGAGAAAGAACCTTCGTTGGGTCGAAACGCCGTCTTATCGGGAAGCGTTTTCTAAAACCAAGCTCAAAAAATGCACCGCCCCCATGCGCCTGATAGGTGGCCACATTACGAAGGACCACTGTTTTCGCTTCGGCGGCTATAGCCTGTTTCCAGAACGAGGAGGGTATGAGCCGGACGGTACGGACCGGTTTCGGGTCGCCGATCAACCGGCCGCCATTGATTTCAGGGTCAAAAAAGACGTCGATCCGCGCTTTCGCCGGATAAACCATTTGTCCATCTTTCTGATCATAGGCCGCAACCGGCTCACCCGCTTCCTGATCCATAACGACAAGCAACCGGAGATCCGAGCGGAAACGGAGACTGATTACGTACGAGCGTTTCCGCACCCTAAATACGGCCATCCCTTTGGAATTGACCGCTCTGTAGTTATCCAACGCAACTTGTTTGGCCTGACGAATTTTCTCGTCCTTCCAGATATGTTGCATGTGCCCAGCGAGATAAGTCTTATAAGGAAGCTGGCCCTGGACAAGCTTCCCCTCCTCGATCTGAGGATCTAAGTAGGCATGAACTTCATCCTCCCCTGGGTAAACCTGCTCGCCGGTGGCCATGTCGTAGGCCGCCATCGGACGGCGCGATTCACGGTCCACTTCTACCAGGAGCTTCTGAGGTTTCTTCCTTTTATTCGGATAAGGCCTGCTATAAGCTTTTCCCGAAATTGAAAAAACAACGAGCCCTGGCCGATTATGAGTCGAGATATTAGAAAAAATAACCCGTTGGGACTTTTCCACTTCTGGTCTGCTCCAAAAAGAAGCTTTGACCTGCCGGGAAATAGTGTCGAACGGGTTCGATTCCGAGACCAAGCGGCCGTCCCGGATCTCTTCATCCAGATAGACTTGGATCCGGTTCTGAACGGGGTAAACCTGCTCGGCGGTGGCCATGTCGTAGGCCGCTATCGGGCGGCGCAATTCACGGTCTACCTCCACTAAAAGCCTCAGGGAGACCTTCTCCTTCGATCGCCGGGTCGTCCCATATGCCCGACCGCCGATGGAGAAAAGCATTGTCTTATGTTCGTGATAAGTTGGAATATTGGAGAAAACAATCCGCCGGGCTTCTTTAACCTTGGCGTCTTTCCAGAAATGATTGACGAGTGTTAAAATTCTGAACGGTTTTATTCCATCGGCTAGCCGTCCGTTCTCGATCTTTGGGTCCAGATAGGCCTCGATTTTCCCTTCCTCGGCACCCGCCTGTAGCAGTTCCTGCTTGAGCCCAGTCTGCTGGCTGCCCTCCTGGATCGGGCGCAGCTCATCCGCCCGGCAGACCCCATGAAGCGGGTTTTCCAAAGAGAGGATTAAAACCAGACAGAAAAACCGCCTCATGCCTGGCCCTCCACCGTTTCCTCAGCACGATGCAGCTCTTCCACCCCGGACTGCACCTGGGCCTCCGGCACACCGAGCAAGATCCCCAGTTGAGCCAGGAACTCCTGAATGTCCGCCCCGGAGGAGATCTTCTCCGGCTCCAACCCCATCTGTTTCAGCATCCAACCGTACACCGGAGTGAACTCCCCCACCAGCCAGACCTTCTCCGGCGACGGCACCTGTTGCCCCACCGCCACCGCCACGTCGTCCGCGGAGCCGTTCGGGATTACCTTCAGGTGCCGGTTGGCTTCTTTCAGCCCTTTCCAGTTCCCCGCCAGGTAGACACGGCCCGCCAGATCGGGCGGCAAGTTCCTCAGGGCGGCTCTCAGTTTCTCCGCGTAGGGCTGGTTGAGCAAACTGGAGGAGAGTACCACCGCCGCTGTCCCTCCATCCGAACCCCAGCCCCGCACCGCGCGGCCCACCAGTTCTTCCACACCGGCCTGGGCCGGCTTACCCTCCTCTGCGCCGGCTTGGGCCCCCTCCTCCGCCAGGTCGGCCAGGGTCCCCAAACGCGGGTCGGCCGGCTGTTGCGAGAAGGAATAAAGCTGCTGACCGGTAGCCATGTCATAGGCGGCAATAGGAACAACGGGCCGGGCGTTCGGATCCACCAGCACCATCAAACGAAGAACCTCCGGATTCTCCTGATCTGAAACCGGGTATTGGATCCCCACCATTGAGAAACGCCGGTTTTTCGCAACGGGCACGTTCGTAAAAACCGCCAACTTTGCTTGTTTTACCGCAATATTATCAAACAGGCTGTTCTCGACCTGTCCCATGGAACGGAATGGCTTAGGATTACCCTCCAGGAAACCGTCGCGTATCACCGGGTCCAGAAAAATTTGGATCAAACTGGAGGCGGAAAAAATCCGCTCTCCGGTGCTGGCATTATAAGCGGCGAGCGCCCTCTTGGTCCGGGAGTCCACCTCGACCAAAAGCCGCACGTGGGCCTTCGATCTCATGGGGTAGCCGGTGTAATAATGTTTCCCAAGGAGAAAGAACTTCAGGTGGCCCTGGTGGTATCTTCCGGAAACACCTTCAAACACCACGCGGCCGGCCTCCGATACAACGCGATCTTTCCAGAGCGCAAGGCGGACGTTCCGGATATCCCTGAACGAAACGGCGGCGGCGGTGATCTTCCCATTGTGGATTTCCGGGTCGAGGTAGACGCGGATCACCTCATCGGAAGAGTAAACGGCCTCTCCGGTCTCCTGGTCATAGACCATGAGCGGCTGGCGGTTGCGGTCGGAGACAACCAGGAGTTTCAGCGGACGCTGGGCCTCAAAAGGCCGGTTCGTCGTGTAGTCCCGCCCTCCCAGCGCAAAACCGAATTTTCTCTCCAGTTTCCTTGCGGGAATACCGGCGATACCGATTGAGCTGGCCTTCTCCACTTCCGGACGGCTCCACAGTCTAGAAGAAATGACATAGCCCTTCGCAAAAGGAACCGAATCCGAAGCCAAAAAACCCTTTACGATGACCGGATCACGGTAAAAGCTGATGAGGTCCGTATCCAACCTGGATTTCGGCTTGGCAGGTTTGGTGATCCGAGAAGTAGCGTCCGAATCCGAAGGGAAAATTTGAGTTCCGTCGGCTTGGTTGTAAGCTAACAAGGGGAAACGAGTTTTCGAGTCAACAACAACCAGGAGCCGGGCCGGCTCTCCCGCGCTATAGGGATGTCGGGTTTTGTAATGCTGACGGGCCACACTAAACCCGGCCCAACCGTGCCAGTCGTACGTCTCGACATTGCCCAACACCACCTTCTCCGCTCCTTGGGATTTCGCCAGATTCCAATGGGACGCTTGAAGGAACTGCGTCCGGCGGACAGGGACCGGTTTTCCCGCCAAACGGCCCCCTTCCATCGGGGGGTCAAAATAGATGTCGATCAGGTTCTCAGATGAAAACACCCGTTCTCCCGTTTCGAGGTCGTAAGCCTCTTGCGGGACTCTTTGGGCCGTGTCCACGATCACGAGGAGTTGGGCCCGTTTTTCGGAATTAAACTTCTGATTGGTTGTGTAATGGGCCCGGCCAAAAGAAAAAGCCGCGTTTTTCTCAGATCTAAAAGTCTGCACCCCGGCAAATGCAACCCGTGAAGCCTTCGAAACCTCTGGCAGGCTCCAGAAAGAAGGCCCGACGTTTGCGAAAGACCGGAATGGGGCGGAATCTCCCGCCAGACGCCCGTTCTCGATGACGGGATTCAAGTAGATCCGGATTGGCCTGTCTGAGGGATAGACATGCTTCCCCGTCGCTTGATCGAACGCGGCCGAAACAGCTTGGGTCGAGGGCGCCACGATCACCAGAAGACGCAACGGCTGCTTCTCATCAAACGGCTGCGGGATCAAGTACTTCTGGCCCGACAAGGCGAATTCCGTCATTTCATTCATGCGGTGCGTGGTGACATTGGAGAAAACGACCGTTTCGGCCTGTGCGATCTCGGGCAACCGCCAGAAGGCCTTATTCACAAAGCGGACCAACTGGAAAGGTGACGGATCGCCCACCAAGCGGCCGTCCTCCACCTGCGGGTCAACGTAAATCCGGACCATGTCCCCTCTCTCATAGACCTTCTTGCCGGTGGACTGGTCGTAGGCCTCCACCGGCACCCTGCCTTTGGGGTCCAACACGACCATCAAGCGAAGGCCCTCGTAAAACTTTATGTTTAACCTGTATTTTTTCCCCGTCATCGCGAAGACAGCGGAGCTCCCTTTATGGTGGTACGGCCGGACACCGCTAAGGACCACCCGCTTACTTTCTCCAACCTCCTTCCAGTCCCAGTAATCGAGCTGGAAACGCGGGGCAACACGAAACGGCTTCGGATTGCCTAAGATCTTTCCGTCCTTGATCCGGGGATCCAGGTGGATTTCAATTTGGTTTTCCTCCGCGCCGGCTTGGGTCCCCTCCTCCGCCAGGTCGGAGAGAGCGGACAGACGGGGATCGGCCCCCTTCGCTGAGGGACCGGGGGCATTCTCGTCACTCTCCGCCAGATCGGCCAAGGCCTCTAGGCGCGGGTCGGCCGCCCCGGTTAACGCGGGATAAACCTGTTCCCCGGTCGGCATGTCGTAGGCAATGACGGGAGAGCGGTTCTTGGGATCAGCCAGGATCAGCAGCCGCGGCGGATTGGCATCGTCAAAACGGCGCGTGGTCCGGTAGACCCCGCTGGCCAAAGAGAAAGAAGCGGCTTCTCCAGACCGGTGTGTCCTGAAATTGGAGATGGCAATCCGGCCGGCTGATTCCACTCCTGGAATCTTCCAAAAAGAAGGGCCGATCCTCTGCAGCCGCCGGAAAAGTTCCTGGCCTCCCGCCAATTTGCCGGCCACAACCTCGGGATCCAAATAAACCTCAATCGGGTCAGGAAGCGGATAAACCTGATCGCCGGTTTCCAGATCGAACGCGGCGGTGGGAAGCTGCGTTTTCGGATCAACGGTCACAAGAAGACGGGTTTCCGTCCCCTGATCCATCCGCAACGTAGTCGCGTAATTCTTCGCTGCTACGGAAAACCGGGCAACCCCTTCTTCAAAGGAACCGGGAACGTTGGAAAGAGCTACGGAGGAAGCGTTCCGGACCTCCTCTCGCCGCCAGAAGGACCCGTGCACCTTGTCCACGGTGCGGTAGGGTTCTCCCGGCTCCACCAGCCGACCGTTCTCGACGCGGGGGTCCAGATAAATGGAGATCTTCTCCGAGGCGCCATAGACCTTCTTCCCGGTGGCCATGTCATACGCCTCGATAGGGCTAACCTTTTTCGGGTCAACGACCACCAACAGATGCACCGGCTGGCTGGGATCGAACCGGCGCCCCAACGAATAGGATCTTCCTCCCACGGAAAAGACGGCGTAACCGTTGCGCTCGGTCGAAGGCAGATTCTCCAAGGCAACCGTCCCCGCCTCTTTCACCTCTTTCTGATCCCAGATCGAAAAATGTCTCGGAGTGATAACGCCGTGGAAGCTTTCCGGATTGGTGATTTTTCCATCCGCGATGAGAGGGTTTAAATAAACGCGGATCATGCTCGAAACGGGATAAACCTGCTCTCCCGTCACGCTGTCATACGCGGCGACAACCACCGGCGGCTTGGAGGAGGAATCCACGACTACCAGCAGCCAAAGGGAGGATTTCGGGTCCGCTTTCCGAGAGGTGAAGTGGCGCTTACCAAAAAATGAGAAGGCCAGGCGGTCACCGGCTTGCGGAAAGGTGGGAACGTGATCCAATGCCACGGTTTTTGCGGCCGTGACCCGCGGGTCGTCCCAAAACTGCGTGGGAATACGGTTCGAGGCGCGGTAGACGACGGGCTCGATCAACCTTCCCTCTTCTATCCGCGGCGACAGCACAGCCCGGATATGGTCTTCCGAGGAGTAGATGAGCTGGCCGGTCGCCAGATCATATGCCGCTGTGGGAACCGGCGGTGAGGTCTTCGGATTCATGACCACCACCAACCGCATCGGCCGCTGAGGATCGAATGGGATTTCGGACGAATAGGCCTTGCCGCCGACATAGAAAGTGACGGGGCCTCCGGTCTCGCGGGCGTAGGTTGGGATCCCCTCCAGGACGACCGATTCAGCATCTCGGACAACCGGCTCCTTCCAAATTTCCATAGGGACGTGTCCCGAAATCTTCCAGGGAGACGCGCCTTGAACCGGACGCCCCGCCTCCATGCGAGGGGAGAGGTAGATCTTCACTTTAGACTGGTCGGGGTAAACCAACGCGCCGGTATTCATGTCGTACGCCGCCGAGACCACACGTGTTTTGGGGTCCGCCACAACGAGGAGACGGAGCGAGTCTTCCGGATCAAAGGGCCGGGATGTGCGATAGGCCTTCCCGGCCAGCTGGAATTCCACGATTCCCCGGTAATTGCGGATCGGAAAATTCGTCAGAGCAATCGTCTTCGAACGCAGAAGGCGCTCGTCCCTCCAGGCGATACCTGGGACCCACCGGAAGAAAGAGGCGGCGGGCTGCTGGACCTCCGAGAGGCGCCCCGCTTCCAGCACCGGATCAAGGTAGAGATCGACCCGAAGCTTGGGATCCGGTTCCGGTTTCGGCTTCGGTTCCGGTTTCGGCTTCGGTTCCCTGACCGGCCGGGGGATTCGGGGTTTAGGCGCCGGCTTAACCGGTTTCGGAGGGCGGGGATAGACCTGCTGCCCGGTGGCCAGGTCATAGGCGGCAGAGGGAACGCCTTTCGGATCCGCGATGACCAGCAATCGCAACGGATGTTCCGGATCAAATTCCCAGGAAGTACCGTAATTGCGATCTTTCAGACTGAAAAACGCTTTCCCTGAGTTGTTTCCCTTGCGCGTGGGAACCCCGGTGACCCCCACGCTCTGCGCTTCGCGTACCTCCTGAGCATTCCATATCTGCCGTGAGATGGTATACCCACTCTTGAAAAGCTTGGCCCCTTCGGCTAATTTTCCGTTCTGAAGAATGGGGTTGAGATAGAAATTGACCACATCGGCGGCGGCGGAGCCATAGACCTTCTCGCCAGTCGCGGAATCATAGGCCGCAGAGGGCATCTGCGTTTCCGGGTCCACCAGCACCGTCAGCCGCATTTCTGGATAAAATTTCTTCGAGATCGTGTATTTAGAGCGATAAAGTGAAAAAGAGGCAATCACTTTCTTCTCATGCGGCCGGATATTGCTCAAAGCGACCACCTTCGCTTTCTTGACCTTATCCAGATTCCAAAAAGAGGGACGCGGAGCCACGGTCGAGATCCGGAAAGGAGCCTGTCCCGGCTTCAATCTTCCCTGCTGAAGATCGGGATCCAAATAAACCTCCAGCAGCTCCAGTGCCCGGTAGACCTCTTGCCCCGATGAAAGATCGTACGCGCCCATAACCCGGCGGGACCCGGGATCCACCAGAACCAGAAGTCTCAAGTCAGGGTTGAACGGCCGGTCAATGTAATATTTCCGGGAGGCCGCTGAAAAAACAGCTTTCCCGCTCACCGGAGCCTTGTAGGTGGGAACATTGGACAAAACCACCACCCCCGCCTCCTGAACCAAGGTGTTTTTCCAGAAAGCGGAGTGCATCTTCTGCCCCAGATGGACAATGGGCGGATGACCTGTTATTTTTCCGGACTGGATCGTCGGATCCAAAAAAACCAAAATCTGCTCCTGAAGATCATAAACTTTCTGATGAGTGGCCAAATCGTAGGCTGCCGTGGCAATCTGGTTTTTGGGGTCTACGACAACCAGGAGGCGCAGGTTGGGATCCGGCGCCCTGGTGGTCTTGTAATCCCTGGACCGGATGGCGAAAGTCGCGGATCGCCCCCGCTCCTGCGTCCTCACATTCTTTAAGACAACCGTGGTGGCCTTCATGACGTCGGATTCCACCCAAAAACCGGAGGGAATTGTGCGCAGCACCCGCGAAGGGGTGGAATCATCCGCCAGGCCGCCTTTCTTTATCTCCGGGTCCAGGTAGATCTCAATTTTCTTCTCTTCCATCCCGCTCTGCGCAGCGAGATGGGAGGCGATCTCCTCCACGCCGGAGGCGGATTCCCGCTGAGGCGGCCGGAGCGCGAAGGCAGGCCCCGGAAGCGCGACCGCCACGCAAAGCATGGCGATAACAAAAATCCTAAATAATCGGAGAAAACAACTTCTCATCCCGTCAGCAATTAAGCCTCCAACTCGTAGACAGCGGTATTCCGAATCCTCTGCAGTCCATCCTCGATCTCCGCTACCGGTACCCCGAGCGCAAGCCCCAACTGCGCCAGGAACTCCTCCAACCCCTGCCCCGGCGCCAATTCCTCCACCTCGATCGAGAAATCCCTCAACAGCACCCCGAACACTCGGCCCAAACTCCCGATCACCCGCACCCTCTCCGGCGGCGGGACCTGGCGCGCCACCTCATAGGCCACATCCTCCGGAGCGCCGCTCGGGATCACCTTCAGCCACCGGTTCTTGAGCCCCGGCCAGTTCCCCGCCGCGTAGACCCGCCGCGCCAGATTCTCAGGCAGCCGGTCTAGCGCGCGCCGGATCAGCTTCCCTTCTGGCCCGCCGGCCAATTGGCTCGACACCACCACAGCGTCCGTTCCCTCAACCTGCGCCCACTCCTGGAACAAGCCGGACAGCGCCTCCTCCATCCCAGTCTCCGCCAGGTTGGCCAGGGCGCCCAAGCGGGGATCCCCGCTCTCCGCCGGCCTCGGGTAAACCTGATCGCCAGTGGCCATGTCCCATGCGCCGGTTACTTCTCTCTCCGGATAGCTGACCTGAAGCCACAAGCGAAGCGGATTTTCCGGATCAAACCGTCGGCCGGTGGAATATCTCCGTGTGCCCCAGGAGAATTTCACCAAACCTTTCTGAGGGAAAACGGGGACGTTCTCTGCAACTAAATGAGAAATACCTTTCAGGCGGTTCTCAGCATCCGCGATAGAGGTTGATCGGAACGCCAATCCCCGCCAGATCAGATCCCCCTTCCCAACCAGCTTTCCTTCTTCAATGTGACCTCCGGCATAGATTCGAATCTCGTTCTCCACAGGATAGACGCGCTCACCGGTGGCCATATCCCATGCTTCCATAACCTCCGCATCGGGATAACTTATTTTTACCCATAATCGCACAGGGGTTTTTTCATCAAACGGACGGCCAATGGCATAAGGCCATTGCCCCCAGTGAAAAACAGCTTGCCCATGTGCTAATCTTGTCGGCACATTCTCCAAAGTGATGTGCGAAATGTTTTTGAGGCGTTGTTCTCCCCAAAAAATCGTTTTTAAGATCTTTTGCCCCTGCCAGACCGGTTCCCCGACACCCACCAATTTTCCTTTGCTTATTTTCCCTCCACCATAAACCCGCACATTATCTAAGAGAGAATAGGCCTGCTCTCCATTCGCCATGTTCCAAGCACCCATCACTTCCAACTCGGGATAGCTCACCTTAAGCCACAAACGAAGCGGGTTTTCCGGATCGAACCGGTAACGGGTGAAATAATGTCTCTTCTTCCAGGAGAAGCTGGCTTGTCCCTGAGTAGAATGCGTCGGCACGCCTTCCAACATCACGTGAGAAAAACTTTTTAACCGGGGGTCCTTTTGTAAACTCGACGCATGAACCGTTCGCGCTTGCCCCAACAGATCCCCGGCGTTCAACAGCTTCCCCCCCTCGATTGCTCCTCCGGCATAGATTCGAATCTCATTCCCCACAGGATAGACGCGCTCACCAGTGGCCATGTCCCATGCCTCCAGGACCGTACCCTCCGGATAGCTGACCTTGACCCACAAACGCAGAGGATGCCTCTCATCAAAGAGTCGGCCCGTAGGATAGGCCCGGTTCTGCCATGTGAATTTGGCCATTTCATATTTCTGATAGGTCGGGAGATTTTCCAATATCACATAGGAGCTGCGGGCCAATTCCTTAGCATCCCAGAAACCCGATTTTAGAACCAGCCTTCCCTCCCAGATCGGCTGCCCGGCTCCAACCAGCTTTCCTTTGGTGATCTTTCCGCTACCGTACACTTGGACTTTGATTGAGGCAGAATACACTTGAACCCCGGTAGCCATGTCCCATGCCCCGAGCACCTCTCCCTCCGGATAGCTCACCTCGATCCATAAACGAAGCGGCTTTTCCAGATCAAACCGCCGGCCGATGGAATAACTTTGCTTTCGCCACCGAAATACGGCGTATCCTTCCTGCGACTGTGTTCCCACATTTTCCAGAAGCAGGTGGGTGGAACCTTTCAGCCGGTCGTCGTTCCAAAAAGAAGCTTTCCGAACGGGCGTTCCCTGCCAGATCGGCTCTCCGACTCCCTTCCATCCCCCTCCCTCCATCTTGCCATCGGCGTAGACCCTTACCTTCTCCTCCGCGCCGGCCGCTTTCACACCTTTATGGAAGATGGGCACCGACCGGTTGGTCCGCCTCAAGATCTTGAAGAGGGGCTCGAAGTACTCCCAATCCGAGTAACCGCCGCTGTCGTAAAGGTATTGCCGCTCGTCTTTCGGGGCCCCCTCGCGCCAGAGCTCGGCACCGTACGAGGCCAGCTCGCCCATCTTGCTGATTCTCAGCGCCGCGAGGATTTCGTCCTCGAAATCGTAAGGACCCTTCGCCAGCGGGCGCTCCGGGAAAAGGACCGGCAGCGCATCGGCGGTCGGCCCTTGCTTCTTCACCTTCACCACGACACGGGCCAGGATCTTATCCCGGTTTTCCCAGGAAGGGGTGACACCCTCCGGCCAGACCAAGCCCAAAATTTTATTCCGTGAATTCAAGTCGTCCACGAGGGCGCCCACTTGGTCCGGGTTCCCGAAGCTGTTGAAGCAATCCACCAGCCGCGGATGCAGCATGCCCCGCTCCATCATCCAGGCGGGATCGGTGGTGAACTGGACCGTCAGGCCGGTGTAGCTCTCCCGTGTCTTCAACCGCTCCAGCAGAGAGATGAACCGGTCCAGCTGGTCTGCCACGTGCGTCACGCCGGCGTTCGACGCCCTGCCGCTCAAGCGGGCGGCCAGCATCTTGATATCGGCGATCTGCTGCGGGACGGGCTTCTCCTCCAACAGTTTCGCGAGAGCATTCTTGAAATCAAGCCAGGCCTGCAGGTGCCCGTAGTCGTGAAGGCGCTCTTCCACCTTGTTGGGGAGACCCTCCCACTTGTCCGGGGTTCCAAAACCTTCCGCCGCCAACACCTTCTTCTCGGTCGGCTCGAGATCCGCGAAGGAGGCCTCCTTGCGCAGTTTGACCAGCGCGGAAGCGAGGGCCTTCCGGCGGGAGTCCGCCGTCTTGCGGAACCCCTTTGATTTTTGGGACCACTCCCGGAACTGGGCCCCCACCCATTTCCCTTCGGTTTCTGCCACCAAAAGGGAATCTTCCTGAGCCATCATCTCTTCCAGGATCCCTATGCTCTTGGCCATCTGGGCCTGGTGGCTCTCGTACCCCAGGATCATCGGGCCGGGCAACGGGACGGTCTCCTCCCGAGTGAACACCTCCCAAAAACCGGGCTCCTTCTCCAAGTAATTTATCTTCTGCCCGCTCTGCCGGTCCCCCTGCTGGGCGTTCCTCCAAAGCCCGAAATCTCCGGCGGCCACATGCCGCATACCCTCCCGAAGCCCCGCCGCCTGTTCCGGATACTTAGCCGCGAGGAACCGTTGAATCTGCAGGACCGTCAGCACGCCCGGGAAAATCTCCGCAAACCGGCGGGCCTCTTCCGGGGACATCTGGAATTCCGACTGCACGGCGGCGGCGGCGGCCTTTTCCAAGACCTCGCGTGCGGCCGCCGGGTCTTTGGGGACCCCGCCCTGGATGAGCGTGTCCGCCGCCGGCGTGAACTGGACCAGCCGCAGGAGCCGCTCCGTCACGGCCAAACGCTCCTCCAGGGGAATCTTTTTATTCAGTAAGAGGAGTTCGTAAAGCTCCAGGACCTTCCTCAGGGTGCCCCGGAAATCCTCTCCCATCTTGGGGCCCCGGGCAGCCAGGAACCAGAGGGCCATCTGCTGGAAAAGGATTTCTCTGTGCTGCTTTTTCTCCCGGTAAACATCCTGGACCTCGGAGAGCAGGCCCGTCAGGATGTCCAGCACCGGCCCGTTCTGGTAGGCCTTGGCGGTGTCGTAGAGCGGCAGGATCAGGTACGGCGCCTGGTCCTCCAGAAAATCGAACATTTCCACCAGGTCCCGCAGAGCCACCTCGTTCTCCGGCAAGTCCTTCGTGATTAACTGGATGATGTGGTTGAGCCACATCGTGCGGGCGTATTTGTTCTGGATATGGAGCAGGGAGGAGACCAGGCGGATCGTCTCCTCATCCTCCTCCGCGAGCAGCGCCACGAGAGAGCCCATCTGGCTGACCAGGCCGGTGCGGAAGTACAGCTCGGCGAGCTGCACGATTTCCTGCTTCTTCTCCCGCCCTCGCGCCTTCTCGTACAGCGGGACGAACATCTCCAGCGTCTCCCGAAGGCGCTTGGACGGCAGCTTGGCGTAATACTGCTCCACCGTGGGATTGTCCTTGATGCCGGGGATCGCCTCCCACAAGCTGTGCGGGTCGAAGAGGTCCAGATCCCGGTCGGTCGCCAGGTCGGTCATCACGTATTTGAAGACCTCCTTGCCCATCTCGAGGCGTTCGACGTTGATCTCGTCCGGGGTGCCGGATTTTTCAAGCTCCTGGGCGAGCTCCTCGTAAACCGTTCCCTTCCACCGTTCCGCCAATCCCGGCTTGAACAGGGAGACCATCCGGATCCGGTCGATCCGGTACCGCGGTCTCTTCGTATCCATCCGGTCGAAGCGGCCTTTCATCTGCCGGTCCATCGTGTAGACGCGGGGCAGCTGGACGTCCACCTCGAACTCGCCCGCAGTCAGGTCCAGCCCGATGCCGCCCGCTCTCATGTTCGCCGCCACCAGGCGGATACTGGGGTCGTTCTGGAACAGGTGGCGCATGTAGGTCTTGGCGTCCACCGGCTCCGCGTTCGGGTGGGCGGGGTCGATGACCAGCTCGCCGGTCTGGTCAAAGTAACCCATGAGGACTTCCCCCTCCCGGTCGGGGTCCATGACATGTCCCCGCACGCTGCCGTCGATCCGGACCACGCCGTGCCGGCCGTACCGCTCGAGGAGCTTTTCCAGGATCACGGTGTTCTCAGTGTAGAGGATCCCCCTCTTTTTCTCCTGGACCACGAACTGCTCGACGATCTCATCCAGCTTGCCCCACACCGGAGATTCCTGGTCGCACCCGCAATACTGCGGATCCACCGCCAGCCGCAGAATCATGTTGAGCATCGTGAAGGGGTTGAGATTTTCGCTGTTCAGCTCTCGCTCCGGCTCCCCCCGCTCTTCCATCTTCTGGTTAAACCATTCCACGAAGGCGGGAAAATCCAGGATCATCATCAGAAGGGCCTTTTCCTGTTCTTCATTCAACTCGTACCCTCCGATATCCTTGTACGAGCGCTGAGTCAGGTTCGGGAGCCGGGCTCCCTGTTTTTCCAGCGGGACACCCGACGCCGGGTCATCATAGTAGTCCATCACCTCCGGCGCTTCCCGGTTCAAACTGCGGGGCCGCATCTCGCCGCGCAGGTGCCTCAAACCGGCTCCTTGCTTGGCGGGGTACTTTTTCCTGAACTTTTTGAAATCGACGAACTGGTCGGTCTCGGGCGTCCCGCGGGTCAAGGCCCGCAGCATGGACCAGAGCTGGCTGGGATCGGAGCCGTACCCGGTGGCGGAGAGCCACCAGATGTTGGGCGCGGTAATCATCTGCAGGGCCTCGGCCTGCTGGGCGTTGGTCCGGGACCCCTCCCCCCGGTAGTTGGAGGCAAATTGAGACTCGTCAATGATCACGCAGTCCAACCCATGATTGAGCGAGGCAAGCTTCTCAACGGTCCACTGGAGCGCCTCCTTGCCCTGAAAACCCTGGATGGAAGCGATGATGATGATATTCTTCTTGTCCTTGGTCTCCTCGAGAATCCGTTCCCGCCGCTGCCGGGAACCGCTCAAGATGACCACTTCGACCACTCCATCCGGGTTCTCCTCGCTTTTCAGGAAGCGAGGATCGATGTGCTTGTGGATCTCTTTCTTCCAGTTGTCCACGAGGCTCGCCGGCGCGGCGATGAAGGTTTTCCAGCCCGGGTCCAGCGCGGCCAGCGTTTCGATGCTCTTGCCGGCCCCCGTGAAATCACCGTTGTACCCCCGGGGGTGGTGCTTGAAGAAATAGGCCCCCACCGCCTGGTGCGGCAGGAGTTTCGTCTTGATGTGGGCCGGCCGGTACAACAGCGCTTCATCGGTCAGGATGTGGAGTTTCCCCTGCAGAAGCAGGAAGAAGTTGATCTGCTTTTGAAGCTCCTTGACCTGCTCGCCTGCCTCCGGCCGGCCGGCCGCCTGCTTCTCCTCTTTCTGCAGCTGCTTGATCTTTTCCGCCAGCATGCGAAAGAGGTCCTGGCGGCTCTCCGGCTTGACCAGCTCCCGGAACGCCACCTTCAGGAGGACCGCGATCAGCGTCTCCTGATCCCGGATCGGCTTCCGGGCGAAAATAGAGGCCTTTTCGAAGTAATCTTCCAGCAGGATCTTCCCCGGGCCCTTCCCCCCTCCGCCACCCACGGCCACCTGGCCCAGCCGGAGCTCATCGAACCGCCGGACCATTTCCTTCACCTCATCTTCGGTCCTCTCATCCCCCAAATAGATCAGCAGGTAGTCCAGGAAATCCCCCGGATTGCCCTGCAGCGCGGTCCCCGCGTTCTGAACGTCGTCCAACAGCTCCTCAGTACCCATGGCGGCGAAACCGGAATTGTCCCCGAGGAACTGGTAGCGGAACTGCTGCTCTTTGTCCGTCCCCTGGTCCACGGTGACCACCGTCACGTAGCCGCCCACGCGGGAACCGTCCGGGCGGAGATAGGCCTTCTCCTGCCATTCGGTGCGGAGCGTCACCGGGAAGGGATCCTGGCCCTGGAACCGTTCCTTCGGAAGCCAGATCCGCAGGGCGGTCCGGGTGCCGTTGGGAAAGCTGCCCCGGCCGAGGTCGAGCCAATAGCCGCTTCGGCTGGTCGAAAGTGTGAACTCGCCGATGGGGCGGACCTTCTCCTGGTCCAGCCACCACTCTTTGCTCAGCGCGATGTACTGCAGAGGGGTTAAACCGGGGACCACCGAGATAAACTCCGGCTCGGTAGCGCCGGAGGCCTTCTTCCGGGCGAGGAAATATTCGACGGCGGTCTTTCCGCCATGCTCGAACACCACCTTGATCACCGGCCGGTCAATCAGACGCCCGTCCGCCGTCAGGTGGATCTGCGCCGCGACATGGTCCGCGCTAAGGGCCTGGATCGGCCGCCGGCCTTTCTGCCGGTATTTGTCGGGCAGAGCCAACTTCATCGGTTTCATGCCCTGCTTGATGATCGGCACCGTGACGCCGTCCTCGCCGACGTTCTCTTCTTTCACTGGCTCAGGAGGCAGATACCCTCCTTTGGAGAACAACGGGTGGGTGCTTTCCACCCACTGAACCGCCGATTCCTCCGAACCGGCTTGCGCGCCGGGTTCATCCGGCAACGCCAGATCGGCCAAGCCGCTCAGCCGGGGATCCGCCTCTACCGGGGAGGAACCCACCGGGAAGATCTGCTCGCCGGTGTCCATGTTGAAAGCTGCGGTCGGCTTCTTCGTGGCGGCATCGGCCACGACCAGCAGCCGGGCGTTCTGTCCGGGCTTGAGCGGCTGGGACGTGCGGTACTGCTCTCCACCCATCAAGAAATAGACCCGGTTCTTCTGGTGATAACCGGTCACTCCTTCGAACGCCACCCGGTCCGCCTTGCTCTGGATTTGTTCCCACGCGCTGTCGCGGATCGCGCGGACGGAAAAGTTGGGTTTCGCCGGCTCCACCACACGGCTTCCCTCAACCCTCGGGTCCAGGTAGACACGAATCATCTCTCCCGTGTCGTAGACCTTCTCTCCCGTCGCCGCGTCGAAGGCTTGGAGAGGGGTCTCATTCTCAGGATCGACCAAGACCAGAAGCCGAAGCGTCTTCTTCGAGTCAAAGGGCCGGTTCGTCCGGTAAACGTTTGCCGCCACGGAAAAACCGTACATGCTCCTGGAGGTTTTCGGCCCGCCGGTTTCAAATGTTTTGACGCCAAACAGGGCGACCGTTTGGACACCCCGCTTCCGCGCTTCCTCCCAGACCGAGGTCCGGATGATCCCCATTCGCCGGTAAGGGGCGCCCGGATTCACCAACCGTCCCTCCCGAACCTCAGGATCGAAATAAACCGCGGTGAGCTCCTCCGCGTCAAAAACCTTCTGTCTTGTCGCCATGTCGTAGGCTTCCAAAGGAAGCATGGTCTGGACATCCACAACAACAAGAAGCCGGAGGGGACTTTCGAAGTTGAATTTTCGGGTCGTGTAGTACATCTCTCCAAAAAGAGAGAATCCGGAGAAACCTTTCTGGTCCGATGTGTAGACCCCTTGGATCGCCGCTTGCCCTTTGGCCTTGGCTGGTACACGCTTCTTCCATGTCCCGGAAACCAGAGTGGCGGTGACCAAAAACGGCTCTGCGGGAGAGACAAGGCGTCCATTCTCGACCTTGGGGTTGAGGTAGACAACCATTTGGTCATCCATGCTGTAAACTTTCTTCCCGGTGGCCATATCGTAAGCCGACCGCACCATCTGGGTCTGGGGATCCACTACCACCCGAAGCTCCAGCGGGCGCGCAGGATCAAACCTTTCCGTGGTGGAGTAGTGGCTGCCCCGGACAATCGAGAAGGCGGCGATCGCTCCGGAGCGCGATTGGTTTTGGGCGAAGGTGCCGACCCCTTCAATCACAACCTGCTTCGAGGACAAAATCTCCGGACGCGTCCACAACCCTTTTGGAAGAATAACCCCTTCAACCCATGGGGTTTTCGCCTCATCGAGATAGACGCGGATCCCTTTTCGCGGATAGATTTTCTTCCCCGTTTCCAACTCGTAAGCGGCCTGAACCTGTCCGCTCCGCGGATCCGCTTGAACCAGCAAGCGCGTGACCAAATTCAAAGACGGATCAACCGGGTATTGCCTCCCCTTCAGGGAAAAGCCCCTGCCCTCTCCTGCTTCTCCCATCCGATGCACGCGAATCCCCTCCAGAAAGATCCATTGCGCTTGAAGCACTTCGGGATTCCGCCACAGCGTGGGAGCCACCCGGATGCCTTCATGGATCGGTTTCGGGCTCCCGGTCAGACGGCCGTTCTTGATCTCGGCGTCCAAGTAGACTTTGATCTGCTCTTCCGCACCGGACTGGGTCAGACGCTCCTCGATCCCGGCCCGTTGGCTTCCTTCCTGGGGAGGGCGAAGTGTCGAAGAAACTTCGGGATGCGCGGCGTTCCTCGACTGTAAAGATGGAGTTGTACTCCCCGTCAAAGTGAGAGTGACGGTGAGCAGAGAAGCCGAGATTTTAAATAGGTGTCTTTTCATACTTAACTCACAGCTATACCTGTGGATAACTAAAGTTTACTCGTAGAATTTAAAAGTTTCAAGTAACATAACAAAAAATATGTCTCTATTTACAAAGAAATCCAACGAGAAAATTGGGCCGAGGCTTTGAAGCGATGGCTTAAGGAATCTTTTCGGGAAGCCGGCAACTGCGCCATAGTCCGGTGATGGGCTTGGGGGATAAAAACCGGGTCGTAGCCGAACCCGCCTCGCCCCTTCTTTTCAAAAGCGATGGATCCGCGGCAGGTTCCCCGGAATGTCCGGATCAACTTGCCGCCCGCGGCCGCCGCCATGATGCAGACGAACCGGGCCTGCCGGCGGGAGGGCGGCACGCGAGCCATCGCCCGCAGCAGCTTAGCGACATTCGCTTGATCGTCCTGCCCCTTCCCTGCAAAGCGGGCCGAGCGAATCCCGGGGCGCCCTCCGAGCGCCTTCACCTCCAGCCCGGAATCCTCGGCGAGAACCAGCAGAGGGGTGTACCGCGATGTCTGCACCGCTTTCTGAACGGCGTTGGCCGCGAAAGTGGCGCCGTCCTCCCGGACCGGCGGGATCTCCGGAAAACGATCGAGCGTGATCCAGCGGACCGGCAGACCTTTCAGAAGACGGCGCAGTTCCCGGACCTTGTGGCGGTTACGAGTGGCGAAAAGAAAGGTCAAAGAATCCCTTTGAGGGCGACCCGCTGAGCTTCGACCAACTGCCGGATCCCGCTCTTGGCCAGAGCGAGCAGCTGGTCCATCTGGGCTTGACTGAAGGTGCTCCCTTCGCCGGTCCCCTGCAGTTCCACCATCTCCCCCTTGCCGGTCATCACCACGTTCATGTCCACCTGGGCGTGGGAATCCTCGTCGTAGGTCAGATCCAAAAGGGGCTCTCCTTTGACGAACCCGACGCTGGTCGCCGCGACGAAATCCCGGACCGGGAGCTTTTGGAACGCTCCGTTCTTGCGCAGGAAGTCCAGCGCGTGGACCAGCGCCACGAAGGCGCCGGTGACCGAAGCGGTGCGTGTGCCGCCGTCGGCCTGGATGACGTCGCAGTCCACCCAGATGCTCCGGGGCCCCAAGGCCTCCAAAGCCACCACGGCGCGCAGGGAGCGGCCGATGAGGCGCTGGATCTCCTGCGTCCTTCCGCCCTGCCCCCCGCGCGTCGCCTCCCGGGGGGATCGGCGGTGCGTCGAGCGCGGAAGCATCCCGTACTCGCCCGTCACCCAGCCGGTGCTCTTGTCCTGAATCCAGAGCGGAATCTTTTCTTCCACGGAGGCGCTGCAGACGACGCGGGTGTTGCCCAGCTCGATGAGGCAGGACCCTTCGGCAAACTTGAGATAGCCCGGCGTGATGGAGACCGGCCGCAGGTCGGCTGAGGCCCGCTGGTCCAACCGCGGGCTTCCCATCAGCGCACCCCCAGCATGCGGTGCACCTGAGGCAGGACCCGCACGTCCGCGAGAAGTTCTTCTCCCGCGCGCGCCCAGCGAGTCACCTGCTTTTCGGACGGGACCTGACGGACCGGACCCCAGGGGGTCACCGGCTGCAGGACCACCGGGATCTCCCGGTTCACCTCAGCCACCAATTGATAAGATTGCCGCAACTCTTCCTCCTTGGTTTCCGCCGTGACGACGATTTTCACAAAGATTTCCTTGCCGGAGCCATTCGCCGCCCGGAGAAAGGCGGCGTGCGCCGGCCAGACCGGCCGGTCGGCCGTGGCGCTGGGAGGTTTGAGATCCATGGCGACGATGTCGATCCACTCCAGAAGCTCTTTCAACGGGGCGTCGAGGGTTCCATTCGTCTCTAGGTAGGTCCGTACCCCAAGCAACTTGAGCTGGGGAAGCCAGGAGCGGAGGAAGTCCGGCCAAAGCAGCGGCTCCCCTCCGGTCAGGCTGACGGCATGGAACGGCCCGCTGTCTCTAAGATGGGACTCCACTTCAGCCTGCAGGACCTGCTCCGTGATCTCCCGGTACGGACCGCGGTAGTCGGTGTCGCAGTAGTGGCAGGCCATGTTGCAGTTCCAGAATCGGACGAAGAGGTGGCGGCGGCCGACGTAAATCCCCTCCCCCTGGATCGATGGAAAGACTTCGATGATGCGGGCTGTCGCTTCCACGGCCTCTAGGATAGCAAATCCCTGCGGCCGGCTTCGCGAAATCCTTTCGCCCGCAGGAGGCAGCTGTCGCATTGGCCGCAGGGGCGCTTCCCACCCAGGTAGCAGGACCAGGTCTTCCCATACGGGACGCCCAGCCGGATCCCTTTGCGGATGATCTGGGCTTTCGTGAGGCGGATCAGCGGCGTGATGATCCGGATCCCCTTCCCCTCCACGCCCGCTTTCGTGCCGCCCCCACCCCCCCCCGCCTCAGGCGGGAATAGTTCGGCCGGCAGGTCGGATATCCGGAGTAATCGAGCGCGTTGGCGCCGATGAAGAGGGCCTCCGCTCCCAGAGTCTCGGCGAACCCAAGAGCCAAACTGAGGAAGATCGTGTTGCGGGCAGGGACGTAGGTGGCCGGGATCCCCCGCCCGATCCGGGCCAGAGACCGGCCGGACGGGACCCGAATCTTCCGGTCGGTCAGCGCCGAGCCGCCCCACGGAAGACGGACTTTCAC
>OBEQ010777506.1_pt1 | contig 44849 bp, 43 predicted proteins | sample 1670901 | NCBI WGS metagenome assembly OBEQ01 (sample SAMEA104232315, study PRJEB22302) | groundwater metagenome | biome: forest; feature: aquifer; material: groundwater | place: USA | collected 2011-08-07 | depth 5.4 m
GCCGTTATGGGCGGACCCAGCCACTTTCGAGTGGCTTTTTTTTGCTCCTTACCGTCTGGAGTGTCCCGGCGCACGCCCGGGCCGATCACCTGGGGCATCTCAGACCGGCGGAAATTGGCGACTCTAGGAGCGGCGCTTACAACCGTACCACTATTCGTCCACTTCTTCCCAACGGAGTCGCCTCAGTTTCAGTGATTACGCCAAAGACGGTTAGCGGCCAGGAAGCCGGAGTCGATTTCTGTTTTTCCTTCAGTTCTTTGCGGAGCTGAATCCCGAAAGCATCATCTGAGAAGCAAGGGTGCTCAGGCCAGGGTGGGCCAAGGCTGTCGAACGAGACGCTTCCGCCATTGTGCCGAACAAAGAAGATCGGTTTCCCGCAGTGCTTGCACGTTGTCGGCAGACAGAAATCGTCATCAGGAAAGGCTGACTTAAAGGAGCCCGTTCGAAATAGGCCGCCAAAGCCACCAAGCGAAACTCCGAGGTGCCCATCTCCGCCCCAGCCGCAAGTGCATCCCGGGTCATGATTCCATGCGTTGCACATAATTTTCTATCGTAGATCTGCCTAACGAAGCCTGTAGGAAAACCCTCTTCGTCACCAATCGCCGTATTGAGATCGACTTTTACTCGCATATAATCGCGCCATTTACAGCAGAGCGAGTAATTCTACAGCTTCAACGCCACGCTGTGCCGCGTGCGCGATAGGAACTCCCGAAAGAAAGCGCGCATCGGCACCAGAGCTTAGTTAGACCATGCCTCAAGACAGCAACCGCCTTACGATTCGATCAATTTCATCGAGTGCCCGCTGGGCCATTTCTGGAGGCCACGTACTCTTGATATGGGAGCGGATTTGTTCAATCTCACTAGTTCTCCCACCAGTTAACAGGTGCTCGATGTGCTGCCTATACGTGCTCAAGCGGTTTCCTGCACCGGAAGGGTCCAGTTCGTTTGCTGCTTCGAAGCATTCATCCGCAAGTCCGTATTTAAACTGACGCACTTTAATTCTACCCATGGCTCGCAGTGCCCGGAAACTGTCCGGATTTTCTTTGAGCGCAATCGAGCACGCCCCTTCTGCCTCCGTCAGCTGTCCAGCATCACAAAGGGAAGCTGCTTGGACCGTTTTTGCCATGGACCGCTCTCTGGCGTTTTCCGATTTCTCATGCGCCTGTTTTGCGCGTCCGATTGCACTGGCCGGATTATCTGTCTTTCGATAAGCGCGAGCATCTTTAATTAGGAGGAGAACATCAAGCGGGTAGCCGAGTTCTTCGAGCCGACCACAAACCGCGTTCACAGCACGAAACTCGTTCATCCGATCGAGCCGGTCAATCAGGCTGCCTGCATTCTGCGCGTCACCGCGATCCACTGCACTTAACAACTCCCTTATGTCAGGAGTAATGGGGCGCTCAAGCTGAAACTTATGCTCTGGAAGCTCTGGACAGATTTCACTACTCGCAGGATCAACCCCATACGATGTGCTTCCTGAGTCAAATTCAATTGTGAAATGGCCTGAATCCTTCACGCGGGTAACTTTTCCGCCCCCGTGGGTTTTGTGAAACAACCGCATTCCTTCAGTGATATCGTTCATTGGTCAACGCCATGGCTGAAATGCGGACGCTATAATGCCGTTCTTAAGAGCGCCCGTCAGTTCTGCCGATGGTTAGGCTGAGTCCGCTGGTTTCCGGAGAGTGACTTTGACATCATATAGACGCAACTCGACGTTTTCGAAAGCTTCAATTGCTAAAAGCAGGCGCTCGTCAGCTTCATGCGTTACCACAATCCCGCGCACACGCTTGCCCGGCTTTAGGAAGTGCTTCTTCACATATCCCACATACCGGGCCAACTGCCCAACTACCTCGTCGGAAGACCGATCTCGTTTCAGTTCGATGACAACAGGGTTGCCATCCCTGTCTTTGCATAGGAGATCGATTCTGCCTGCCTCTCCAACGGACACCTCCTCCGGCCCATTGGCACTATCAAAGGGCTGAAGTCCAGATTCGATGAGGCTAAGATTTCGCGCGAGAATGTTACGAAGGGCCGCTTCCCGAAGAGGCGACGGAGTCTCGTCTTCGCGCTCAGCCTGAGGCTCAGCCGCATCATCATCTGCTGAGGCTAGTTCATATAAGGGCTCCCAGCGAGCGGAGTCTTGAATAATCGCCTTAAGGCGCTCGAATGATTCCGCCCGCAAAGAGCTGATCGTTGGCCGAAAGTCAAAGCCATACATTTCGTCGCGCTTCATTACTGAGCCCTTCCCAATAGGCGGAGTGCCGTCCTCTTCCCATCGCACCTGGACGACGCGCCCGAAGTCGCCGCCGTCTTTCCCAGGATGGAGTTGAGGGTCCCAGATTTTCGGATCATGTCCTTTAAGTACCGTGCCCCAACCACCAAGACGCCTGTTTTTTAGAAATGCAACGACACGATCTGTTGGCTTGATCTCACGGAAGTGGGCAATGGCCTTTTGGTACGAAGTATTATCGGCAAGCTCCTTCTCGGAGCCATCCCACCAGCCTATCGCTGCTCGTCCGTTGCGGCGGCAGTTCATCCAAATATCAACGTTATGATCCCAGTTCAGGTTAACAAACCAATCAGCCATGTTGTCGCCTCTTTTCTTTCTTCACCAAACGGCCTAGAGTTTCGGGGTGCGCTTAGTCAAGCCCGCCTCTAATCTCTAGAATTAAGCACGCGTCCATCCGCCAGCTCGATCTTCCATAAATCTGGTCACGATTGCGTTTATTGCTGTACGCATCGACTGGGTTAGCGCCCCGAGCTTGTCGCCAATTTCTTCTTTCGTTTTGCCTTCGCTCAAATGACGCATCGCACCTTGTGCTGCCCCATCTGCGAAATAAAAACGCGTCGAGGTCATGTTAACCCCACGTGACACATATAAGGCGCGGCCAGTTACAGCACTACCGTCATACTGTTTTTTAAACCCTCTCGCGAGAACCGTTGTGCCGTAATAATGAAATGCGATGTCATTCCGGACTCGCACGAGCATCATCGCGAGGGGATCGTCTTTAGGTTTACCGCTGGCAGCTAAGACCATACTATTCCAGTGTTTCCGTGACTCTCGGCTTATCCGACTAAGAACATCAGTAAATAGCTTGTGAATCATCGGCTCAGGATTTCTATTAATCAACTCGAGCAACTCATGGTGAAGTCCATAAAGAAGGCGGGCATAGTGCTCCCGCATGCCGTAAAGCTGTCCTGCTTGCGGCGTTAGCTCGAACGGCAGGGGGCAGCGATCTTTAATCTCAACAAATGCCCAGACAAAATCTTTTAGATCGTTGTGAACCAGTGCAAGGGTGAGGATGAAATCACAGACTGCCTGTTCGGCAGGATCAGCAGATTCGAATACGCCGGCATCTACGTATTCAAGAGGGGCGAGCTTGTCAAAATCTGGCAGCAGGCATTTGTCCATGATATTCGTCCGTTGGGGGGTTTGGTCTGACATATGCGGATCTGTATAGCATGACTTGCAAAATTGACCGTAGATCGAATTGTACGGGGAAATCAAACTCTTCGCCAGCCTGTGGATGCGATAACAAACCGACGAAGGCCGACCGAGTCGGTCCGTATCCTCACCCGCTTGTATGGGGGACGCTCATTACGCCAACGAATTTCCATTTCTCGTCGAGGATACCCGGATTTTATATGGCGTGGTGCGCGATGGTGCCTTCCCTGGTGCCATCCGGCCAGTAGAAAAAACTATCGTCGGAAAGTTTGGCCTTGACTTAATCTATAGCGTTTGCTATACTAAAACTAAGGCCATGAAAACGAACAGGACATTCGAGGTGTTCCTCAAGAAAAAGGGCATAAGCCAGTCAGAGGCCGCAAGGCGTCTGGGCGTCCCGCATCCGACGGTGTGGCGCTGGATCGACGGGAAGCACGTCCCGAGTCCGCTGGCAAAGGCCAGCATCAAAGAACACCTGGGCTTTGCCTGGAAGGCGTAGGAGGGATCATGGGAGTTTACAAGCGCGACGGGAGCCCGTTCTACTGGTACAAGTTCGCCAGCGATGGCAAGAATGTCTATGGCTCGACTGGAGCGACGGATCACAAGGTCGCGCGGCAGGTCTACATAACCGAACGCAACAAGCACGTCCAACGCAAAGCCACTGGGAGGCTTGCCCCCATCAAGCTGCGGGACCTGCTGGCAACCTATGTACGAGACTATGCGCGGGTCAACAAGTCATCCTTTTCGCGGGACGAGATAGCGATAGCTCACTTCAACGATTTCATGGGCGACAAGCAAGCCTCGGAGGTCTCCCCTCGGGACTTGGAACGCTACAAGTCCAGCCGGAGGGAATGCTTGCATGGCGGAAACCCGATCACGGGAGCCACCATCAACAGGGAAATGGCGATCCTCAAGACGGCATTCAACAAGGCTATCGAATGGGGCTTGCTCGAATCCAACCCCGTTGAGCGGGTCAAGTTCTTCTCCGAGAAGGATAGGGGCCGGACCCGCTACCTCTCCACCGATGAAAAAGCCAAACTGCTGGCCATCCTCTCCCCCGAACTCCGGCGCTTTGTTATCGTGGCTCTCAAGACTGGAATGCGGGCCGGTGAAATTCTCGGCCTCAAGTGGCTGGACATCGACTCCAATGCGAATCAGATTGTGGTACGTAAGAGCAAAAGTGGTAGGATGCGTTTCATCCCGCTGCATTCGGACGTAGCTGAAGTATTGCGCAGCCTCCCGAAACATGGGGAATTTGTTTTTTCGGACAAGCACGGTGAACGTTACGGCCGTTCAAGCTGGATCAGGACTCAATTCGAGAGGGCGCTGGAGCAAGCCGGAATACGAGATTTCCATGTTCATGACCTCCGTCACACTTTTGCCAGTGAGCTTATCATGAAGGGAGCCGACCTCAAGACCGTCTCGGAGCTTTTGGGCCATAGTTCAACCCGGATGACTGAGCGATATTCGCACCTGAGCCCGCACCATAAGTCCCTGGCAGTCAATCTGCTGGCCCAGGAGGGTAAGGCCCCCCTGGCGAAGCCCAAGGTCCTCCAGGAGCTTGAAAAAGGGGCCTGACGGTTACACTATGGTTACAGTGACAAATTTAGACGTTTGACGGAACACGTAAAAACGTAGTAAAAACAAGTCTTTGGTAGGGTGGCTGAGCGGTCAAAAGCACCGGTCTGTAAAACCGGCGGCAATAGCCTACGCAGGTTCGAATCCTGTCCCTACCACCACTCGCCCTCCAGATCATTTTCTGGAACCCCGAGGCTGAAAGTCAGCCAAGCTGGAGGGCGAGTGGTTTTTCTTTTATATCCAGTCGTGGCGGCGGGACCCTGTTAATCCTGATCTCATTGAGTTATGCTTGATCGCGTGCTCATTCCACTGCGTGCCGGCGCCGTCGGGCTAGCCGCGTCGATTCTATTGGGAATTCTCTCAGTTCCCCGCGCCGGTGCCACCTACGCCACCGGTCAAAACGCCGTCCTTCCCCTGGGACAGCAAAACCTCTCTTTCAACGGCGTCAACGGCTCGCCGGGCGTGGCGGCGGCCGGGCTGTTTTCGCCCAGCGGCGTCTGGTCCAACGGCACGATTCTCATCGTTGCCGACACCACCAACAACCGCGTCCTCATCTACAACACCTTGCCCACCACCGACGGCACGCCGGCCGACATCGTGGTCGGCCAGCCGGACGCAGCATCAAGCGGCGCCAATCAAGGCCTCGCCGCGCCCGCGGACTTCACGCTCTCCGGGCCCACCGGAGTCTTCTACGATGGAACCAACCTCTTCGTCGCCGATACCGGCAACCACCGAGTCCTGATCTATAATTTCCTGCCCGTGGACAACAACACCCCGGCGGACTTCGTCGTGGGACAGGCGAACATGACCTCGGGCCTCGTCAACCAGGGCGCGGCGGCGTCGGCGAGCACCCTCTCCAGCCCAAGCGCCGTCTACTCCGACGCCGTCGCCCTCTACATCGCGGACAAGGGCAACAACCGCGTCCTGCTCTTCAACGCGATTCCCGCCGTCAACGGCGCGCTTGCCAACGTGGTCGTGGGACAGGTGAGTGCCACCGCGGTCACCGCCAACCAGGGCGGCGCAGCCGCCGCCTCGACCCTATCCCAGCCCGCCGGCGTCTACGCCGCCGGCGGCAAGCTCTTCGTCGCCGACCAGAACAACAACCGCGTCCTGATCTACAACCCGATTCCCACCGTCAACAACACCGCCGCCGGCGTGGTCGTGGGGCAGGCCCTGCTGACCTCGGCCGCCGCCAACCAAGGAGGCGCGATCACGGCGAACACTTTGTCCGGCCCCGCCGGCGTCTACTGCGACGGCGTCAAGCTCATCGTCGCCGACGCCAACAACAACCGCGCCCTCGTCTACAACTCGGTTCCGACCCTCAACAACGCGTCCGCGAACTTGGTCCTGGGGCAGGCGAACATGACCTCGGGGGCGGCCAACCGCGGCCTCTTAAGCCCGGCCGCCAACAGCCTGTCCCGGCCGGTGGGCGCCGTCTCCGACCCCGCCGGAACGACTTTGTACGTCGTCGACCAAAGCAACAACCGGGTCCTCCTCTATAATCCTTTCCCCGCCGCCAACGGTGCTGCGGCCGCAGTCGCCGTCGGCCAATCGAACATGACCGCCGGCACGGCCAACCAGGCGACCACCACGCCGGCGGCCAACACCTTCTTCCGCCCCGGCGCGGTTCACGTCAGCGGAGCCAAGTTGTTCATCGCCGACCGCTTCAACAGCCGCGTGCTCATCTACAACTCGCCCCCCACCGCCGTCAATCCTCCCGCCGACGTCGTCGTCGGCCAGGTGCTGATGAGCTCGGGCAGTTCCAATCGCGGCGGCGCCGCGGCGGCGAACACGCTCTCCTTCCCCGCCGACGTTTACAGCGACGGGACCAAAATGCTCATCTCCGACCTGGGCAACAACCGCGTCCTGATCTACAGCGCGATCCCCGCGGTGAACGGCGCCTCCGCGAACTTCGTCATCGGACAGACGGTCCTCACCGCACGCAACTCCAATCAGGGTCTGGCGGCCCCGACGGCCAATACCTTGTCCTTTCCCGCCGGCGTCCACTTCGACGGGACCAAACTGTTCGTCGCCGACCGCAACAACAGCCGCGTCCTCATCTACAGTGGGGGCATCCCCGCAGGCAATAACCAAGCCGCTTCACTGGAGGTGGGACAGGCCGGCCTGATCACGGGGTTGTCCAACCGCGGCGGCGCAGCCACCGCCAATACCCTGTCCTTTCCCACGGACGTCTACAGCACAGGAACCAAATTATTCATCGCCGACCAGAACAACAACCGCGTCCTGATCTATAACACGATCCCCGTCGCCAACGGCACGCCGGCCGACGTCGTGATCGGACAGCCGAACATGACCGCCGTCGCCGTCAACCAGGGAGGCACTGCGGCCGCCAACACCTTGTCGCGCCCCGCCGCCGTCTTCTCGGACGGCGCCGCGCTCTACATCACCGACCAAGGCAACAACCGCGTCCTGGTCTACAACGCGATCCCCGTCGCCAACAACGCCGCCGCCGACGTCGTCCTGGGGCAGACCGCCCTGAACGGCGGCGCGGCGAACCTCGGGGCCTCCGCGGCGGCCGGCACCTTGTCGGGCCCCGCCGTCATCTTCACCAGCACGGCGACGGGCCGGCTGTACGTCGCCGACGCCAACAACAACCGCGTGCTGCTCGACCTCCCGGCGATCAGCACCCCGATCGGGCCGGTCGGCGGGCTCCTGGTCCTGAACACACCCATCGAGCCTCCTCAGTCTCAGGTCTCGGCCCCGCCGGGTGCGTTCGGCCAGTCCCAGAGCGTCATCCTCGGCGCCGTCCTCAGCTTGCCGTCCGCGCCGTCTTCCGCCGGAGCCGTCAAAGCGAGCGGTGTGGGCGTCTCGGTCGTCACGATCCCGCCCGTCTCGCTCCTGAAGAACGTGACGCTCTCGGTGAGCTACCTGCCCGCCGACGTAAACGGCCTCGACCGCAGCCGGCTGATCCTGGCCCGCTACGAGCCGGTGCAGGATCTCTGGGTGCCTCTGCCCTCGACCTCGGACACCGCCAACAACCGCGTCATCGCACAGACCGACCATTTCTCCCTCTTCCAAATCATGCAGGTCGATCCGACGGGCAACACGGTCTCAAGCGTCAAGGCCTTCCCCAACCCGCTCATGTTTTCGCAGGGCCAGACGACGATGACCTTCTCGAAGCTGCCCGCAAACGCGCGCCTGCGCGTCTACACCGTCACGGGCGCGCTGATCAAGGACATCGCCGTCGATGGAACCGGCATCGCGCGCTGGGACGCCACGAACCAGGCCGGCCTCGGCGTGGCCAGCGGCGTCTATTTCGTCTTCGCGCAGGGCGACGGCGAGCAGCGCACGGTCAAGGTGGCCGTCCAACGGTGAGGAAATTCAACGGCGCCGCCGCGGCCCTTCTGCTCGCGCTGCCGCTTAAAGGAGCGGACTTTTCCTCCTCGGCCAACGGGACCACGGTCGCGGATTTTCTCGCGATCGGGGTCGGCGCCCGCGCGCTGGCGATGGGCGGCGCCTGCACGGCCGCGGCGGACGACGCCGCCGCCGTGTACTGGAACCCGGCCGCGATGACCCGCGTGCGCAGGCGCTCCATCGTCATGATGCATCAAGCCTACATCGACTCGAGCTTCTTCGAGTACGGCGCGTACGTCCAGAACGAGGACCGCATCGGGGCGTTCGGGGCCGCGGTCGAGTACTTCTCGGCGGGCCGCCTCAAGCGCACCGACGCGGCCGGAGCCGACATCGGCACGTTCCTCCCCTACGATCTGGCGCTCCACTTCAGCTACGCCTACCTGCTCAAGGACCCCGCCTTCACGCCTGCTCTCAACGGCTTCGCCTTCGGCCTCAGCGCCAAGCTCGTGAACTCCCGGGTCGTCAACACCGCTTCGGCGGGCGCCGTCGACGTCGGCGCGCTCTCTCCCGCTTACCTTGACGGCCGCCTGCGCCTGGCTTTTGCCGCTCTCAACCTGGGCGGCGACACGATGCATTTCGGGCAGGCGTACGAGCCGCTGCCGGTCATCCTGAGGCTGGGCGCCGCCCACCGCTTCGCCGAAGGCTGGCTGGCCGCCTTCGACCTGGGCCTGCCGCAGAACGACCGGCCCTACGCGGCGGCCGGCGTCGAGCATACGCTGAGGACACGCGAAGCGTGGCGGCTCGCCGCCCGCGCCGGGTTCAACTCCTCGACCATCGGCGGCATCGACGGCATCACCGGATTTTCGATGGGCTTCGGCCTCGGTATCAAAGGCAGCTCGGTGGACTATGCCTTTGTCCCCTACGGCGGCCTGGGCGCGGCGCACCGTCTCTCCCTGTCCTTTAATTTCTGACGCGCTGACTCTACCAGCGACGAGAGGCGCCGAAACTAAACACCGAGCGGGCGCCGGCGCCGCCAGTTGAGATCTGGTACCAGCCCGCGCGCGCCTCGTACGGCCGCCCGGCGGGACGCCACAGGACCTCGCCTCCTCCCATGAGCACGCGCTCGCCGAACAGCATGTTGACGCGGGTCAAGGCCGCGCGCGCCTCCCAGTCCGCGAAGCGCTGCGAGACGCTCGCGCCGAGATGGTTGTTCGGCCAGCCCGAGAGTGCTACCGGGGCGCCTTGGAAGTCGACGTTCCAGTGGTAAAAAACCGGACTGGCGGGCCCGATCGTGTCGCTGTAGCGCTCGTGCCCGTTCTGGAGAGCGATCGTCGTCCGTTCGTTCCAGGTCTGGGAGAGCTCGAATTGCCAGCTGCCCTGCACGAGAACGAAACGCTTGCCCGTAGCGCTCGTCGCCTCCTGATGGAAGTTCGTGTTCGTATAGATCGAGCGGAAGCGCAGGACCGAGTTTTTGTCGAGCGCGGCCAGCTCGGAGACGGTGGTCGTGTCCTCGGCGACCGTCGCCGCCGTCGCGAGATCCTCCGGACCCAACTGCCAGCGGTAAAACGAGAGGACGACCTCTCCCGAGGCCAGGTGGTAGCCGAGGCGCTGTGAATTCGGCGGCGCGGTGCCCAGGCGCCCCGCGATGGTGACGTGCGGAAGATGGCGCACGGCGCGCCCCGAGTACTCGATCTGGCTGCCCGAAAAGGCGTCGAGGTAGCGGAAACTCTTCACGCGCGTGGAAAGCCCCCAGCGCCCGCCCGGAAGAAGGGCCCCGGCCTCGAGGTCGTTGCCCAGGTAGCGGCCGCCGCCGACGATGAGCCGGTCGGACAGGAGCCAGTCCGCGGCGCGCGCGCGCGCGGCGGCGCCGACGAGCAGGATGGCGAGGGCGAAGCGCCTCATATCGGCAGCTTCCAACCGTACTTATCGGCCATACGCGTGGCCGCCTTCAGCAGGTCCACGCCGAGGCCGACGACGAAGTTGTCGTAGAACTCGGCCCGGTCGATGGCCATGTTGAGGCTCAAGAACCACGGCGTCAGCGAGAAGCCGGCGGTGTGGTGATAGCGGGTATAGCCCCCTTGGATGTTCGTGTCCTCCATGTAGCCTCCCGCCCAAAACTTGACGACGAGATCGTTCTTGTCGTAGGGGATGTACTCCAGGCCCCAGGCCCCGGTCAAGGTGGTCTTGCGCCCGGACTGGAGCGTCGCCCCCGCAGCGCCCGGGAAGACGTCGGAACCGCTGACCGCGGTGTCGCGCATCGCGAAGACCGTGCGCGCCAGGGCGAAGAGCCGCAGCTCTTCCCGCGGCGCCAACCGCAGGCCGAACGCCAGCCGGTCCGGCGTCTGCACGTCGCGAAACGGGGTGAAGGCCACGGGCAGGCCCTCGTTGAGCGCGGGCGAAAAACGCACGCGATAGCCCATCTTGTACACCGCGCCCAGGCGCAGCCACCGAGCCGGTACTGCGATCATGCCGAGGTCGCCGGACCAGCCGTCGTTGGTCACGGTGCGGTTGAACGGGGCGCCGGCGGTGACCACCGGAGTGAAGTTGTACCGGGAGCGAGCCCGGGTGTAGTTCAAGGCGGCGCCCACGGCCAGCTTCTCGCCCAGAAAGGACTTGCCGGCGGCCAGCGAATAGGTATCGGCGCTCGTCGAGACTTCGTTGATGTCCCCGGTGGCGACGAACACGGTTCCTTGCCGGCGCACCACGCGCGTCGTCCCGTTGAATACGTCGTCAAGGACGAACGGCGTCTGGGCCGCAAAACCCAGGCCCCAGCCGGACTTCGTCACGAAGCGCAGTCCCGAGTACGCGTATTTGATCGGGACGTTAAGCGAGCGTGATTTGGGATCGTTCAAGTCCACGACGACGTTGTCGACGTTATTGCCGTCCGAGCCGAAGTCGATCCCGCTGCCGCCCACGCCGCTCAGACCGGCGGGGTTGACGAACACCGCCTCGTAACCGTCCGGATCGGAGACGATCGCGCCGCCCAACGCCACGGTGCGCGCGGAGCCCGTGACGGCCGTGGGAAAGACGTTGTAAGCCGTGTTCTCGCCGCGAGCCAGAACGGCAATTCCCATCAACAGCGCGGGCAGCAGCATTCGCAATCTAACGATATTCCGCAGTCTTTTGCTATGCTTAAAGCATGGCACTGCACATCGTCGTCTGCGTAAAAAGCACTCCCTCCACCGTGAACGTCGGCGTCGACGCCGAAGGCCGGCCCAAGACCCTCGGCGTGCCGACGGGCCTCAATCCTTTCGACGAGTACGCCATCGAAGAGGCCGTCCGTCTTAAAGAGCGCGTCCCCGGCTCGACGGCGACCGCGCTCACCGTGGGATCCGACGCCGCCGCCGACGTCCTGCGCGAAGGCATCGCCCGCGGCATGGACGGCGGCGCGCTCGTCAGCGGCGCCGAGTTCGAGGGCGGCGACTCCTTCGCCACGAGCCTGGCGCTTTCCGCCGCGATCAAGAAGCTCCACGCCGAAAAGCCGGTCCATCTCGTGCTCTTCGGTAAAAATACCAGCGACGCGGGCGCCGGCGTCGTCGGCGCCCAGACCGCCGCGTGGCTCGACTGGGCCTCGGCCTCCGCGGTCAAGAAAATCGAAGAGATCAGCGAGCAGTCCGTCACGGTCGCCCGCATGATGGAGGACGGCGTCGACACCGTGAAGCTCCAGCTTCCCGCCTGCCTCTCCACGGTCAAGGAGATCAATGAACCGCGACTGCCTTCGCTCAAAGGCAAGATGGCCTCCAAGAAAGCCGTGTTCCCGAAGTGGACCGCGGCCGATCTGGGACTCCAGGCGGACTCAGTCGGAGCCGCCGGCGCCGGCACCGCGGTCGTCAAAGCCGCACTTCCCCCCACCCGCCCCGCGGGCCTAAAAATCGAGGGCGCGTCCGCCGCCGAAAAGGCAAAAAAACTTGTCGACATTTTAATCGATAGGAAGCTGATCTGATATGGCCAACACTACTCTCGTCGTCATACTCCCCTCGCGCGGTGCGTTGTCTCCCGCTTCATACGAACTGCTCAGCGCGGGCCAGGCTCTCGCGGCCGCTTTAAAGCAGCCTCTCATTGCCGCCGTGATCGGCGGCAACTCCGCCGCGCTCGCCGCGGACATCGCTGCGCGCGGCGCCGAAAAGGTGCTCGTCGTCGAGCACCCCTCCCTGTCGAATTTCACGGAAGAAGCATACGCGAAGGCCGCCGCGGCCGCCGCCGAGAAAGCCGGCGCCTCGCGCGTGATCCTGCCCCCCACCGTCGCCGGCCGCGTGGTCGCCGCGCGCCTGGCCGTGCTCCTCAAGGCCGGCCTGGCGACCGACGTGATCGAGATCCTGCCTGATGGGAAGGTTCGCCGCTGCTATTACGGCGGCAACCTGATCGCCGAAGTGGAATTTAAGACAAGCATCGCCGTGCTGACGGTAGCGCCGATGACGTTTCCCCGCGCCGAGCCGAAAGGCGCGGCGGCTGCGATTGAAGTCGTTGCCTATGAACCGGGCGCGTCCAAGAGCGAATTGGTGTCGTTCAAAGCCGAAGAATCGCGCGAGATCGATCTCGGCGCCGCCGAGAAGGTGGTCTCCGGCGGCTTCGGCCTCGGCGGACCCGACGGCTTCAAGCTCGTCTTCGACCTGGCGCACGCGCTTGGCGCCGCCGTGGGCGCCAGCCGCCGCGCCGTGGACTCGGGCTGGATCGCCTACCGCCACCAGGTCGGCTTGACCGGACGCACGATCAGGCCGAAGCTGTATGTCGCAGTCGGCATTTCCGGTCAGATCCAGCACCTCGCGGGCATGTCGTCTTCCAACACAGTCGTCGCGATCAACACCGACAAAGACTGCCCCCTCATGCAGATCGCCTCGATCGCGGTGCAGGGCGAGTATTCGGAAATCCTGCCGCTGATCACCGCCGAGATCAAAAACCGCAAAGGCCACGCGGTCACCGCCTAAATGAGACGGCCCCCGCGCTAGGCGCGGGGGCCGTCAGCTCCGAAGCGTCCTTACTTGACGGCGGGGGCGGCGGCCGGGACTTCGACCTTCTTCTCCTCGGCCTTCTTGCCGGCCTTCTTGGCGGCCTTCTTGGCGGCCTTCTTGGCGGCCTTCGTCTCGGCCTTCGTCTCGGCCTTCGTCTCGGCCTTCGTCTCGGCGGCAGGCTTCTCGGCGGCAGGCTTCTCGGCGGCAGGCTTCTCGGCGGCGGGCGTGGGGGCCTGAGCGAACGCGGAACCCGCGAACGCGGCGAGCACGGCGAGCAGCATCAGTGACTTCTTCATGGATTTTCTCCGTACGACGATCGGTCCGTCGAAGCTTCGTCCCGCCTAGCGGGCGGCTTCGCTTATTCTTACGGTCTACCGCGCGGAAAGTTCGCGCTATTCAGCGCAAGCCCGAGGACATGCGCTCCAGGAGGGAGCGCGAAACGTCGCCCAGGAGCAAGTAGTGGCCGGAAGCTCCCTTCCATTGGAACACCCGTCCCGCCCGGGTCACGCCCAGCGCCCCGGCCAGAGCGGGGACCGCGACGGTCCCTCCCGGGGGGAGCTTGAAGGGCCGGTCGGCGTGGAAGAGGGAGACGGCGGCGACGCCGTCCGTGTAGCGGGCGTGGCGCACGGCATGGCCCTTCACCAGGAACGAATCGCCGCTCTCGAACGCGAAGCCGCCCGGAAGGGAGGTCGGGAAGCGGCCCTTGGCGCCGGGCACCAGATCCAACTGCTCGTGGCTCATGAAGTCCGGGGAGAGGCCGGGCGCCGCCACGGGCGCGCTCGAGTCGGGCAGGACGAAAAGAGCCTCGTCCGGGGTCTGAGCCGGGTCGAAGTGAATGAAACGCGAAGCGGCCGCCAGCCGGCGCCCGGGGAGATAGCGCTTAACACCCAGGAGCACGCCCGTCTGCCGGTCGAGGCTGAGCGTCTGCCAGGGCTTGCCGACCGCGCGGGGCTTGAAGGCCAACATCCAGATGGGGCGGGAGGCCACGGCCTCGCCGGTCGCCACGGTCAGCTCGTAGTTGGCCAGGAGGAGCTCGCGCTCGCGCTCCGGCGGCAGGGATTTCTCATAGGAGCCCACGGCGTCGCCGCTGACCACGCGCCCGGAGCGGGGATCGAGGATGCGCTCGGTCTCCCCGTCGCTGACCGCGACGCGCTCCACGGCCCCGTCCGGGGAGAGGTATTCGCGGCGCAGGAGGCGCGGGGCGCGGTGGCGCACCACCAGCTCCTCGCTGCGCGCGCGCTTGCCGAACCACTGGGTCACGAGGACGCGTCCCTCGTAGGAGGCGTCAGGCTCGAGGAGGAGGCGGTCGAGGAGCTCTTCGGCCGACGGAAGCAGAGACGCGCCGCGCGCGGGCCGCGGGAACGGCAAGGCGACGAGGGCTGCAAGGGCGAGGGCCGCAGCCGGACGCATCACTCCAGTTCCTCCGCCTCCGCGACGAGATCGCCGAAGGGCGCGGAGTAGCTGGAGGCGGCCAGCTCCGTGCCGGTCAGGGGCGATTCGGCGCTGTAGCGGGCGTGTGCGGTGAGGAGGGGCTCGAGCGGAATCTCCTCGACCGCCGCCGGGCCCAAGCTGTGGCGGGCCAGCCCGAACAGGACCGCGCCGGCCAAGGCACCGGAGGAAGCCCATAGCCAGGCGCGCGGACGCGCGGCCGGCGCGGCGGCGGAGCGGCGGCGCTCGAGCGCCAGAGCAAGATCGGCAGGCATGCGCTTGCGCGGGGCGCGAATCAGCGCGGCCTTGAGATGGCGCAGAGAGTCGGCTTCGGCGCGGCAGTCCTCGCAGGCGGCCAGGTGTGCCTCGACGCGCGGGCGCGCCGCGGTCTCCAGTGCCCCGTCCAGGTACGCGGTGATCTCCGGGCCGTCCACGTGCTCGTTCATGACATCCTCCCCGCCGTCTTCTCCACTCTCTCGTACGCCGCGCGCAACTTGACCCGGCCTTCGTGCACGCGCGAGCGCACGGTCCCGACGGGCACCCCCATGACCTTGGCGCCTTCCTCGTACGACAAACCCTCGATGTCGCAGAGGGTCACGGCCGCCCGATAATGCGGCGCCAGGCGCTCCATCGCAATCTGCAGCAGGTCCACGCTCTCGCGTCCGGCGAGGGCGTCTGCGGGAGGCGCGTCGCCGCCCGGCAGGACCGACTCCCATGACTCGCCCGGCTCGGCGTCCCCGGGAAGGGGGGCGTCGAGCGACACGGTCCGGGCCCGCTCGACCCGGCGCATCGCGTCCAGAAACACATGACGTAATATAGTCAGGAGCCAGGAGTCGAATGGCCGCGATGAGTCGTATAAGTCCGAACTCTCGAAGGCCCGCGCGTACGCCTCCTGCACCAGATCGCGGGCGTCCTGATCGTTGCCCGCGAGGCGGTAAGCGAAGTTGTAAGCCTTGTCCCCCGTTTCCATGACCAGACGAGCGAAGGCTTCCGCGTCCATAGCCGCCATCCTACCTACTCCTACGGCTCAAGACTAGGAAAGTTCGCGGGATTTCGGGGCGGGAGTTCAATGGCGCAGCCTCATCCGAACAGATTAGCCCACCTTCCCCGCCATTGCAAGAGCCGCCGCCTCGGCAGAAGAGAAGCGGCCGGTCCCCTCGGGGACCGGCCGCCCGCTTTTACTGCTTGCTCCGGGCTCGAAATCCCGAAGCGGCGCCTTTAGGCGGCGCAGGCCTGGGCGCGCTTCGAGCTCCGCCCCCGGGACCGCCCCGACCTAGAGTTCCCACCCTCGCAGCGCACCTTCGCGAAAGGCTTCCACGCCGAGCCTCGGCCCACGAACAGCCAGGGCATCAGGTCTCTGGCCACCGCCGACTTCTCGTTCATAACCCCTCCGCTGTCATCGTGACCTTCCGTCACGCCGTATGTAACATGTAATCTAATATTTGTCAATAGCTAATCTAATATTAATTATTATGTTAATAGGACGCCGCGGGTGGAGGAGTTTCTCATCGAGAATTACGCGAACGCGAGCGGAGGAGCGCCGCGAGCGGCTTGCGCGGCGGGCGAAGCCGGCGGAGTTTTCTTCGCCGGCCTGTTTCCATCCGGGAAGATCCACCGCGGCACGTTGTACTGGAGGAGGGCGGTCAAGGTCAGAAAGCCGGCCGTCGCGATCAAGGCGGGCGCCAAGCCCGCGAAGTCGAGCAGGAGGCCCAGAAACAGCGCGCCGATCGACTCGAAGGCGACGTCAACCATAAATACCGCGCTCTCGATGCGCGCGAGCTTGTCGTCGTCCATCTCGGCGCGCTTGACGGGCTCGATGATGATGCCGACCGGCGTGTGAAAATACTGCACGGTGAAGAGCACCGCGGCGATGATCGCGAGGTTGACCCAGAACATTCCGGCCGTGAGGTACACGGGCGCCAGCAGCGCCCAGAACAGCAGCGAGGCGAAGGACGCGTTGCGGTAGAAGCGGCCGTGGCCGACTTTTTCGATGATCGCGTCGCCCTTCTCCCCCTCGAGTCGCGCCGAGGGGATGAAACGGCCGACATACTCGAGCGAGAAGAGCAGGCCCATGATGCCTCCCGCGGTCGCGACCTGCACGAGGAGAATCGACGGGAAGAAATGCACGGCGGCGATCACGGCGGCGGCGGCGCCTTGCGCTACGGCCGGCCACCACGACTTGATGAACTTAACGGCGCGGGCGCCGGCCGTGAGCGCGGCGGCGGCGGCGGCGGCGGCCACGGCCCACAACGGCAGGAGAAGCGTGGTCGGTGCCGCGCCGAGGGCGTCGGTGATCAGGCTCGGGATCAGCACGAAGGGCAGGGCGTCGATAAGAAGGACTTCGAGGGCCATCACGCCGGTCAGTATCCTTAGGGTGCGATTGCGCAAGATGAAAGCCAACCCCTGCATCGGCTTATAGCGCTCGAGTATGTCTGGTAATGATTTTTTGCCGCCCCCGGCGCGAGCGGCGCGGATCGCCTTGGGCAAGGCGAACAAGCCTTTAATTAATGCGAACGGCAACAGAATCGCTCCGGCGAGGGCGACGAGGATCTCGCGTCCGACCCACAAGGCGCGCTGACCGTGCGTCGGCGGGAATTCGGGACGATTATAAGCGAAAAAAGAACGGAACGACCAATTCAAGATTAAAGTCAACGGATGAATCATGCTCGCAAACAACGCAGCCATAAATGTCGCGATCTGCGCCGCAAATCCCAACGGACCCAGCTTGTCGTTGCCGGGAAAACGAGCGTCGCGGATCATGAACCAATAAAACGGGATCGAGGCGATGAGCAAGGCGCCGTAAACTCCGTACGCCATCGCGTAGCCGCCGAGGCCCAGGGTCGTGACCATCATGCCCACGGCCCAGCCGGCGATGATCGGCATCAGCATGCCCGCCACCGAGTCCCACTTGCCGAGCGTGGCCGCCGCGTCCTTGTTGAGCTTCTCGTCCTTGCCGAGAAAGGACTTGCGCGCCGCGCCGTCGGCGACGATCATGGCGCTCTGGAAGAGCGGGTTGACCGCGATGATCAAGGCGAGCACGGTGAAGTGCAGGCCTCCGGCCATGAACAGCAGAGGAATCGCCGCCATCAGCAAGGCGCGCGCCAAGGAGGTCGCGATGAACACGACGCGGTAGTCGGTCTTGTCGATGAGGTAGCCGATCGGCAAGAGATTGACCACGGCCATCGAGCCCATGTGGATGTTGCGCACGAGGCCCATCGCGGCCGTGCCCATGCCGAGCGCGTCCTTCACGAGAAACGGCAGGCTCAGGATGTGGAAGTTCACGCCGAACACGGTCGTGATGTGGTGGCCCCAGAACAGTCCCCACAGCGAGCGCGGAAGCTTGCTCTTGGACGCCGGAGCGGGCGGCGTCTGCGGCGCTGATGGAGGCGTGGCCGGCGTCTTGACGGGTTCGAGGCCGCCCTCCGGATATCCGAAATCGGAAGCGGCGGGAGCGAGAACATCGTCCAGCGCACGCGGGCGACCGAGGCCCTGATCGAACAGAATGGCGGCGTCTTCGCCGGTGGTCTTGGTCGTGAAGTTCTGCGGCAGACTCGCGGCCGGGACCTGACTGGAAAGACCCGCCGGCTTCGCCGCAGCAGGGCGTACGGGCACGATAGCGATGGGAACCTGAAGCGCGGCCGCGGCGACGGCGCCCGCGGCGAGCGGCACCGGCGCAGAAGGAGCGGACAGAACCCCATTGAGAAAGGCCCGCGGGAAAGTCCCGTTCAGCGACGGCGCGGCGAGATGAATTTGAATGACGCCGACGGAACCGGCCGGTCCGGCGATGCCCGCGCGCGCGGCAGGAGCGGCGATCGTCTGCGCGCATGCCTCGTAAAATCCGCCGCCCGGGGTCAGCAGGGCAAGCGAAACGATCAGCGCGGAGGCGATCAGACGGCGTATCATTAAGGAAGTCTAGCGCGGACCGAACCTGAACTCCTAGGGTCCTTCGGTCGCATTGGAGACGGGTCTTTCGGCCTGGACTCGAATTAAGCCCCGCGGAAGGGACGACGGCGGTCGGACGCGTTCAAGCCCTGATGCGCGAGAAATTCAATGATGATCTTCTCCTCCGCGGCGCGCCACGCGCTTTGCGGCGCGTGCGCGCCGATCTCAAGCGAGCCACCGGCGATCATGCCGTGCCCGCCGCCGCGATTGCCGCCGCCGAGCAGGCGCTTAAGCAGGCGGCCTGCGCCGGCACCCGGATCATTGGCTCTTAAAGAGACGTGCAGGCGGCCCGAGTAGCGCGCGGTCACGATGGACCACTGCATCTTCTCGAGCGTCAGCAGAAAATCGGCCATCTGGGCGACACGGTCGGGCGTGTTGACCTCGCCGAGGTTCACGCCGACGACGCGGCCGGCCACGAAGGCCTCGCGCACCGCGTGGGCCAAGGTCATGAAGAACTGCTCCGAGCGCTGCGGGTAGGAGATGCGCCACAGCGTCTTCATGTTCGCCTTCGGCCATACGGTCTGGTAGGCCTCCATGTCGCGCGAGCTCGCCTCGCGCCCCAGGTTTTGCGTCTCCGAACCGATGCCGTAGACGATCGCCGTGGCCAGGCGCCCGGGAATGCGCACGCCGGAGGCGACAAGCGCCTCGACGAGGATCGTCGTCGTCGCCCCCACCCCCTCGTCGATCAGCGCCATGCCGGACTGCGTGTCGGCGTGGCGCGGGTGATGATCCAGGATCAGGTCCGGAATGCGGCGCGGGGGACAGCGGTTGTTCTTGAACGGGGGCTGGGTATCCACGAGTGCTAGGTGCGGCACGACCGCGAGTTCGCCCTTGCGCAGCGGGCGCGCGGGCACGAGCAGGCGCTCGGCCATCATGCGGTTCTCGGCCCGGCCGATCATGCCGCCGTACACGATGCGCGTCCGTATTTTTCCCACCGCGTGCGCGAGGAGGGCGAGCGCCCAGGCGCTCGCAAGCGCGTCGGGGTCTGGATGATCGTGCGTCAGGATCGTCAGCGGCGACAGCAGGCGGCCCTTCTCGCTCAGCAGCTTGACGAGGCGCCGCGCGTGGAAGCCCGGCTTCACCGGCCCGCCCCGAAGCCGACGAAGAACACCCAGAGCAGGATCGAGACCACGGTCGCGATCGCCTTCTCGCGAATGTTCTCGGCCAGGAAGTGGTAGACACGGTTCTGCGAGGTCTTGGGCAAATGCTTGGTCAGGAAGATTTCGATCCCATCCTGCAGCTCCTCGAGATCGACGACCGCGACCAGGTCGCCGCGCAGCGCGAAGGAAATCTTGCCCGTTTCCTCGCTGACGACGAGGCACATCGCGTCGCAGCGCTCGGAGAGGCCGAGTGCCGCCGCATGGCGCGTGCCGAGATTGGTGATCTTGGCGAAATCCTTCGACAGCGGAAGCCGGACGCCGAAGCGCGACACGCGGCCCTCCTCGACGATGAACGCGCCGTCATGCCCGAGGGAGTGCGAATCGAAAATGCTCTTGATCAGGGCCTCTGACAGATCACCGTTTAAGTCCCAGCCGCCCTCGACATGGCGGTCGAGCGGATCGAGGCCGCGCAAGACGACGAGCGCGCCGATATTCTCGCGCGCCAGATCGCCCAGCGAGCTCACCAGAATCTCGACCTGGCGGTGGGTCGGAGCGGCCTTGAGCACGCCGCCGGTGAGGCTCCAGATCGCGATGCGCTCGAACATCGAGCGGATCTCTTCCTGAAAAATCACGATCACCGCGACGATGAACACGGCGAAGAAGCCCTGAAAAATGCGAACGGTCATGTACATCCCCGCGACGAAAGCGACGGTGTACACGACGACCGCCAAGAGCAGGCCGAGGGCCACGAACGCGGCCTTCGTGCGCTTGAACCACAAGAGGAGGCCGTAGATGAGGGTCCCGACCAGGAGCATGTCCATGATGTCGGAGACGGCGATCGGTTTGAAGCCGGGAGGCATGACGGCGTCCAGTATAGCGGAAGAACCGCGACCTGGCCAGGGGGCGTCCTTACGGCGCGAGCGGGTCGACGGCGTGCGCGGCCCGGGACGGGGGCTTCGGCTTGTCGCCAAGAAGCTCGGGCATGTCCCAGATCATGTCCTTGCGCGTGTAGGTCGAGAGCTCGACCTCGTTGGCGTCCATGTGGATCGCGTCCACCGGACAGGCCTCGACGCAGTAGCCGCAGAACACGCACATGCCCAGGTCGATGTCGAAGCTCTTCGCGCGCTTCTCGACCATCACGTTGGGTGCGTCCTCGGCCGTGATGCGGATGCACTTCGCGGGGCAGATCGTCTCGCACAGCAGGCAGGCCGTGCAGCGCGCAGCACCGTCGTCGCGCTTGAGCAGGCGGTGGCGCATGCGCGCGCGCTTGCCGAACACGGCGGGATCGTCGGGATACTGGATCGTCACCGAGCCGGGCAAAAAGCCCTTGACGCCGAGAGCCTTCATCGAATGCCGGAATAGGTTCACAAACAGATGCCGGAAGGTGACGCCCAAGCCGCGCCACACCTCGATGAGATAGATTTGGGTCGCGAAAGTGCGCGCCGGGCGAACGACCGGCTTGACGGTTATCGCCACCATATCCCCTGATGCTTCAGGTAGACGATCCAGGCCGTCGCAAGAAAGTTCAGCAAGGTCAGCGGCAGGAGATTTTTCCAGCCGAGATCGAGAAGCTGATCGAAACGGAAGCGGGGCAAGGTCCAGCGCAGCTGCATGAGCAGGAAGAGCAGGAGCAGCATTTTGCCGATGAAACTCCCGAGCATGAGCGCCCCGCCGAGCGCGCCCATGGAGCGGAGGTCGAGGAACGGGATCGCCCAGCCGCCGAGAAACAGGGCGGTGATCACGCCGCAGATCACGATGGACTCAAAGAAGTCGGTCATCAGGAACATGCCGAACTTTATGCCCGAGTACTCGACATGGTAGCCGACGATCTCGCTCTCGCCTTCGGGCAGGTCGAACGGCGCGCGTTTGGTGACGGCGGCGCCCGCGGTGAGGAAAAGAATAAAAGCGAGCGGCTGGATGACGATTCCCCATACCCCATGCGCGACCTGCCACAGCACGGCCTGCGAGAAATCGAGCGTGCCATAGATGAACAGCAGCCCGGCCAAAGCGGAAGCGAGGCACACCTCGTAGGCGATCATCTGCGCCGCACCTCGGAGGGCTCCGAGCAGTCCGTAATTTGAGCCCGAGGCGTAGCCCGCCATCACGATTCCATGCACGCCGAAGGCGAGGGTCGCCAGCACGAGCGGCACGCCCGTAGGCAAGGCGATCGGCTGCAGATCATACAGGTGATCCGCATAGCGGATGACTCCGCCGTAGGGCAAAGCCGCGAGGCAGAACATGGCGCAGCCCAAAGAGATCATGGGTGCAAGGCCATGCAGCGGCTTCGTCGCTCCCGTCGGCACGAAGTCTTCCTTGGTCAGCATCTTGATCGCATCGGCGATGGGATGAAACAGGCCGAGCAGCTTAATTCCGAAAATCGAGGCGCGGTTGGCGCCGATGCGATCCTGCATCACGGCGCTTTGCTTGCGCTCGGCCCAGCCCAACAAGCCGGCGATGTTGAGGCCGACGCCGAAGACGGCGAAAAGCACTTTTGCCGTGGTGAATAAAACGTCGTTCAGGGGGATCGCGAAGGTCACGCGACCGCCTCCTTCGGCGCTGAGTAAACGGCCAAAGCCTTTTGGAGCAGGCCGAAAATCTCCCAGTCAGGCTTGGAGTCGCCGATGGGTGCCAACGCCTTCTTGTAAGCGCCGATCTTGCCCTCGAAGTTGGTGAAGTGGCCTTCTTCTTCGACATAGGCGGTCGCCGGAAGGCGAAAGGTGAACAAGTCTCCCAAAGCGTATTTGTTGGGGCCCTGAAGAATCGTCGTTCCCGCCTTTGAATGCAGGGCCTGGGCGCGTTCTCCAAATATCTTCGTCAGATCCCGTTCGATGACATACAACGTTTTTATTTTTCCAGCCTCAATATTTTTCGCGAGCTCATCAAACGATCCGCTCATCAATCCGTTGACTTCGGCTCCCTTAAGATTGGGAACCTTGTCCTTCTTCCGGAGCAAATCGTCTTCCGCTCCTATCTGATCGGGCGCGGAGGTGAAATAGTGATTTTTGACTTTCAGCTCATCAACGAATAAAGCTTTATACGCCGCCCAGTCCTCATTCGACAGCATTCCCGAAGACACCACCGCGAGACCTTCGCCGGACCTCTTCAACACGTCCGCCAACTCGGAAGCCATGGCATCCCAGGACAGTTCCATCTTATCCGGCGTCAGCCGCAAAACCTTTCCCAACCTGTCGTCCTCCAGGTTCGAAAACCCGTACCGACCGTCGTCGCACATCCAGTAGCCGTTGACGTCCATGTTCATGCGCGGCTTGAGGCGCGCGACGCGCTTGCCGTCGTTGTGCCAGGGTCTCACCGTGTTGGCATGCACGGAGATGTTGCAGCCGCGCGAGCAGCCCGTGCAGATCGAGTCGGTCTTGTCGAGATACCAGACGCGGACCTTGTAGCGGAAGTCGCGATCGGTGAGCGCGCCGACAGGACAGATGTCCACGACGTTGCCGGAATAAGCGTTATCGAGCGTCATGCCCGGGGTGACCTCGACCTTTGCGGCATGGCCCATGCCGAAGATTCCGAGCTCGTGGGTCTTGGTCACGTTGTCGACGAAGCGGGTGCAGAGCGTGCACAGAATGCAGCGCTCCTGGTCGAGCATGACATGGGGGCCGGCGACGATGCGCTTTCCTTTGTGTTCTTTGTCCTCGCGCACCGAACTCTGGTACTGCCCGATCTTCATGTAATAGTCCTGAAGACCGCACTCGCCGCTTTGGTCGCAGACGGGGCAGTCGAGGGGATGATTGACGAGGTGAAGCTCGAGGGCGCTCGCTTGAGCGCGTTGAGCCAAATCCGAGTCGGACTTCACGTCCATGCCCTCGCGCACGCTCGTGCGGCAGGAGACCTGGGGCTTGGGCGCGCCCGCGACCTCGACGATGCACATGCGGCAGTTGCCGGGATTGCCGAGCGCGGGGTGATAGCAGTAGTGCGGAATTTCCACGCCCGCGTCTTTTGCCGCGTCTATGATGAGCCGGCCCTCGGGCGCTTCGCGCTCGATTCCGTTCAGCTTGTACTTGACCATTTTACCCATTATTCGATATCCGCTTCCTGAAATCGTCCGGAAAATCGGTGATGTAGGCGCGCGTGACCATGCCCACCGTATCGCCGAGCGCGCAGATGACCTTGCCGATGATGTTCTCGCCCACGCGCGCGAGGTTTTCCACATCCTGAGCCTCGCCCCTGCCATCGAGCAGGCGCTCTAAAATCCGCTCGGACCAGTTCGCGCCCTCGCGGCAGGGAGTGCACTGGCCGCAGGACTCGTGCGACAGGAAGCGCTCGATGTTGTGCGCGACTTCCACGGCATCGACCGTTTCATCCAGAACGATCATACCGCCCGCGCCGAGGAAGGTCCCCGCCGCATGGATCGCGTCGAAGTCGAGGGCGATGTCGAGATCCTTCTCGAGCAGAGGCGGCATCGAAGTGCCGCCCGGGATCACGCATTTGAGCTTCTTGCCCCCCTTCACGCCGCCGGCAAGCGCCAGGACGTCGCGAAGCTTCGAGCCCATGGGAACTTCGTACACGCCTTCTTTCTCGACATGGCCGGAAACGGAGAAAAGGACGGTGCCGCCGTTTTTAGGCGAGCCGATCTTGGCGAAGACATCGCCCCCATTGAGCGCGATAAACGGCAGCATGGCGAGCGTTTCCACGTTGTTGACGACGGTCGGCTTGCCCATGAGGCCGGCGACCGTCGGGAAGGGCGGAGGGTGGCGCGGCCACGCCTTTTTGCCTTCCATGGTTTCCAGAAGCGCGGTATCCAGCCCCGAGATGTAGGCGCCGGCGCCGCGCATGAGCATGACACGACAATTAAATTTAGACCCGAGGATGTTGCTTCCGATCAGCCCAGCCTGCTCGGCCTCGGCAATGGCTTTCTCCAGAATGTCGTACTGATTCTGGTATTCCCCGCGTATGAATATAAAAGAATCTTTCGAGCCGATCACATACGACGCGATCAGCAGACCCTCAAGAAGCTGATGCGGGACGCGCTCCATCAGAACGCGGTCCTTGAAGCAGCCGGGCTCGGACTCGTCGGCGTTGACGACGACGTAGCGCGGACCGGGAACCTTGTCCTCGGGCGGGACCGTGCTCCATTTGAAGCCGGTCGGGAAGCCCGCGCCGCCCAGGCCGCGCAGATTCGACTTCTTCACTTCCTCAAGAACCGCGGCGCGCTCCATGCCGAGGGCCTTCTTGAGGCCCTCATAGCCGCCGAGACGGCGGTAGGTCTCCAACTCATGGAGCTTCGGTTCGTCGAAGTGCTTCGTCAGAATTTTCGTCATGATAAGTTATTCGCGTTATCCACAGGCGACGCCGTAAAAACTGTTGTTAACAACAGTTTTTGAACGATCGGCCCCGGCTGTTTCCGGAAACAGTTCATCACTTCGCGTCCTTCAGCTTCGAAATCGATTCTTCCGTGGCCTTGCCGACCAATCTGTCGTTGACCTGCAGCGCCGGGGCCTGCTCGCAGGCGCCGAGGCATTCCATCGCCTCCCAGGAGAACTTCCCATCGGCCGTGGCCTGCTTTTTCGGGACGCCAAGCGCGCCCGCGAGGCATTTCTCCATCTTGTCCGAGCCGGCGAGATAACACGTTAATCCGTGACAGATCCCGACGCGCTTCTCGCCCGTCTTCCAGCGCGTGAAGGTCGGGAAGAAGGTGGCCACGCCCCAGACATGGTTGAACGGCATGCCGAAGATCTCCGCGACGCGCGCCGCGGCGGCGGGCCCGACTTGGCGATGCCAGTCCTGAACGGAACGCAACGCTTCGATCAAGCCCAGGTTCGTGTAAGGATATTTCTTCGTCCAGGCCGCGAGTTGCTTCTCCTGCTCGGACGTGAAAGCGTTCTTCGTCGCGATGGCTTGGGGCGTCATCGGTCGAGCTCTCCCGCGATCATGTTCACCGAGCCGAAGGTCGGAATCACGTCGGCGATTTGCCCGCCGACCAGAAGCTTCTTCAAAGCCGCCATCGGGAACAGGCACGGCGGGCGGCAGCGCACGCGGTAGGGGCCGTCGCCGCCGTCGCTGACGAGGTGGAAGCCGAGCTCGCCGTTGCCGCCTTCGACGGCGAAGTAGGTCTCCGACGGCGGGATCTTCACGCCCCAGGACGACATGACGAGTTCAAAATGGTTCATCAGGCCTTCGATATTGGTGTACGTGCTTTCTTTAGAGGGGAGGGTGATCTTGCGATCGAGCACGCGCGTATTGGGCTGGTCATCTTTGCTCATACCCGCGAGGGTCTGGTCCACCTTGGCGGCGTATTTGGAGAGCAAGGCGGTGTCTCCGAATTTTCCCGCGTCCTGGATCTCGTACGCATACTTGATCTCTTTAGGTTCAAGCGAATGTTTGCCTTCGGGCATCTGCTTGAGGCACTGCTCCACAAGCCGGAGAGACTGCTCAATCTCGGCCATACGGCAAAGATATCTGTCGTAATTATCTCCCGTCGTACCGACGGGGATCTCGAAGTCGAGCTTGTCGTACACGGCGTAGGGATGCGAACGACGCACGTCGTAGGCGACGCCGGTCGAGCGCAGAAAGGGGCCGGTGATGCCGTAGGCGACCCCGTCGGCCCGCGAGATGACGCCCGTGCCTTCCATGCGATCCATAAAGATTCGATTGCGCGTCAGGAGCTGGTCGCTTTCGGCCACGGCCGTGCGCACTTCCTTGGCGATCGCGGCGAACTTTTCGGCGAAGTCCGCGGGCAGGTCGCCTTTCACGCCGCCGACGCGCGTGAACGAGGTCGTGATGCGCGCTCCGGTCAGGTTGTCGATGAGCTGATACAGATACTCGCGCGCCTTGATCATGTACAGAAAGACGGAGAACGCACCGAGCTCCATCGACGAGGCGCCGATGCAGGTCAAGTGGTCGGTGATGCGGGAGATCTCGGAGGCGATGACGCGGATATACTGGCCGCGCTCAGGCACCTCGATGCCGGCCAGCTTCTCCACGGCCATCGTGTAACCAACGTTGTTGATGAGCGGGGACACGTAGTTGAGGCGGTCGGTCCAGGGCACCACGTTGTTCCAGGTCTCGTTTTCGGCGTGCTTTTCGAAGGCGCGGTGCAGGTAGCCGATCTCGGCGTCCAGATCGACGATCTTTTCACCCTCGAGCTCGAGCACGAGGCGCACGACGCCGTGCATGGCCGGATGCGCCGGTCCCATGTTCAGCATGTACGTTTTCTGGCTGCGTTCGGTCATCATTCGCCCGTAACAGTCGGCTTTAAAATGTTGAAGCTGGGGCTGTCCGCCTTGTCCCCGCTTTTCGGGCCGATCAGCGGCTGGCGCTTGGCGATCGGGGAGTCCTTGCGCAGGGCGTGGCCGGAAAACTCCTCGTACATCAGAAGGCGCTTGATTCCGGGGCGGTCGGCGAACTTCACGCCGAACATGTCCCAGACCTCGCGTTCGAGCCAGTCGGCGGAGGGCCATAAATCTTTTACCGAACGAAGGATGGGCAGTTCATCGACGGCGCAATGCAGCTCGAGGCGGCCCATGTCGGAGCCGCTTGCCGCATCGAGCTTCATCAAACGATAAACGACGTCGAAGCGGGGCTTTTTGCCTTGCGGCAGATAATCCACGCACGTCAAATCGACCAGCATGTTAAATCCCTCGGCCTTGAGCTTGGAAAGCTCCTCGTGGTTGGAGGCGGCCGGGATGTCGCGGCGCTCGCCGCGCAGGAGGCTTTCGCTCACCGGAATTGCCCTCTTGTCTTTTCGATCTTTTCCTGGAGCATGGTCAAGCCTTGAATCACCGTCTCCGGCCTCGGCGGGCAGCCGGGAATGTAGAGGTCGACCGGAATGATCGTGTCGATTCCCTGAACCGTCGCGTAATTGTTATAGAAGCCGCCGGTACATGTGCACACGCCGAAGGCCACGACCCACTTGGGCTCGGCCATCTGGTCGTAGATGCGGCGCAGGACGGGCGCGATCTTGTGGCTGATCGTGCCGACGACCATCAAGACATCGGCCTGACGCGGCGAGAAGCGCGGGAAACCCGCACCGAAGCGGTCCATGTCGTAGTGCGAGGCGGCCGTTGACATGTACTCCATGCCGCAGCAGGCGGTCACGAACGGATACTGGAAGATCGAGTACTTGCGCGCCCAACCGAGGGCCGCGTCGAGCTGGGTCGTCATGACGCCCGCGGGCGCGACTTCCCCTCCGGCGTTCGCCGGTTCCTCAAAATTCATCGGCATTCGAGAACCCCCTTGCGCCAGAAATAGGCAAGCATGAGCAGGACGAGGGCGATGAAGCCGGTGATCGCGAGCATGCTCGCGAGATCGAGGACGGGTTTGGAGAGCGCCCAGGGCAGAAGGAAGGCCAGGTCCACATCGAACACAACAAACAATACGGCAAAACGCCAGTAGGACACGGTCATGCGCTCGTAAGCGGGCGCCAACGGCGGCAGACCGGTCTCATACGGAAGGTCCGCGTCGCCCTTGTGCTTCGGGCGCGGGCCGAATAGGCGGCCGGCGTTGGCGAACAGACCCGTGACTCCGAGCACGATGAGAAAGTTGACGGCGAGCGCGAACAACGAGAGCTTGCTCATTTGGTCAGCGCTCCCGAAAGGCTCGACAGCAGCCAGGGCGCGGCGCCGAGCAGCACGATGCCGGCGGCGCAGGCGATGACGAGCGGGGCACCGGGACCGGACTTCGGCTCAGGGCCCTGCGCCGTCTCAAACCAAAGATCGCGCGTCATGCCCAGGTAGTAGGTGAGTGAGATCAAGGCGGAGAGCGCGCCGATCAACGCTGGCCACATAAGGTTCGCGTCCACGGCGCGCCACAGCAGGAGGAGCTTCGCGATGAAGCCGCCGGTCGGCGGGATGCCGCCGAGGGAAAAAAGAAGGATGGTGAAAGCGACGGACGGCGCAAACATCGCCGCGCCGCGACCCTTGAGCTGCTTGCGCGTCTCGATGCCCGAGTGTTTGATGAACGCGAAAGTCCCGTTGCTCATGAACGCGTAGGCGCCGAGGAAGAAGAGGATGGCGGAAACGCCGTCGGCGGAACGGCCGGCGGCCGCCCAAGCGCCGACACCGAGAATGAGAAGACCGGCATTTGATATCGAGGAATAGGCGAACAGGCGTTGGAGGCGTTCCTGGCGCAAAGCCATGATCGCGCCGGTGAGTGCTGTCAGTGCGCCGATGACGGGCAGATAGAGAGTGAAGCGTGCCTGCGGCGCCAGTTCGCACAGGCGCATCAGGAAAAGGACCGCCGCGGACTTCATCGCGGTGGACAGGAAGCCCGACACCTCGGGTGCCGCGGCCTCATAGGCGTCGGGCAGCCACCAGTTCAACGGAAAAGCTCCGAGCTTGAACAGCGCGGTCGCCGCCATCAAAGTGGCACCCGCCTGGCCCAGCGGCGAGAGAGCCGTCGAGGCGGCGAGGCTGCGCGTGTCGGCGTAGTACAGCGCGAGTCCGAGCATGAACAACGCCCCGGCGACGCCGCCGGAGAAGAAATACTTGAGCGCCGCTTCCAAGCCGCGCGCGCCTGGACGCGAGCGCGCGACGAGCAGATAAGCGGGCAACGACATGAACTCGAGCGCGATGAACAGCATCGGCAGGTTCGCCGCCGCGGCAAGTAAAGACATGCCGAGCGTGGAGCCGAGGAACAGGGCGACGAGGACGTCATCTTGGCCATCGAGAGCCAGCGCCATCGGCAGAGCGCCCAGGTAGATCAGGTATTGCCAGCCGATGCTTTTAGAATCGCTCAATATGATCGACGATTCGTACAGGCCGGCGGGGGTCAACACCGCTAATATCATCGCCGACACGACCGCGACGGCGGCAAGCGCGCGCAGAACGAGCGCGGGCGGCCTGCGCATCAGGCCAAGCGACAGCGTCCCGAGGACGCCCGTAGCAAGAACTGCCTGCGGTCCCATCGGGATGATCGTCATCTGACGAGTCCCCGGAGCGCGGGCTCGAACCAGGCCAGCCACGGCTTGGGCGCCAAGCCGATCCACAGCATGAGGCCGGAGAGCGTCCAGAGGACGGCTCGTTCGCGAAGGTCGAGGTCCGTGACCTTCGCGCTGACCGAGCCCGGCCCGGCGGGCGCCCAGAACACGGCCTGGAAGGCGGGCAAGGCGTAGGCCGCCGCGAGCGTCACGCCGAATATCCCGGCAAAGGCCAGCACGGGCAAAGCCGCGAGCGCCCCGGACAGCGCCATGAACTCGCCGACGAAGCCGTTGAGCCCGGGCAGACCTATGGAGGCGAGCGTGGAGAACCCGAAGAAAAACGCGAGATACGGCGCACGCGCGGCCAGGTCGCCGAAGTCGGCGATGCCGCGCTTGTGCGAGCGTTCATACAGGAAACCGACCATCAGGAACAAAGCGCCGGTGGTGAGCCCATGATTGACAAGCTGTAGAGTCCCGCCCGTGAGACCCTGGCTTGTGCGAGACAGCACGCCAAGAAGGCAGAAGCCGAGGTGGGCGACCGAAGAGTAGGCGATCATGCGCTTGAGGTCATTTTGAGCCATTGCGCACAGCGCACCGTAGATCGTGCTGAACGCGGCGAGGCCGCCCAAAATCGGGAGCGCGTCCCAGGACAGGTTCGGAAACAGCGGCAGGGCGACGCGCAGCAGGCCGTACACGCCCATCTTGAGCATCACGCCGGCGAGCATGACCGAGCCGGCGGCGGGCGCTTCGGTGTGCGCGTCGGGCAGCCAGGTGTGGAGAGGGACCATCGGGATTTTGACCGCGAAGCCGAGCACGAGGCCCCAGAAGACCAGGGGCGCGGCGGCGCCGAGCGTGGTCGCATCGAGCACGGCCAGATCCCAGGTCCACACGCCGGTGACGCGGTGATGCGCGCTGACGAGTGCTAGGAGAGCCAACAGCATGAAAACCGAGCCGGAGAACGTGAACAGGAAGAACTTGACCGCGGCATGCAATCGGTTGTTCGAACCCCAAAGCCCGATGATGAAGAACATCGGCACCACTGTCGCTTCCCAGAAGATGAAGAAGAAGAATAGGTCGCGGGCCAGAAACACCCCGGTCAGCGCGGAGGCCAGCGCCATAAAACAGGCCCAATAGCCCGGCGGGACCTCGAGTTCCCAAGAGGCGGCGACGCAGATCAAATTCAGAAATGCCGTCAATGCGATCAAGCCGATCGAGAGCGAGTCGGCGGACAACCGGTAGGAGATTCCGTACGCCCAGACCGGCCCGATCTCGTTGATGACCGATAGCGCGGCGTACGAGCCCTGCATGACGGCGATCCCCGCGACCAGGCCGAGGAACAGAGTCGAGAAGGCCAGCGCCGCGTACTTGGCCCGAGCGCCGGCCAGGAAGCAAACGGCCGCTCCGACGAGGGGAGCGGCCCACAACATCGTCAGGTGCAGGTCAGTGTTCATCTCAGCACCCGCCCGAGAAGGACGGCCGTGCCGACGGCCATCCACCAGAGGTAGTCGTTGACGCGTCCTTGGGCCGAGCGCGCGATCGCGGCGCCGGCCGCGCGGGCAAAGCCGTTCGTCCCCTCGATGAGGCCGTCCAGTCCGGCTTTGTCGATCCTCCGTCCGGAGAAATCGGCGACCCAAGAAACGCCCGAGGCGCACCAGCCGACGAGAATTTTATAGCCGAAATCGGACTCAAACAGCGCCTCGACGAAGCCGCCGCGCCAGCGCCAATCGAAGCCGGGGTCCGACATCGTCAGGCGCCACGCCGCCAGCGCGCCGAGCGCGGCCATCAGAGTCCCCAGTCCCGCCACGACCCAATTGAGATGCGGCAAGGTCGGCTCTCCGGGCAGATTCAACACGATATTCAGCTCGAGCAGGCCGCTGGGCAGACCGCGCATACCCATAAGGACGAAGCGCTCGATCGGCGCCTTGAGCAAGCCCGCGGCCGCGGCGCCAAGCGCTAGAAACAGCACTGGAATGCCCAGAATCGGTTCGGCCTCGTGCATGTCCGAAGGACATTTTTGCCCGTCACGCGCGCCGTAAAAAACGAGAAACAGCATGCGGAAGATGTAGAACGCGGAGCCCGCTGCGACCAGCATCGCCATCACGGCCAACGCCCCGCCGTGACGCCAGGTGGCGTCGAGAATCGCGTCCTTGCTGAAAAATCCTCCGAACGGAAACACGCCCGCGAGAGAAAGTGCGGCAAGCAGGAAGGCAAGGTAGGTCAGGCGCATGCTTTTGTGCAGGCCGCCGACATCGTCGATACCCGCCGTCGGTTGGTGCAAGGCGTGGGCTATGTTGCCCGCGCAAAGGAACAACGCGGCCTTGAAAAACCCGTGCACGATCAGGTGGAACAGCGCCACGCCCACCTGGCCCAGGCCCAGGGCCAGCATCATGAGACCGAGATGACTGACCGTCGAGTAGGCGAGGATGCGCTTGAGGTCCTTCTTCGTCCCCGCGATAATCGCGGCGAACAATGCGGTGAAGGCGCCGATCCACGCGACGAGGTGCGGCAGGCCGTCGACCAAAGCGATCAGCGGCCAGGTGCGCACGAGCAGGAACACGCCCGCCGTCACCATGGTCGCGGCATGCATCAAAGCCGAGGTCGGCGTCGGGCCTTCCATCGCGTCGGGCAGCCAGAAATAAAGCGGGAACTGCGCGGATTTGGCGCACGCGGCCCACACCAGGCATACGCCGATCAGCGGCAGGAGCTCGAAGGTGGCCCCGCTCGCGGCCTTGAGGTAGAGAAGGTGGAAGTGCGTGACCTTGAACTGAAGGACGATGAGCAGCACCGCGAGCAGGAGTCCGAAGTCGCCGATGCGGTTGGTAAGAAACGTCTTCAGCGCCGCCGCTCGAGCGGACTCCTTTTGGTGCCAGAAACCCACGAGCAGGTACGAGCACACGCCGACCAGCTCCCAGAACAGGTACAGCTGGACGATGTTGTTGGCCGTGAGCAGGCCGATCATGGCCAGAAAGAAAAGATGGAACACGAGGAAGAAGCGGGAGAATCCGGCGTCACCCTTCATGTAGCCTGCGGCGTACAGGTGGATCAAGGAGCCGACGAAGGCGACCATCGTCAGCACCGCGACGCCCGGGCCGTCGACGCGTAGGCCGAAGTCCACGCCGAAAGCCCCGGCGCCGGCCCAGCGGAACAGGTTCAGGTCGAAGCTGTGGCCGGCATAGACGTCGGCCGCAAGCCAAAAGGACGCCGCGGTGACGACCGCGCAAGATAATAGAATCGGCAGATGCGTCCACTCCGGCTTCCAGCGTCGCATCACGAAGAAGCCGAACAAAATAGCGGTCACGGGCGCGGCGAACAGGAGCCAGACGGCCAACGGCACTTGTGCTACGGTCATCCCTGAAGCTCCGTCAGCTCGGCGGCGTCAGCGCCCCTTCCACTGCGCCGCACGCGCAGGATCAGGGCAAGCCCGACGACCGCCTCGGCGGCGGCGACGGCGATGACGAGGGCCACCACGGCGAGGGCTTCGGCGTCATTAAAGAGGCCGGCGTGGTGGACGAGGCTGACATTGACCGCCGCGAGCATCAGCTCGAGGCCGAGCAGCATGGCCAGGAGCTGGCGGCGCAAGGTCACGATGGCGAGGCCGAAGAAAAAGAGGACGCCCGTCGTCGCCCAGACGACCGCGGTCAGGTTCACACGGCCTCCTTCTCGGGAGCTATCGCCAGCGCGGCCAGGAACATGAGCAGGGTCACGGCTTCCGTGGCTAGAGCATAGGGCTTGAAGAGCACGGCGCCCAGCTGCGCCGAAAGCGCCGGATCCACGGCGACGGCCGCCGGCGCGGTCCCGCGCGTGAGGAGAAGTGCGATTTCGAGCACGGCGGCCGCCAGGCCCGCCCAGGCCAGCGGCCGGGGAAACGAGAAGTCCGCGAAGCGGCCGCCTTCGGCACCCGCGGCCATGATCGTGACGACCACCAGGACCATCACGGCCCCCGCGTAGATCATGACCTGCAGCAGGCCGAGCAAGGGCGAGCCGCACAGGAGGAAAAGGACCGCCGTCTGGAGCAGGACGACCAGGAGGCTGATGGCACTCACGTAAAGCGAGCGATGCAAGAGCATCACACCGGCAAAAAAGGCGGCGACGACGCCCGCGACAAGCGCGGCCAAAACGATCATGGGGCGGCTATTTTAGCGATTTTTGGCCGCCCGGTCCAATCAGTGCGTGATTTGAAGGGTGGAAAGGTCCGGTGACACTTGCAGTCTCACGACGTCTGCGCCGTACATCTTGTAGGAGGTAGGGGCCGCGCCCTGAATCTGATCCAGGGGGACCATGTAGAACTTGAAGTCATGACCGCCGTCGCTCGTGTTATCATAGATGAAGCATAGGCCAAGGGTCGGACGCGCGGAGTAGAAGAGACGGTAGGGGCGCCCAGCGAGGTTCACAGGCTCTCCCGCTTTGTAAGTCAGACGAAACAACTCGTTGATGCGCTTCTCCCACACGACCTGACCGGTCGTGGTATTCCGTATGATGATGTAATTGGCCAGGCGCGGGCGGAAAATATTCACCGACAAGTTGACCCGATAGCCGTTCACGCCGTCGTGCCAGCCGCCCAACATCCCGCGCTCGATCTTGACGAAACTCCGCTCCCCGTTCGGAGGAGTCACCGCGAGATAGCCGTCTCCGGCGAGATCCAAAGTTCCGCTGATATAGGTCAAGCCGCCCTCTCCCATGAACGAATCGGTCGTGGCCAGGTGCCGGTCGAGCAGAGGAGCCAAAGCAACCGTCTGAGAGTCCGCCGCAAACGAGCGCCACATCTGAACGGGGATTGGGACGCGGATGAACACCGCATCCTCGAAGGCGACCGGCGCGAAGCCGGGCGGCAGAGCGGAGCGCATCAGCGCGGCCGGATCCGGCGCGGCGTAGGCGCGCGCGCCGAGGAGCGCCGACAATAAGACCGCCCTTCTCATGGGCCCATCTTAGCAAGGGTTCCGCAGCGCCCAACCCATGCGAACGCCGCCCGGCGCCCGGCAATAGACCTAGACCGTTGATAGGTCCTTAGTCCGCTGGAAACTCCCTGTCAAGCGCGGCGGCTTCGCTGAGCACGGAAGGCTCGGACACCTTGAGCCCCCAGAGCACGAGCACGCTCAATAAAGAGGGAACGATGTAGTAGGCCGCGCGGTACAGCAGGGCTGCGACGAGCGCGCGCCCCCCGTCGTAGCCGAGAGCCACGAGCACGGCCGCCGTCGAGCCTTCGGCCGCGCCGAGCCCTCCGGGCAAAGCCGGGATCAAGGTGGCACCCTGGCTCACCGCGAACACGGCGCTCAGAGGCCCGAGAGGCAGCGGATCGCCGACGGCGCGGAAGCACATCCACAGCGAGATCAGAGCGAAGCCCCAGTCGAGGCAGGTGAAGAGCACCGCGAGCGTCAGGCGCCCGCGCTCGTGCCGGATGCGAGCCAGGCCGTGCGCCATCTGCCGTTCGAAGGCCATGAAATTCTCGGGCGGGATCTCCCGGCTCGACAAGCGGAACGCCGCCTGGTTCGTCCAATGGAATACGCGCCGGGCCGCCTTACTGCGCAGCCTTCCGTCAAGAAACAGGACGATCAGCCCGCCGGCGGCGACGATGAGCACGACCAGCCCGGCGACGCCCTCAAGCAGGCCGACACGGCTGCCCTGCAGGCGGAACGCGAGGGTCGCCAGGCCCTGCGCCAGGATCGCGGCGAGCACGGCGTACAAAATCACGGAGGTCAGCGCGGACGCGACGATCGTCGTCGCGATCGGCACCAGTCGTTTGTGCAGCAGGTGCGCCTTGAGCGCGAACCCGCTCACGCCGCCCGTCGAGACGATGTAGTTGGCCGTCGTCGATACGAGTGAGATGCCGAGCACGGTCGGCGCGCCGAGCGGATGCCCGAGCAAGGTCAGCACCGAGGACAGGGCAAGCCCGCCCATCGCGTGACTCGCGAGCGCGAAGACGAGCGCGGCACCCGCCCAGCCCCACTCCATGCCGGCCGCGGCCGCGCGGACTTCGGCGTAGTTCGAGCCGACGACCCACGCGAGCAGGCCGAACGCGGCTGCCGCCCCGAGCGCGATCGCCAGGCGGCCTCCGCTCTTCACGGCGCCGCCGCGGCGGAGGAAAGCGAGAGCACGTAGGTCGCCGAGCGCAGCTTTTCCTCATCGGTGCCTTGACCTTGAAGCACGGCCAGAAGCGCCTGCGCCGTCTCGGCGTCCGGTGCCTTGAGCGCCAACCGCCCCGAGGCATAGGACTCATAGAGAGCCGCCGCGCCGCGCGTCGCGCCCCAGGTCGCGGCAAACAGCGCCCCGACGAGAACCACCGACAGCGCCCAGACCGCCCCGCCCAGCGCAGGACGCGCGGGCGCGGAATTCAACGCCTTCAAATCGTCCGCGAGGCGGGCGCAGGCGACGAGACCGAACGGCGCCCACAACGGCCCGATCAGCCAGCCCGCGTACGGAATCCAGACGGGAATCCAGGCTATCAGTCCCGCCAAAGCGAGCCGAGCGAAGACCGCGCCGAAAACGGGCTTGACGCGCGCGTAAGAAAGCTCGAGAGCGCCCATGCCGCGCTCCTCGCCGGACAGTTGATAAAAGGGCGCGAGGAACAGCAGGGCGGTCAAGGCCAGGCCGGGAACGATCAGCAGGACGAAGCCGCCGCCCGCGGCCAGCATCACGAGCGAGAGCACCCAGGCGAACGCCGGCGTCTGACGCCAGCCCGCCCGAAGCGATTGGCCCGCACTTTCTTCAAATGCCGCCGCGCGAACCGCCGCGGCCTGCGCCCACGTCGATACGTACAGCGAGGTGAGCAGCATGACCACCCAACCGACGCCGATGATCGGCCACCGTGAACCCGCGGCGAAATACGCGGCCAAGGCGGTCGGAACGAGCGGCACGAGCACGGCGGCGAGCGTGGCGATGAAGCCCACGGCGAGCACGATCATCAGCCGCGTCCAGCGCCGCCGGTAGTCCGTCCAGGACGCCGCGAGCCAGTCTTCTACGCTCGGTAGCATGTCGTCAGGATATCAAATGGGAAAGAAACGCGCGTGCAGGGCTTTCACGGCCGTTTCCACGTCCCGGTCCTCGACGACGAAGGCCACGTTGTTCTTCGACGCGCCCTGCGAAATCATGCGCACGTTGACGCCGGCCGTCTTCATCGCGCCGAAGATCTCGGCCGCCACGCCGGGTGTGGACGAGATCGCGTCGCCGACGGCGCAGACGACCGACATGCCGCGCTCGACCGTCGTTTCAAACTCGGACTTGAGTTCCGCCACCGCCGTGGCCACGCCCTTCTCGTCGCCGGTCGTCGCCGAGACGGACACCTCCGAGGTCGCCACCATGTCCACGTCGATGTCGTGGCGCGCCAGCACCGCGAAGATGCGGGCGAGAAAGCCCGGTCCCGACAGCATGCGCGGGCTCGACGCGCTCAGGATCAGCTGGCGGCGCTTGAACGCGATGGACTTGAGCGGGACGCCGTGGGCGGGGGCCGCCGAGGCCACGATGCGCGTCCCCGGATGCTCCGGCTTGAAGGTGTTGAGGGCGCGCACGGGAATGTTCTTGCGCATGGCCGGCACCAAGGTGTGAGGATGCAGGACCTTGCCGCCGTAGTGGGCCAGCTCGCAGGCCTCGGCGAAGCTCAAGATCTCAAGAGGCCGCGCGCTCGGCACGAGGCGCGGGTCGGCGGTCATGATGCCGTCCACGTCCGACCAGATCTCCACCTCCGAAGCGCCGAGTGCTGCGCCGAGTATCGTTGCCGTAAAATCGCTGCCGTTGCGGCCCAAGGTCGTGCGCTCGCCGCCGCGCGTGCGGCCGATGAAGCCGGTGACGATGGAAAGCGGGCCCGGCGCCGACAGCGAACTGCGCAGCAGCTCATCGGCCTCGGGCAGCGGCGTCGCCGAGCCGAAATTTTCATCGGTCAGCAGGCCCGCGTCGGACGCGTCCACGGCGCGGGCCGGAATACCCGCCTTCGCGAAGGCCGCGGCGACGACGCGGGCGGACAACCGCTCGCCGCAGCCCGCGAGCCGGTCGAGCGAGCGCGGCGTGAGCTCCCTCAGCAGCGAGATGCCCCGCGCCAACTCCGCGAGCTCGGCCAGCAGCGGTTTAAGCGCTGTCGCGTCCACGCCGAGGTCGCGGGCGGCGTCGCGGTGGCGCTTCGCCACAACCTCAAAGCGCTCGAGATTCCCGTCTTGCGCCTCGCGCCCCAGCTCGAGCAAGTCGTCGGTCACCCCGCCAAACGCCGACACCACGACGACGGGCTCTCGAGCCAGGCGCCCGCGCACGATCTCGATGACGCGCGCGATGCGCTCGGGCGCGCCGACGCTTGAGCCGCCGAACTTCATGACGATCATATAGGCAGATTGTAGCGTATTGACGCCGGGCCCAAGTCCCGCTATAGTCCCTGGGTGAAAAAGGTGGTGGTCGTCGACGATGACGATGACATGCGCGATTTGATGTGCATGCTCCTGCGCGGCCGCTACGAAGTCTCCTCGGCCCGCGACGGCGTCGAGGGGCTCGAGGTTGTCCGCGCGGCGCGCCCCGACCTTATCGTGCTCGATCTCCTGATGCCCCGCATGCACGGCTTCGAGGTTTGCCAGCGCCTGCGCGCCGACCCGGAATTAAAGACCACGAAGATCCTGATCAGCTCCTCGAAATCCTACCAGCACGACGTACGCACCGCCGTCGATGAAACCGGCGCCGACGGCTACATCGTCAAGCCCTTCGACGTCAATGAGTTCAACCGCCGCGTCGACGAGATGGCCGGAGGCGCGTAATGCGCGTCAAGTTCTGGGGCGTGCGCGGCTCGATTCCCGCTCCGGGCCCGAAAACCGTGCGCTACGGCGGCAACACGCCGTGCGTCGAACTCGACATCGCCGGCGAGACCTTCATCATCGACGCCGGCACCGGCATCCGCGAGCTCGGCTTCGACTTGATGAAGCGCGCGGCCGGCGGCCCGGTTGTGGGCCGCCTGTTCATCGGCCACTCGCACTGGGACCACATCCAGGGCTTCCCCTTCTTCACGCCGCTGTTTCTTCCGACGACGAAATTCCAGATTTACGGCATGCACGGCACGACGATGCCGTTCCGGGAAGTCATGGCGGGCCAGATGCACTCAACCTACTTCCCCGTCCAGCTCAAAGAGCTCGCCTCCAAGCCCGAGTTCATCGAGATAGACGGCCCGCTGCGGGCGGGACCGGTCAAGGTCACCACCCACTTCCTCAACCACCCGGGCATCACCGTCGGCTACCGCTTCGAGCACGAGGGCAAGGCGCTCTCCTACATCAGCGACCACGAGCCCTACGGCGCGCTGAACCCGAAGGGCGAGTTCAGCGAAAAGGAAGACACGTCGATCGCGAAGTTCGTCGCGGGCTCGGACCTGCTGATCTGCGAAGCGCAATACACCGCCGATGAATACAGGCTCAAGCGCGGCTGGGGTCACGCCGCCTTCGCTGACATCCTCGATCTGGCCCAGATGGCCGAGGTCAAGCGCATGGCGCTGTTCCATCACGATCCTACGCACGACGACGACAAGCTCGACGCCCGCCTCGTCGAGAGCATCGCGCTGATTTCCTCGCGCAAGCTCGCCATCGAGTGCTTCGCCGCGAAGGAAGGCCAGGTCGTCGAGCTCTAGTTCATGCGGGGAGTATTATCCCGTAAGTTTCCGGACAACACGGGAGATACATGGTACTTGAGGCTACTTACATTTCGTAAGTAGGCAGACAACGTACTACTGCCTCGAGTCCGGCTTGAGGAACTCGGCCCTGGACCGAGTTCAAACGATTGAGGGACTCGTTTTGTTCCGTGAGAAAACCCACGCGGCAACGAGAATCAACGCCGCGGACAGCGCGAGGACCAGGCCGATTCGAAGCGAACGCGGACGGTAGTCCAAGCGTACGCTGGACCTTCCTCCGGAAACTTCGACGGCGCGAAACGCGTAATCGGCGCGGCGCACAGGCGCCGACTTGCCGTTGACGGTCGCCTCCCAGCCGGGAAACCAGCCGTCCAGGAGAACGAGCCAGCCGGGACCGTCGGATTCGACCTCGATGACGAGCGAGTTCACCCCATCATCGATGATCCGCGCGCCGCCCCGAGTCTTCGCAAAGGCGACAGCGCCGCCGTCGTCGAACCAAATTAAACGCGCGGGATCGAAGCCCGGCGTCCGAACGGCGGCGAGAACGTCTTCTTCGCGTCCCGCGCGCGCCGCGGACACGAATAGCGCGCGCCTGGCGGGTACGGGAGATTTGAAGATAAACATGTCCCCCTCATGGATTTTCTTCCAGCCTCTCGGCGCGGCTGAAACGGTCTTTCCCGTCGCGCCTATGATGGAGATGGCAAGCAAAGTCGGATTTCGCGGCATGATCGCCGCTCCCGAATAAAAATCAAAGTCGCCGGCGCGGCCGGTGACGAGCCGCTCATAGCGCCGGGGTGCTATGAAGTCGCGCCCGCGGGCGTCGCGCAGGCGCTGGGTCATGCCCAGGTCCGGTTCGAGCGCCCTCCCGAGCGCGAACACGCGCCCCTCCCCCACGGCGCCTTTCATCGCCTCGAGCGCCGGAGTCTCCGGGTAGAAGGTGGCCGCGGGCGCCGACGGGTTGACGTCGAGCGCGTAGATGAGGCAGAAAACGGCGGCAAGCCATGGCGCCCCGGCGCGCCGCCGCGGCTTAAGCACGCGCAGCGCCGCGGCGCATTCCGCGACGAAGAGACCCATGACCGCGACCGCGAACGCCGTCTCCGTCAGCCGAAGCTCGTCGAGGGAGAGCCAGACCTTCCCCCAATACAGAAGTCCCGCGATGACGGCCGCAAACCAAAGAGACGACTTCAGAAACCGTCCCTCCTTCGGCGACAGGTCTGCGGGCAAAAGCTCGCAGCCCAAGCCCGCGAGCACGGCGACGCCGAAGCTCCAGAGGAGCAGGAGCCGCGTCGGGTTCACCGACGAGAAGCCGGGGATGATTTTCCACAGCCAGGGGATAGGCGGCGCGCCCAGCGCGGCCAGCAAACCGAACAGCGCCAGGCCCGCGTGAAAAAGGACTTCCCCTTCGCGGCGGCGGCGGACGAACGCCAACGCGGCGAAGGCCAGCGGGATCAGGCCGGTCCAGGCCGCGCGCTCGATGAAATTGGTCTCGGGCCCCAAGCCGAACAGCCCGGCCAGAATCTCGGCGCCGCGCGCGGGCGAGCCGGAGGCCAAAGGCATGAGCAGATGGAGGAGCAGCCACGGCGACAAGCGCGTGCCCCCGCGTCCGAGATATTGCGAGGCGGCGGCCGTGGAGCTGAGAGCGTGGTACTCAAGGTAGGGGAGCAGGGCCGGCGCGGCCAGGCAGGCGCCGAGCAAGGCGGCCAAGAGCGAGAAGCCGATAAAGCGCATGCGGCCCGGGCCCGAGGAGCGCGCGGCCAGAAAGACCGCGTAAGCCGCGGCCGCCCCGAGCACATGAAGCATCGTCGGGGGGTGGCCGCCGAGAAGTGCGAGGCCCGTGAAGAGGGCCAGCAAAGCGGCGTTCCTCAACGAGGAACGGTCCGACAGGCGTCCCAACGCCCAGAATAACGCCGGCAGGAGGCAGGCGGTATTCGTGTGCGGATGCCCGAGCCAGGCGACCATGAAGCCGCCGAGGGAGAAAACAACGGCGCTCAGGATGGCGCCGCGCTCGGAGGCGCCCAAACGGCGCAGATGCATACCGGTGAAGAGACCGGCAGCAAAAATTTTCAAGAATGCCGAGAACAAGCTGAACGAAACGGCGGGCAACCACAGAAGACCGGCATTCAAGGGATAGAACGGCGCGGCTTGGATGCAGGCCGCGAATGGGACGCCGGACAATATGAAGGGATTCCACAACGGAAAGCGGCCCGCCAGGAATTCTTCGCGCATGAATTGCCGCCACGGAGCCATATACAAAAGTTGATCGGCCAACAACCCGGCCCCAGGTCGAGCCGGAAGAATCGCGTTCCACGGCGGCACCCGCCACAGCGCGGCGGTCGCCAGCAAGCCTTCGCCGCGCAGGAGCGCCGGACCGATCAACGCGAGCGCGGCCGCGGCCGCGGCCCAAACGAGGGAACTCCGGCTCTTCGTCGGAAGCATTCCTGGACAAAATAGTATAATTCCCGCTCAGGAAGGGTGGCCGAACTGTCGAAGGCGCACGACCGGAAACGGTCCCGGAAGGTTTACGTAAATTTGCTCCGAGTCGATTTCTCGTCGAGCAACCCCGCCCGAGGTTCACCCCGCCTATCCGGAGTTTGCGCCAGTTTGCGCGATTCATTGGACACCACTGTGGACACCAAATGGTCTACATCAGCGTGGCTACCAGTACTGGTTAAATGAAAGAACTGTACGACGTGTTTCGGCGTCGCGCGTGAGTTCGAGACGTAGCGTCTGATGCTGGGTCAACTGGTAGCGCACGGCAACCTGTAGGCGACACCGCCACTGCCCGGGAATGACCTCATACGGCACGCCTGTTTGCGCCCAGGATTTCCAACGTCCAGCGCCAGCAATCACCCCGAAGTTGGGTTCCACGTTAACGGGCGAGGGTCCGGTCTGGGCCACTCCATCGACCATCGCATATGCGGTCAACGTGTCCCCCCACTGAGCAGCACGGCCGACGCCGAAACTGGCGGAACTGTCGATATGCTCACGGTCGTCGCGCCGCACCCGGGCGGCACCTACTCGCGTCTGCCAAGACCAAAGGTTCTCCAGCAGGTCGCAGCAATAGTAAACGACGCGCCTCACAAAAAACGAGCCATGATGCTGCAAGTGCTAAAGACTATCGCCAACAGCTGACCTCGCCCTCGCGCGGGCGAGTCCGTTTATCGCGTTGGGTTCCCGAATCTTCAAGAACACCGCGGCCGAAGCACGCAAGCATCGAAACTGATATTTGTTTGTTTTTTCCTGGAGCACCTGTTATACTGAAGTTATGCAGCGAAACGCTCCCCGCCCCTACAAGGACTATAAGTGGATCGTCGCCGATCCCCGGCTTCTGGGTGGGGGCTTGGCCGTTCGAGGCACGCGCCTTTCGGTTTCTCTCATCCTGGAGTGTCTTTCCAACGGTATGACCCTAAAAGATATCGACGCCAGCTTCGATCATTCCTTTCCGCACGAGGCCCTCCCAGAGGTTCTGAAAGTCGCCGCCGAAGCGACGAACTCAATCCATGTGGCTGCTTGATGCCAACATGGACGTGCATCTGCTTTCTCTCCTACAGAAATTAGGGATTGAATGTGAGGCCACGACCCGACGCGGCTGGCAGGCTCTGAATAACGGTGATTTGGTTTCCTCTGCGGTAGAGGCTGGGTTTACATGCGTGCTGACCCAAGATCGTCTCTTTGGTGAAGCTGCGGCGCGGGCGCTCAAGGCACATCCTCGTTTTGCCGTGGTCGTCATCCATCTTGCACAGCTTCCCTGGAAGCAATATCACAAGAACTTCAATTCGGCTTGGTCCCAATCCCCTATCCAGCCCGCCGCGGGAAAAATCATTCATTGGCCACGGCTCCCAGCATGACCGTCAGACGTGAAACCGAAATCCTTATTGGAAATACGATATAATCCCCGCGTAGGAAGGGTGGCCGAGCGGTCGAAGGCGCACGACTGGAAATCGTGTAGGGTCTAAAAGCCCTCGAGGGTTCGAATCCCTCCTCTTCCGCCGCTTTTGAAAAGCCATGCACCCCATCCCCCCGCGCTCCGCCTTCGTCCTCGCCGCGTGCGCCTTGCTCGTGCTGGCCTTCGCGCCGGCGCAATACTTCGGGCGCCAGCAGGACGACGTGCTGTACTTAATCGGCGCGCGCGCCCTCGCGCTGGGCCGCTACTGCCTGCTCACCGACCCCGGCTGCCCCCCGCTGACGATGATCAATCCCGCGTGGCCCACCCTATTGGCCCCCCTGGCATGGCTGACCGAGAAGACCGGTCCGTTCCAGGCCGTCTCCGCCTTGGTCTTGGCGCTCGTTCCCACGGCGCTGTGGGCCTGGCTGCGGCGATGGACCGACGAGACGACCGCACTTCTCGCCGCGGCCCTGTTCGCATCATCGCCGCTCGTGCTGTCGCAGTCGGGCGTGGTGATGTCGGAGGCGCCGTTTACGTTGGCCCTCCTCGCTATGCTAGTAGCGGCGGAGTCGGGCCGCGCGCTGTCGGCGGGTTTCGCCGCCGCGGTCCTTCTTCTCACGCGCACGGCGGGGGGGGCGGCGATGCCGGCGCTTGCCGCCGCCTTCCTTAGGCGCGATCTATCGAGTGCGCTGCTGCCCCCCGCCCTCGCCTTCGGCTCCTGGGCGGTTTGGTCGTGGTCGCGGATCGGCTCCGTCGATAAGTTCAGCATGTTCTCCCTCACCTATGGGCCGAACCCCCTCGCCAAGCTCGCGCGCGTTGCCATGCAAAATTTATTTTTTTATGCCTCCGAATGGGGCGGCTGCTTTACTCCGCCCTCGCTCTCGGGCAGTCCGCTCGCCGCGGTCCTGGGCTTTGCGCTCGCCGCGGCCGTCCTGCGCGGCCTCGTCCTCGCGCTGCGCAGACGCATCGATGATCCCGCCGCCTGGGCGCTCGCCGGCACGGCGCTTATGCTCGGCGTTTGGGGCTGGCAGTACGAGCGCTACTTAATACCGCTGCTGCCGCTGCTGCTCTGGGCGCTCGCCGAAGGCCTCGGCCGCGCGGCCAAGCCCGCGCTCGCCGTCCTGCTGATACTTCAGCTGGGGACGCAGACTCTCCCGCGCCTGGGTCGTCCGAGTCCCTGGGCCGAGCCGGAACTCGCTAAAACCTACGCTTGGCTCGCCGCTCGCCCGCGTCCCGCCCTCCTCAGCAGCGCTGAGCCCGTGCGCGACGGCTGGCTCTCGGGCCTGCCCAGCCGGGCGCTGCCCCGAGGCTTGGGAGACGAGGATTTCGCCGCGGCGCTGAAGGCCGCGCGCGTGACCCTGATATTGCGCGTGGACGGCCAGGACTACGGGCTCGGGGCGGACGCGACGGCGGCGCCGCGGCGGGAGCTGGAGCGGGCGTACCGCCGGCTCGAGGATCCCAAGTTCTTCCGCAAGCTTCACGAGGAGCCCGCGGAGCGGGCGGCTATTTACGAACCGCGCTGACTAGTACGCGGTCCAGATCGAGCCCTTCGTGTCCGTGTGCGTGCAGTTCACGAGCACATTGCCGACGTTCGCGTTGGTGGCCTCATTAGTGTAGTACCAGCCGTTCGCATCGTTCGGGTTCGCTATAACAGTCGCACCGCTCGCCTCAGCCACCATCACGAACGGCGTGACGCTGTCCCCGTGGTAGGTCGGAGCCTTCGCCGACGGGATGACCGTCAGGTACTTGCCC
>OBEQ011444165.1_pt1 | contig 44797 bp, 53 predicted proteins | sample 1670901 | NCBI WGS metagenome assembly OBEQ01 (sample SAMEA104232315, study PRJEB22302) | groundwater metagenome | biome: forest; feature: aquifer; material: groundwater | place: USA | collected 2011-08-07 | depth 5.4 m
GCGACCCCGCTTTGTCCGTTTCTTCTGATTCCGAATTTTGGCGGGAGGGGTGGGATTCGAACCCTCGGTGACTTTCGGCACCCACGGTTTCCAATCGTGCGCACTAGACCGCTATGCGACCCTTCCCTTGCCCTCCGAAACCTTGGTGAAAGAGGGTTATTTCTTGTCCCTATCCTAATCCAAAATCGACGCGGGCTCAAGGATGGATCAGGAAGAAATTGCGCCGGAGGATTCTGAATTCTCCGCGGGTGAAACGGATGATCCTCGAAGATTCAGCGCCGCGAGAATGATCATGATTGCAGTCGGGAGATACCGCACACCAGCCTGGAAGAGGATGCCGATGGCATCAAGAATGAGCGCAACGGTTATGAGATGTAATCCGAGCTGATACGATTTCCCGTAGCCGACTTGAATATTCCGCACCCGCGCAATCCCCCACACGACGAGCGCGAAAAGCACGAGATACAAAAGTTCAAGACCAAACATGCCCGCGAAAACCATAAAGAGGACGAGCACAATGAGCGGCGAAATGAACGCAAGATACGGCTTGACCTTCGCCACAAAGGACTGCACTTTCGCTTTATTCAACGTGTAGTCCGAAATTTTATCGAGGGGGTGGATCGTGATCGCCCCCTTCCGCAAATAGATAAAATTATCCTTCGTGAGCAAACTCAGCGTCTTGAAATTTTTGAATGCTTCAACAGTGAACGGATTTTTCGTGTCAATCACGAGAAGATTCACGATGTCTTTCGGTATGTCTTCGTCTTGCGCCGCGCCGCTCGCGAGCTGGGTCTTTAATTCTTCCGGCAGAGGGAGGACATAGGGCTCCGCGACGTTCGTCGAGGCCGTGCCGTTCATGACCCTAATCTGAAGCTCCGCCGGATAGTATTCAAGCACTTTCGCGGCGGCGCTTTTCAAAAACGTATTTACTGCCGGCACGACGGAAAAAGAAAGAACGAGCGTCACCACGAACGCCAGAACCAAAACGAGCGAGAAATAATATTTGAGCGAATAGGAAAACGGCTTTCTGAGTAGCCCCCGATAATAGTCCGGCCCGTAGATGCTGTCCTTGATGCTCTCGAAAAACTGCATACTTACAATATACCACAAAAAACCTATCGAAAATGCGCTGGCTCTCATAGACTCATTCGTGCGAATGAGCCTATAACAAATGAGGAGTTTTTTTGTTGATTACTAACGTATCCTGCGATCGCAAGACACGTTAGTAATCAACAAAAGGATACAGTTATTTCGTTTCCATTCCCTTTAACGCCGTGATTCGTTCCTCAATCGGCGGGTGGGTCATCAAAAGCTTGTGCCACCAGGAAACCTGACTACCCTTGAAGGGGTTGTCGATCCAGAGGTGCGCCGTCGAGTCCTTGGCGCTTGCCATCGGCGTTTGGTCGGCGCCGATTTTCGTGAGCGCGGAGATGAGCCCCTCCGGATAGCGCGTGAGTAAAACCCCCGATGCGTCAGCCAATGCCTCGCGACGGCGCGAGATTGCAAACTGAATGAGCATCGTACCGATGGGGGCGAGAATGGAAAGCGCGATGGCGACAATGAAAAATATTTCTCCCGCTTCGTCATTTCTGCCTCCTCGCCGTCCCCCACCCCAAAACAAAGATCGCAAAAACACGTCAGCCAAAAGCGAAATAACGCCCGCCAAAACGGCAGCGACGGTCGAAACTAAAATATCGCGATTGCCGACGTGCGAAAGTTCGTGCGCCAAGACGCCTTCGAGTTCGTCTTTATTCAGGCGCTCGAGAGCGCCAGCCGTTACCGCAACTGCGGCGTGCTTTGCGTCGCGGCCCGTCGCGAAGGCATTGATCTGCCGCTCGGGCGTTATGTAAATCTTGGGCTGTGGCAAGCCGGAAGCAATACAAAGATTCTCCACGATATTATAAAGCTGGGGATTATCTTTTTTCTCAATGAGCACCGCGCGCGCGAGCGCAAGCGCAATCCCCGCCGATGACCAATAACTGATGAATGAATAGATGACGCTAAAAAGAACCGCGAAAATCAGGAAACTATTGTCAGCATACGCCTGCGAAAACACCCACCCGATCCCCGCGACGACGACGAAAAACACGATGAACAAAATCCACGTGCGGCGGATGTTTTGGTCTTGGTAGGTATACAGATTGGCCATGTGATTAGCGATAAATATCTTTGCGATTTCCGACGTTTACGAGCTTAATTGTGTTTTTATCTTCAAAAACGAAAATGGCCCGCTAATCACGCGAAATACGAAACGAGAATGCCTGCGCGAATTCTCTCTTTAAGCGTTTTGTATGGAGGAGAGGATGAAAATGATTTTGGGCAAGGAGATCAAGAAGAGCATCCAATTTTTTCTGCGTCTCTAACGGCAGTAAAGCCTCTGTTTTCAAAAAATGCTTCGTATAAATGATTTTCATGCCCGCCGCTTCAATTCACGAAGAAGCGATCCCCTGCCTCGATATTCGGAGACGCCTTTTTCTTTCATCGCTTTCAGCGTTTCTCTTACGAACGCCGGATTATATTCGCCCTCGAGGTCTTTCTCTTCGATAACGGCGATCAAAAGAGAACGCAAGATGGTAACTTCCCGCGAAAGATTGTGTATGGTTTTTTCTAGTGTTTTTGTGGACATGAGAAAAATACTACTCCAAAATTCAGCAAAAGTCAATTTCAAATTTTTCTTTGGTAAAAAATTCTAGCACTATAATCAATCATACATAACCCCTCCTTTTTTTGTAGTACACTGGCCAGTTCCCAAATCTACGTACCCCTCATTCCAACCTATACTCGCAGCCTCACCGGCTTTCTTAGAATGATCTAATATATTAGGTGAAACATACGTATCGACTGCTCCAAACAAAAACAGCCTTCCTTCTTTACTCTTTGGGTCATTTGCAGGATAAACATCAGCTCCATTCCGAAATTCAATGTTTAATTCACTATTATTAAATTCGCGACTTAATCCCGTCGTTGTCCCCATGCATGATTGGAAAACACTCAGAGCCTTGGATTGCGGTATAACATTTGTGAGATCATGTAAACCAACGGTAACACCAGGATTGGCAGAAGAAAGCATACTGCCTGTGCCATTTTTCTTATTCACGAATACCTCAACTTTTGCATTGTAATCTCCAACACACATTTCCCATATTACATTACCGTCCCACAAAGGACTATAAGAATACGGAAATGCTTCTGTTTGTCTGACTTTTAAGTGTGTAGTAATAAAACTTTCAGAAAATCCTTCTTTTATAAGACTCTTTCGAGCAATAGCAACCATGTCTTGATCAAAAGGTCTTGTTGGGATAGGTCCGTATATACCAGGTCCGACACGAACTCCATTTACTACTTCAGCAGATCCAGCAGGGAACTTCGGACAACCAAAACCCACACTTTGAATTATGGGCGCTTTTGTATCTATGCGTGTTGGTTTGGTGGGTGATACGGAAGTTGGAACAAAATAAGCTCCCGCGCCAATGAGCGCGATAACGATGATAACCAATATGATACTTGTAAACTCTTTTTGATTTATGGGTTTATACTTATTCAAAAACTCACCTTCACTGGTTCCTTCTCCGCGTCCGTATCCACGCCGAAAAATTCCATTTTGGAAAAACCGAAGGCAGAAGCAATGAGGTTTGTCGGGAAACGTTCGATGGCGATATTCAAATCGCGAACGTTGCCGTTGTAGAACCGCCGCGCGGCCTGGATTTTGTCTTCGGTGTCGGTGAGCTCGTCCTGCAATTTTGCGAAGTTCTCGTTGGCCTTGAGCTGGGGGTAGTTTTCCGCAACGGCAAACAAGGTTTTCAGTGCGCCGCTAAGCACATTCTCCGCGTCCGCTTTCGCCGTGCCGCTCCCCGCTCCCATCGCGCGCGTCCGCGCCGCAGTCACGTTTTCCAAAACGCTCCGCTCGTGCCCGGCATATCCTTTCACGGTTTCAACCAGATTCGGGATGAGGTCGTAGCGACGCTTTGTTTGCACGTCAATATCCGAAAGCGCTTCCTTCGCGCGGTTTCGCAACGTCACGAGGCGGTTGTACGCGAAAATCAGCCACAACGCGAGGACGATGACTATGGCGATAAGAATGGTGATGATGCTCATAATACATTTATCCTACCACGGGAAAAAAGTTTTGCAAGTTGAAAATCTCTCTCCGCTTGTGATACAATCTACATCGGAAACTTTACAATTTCGGGCAGGAAGAAGGGCAGGTATGAAAAAACTCGCGGGTGTTCTCATTTTCTTTGCGCTTTCGCAAGGTGTTGGCGCACAAATTAATTCGGGACGGCCATTCCCCATCGTTCTTCAGGAAAGAATGGATGCGGCGAATCTTATGAGATCGCGTGCCGAGAATCTGCGGAACGCCAATATGGCGAACTATGCGATTCTCAAAGATCTTTTGAATCAATCCGCGCCGGTTTTCCAGATCCAAATCGCGCGCGAGAATATTCTTCTCTCGCAACAAGATATGATTCGGGCAATAGCCAATCTCAATACGGTGATCGGCCAATGCGACGGAAGAGCAAGGGCGCTTGGAAAATATTTAACCGCCGAGCATAAAGCGAAATACGCCGCATGGGGAAAAATGATGCAAGAAGCCGTTGAACGATTCAAGCCCCCGAAGGACTACGGCGACATCATGCGCGAGGCGGATAAAATTATCCTCCGGTCGCCTCGACAACCAGACGTGAAAATGCACAGAGCAAAAACGCAGACGCGAGCGCCCAGCATATCGGGCGCTTTTTTATTTTTGACTTCGAAAAGGTAGTATGCTACTTTCAAGACAGCAACCCAAAACTAAATATGTCCGTAAGGAGGCTCCAATGAAACGATTTTTCTCGATCGCCGTTATCGCTGTTCTGGTTTTTGCTCCACGTGCGTTAGCCCAAACTGTTCCTCCGGCAAAGGAGGATGTTCCACGGCTGACTTATCTTTTGTTTCCGTTTGTAGTCTTTGACCAGAACTGGGACACCGGAATCGCTATCTCAAACACAACTGCCGTTCCGGCTGGGGTCGGCACTACCGGTGAAAGCCGCGGGGAAGTTGTGATGTGCTTCTTTCCCATGGACGGTTTGGAGGTATTCACTGCGACGCTGGACAAGAAAGAGTTGAGCGCTGGGCAAACGGGAGTCTTTTTAGGATCTTCCCTGAAGAGAAGCTTTTCGGGATATATGATTGCGGTGTGCGGATTTAGCGCCGGTCACGGCTATGCCTTTACCGATAGTCTAAAATCGGCCCTGCCGTCGATATCACAAGGTTATGTCGCTGTGGCAATCAGCCCAAGGAAAGACCTCTCCCTCAAGCCCAACGAACTTAAGTGACGACTTGGGGTATTAGAAAAATCGCACGCTGCAAGGAAATGCGCCAAAAGCTCCCTTAAAGAAATAGTTTTCGCGAAGTTTATCCCCTCTCACGTCCGTCCCAATCCCCATTGGGACGTTTTTTTATACTAAAACCAAAAGCCCTCGCATCGCGAGGGCTTCAATCTCCATCCAATAATTAAGGTAGGTTATTTTCCTTTAACCATAAGCGGAGGCGAGGTAGAAATGTTTGAGCGAGTCAAGAAAATGCCGGGTGCCCGCGAGTCGAGCAGGGCGGCATTTTCTTGAAACGAGCGAATTGCATTTCTCGAGTCGAAGCGGGTTAAGGAAAATAACTTACCTTAATACTCCTCTCCCATTCCCATACCGCCTCCCATTCCCGAACTGCCTTTTTCTTTCTTCTCCGGAATGTCCGTAATCGCGGCGCCGATCGTAAGATACGTGCTCGCGACGGAGATCGCGTTTATGAACGCTTCTTTCGTGACTTTGAGGGGATCAATGATGCCCGCTTCTTTGAGATTGCCGATTTCGTTCACGACCGCGTTGAACCCCACCCAGATGTCGGGCGCGGAAGCGCGTTTCGTCAAAAGTTCGCGGACGACTTCCTCGGGCGATTCGCCGCTGTTTGCGATAATCGAGGCGAGCGGCGCAAGAAGCGCTTTTGAGAGGATCATTGAAACGGCGCCGCCGATTGTCATGTCCTGCTTCTTCGGCTTGCCACGTTCCAGGTACACATTGAAGAGCGCGATACCGCCGCCCGGGACGATGCCTTCTACCAACGCGGCGCGGGTCGCCGCAACCGGGTCCTCCCCGCGCTGTTTCAATTCTTTCTGCGCTGATTCGGTCGGAGCCCCAACCTTGATGACCGCCACGCCGCCCGAAAGTTTCCCGAGTCTTTCTTGCAACTTTTCTTTGTCGAAATCGGAATCGGTCTTCTGGATTTGGACTTTGAGCTGGGCGACGCGGGCATCAATGTCTTTCTTTTCGCCTTTGCCGCCGACGATCGTCGTCGCGTCTTTATTTGAAACCACGCGGTGCGCCTGCCCCAAATCGTCCATGCCAATCGTATCCAATTTCTTGCCGACTTCTTCAGAAATGAATGTCGCGCCGGTCACAATCGCGATGTCCTGCAACATCTCTTTCCGCCGGTCGCCGAAACCGGGCGCTTTAACCGCAAGCACGTTGAAAATCCCGCGGAGTTTGTTCACCACCAAAGTCGCGAGCGCTTCGCCGTCCACTTCTTCGGCGATAATCACGAGCTCTTTTTTCCCGCTCTGCACCACTTTTTCCAGAATCGGGAGAATCTCGGCAACCGAAGAAATCTTTTTGTCCGTTACCAAGATATGCGGATCATCAAGCGCGGATTCCATCCGCTCGGAATTCGACACCATGTAGGGCGAAATGTAACCCTTGTCGAATTGCATTCCTTCCACAATTTCGAATGAATTGCCGATCGTATTCGAGTCCTCGATCGTGACGACCCCTTCACGGCCGACTTTGACCATCACTTCGCTGATCAACTGGCCGATCGTCCGGTCTTTCGCGGACAAGGTCGCGACTTCTTCGATTTTTTTGTTGTCGTTGATGAGCTCGCGCTGTCTCTCGAGTCCTTCGATAATTGACTTGCTCGATTGCCGGAGCTCCTCCGCGAGTTGGATCACATTAAATCCCTCTTTCCGCACGATTTTTTCTCCCTCGTCAATCATTGCCTGCGCCAAAACGACGGCGGTCGTCGTGCCGTCGCCCACGTTGTCGTTTGTTTTGTCCGCCGCCTGCTTGATGAAGTCGGCGCCGAGATTCTCGTATTTTTCTTCGAGCTCGACTTCTTTCGCGACCGTAACGCCGTCAAGCGTTACTTGTGGAGCGCCATATCCTTTTTCGATCACGACCGCCCGCCCGCGCGGCCCGAGCGTCATTCTGACCGCGTGCGCAAGCTTGTCTATCCCCTTTTTGAGCGCGATCCGCGCGCTTTCATCGAATAAAATTTGTTTGGCCATAAATATATAATGCGAATGCTACGAATATTTTGACGAATGCAACGAATACGTATTCGCAGCATTCGTTCGTCATTCGTTGAATTCGCATTATGCTGCAATCATTCGAGAATTGCCAAAATGTCTTCCTCGTCCCCGACCAGATATTTCTTGCTTTCAATTTCGATTTCGTCCGGGCCGTATTTTTTGAAGAGCACAGTGTCGCCGACCTTCACAGACATCGGAACCCGTTCGCCTTTTTCATTCAGCTTCCCGGGGCCCACCGCGATTACTTTGCCCCGAATGGGCTTTTCTTTCTCGGCCGTTTCCGGAAGCAAAATTCCGGACTTCGTCGCTTTTTCCTCCTCAAGCGGCTCGAGGAAAATATGATTTGATAATGGTTTGAAATTCATATCATTAGCCACTAGCGACTAGGGCATAGGGTCTAGTGAAAAACATTAGTGGCTATACCCTATATTGGCTAGCTACTAATTATTGGCAGTCCCGACCTCTGACTGCTAGCGTGGATAGTGTAGGGCAAGGGAAAAGCCCTGTCAAGGGGCTCCGGTTTTCGATTTGCGGGGATCATCCTCGTTCCGCTCCTGCGGCGGAACGGGCTTGCATCTCAACCGAGCGGCTCCGACTGCGGTCGGAGGCCAAGCCTGCTCGGTTTCCGATAGCTCCCCGCAAATCGAAAACCTCCGCTGTGAAAAACGGCAGATAAAATCCGATCCATTCGTTCTCTGTATGAGATCTAAAAACCCCTAGAAAATTCCTGTGTTGCTCGGAGCTTGAGGCACCGAAATCGGCGTGGGCTCGTACTTGAATCTCATTGCCGCTGAAACGTAGAGAATGACAAGGATTACCCCGATAAGGGTAAGCTTGAGTTCATTCGCCCACTCGCCATAATACTGATTCAAAAGATTAAGAATGAGAACGTCGGCGGCGAAAAGAAATCCTAAGCTGATCGAAAATACCATCGAAACAAGCATACCCACAAGAACATACGCGCCGGCGAAAATCGCGAGCGCGCCCCAATAATCAAACATGTGATTATCTGAAAGATAGTTCGCCGTAAAATACGCGAGCGCGCCGCTGAAAAGAAAGATAATGAGTCCGAAAACTACTTTTAGCCCTTGGTGCTTCATGTGAGTTTTTCGCGAAATTTAATGACGGAGACGACGACCGCAACGACAAGGCCGAATGCGGCGGCAACAATTCGCGGAAACTCGCCAAGGCTCCACAGTTGTGAGTACAAGTACACAATCACAAACGATCCGCCGATAATATTTGCATACGTCAACACTTTATTGCCTTTCGTGAATACGCCCCAGAGGAGAATACCGAACCCGAACATAAGCGCGATAATCATTGCCGGTAGGCTGTTGCCGGAAGTCGTAAGGAGATATCGGGCGAAAATCGGGAGGAACAGAGCAATAGAAAAAGCGACAATTCCCCGCCGCACGCGGTCAACATCTTCCATGCCACTCGAGCCCCCCTGCGAAGCTCCCTGCAAACGTTCTTTCAGGCCGAAAATGAAAATTAAAAACAAGATAACGATCGGAAATAACAAAACGCCCGAAATATCCGATGCGGAGATAAACACAACGCCGACCGCAAGGAAAAGCAGTGGCCAGAGAAACGCGAGTGCTAAAAGTTCCATGGAAATAGTATGTAAGATATTATACCATAACAGTTCGCCCGGTTACTCAACAATAAATTTCTCACTGTGACCGTATTTTGTTGAAGGAGCGGTTGGGTCTACGATCGTAATGCTATACTGGCCGAATGGAACAAAATTGCCAGCGATATCTACAGTCCACCTCCACACATAGTAACCAGAATTGGGTACATTTTTAGCAATCGTGAAAGAGCGCGTGCAAGATTCCCCGTCGCATTTATCAAGGTATATATCTAAATTTGACGAAGTAGGCAATGACGAAATCCATTCGACGCCATACTCTGTAGTATGCGATAAACCTTCACCTAAGGTTGGTGAAAGAATCGTAATGGCAGTCGCCTCGGAAGGAACGATATGTAAAATATTGCTCGCAAGAGGTATACCGGACATGACCGTGGTAGTTGATTCGCTATTTGTATCAGGATTAATTATTGATATTCCAGCTACTCCAAGGGCTAACGACGATACCGGCATTAAAACGTCAATATCTCCGTAAACAGAAAATGTTTTTGTTGTATGTGCTCCAATCGCAAGATATCCGGATTTGCTTGACTTGTTAAATAATAAAACAGCATCTTTTGTTGGCGGCGTTGGTGGTACAGGAAAAGGCCCGGGTGAAACATCAAGAATTGTGCTGGCACCGTCAGCGAGTTTGACGTTTGAGATGTACTTACCAAAAAGACCTGTAAAGTAAATGTCTACGCTACGAATATGAATATCGTTTTCCGTTGACGCTGTTATATCAAACTGAAATAGAGTTATATTTTTTGATCCTTTGATGATATTGCCCGAAGGACTATGAGAACTTAGGGAAATCTTACCAATTATTACCGGCTGATCGCTTGAAACACAATTTCCTCCGTTGAAGTCACTCAGATCTACACTTTTTATACTTTTCCATTTAGTAAGAAGTTGAACCAAATGCGATGGAGTAAAACTACAAGTTATCGTGACTCCAATTTCTCGTTTTGTCCGAGATGAGAAAGATTCCAGTTCCGATTGAATCTGGACATCGGTTACGCCTCGCGCTTTTGCCTCTTGAAGCGCTTTATCAGGAATAGCAAATGTTATGTTGTCAACGCGGTCAGAAAAAGAACATCTTCCGGCGGCATCGGTCCCTTTTAAAGCGAGAGTTGTATCATCGATTTGATTGACAACGCCGAGTAAACTTATCATTTGGGTATACTTTAATGTTGCAGGAGAACACGATCGCGCCGCAACTACGAAACAATCTATATCGGCATCACAATTTAGTGCGTTCATTCCATTTTCGGTTGCACTGCTCCCGTTTTTAAAATCTTGCACTTTATTTTCTGCCGGTTGAACGGACGATGAAGCACTGGAAAACTTTTTTATCAGACCGAATTTCGCCGCGACAAAATAAACGCCTCCGCCGAAAAGAGCCGCAATAATTACTATTGCGATAATTTTTATGAGTTTTTTTGAATTTGGGGCAGACGAACCGGTTGCGGAAAACCCCGCGGCGATGTCCGGCTCTTTCCATCCGGAACGCAAAAGATCTTCGCGAATTTTTTCGTCCGGCATTCCCGACTGCCACGCTTGTTTGATGTACTCAACCAACTGATTCATGTAGTTCTATGATTCTACCGCTTATGCATCTCCTCATCAATATTCAGGACCGCCTTCACGGCGTCGTTGGCGGATCAATATACCTCGTCATGAGTGCCAAGCGCGAAAAGGAAAATTGAATTGCCCTCAATCGCAAACACGATTCGATATTCTATAGGTAACCGATATTGCAAGACAATGCTTGAGTTTACCGGTAAGTTTGTGGATTCTCAAGCGCGAATCATGCGGATTTGCCTGAAGTATAATTAATTTCTCCTGAAAAATATCTCGCAACTCCGGATGCCTTTTTAGAAAGTTCTTAAGGTTTCTCTTGAACCGAGACGAAAAGACAAGCTGAAGCATTTATTTCAATTTCTTGAAAAAATCGCGCACATTTCTCACCGCCTCAAACTTTCCCGCCTTGATTTCGGCCATACTCATCATCACTTCGAATTCCAAAAGTTTTCTTTTGGACTGGCGGATGAGCAACTGCATTTCATCCGCAGTTTTATTTATTTTTTTCGTAATGGTTGCCTGGGTCATACTTTTCTTATACCATGCGTTGGTCTGAAAATCAAAATTGATACGTTTTTTCGCTCTTGCGTTCGATGGCGAGAGCCGAAAAAGAAGATCGGCGATTGCAACGCCGCCTTTCTTGATTTTCGTAAAATCAATTCTGTTATAGGCCATAATTACTTTGGATGCGGAACAATACCCGTAAGAAGATACGTATTATCTTCAATTCGAAAATAGAATCTCCAGCTCCTGGTCGCGCGCGCCTGCCAGATTCCATTCGCTTCATCATATTTCTTAGCGCGGAGCGATGGGTGACGAATATCCCGAAGCAGAAAGTCGGCTTGTTTAGAAAACGCACTCCGTACGCGTGGCGGAGCGTCGGCAAAAGCTTTAAGGAAAGTTTCTGTGTAACGTAATCTCATCCTGATCCACGACTGACCTTACGGCCGCTTTTCTTTCTTGTGTTTATTTTAAGCGATGCCATCATTTCCGCAACGCTTTTGAATGGGCCATGTACGCGCCCCGCTCGGATGTCTTCGAGACTTTCAGCGATCATTCGATCAACCGCGGATTTCGGCGCAAGCGTAATCTTCCCCTTCTCCGCCGTTGCCTCAAGAAGGTCGCCTATTTTGATGCCGATCTGCTTCCTCACGCTCTGTGGAATCACAACCTGATATTTATTTTTAACCGTGATGAGGGACATAAAGTTGGAAAGTTGAACTGTTCAACCCTAAGTATAGCCACGTCCTGAACCCTGTCAATGTCTTACCACTTATGCATCTTCTCGTCTATGTTCAACACCGCTTTCACGGCGTCGCCGGCGGAGATGTTGTTTTGTTTGTAGAGAACATCGCTCACGTCTCCGATCGCCCAGATGTTCGAATTGGATGACCGCTGGGTTTTGTGGTCAACGACGATTTCGCCTTTTTGGTTCAGGTCAACTAGATCTTTCACGATATCCGAATTCGGGATCGCGCCGATTTCGACGAAGACGCCATCAAGTTTCGATTCTTTTACGTCGCCCGTTGTTTTGTCTTTGTACCGCAAGCCGGTAACCGACGTGTCGCCCACAATCTCCGTTGGCTCGGCCATCGTGATAATTTCGACGCTCGGATGCGATTTCACCTTCTCTTGCGTTACTTCGTCGCCTTTGAGCTCGTTCCGCGTCAAGAGATATATTTTTGAGGCGTACGGGAATAAGTCAATCACCGATTCAAGACCGGCATTGCCGCCGCCCACGACCGCCACGATTTTATTTTTGAAAAGCGGCGCGTCGCAGGTCGCGCAATAAAAAACGCCTTTGCTTTCGAATTCTTTCTCGCCGGGAATGTCTAGTTTTTTCCGACGACTTCCGGAGGCGATCAGGAGATATTTCGTTTCAAGTGTTTTGCCGTTCTGCGTCGCGACCGAAAAACCCGCATCAGTTTTTGCAACGCTCGCAACCATATCCCCGTCAACGATTTCAATATCCTCCTGCGCACGCAGATGTTCCTCAAGCATCTTCGCTAAATCGAAACCGGAAACCGATTTTGTGCCGATCCAATTTTGCACATCCGCCGAAACAAGCGACTGCCCGCCGAAAGAATCGGTTATGAGGAGCGTTTTTATTTTTTTTCTGGCGGCGTAAATGCCGGCGGCAACGCCGCCCGGGCCGCCGCCGATGATGATTAAGTCAAACATGAAGCTTTTAGCTTTTAGCTTTGAGGTTTTAGTCACCGAACCGTTCGGCTAAAAGCTAACACCTAACAGCTAAAAGATTATTGTATATGGAGCGCCTCCGCTATTCCCTTTTTGTTGAATCCCACGAAAATTTTGCCGTCAATGTCCACGACGGGTACGCCCATCTGATGGGATTTGCTGACCATCTCCTCGAGCGCATTCTCGTCCTCGGCGACATTGTGCTCCGTGTACGGCACGTTATTCTTCGCGAAAAATTCCTTCGCCATCTTGCAATAGACGCACGTCGGGGTTGAGTAGATTATTACCTTAGGCATAAAAAATAATTGCATCACCCGTTGCCATCTCCAGTATTGTATACGAGAAGAATCGGCAAAGTCAAAATCCCCTTCGACCGAAGTCGGAGGGGATTTTGTGCCTGAAAGCGTCCGTACGATTACCGGCGGAATGACTGGCGAGTCGTCCGATGGCAGTCGCGGCAGAGAAGCTGGCCAAGGCGGCTCGGATCCGGCTCAAACGGCAAAGCATCAATTTTTGCTCCGCACTTTGAACAGGTCCAATCCCCCTTAAACATCTTCCGCTCTGGCCGATTCTGAAAATCCTGCATAAAACGTATATGTATTTCGCCCTTTATCCTTAAACTTAGCGAACCTGGGCGAATACTGATACGCCGCGACGCGCTAACTTAATTGATTCCATTGTAAACCCCCTTCAATTCTTTGTCAATAGCCGCCTTAAACTGGCTGTACGGCAGGGCGCCCTCGAACCTCGCGCCGTTTACAAACGTCGTCGGCGTGGATTGCACACCCGCCGCCTGCGCGCTCGAGAGGTCTGCCTTAATCTTCTGCGCATATTTGCCGCTCGCCACGCACGCCCCGAAGACCTTCGCGTCAAGCCCGATGCCGCCGGCGAGCTTCACAAAAAGATCGCTCGTCAGATTGCCGCTGTTCTCATGGCCGTCCGCTATTTCCGCCGCGTAGAGCGCGTCATGGTACGCCCAGAATTTATTTTGGTCTTTCGCGCATTCGGCGGCTTCCGCGGCAGCGGTTGATTCGGATCCCAAAAACGGCAAGTTTCTGAAAATCATCTTCACCTTATTTGTCTTAATATACTCATCCCGGAGCGGGCCTTCTACGTTTGTGAAAAATCTGCCGCAGAACGGGCACTGGTAGTCGCCGTACTCGATGAACGTGACGGGCGCCTTCGGATTCCCGAGAATCACGTCGCGATCGGAAATCTTTTGCACATCGGCTGATTCGGCAGGGAGATTTTGTGCGCCGCCCGACACATCGGCGGTCTGTCCGCGCCCTCCCGGGTTTTTCCCCGAATACAAAACCGCTCCGGAAATCAAAATGGCGGCAATTAAAATGCTCGCCGGCAAAAGATAGCTATTGTCTTTTGGGGCATCGTTCGGCTGATTCTCGTCCATAGTATCTCCATCGTACCAAGCGTCCCTTAAATGTCAACAACGGCGCGCTGGCGGATAAAATCCGCGCTGTTCGGAAAAAAGTTTCACGGGAGAAATGTGGTATGATTATAGCATCTCAATTTGAGAAAATTATTCACACCATCCAATTAATTATCAATTTCCAATTTTCAATCAATAATACAATGTCCCAATTTTCAAACCCGACGTGTTTTAATTATTGATTTGAAATTTGGATTTTCCCATAACTAATGCCTCCTTCTTCTCCCTTCATCGCGTGGCTTCTTATGTATCGGTACGCCATCGTCTATCCCTTGGCGATCGTCGAGGGGCCGGTCATCATGCTCGCATCGGGATTTCTCCTGCGCCTCGGCCTTTTTGCATTTTGGCCGATTTATCTGCTTCTTGTCGCGGGGGATTTTACGGGAGATCTTGTGTGGTACGCAGTCGGATTCCACGGTGCGCGGCCGCTCATCAAAAAGTATGGGCATTTCTTGAGCATTACTGAAAAAAATATCGAGAGCGCCGAACGGCTCTTCCACGCCCATCAGATAAAAATTCTCTTCCTTTCAAAAATAACGATGGGCTTCGGCTTCGCGCTCGCTACCTTGATTGCCGCGGGCGCGGCGAAAATCCCGTTCAAAAAATATTTCATTGTGAATCTTGTCGGCGAATTCATCTGGACTGGCATTCTCGTTGCCGCGGGATACTTCCTTGGCCAATTGTATACGCTTGTTGACACAAGCTTGCGCTGGGCATTCATCGGCGCGATGATTCTCATTATCGTTTCCGCCCTCTACGGCTTCGGGAAATTCATGCGGAAGCGCTTCGCGGCAAACGACATCCAAACATAAAATGATTTCCATTATTGTCCCGACGCGGAATGAAGAGAAGGTAATCGGGAATACCTTGAAAAAACTGAAGGAGGGAGCGGCCGACGTTGCGTCCGAACTTATCGTTTCCGACGGGATGAGCACGGACGGGACGATCGCAATCGCCAAACGATACGCCGATGTCGTCTGCACGGCAACCACGCGCGACGGAGAAACGATCGCGGCGGGGAAAAATCGCGGCGCGGCATCCGCGCGCGGCGAATATCTCTTTTTCACCGACAGTGATGTCTCCATCCCGAACCCCGAACAATTTTTCGCCCGCGCGCTCGAGGCGTTCCGCGCCGATCCGAAACTCATGGGACTTACCGGCCCGGTGCGGGTGCAAAAAGAATTCCGCACGTTTTGGGATTGGCTCATTTTCGGCGCGCTAAACTCCTTCCATTATGTGATGAATAATATGTTCCATGCCGGCCGCGCCGCAGGAGAACTGCAGATCGTCCGCGCCTCGGCGTTCAAAAAACTCCGCGGCTATCGCGAAGACATTGCCGCAAGCGAGGACTACGAATTTTTTACGCGGCTTGCGAAAACGGGAAGAACAAAATACGATCCCCGGCTTCTCGTCACCCACACCGGCCGCCGCGCGCACAAAGTCGGCTGGCCAAAACTCCTTACTATCTGGATTCTGAACGCGCTCGCGGTTCTCTTCGTAAAAAAATCGGTGAGTAAGGAATGGGAGGAGGTGCGGTAAACTTTTTTGGAGAGAGTAATATTATAATGTCTTATATGCCCAACCCCGTATTTTTACTTTCAACTTTTACGGCTTTTGCTTCTTTATAATACGGCAAAGCAATCAAAGGCACTTCTGGTTTTTTGCCATTTAAGAGCTCTTCGACGGTAATAATTTGAATTTTAGGGAACTTTGCTTTGGAAAATTTGACATCGTAACTGCCACTGCTTACCGCTTCTTCCCTCATCGGTTGTGTTGGTTTTTCAAGCGTAATGAAAAGTCCCCCGTCGGCGCGTTCACGTTCGATATCGCCTTTAAGCGTGGCGATGTCGTTGCGATGCGTTCCGCCACCTTTGACTTGAACTAAAAGTTTTCCGTATACTTGTTTTCCGTTTTCGATGTCTTTAATAAAATTAATCACACCGTCAATACCCTTATCCGCGCCGCGCATATTTTCTTTCGTTTTACTCTGTGCCGGAACAGCGTTTACAAGATCCAACGCCCAATACTCAAACGCAAACGGATCTTTTTGGAAAAGCGCTCTGGCGCCGCTTAAATCTTTGGGGATGCCGTCAATATTCATTTCGTTGCGGCCGAGTCCGAACTGATCGCGAAGGCGATGATTCATTAAATTTATCGCGAGCATTGTGATGTCAATGCCTACCCAATTTCGTTTTAAACGCTCGGCAACCGCGACTGTCGTTCCACAACCGCAAAAGGGGTCCAATACCCAATCACCCTCTTTTGACGATGCCTTAATAATTCTTTCTAAAAGCGCTTCTGGTTTCTGCGTAGGATAACCCAATCGTTCTTTCGCTGCAGGATTTAAAGCTTGAATATCAGACCACCAATCATTCGGCAAAACTCCTTTGTCAAGATAATAACGATATTCTTTACCCGCCTTTATATTCCGCTGATACTGCCGGCCTTCGTCATCAGTGAAAATGCCTTCATGCATAGTTGAAGTATCTCTTGGTAATGATACTTGATCATAATAAAAATTTGCATCACTTGTTTTACTGTATCTCAGAATAATATCGTGTTTTTGCGGGAATGATGATGTGCTTCTTCCTCCTGTGTCATAACACCATACAATCTCACTTAAAAAATTTTGTTTTTCAAAAACCACATCCATCACAACTTTCAAATAATGACTTGCTGTTGGATCACAATGAAGATAAATACTTCCGGCTGATTTCAAGACTCGCCGAAGTTCAATGAGACGGATGGTCATCATTGTAAGATACGCGAGCATGTCATTGTGCCCAACTAATTTTTCAAGCGCCTGCATTAAATTAGAAATCTGCTCATTGATTTTCGTTTTTGAAGGACGAACTCCCACAAGTTCTTCAAACACTTCTTGTGCCTCGCGTGTCCAATGCCATGAATCCTCAAAAGCTTGTACTTGCGCCGGACTGTCTTGCACTCCTTCTTTAAAAAGAACGTTGTAATTTCGGTTAGAATTGAAAGGCGGATCGAGATAAATCAAATCAAAAACTCCGTCGGGAATTTTTTCCCGCAGAATCTCTAAATTATCGCCGAAGTAGAGGGTTCGGTTTTTCAACATATATGCTTCAATTATGGCCAATTTTTGGCTTTATGGCAACAAAAATGAACTGTTCTTTTTATCTACAATCCGATTTGATCCCTACTACCTTTTTTTCTGGGTCAGTTTCATTTCTTCTCGTCCACTCAACATCCTTAGTTTTAAATGGACGAATGAATACTTTATGAATTCGTAAAATCCATGTAACACTTCCAAGAGAAATGATCGCAATATAAAATCCTAATAGAGTAGAACCCGATCCTGGCCAATTTGGCATATCCTCAAAATGGGATGTGAAAACTGGTATCCATGCAGGTCCGATAATAAGTAAATCGAAAAAAGAGATATTTTCTCTTATCGCATCACGATACTCTCGGAATTTTAATTTCAAATCAGATTCGCTAATCTGGATTTTATGCGGAGAAGGATACTTATAGATTTTTTCTTGTGGCATGATATCCAAATTTATTTAACGACCTTTCATAAACAAAAAGCCGAGAAAACGACTCTCGACCTCTTTGAGGGCATATCTCAACCTTCGGGGAACTGGAGATGATAAACGTTACGCGGGCAATCTCCAATGATGAAGTAGTCGTTTTCAGTTTTCGTTTATGATCTTATAATAACTGACCTTAATGTAAAGTCAAGAGTTTTAGCTTATAATAAACCCAATGAAACTAAGCTTCGTCATTCCGGCATATAACGAAGAGGGAAAGATCGGCGGGTGCATCGAATCAATTTTGTACGCCGAAGAATATAATCCACGAGAGATTGAAATTATCGTGGCGAATAATAATTCGAAAGACAGGACGCACGAGGTCGCGGCGAGCTACCCGGGCGTGATCGTGGTTGATGAGATGAAAAAAGGCACGAACGCGGCGCGGCATGCGGGGTTTCTGAAATCAACCGGCGACTTGATTGCGAATGTTGACGCCGACAACCGCCTCCCGCCGGGCTGGCTCACGCGCGCGTTCCGCGAATTTAAAAAAAATCCGCGGCTCGTTGCGCTCTCCGGCCCGTACGTCTTTTACGATCTGCCGCTCTTCTCGCGTATCGTCCTTTGGATATGTTATTTTCTCGCCGCGCCGGTTTATATTTTAAGCAACCGGATTTTGGGGCGCGGAAATGTCGTGGGCGGGAATGTGGTCATCCGCCGGAGCGCGCTTCAAAAAATCGGCGGCTATAATACCGAGCTCACCTTCTACGGCGACGACACGGACACCGCAATGCGCCTCTCCAAAGTCGGCGTCGTAAAATTCAGCTACACGTTTACCATTAACGCTTCGGGACGACGGATGATTGAGCAGGGTCTTTGGCATTCGATTTATTTATACGTCATGAATTATCTCTGGACCGCGCTCTTCCGAAAGCCCTTTACAACAAAGGCAAAGGATGTGAGAATCACGAAACCAAAGTAAGTCGCTACGAAATACGAATCAATACGAATATACGAAAATGGTATTCGTACATTCGTACAAAATTCGTATTCCATAGCGGAGCGAAGAGACCATGAAACTATCCCGCAGAAAAAAATTAGGCCTGCTTCTGGCTGGCGACGTCGCGGCGCTCTATCTTTCGCTCATTTTTATGCTCATGGTTCGCTACGGCGGCGCGTGGCAGGACGAGCTCATTCGCCACCACGCCCTGCCGTTCACGTTTGTCTTTATTTCATGGGTTTTCGTGTTTTATATCGCCGGACTCTACGATCTCCGGCGCCTGCGGAATAATCTCGATTTCTTTAAAACCGTAACGCTCACGCTTTTCATAAACGCCCTGCTTGCCGTGGGCTTCTTCTATCTCATTCCTGTCTTCGGCATCGCGCCCAAAACGAATCTGCTTCTTTTTATCGGCATCTTCGCCGCTCTTGAATTCGCGTGGCGGCGGATATGGAATTATCTCACGGTAGAAACGCAGTCGCAGGCGCGGATGATGCTCGTCGGCGGGAACGGCGCGGCGGCGGACATCATGAATTTTCTCCGCGAAAACCGCCAGCTCGGCTACGAAACCGCGCTCCACGTGCCTGAGGAAGCGCTCCCTCCCGCGCTCGGAACCCTCCGCGGCTGGCAGGAGACAATCAAAGAAAATCGCATTGACCTCGTCGTCATCCCCGCCCATTTCAAAAAAGAATCCTTGCTCACAAAAATTTTTTACGAGCTCTTGGCCGGGGGCCTCGAAATCCACGACATTCCCCATTTTTATGAAACGGTGTTCCGGAAAGTGAATCTTTCCCAGATTGACGAAACGTGGTTTCTTGAGAAAATCACGGCGCGCCGCAGATTTTATGACGACCTGAAACGCGCCGCGGAATTCCTCGCCGCGCTCATTCTGCAGACGATTCTTTTGCCGCTTGAAATAGTGATTGCGATTTGCATTACGCTCGCCTCTCCCGGTCCTGCGATCTACGCCCAAACCCGCGTGGGCCAGCGGAACCGCACATTCACTCTCTATAAATTCCGCACGATGAACATTGACGCGGAAAAACACGGCGCGGAATGGGCGAAGGAATATGACGCGCGGACGACGGGCATCGGCCGCCTGCTCCGGCACACGCACTTGGACGAACTGCCCCAGCTCATAAACATCCTTATGGGCGATCTCTCCTTTGTCGGCCCGCGACCGGAACGCCCCGAATTTATAACGGTACTCGAAGAGAAAATTCCTTACTACGAGATTCGCCACCTCGTAAAGCCGGGCATCACCGGCTGGGCGCAGATTAATTTCCGATACGGCGCCTCAATTGACGACGCGTACGAAAAACTGCAATATGACGTCTACTACATCAAGAATCGATCGCTTATTCTCGATCTGGCGATCGTGCTTAAAACGATCAGGTTATTTTTTTTAAAGAACAAGTAAGCGATGCAAAATCAATTCGCATCGCTAAATATTATGAAAATCATCGTCACCGGCGGAGCTGGGTTTATCGCTTCACACGTAACTGATGCCTATATTCGCGCTGGCCACACCGTTGCGGTCATTGATAATCTCTCAACGGGATTCCGAAAAAACGTGAATCCGAAAGCGAAATTCTATAAAGCCGACATCCGCAATCTGGCGCGCATGGAGGAAATTTTCATGCGCGAGCGCCCGGAGATCGTGAGCCACCACGCGGCACGAATCAATATCGCCGAATCGGTCAAGAATCCCCTGCCGACGCTCGATACGAATCTCACGGGCACACTACACGTTCTGATTGCATTCGGAAAATATGGAAGCGGCGCGCAACGAAAATGCATTTATGCCTCAAGCGCCGCCGTATACGGTAATCCAAAAAAAATTCCGGTCGAAGAAACCGCAGAAACAAACCCCCTTTCCACGTACGGATTTTCGAAATTGCTCGGCGAGGAAATGGTCCGGTTTTACGCCAGCCATTTCGGTTTCGAATATATTATTTTTCGGTACACGAATGTGTACGGCCCCCGCCAGGCGAAAGGAAGCGGCGTTGTGCCAATTTTCTTCGAACGCATGAAATCGGGAAAACAACCGGTCATTTTCGGAAATGGAGAAAACAAACGGGACTATCTTTATATTTCAGATATCGTACGGGGAAACCGGCTGGCGCTCCGAAACGGAAAAAATGAAACGGTGAATCTTGGCCGCGGCGTTTCCCTAACCGACCGGGAAACGTTTTCCGAAATAGCCAAAACAGTACGCTTCAAAAAACCGCCGCGCTATGCTCCCGTTCGGCCGGGTGAAATCGGCGTCATGGCGCTTTCGGCGAAAAAAGCCGAGCGTATCCTCGGCTGGCGCCCGAAAATTTCATTCGAGAAAGGAATTTCGCTCGTCGCGCGATGAATTGCTTTTGAGTTCGAAATTCTTTACACTAAAAAACATATGAGAATATTGGTGACGGGCGGAGCTGGGTTTATCGGCAGCCACGTGGTTGACGCGTATATCGGCGCGGGGCATCGCGTCGGCGTCGTTGACAACCTCGACACCGGCCGGAGGGAATTTTTGAACCCGCGGGCGAAGTTTTATAAGGTTGACGTCACGAACGAGAAAAAACTGTTTGAGGTTTTCAAAAAAGAAAAGCCGGAGCTCGTCGCGCATCTCGCCGCGTTCGACCACATCCGCCTTTCCGTCGAATATCCGGAAAAAGCGATCAAGGGGAATGTCCTCGGCACACTAAACGTTCTGAAAGCAATGGTGAAGTACGGTTCAAGAAAAATAATTTTCGCCTCGACTGCCGGGCCGATTTACGGCTTCAATCCAAAACCTCTGCCGGTGGACGAAAACCGCCCCATTGAAAGCATCTCTCCCTACGGCGCGACCAAGGCATTCGGCGAAGAACTGATTAAATTATACTCTCGGCTCAATGCCATTGAATATACGATTTTCCGATATCCGAACATCTATGGCCCGCGGCAATTTCCGAAAGCCGAAGCAAAAGCGGTTGCGGTTTTTACGCTTATGCTTTTGGACGGCAAACGCCCGACGCTTTTTGGCGACGGATCCAAGGCCCGCGATTACGATCACATTGACGATGTGGTGCGCGCGCATCTTCTCGTCCTCAAAAAAGGAAATAACGAGACGATCAATATCGGCTGGGGCAAACCGACCACCGATCGCGAATTACTGAACGCCATCCAAAAAGCGTTGGGCACGAAAATAAAGCCGATTATCGGGAAACCGAAACAGGGAGAAGTGTATCGCTTCTATCTCGACTGCAGGAAAGCGAAAAAAATTCTCGGCTGGACGCCGCGAATTCCGCTCGAAGAAGGCATTAAAAAAACGGTTGGCTACTACAAGGAATTCAAAAAGACCGGCATTGTACGGAGATAGAAGCTATCTCTTTCTTCGCCTCTCTTTCCCCTGGTTGAGCTTCAGATAATTCGCGAGGAGCCACGAGCTTGACTGCACTTTCCCGCCTTGGCCGATATTTTCCACGATTTTGAATCCGATTTCCTTTTGGAGTTTTACTTCGCACGGCGGAATATTCGCAACATTCCGGTCGCCGCCTTGAGCGAAAATATCGGGGCGGACCTTCTTGAGCTCGGCGCACACGCTCATGTCTTTGGGATTTTTTGGGTGGTGCGTAATGACAACACGATCAACAACCCGCAAGGCCTCAATAATTTCTTTCCGCTCTTTTTCGTTCATAAACACATATCCCTTTTTCTCGCGAAGCCAGTTGTCGTTATTTAAAATAACCGTGAGTTCGGTGCCAAGAGACCGCGCGCGCCTAAAAAGCCGGACATGGCCGGAATGCAAGGGATCGAACCCGCCGCTTACCGCGACCACAATTTTTTTCTTCTGTTTCATTTTTTTCTGGAAAATCCCGAGGAAAGATGATACGGTGATTAGGTCTTTGAATCATATCGGACAATGAAAGCAAATTCAAATGTGGCAAAAAATAAAATCGTTCCTGTTCCATAATACAACCACGAGCCAGACCGTCCTTAAAAACACGTTTTGGCTCAGTGTTTCGAATTTCGGCGGACGCCTGCTTCGGGCAATCATCATCATCTACGCCGCCCGCGTCCTGGGCGCCTATAACTGGGGTATTTTTAACTACGCCATCACGCTCGTCACGTTTCTCTCGGTCTTCGCGGAAATGGGAATCAACCGCATTCTCATGCGGGAAACTGCGAAAGCGGCGGATGGGACACTCCGGTCGCAAATTCTTTCGACCTCGTTCTTCATCATGCTCACGCTTACCGGAGTGAGCGTATTGATTGTCGTATTTGCCGCGCCGCACGTTATCACCATTCCGGAAGCGAGAGCGCTCCTTCCGCTTGCGGTCTTCATTCTCGTTTTCGACACCTTCCGGGAATTCGGATTTTCATTCATCCGCGCGGTTGAAAAAATGGAATGGGAAACGGGGCTCTACATTCTCACAAATCTCGCGATCGTGGCATTCGGATTTTTATTCCTTCGGCTGCATCCCACCGTGCGCGCGTTCACGTTTTCGTACGCTCTAGGCACGGGCGTCGGCATGGCGGCGACGTATTTCGTTCTCCGCGGCGATCTGAAACGGATCGTGAGCGACGTTTCAGTCAAACTCATCAAACCGATCCTGAACTCCGCGTGGCCGTTCGCGATTTCGGCGATTTTGGGCGTCCTCATGATAAACACCGACATTCTTATCATCGGCGCCTTGCGGTCGGCTACGGACGTCGGGTTTTATTCTGCTGGCCAGCGCATCGTTCAACTCCTCTATCTCATTCCGAGCATCTTGACCACGAGCATCCTACCCACGTTTTCCCGCGCCGCGGGAAAAGATCCGGGGAAAATGCGCGCCGTCCTCGAACGGGTTTTGAGTTCTCTTTTTCTCGTCGCCATTCCGATAGTCGCCGGAGGGATTCTCCTCGGCCCCCAGATCATCTCCTTCGTGTTCGGGAAAGAATATCTTCCCGCAACGGCGCCGTTTCAGATCCTCCTCCTTACCCTTATTGCCGATTTCTCGGCGGTGACCTTGAGCGCCGTACTCTTTGCCTATGACCGGCAAAGGGATCTCATCGTTTATTCCGCAATCGGCGGCATCCTGAACGTCGCCCTCGATCTCGCGCTCATTCCCCGATTCGGCATGGTCGGATCGTCATGGGCAACCTTCGGCGCCCAAATCGCAAGCAATGCCTATCTCTGGCGCATCGTGAAGAAAACGAATGACTTCCGGGTTTTCTCGCATCTCAAAAAAATCATCGCGGCAACGGCGGGCATGGCGGCGGTGACGATTTCGCTCGCGGCGCTTCACGCGAACCTTTTCGCGAATATCGGCGTCTCGATCATAACCTACTTCGGATTGCTCCACCTCATGCGCGAACCGATTCTCCGGGAAATTAAAACCATTCTGCGGCCCGCCGCCTAGAATAATAAGAATTTACCCTACGACGCGGCGCTTGACTCGCGCGAGCGCGGCGTGCGCGGCGCGCTGGAAAAATCCCGGCGTAAAAGCGTACCAGTACTGCAGTGTGTTGAGGCAGAGCGCCAGAAAATAATTCGGATAATCGTTTTTGTACCGGCGCATGATCATCAAAGACGCTTTGAGATGCGGTTTGATTTTCGCGATTGAGGTGTTCGCACCACTCATCGTGTAATACGAAAAATATTCAGGAAAATTGTAGAGCTTTCCCTCGCGCCCCATTTTGAGCCAGAAATCGCGGTCGCCGGAGTAGCGCGTCGTCTCGTCGTACCAGCCAACCTTTTCGCCGACCGCGCGCCGAAAGAGCGTGGTTGAGTTCGCCATCGGGTTTGAGAAAAGCATCAATGTGCGGATTTGGGCATCGGTTTCCGGTTTCAGATACCGGTAGAGTTCCTTGCCGCTCGGATCAACCACAATCACGCCCCCGCCGCAGCCGATGTACTCCGGATGCGCGCCTAGAAATGCAATTTCCTTTTTGAGTTTATCTTTGTCCGTCCACGGATCGTCGTCATCGGCCATCGCAATGTATTCCCCCTTCGCCATCCGCAAGGCGCGGTTATAGTTTTTTGAAATGCCTTCGTTTATTTCGCTCCGGCTATAGATGATGCGCGAATCTTTTTTCTGCCAGCCGGAAATTATTTTCGGCGTATCGTCCGTCGAGCCGTCGTCGGCGATCAAAAGTTCCCAATCCAAAAAACTCTGCGCGCGGATGGATTCTATCGTGCGATCTAAAAGATTGGCTCGATTCCAGGTTGCGAGTAAAATGGATACTTTCGGATTTGCCATCATCTCAAACTAGCAGAAAAAATCCTGTTTGACAAACCATTTTGAATTTATTATCATATTGCCAGCTCTCGTACAAGTGAATATCGGGGAGAAAATAACCAAAAAGGAGGAGGAATGGCATGTACGAACAATTTACGAAAACACTTCATGTTGCGAAAACGCTTCACGATCTTTTTTGGGAACTCTTGCCGCTCTATATCGGCAAGCCCCATCAAGAAATCGGAACGAAAATCAAGCCCGAGGATGGAACTCCGGTTACCGATCTCGACAACCATTCTCTTGCGCTGATCCGGGAAGTTATTGAAAAACATTTTCCGGGCGAGCGCGTTATCGGCGAAGAGGATACAAGAAGCCCGGAGGAGATCCAAAAGATTCTTGTCTCCTACGACGAATTTCAATGGACGGCAGACGGTCTCGACGGAACCGGGAATCTCCGTGCCGGTCTCACTTCATATGGAGTGGCGGTTTCACGGAGACGAGGAAATGAAATCCTATTCTCCGCGGATTTTCGGCCATTTGATGCTCAATGCAAAGGCAACGGATTTTTGTGGGCGGCAGAAGGCGCGGGCGCATGGGAATGGTGCAAAGAGCACGATGAGTTTCATAAAATCCACGTCGCTCCCGCCGGAAAACTTGAGAGATTGGTCGTCCTGCTTGAAGGATCTTCCAAAAAATTCTTCAAGCCGCCGATCACCTATCTCGGACAGGCAGAAACGACACGATGCAGTTTTTCAAGTTGTGTCGCTAGTGCCGCGGTTGCTCGAGGGCAAGCAAGCGCACTCGTGACCGTTGAAAACAAGCCCTGGGACAACTGGCCGAGCATAGGCATTATCGAAGGAGCCGGCGGCATCGTCACCGACTGGCAGGGCAATCCCCGCCGACTCGACGACTGCGGCAACATGGTCGCCGAGGGAAACAAAGTAGATCACGCCCGCATCATTGAACTTTTGAATCAGAAGGGAGAATAAATTGAAAGAACTGAAACATCCGACACTGATTGTCGTCTGCGGCTGGCCGCTCTCCGGCAAAAGCTCTATCGCTAAAATTCTTGCCGAGCGGCTTGGGATCCACTGGGTTGACATCGACGCAGTGAGAAAACTTTGCGTCGGCATACCGTACCCGCATCCCGATGAATCCGAGGAATTGATGGCAAAAGACCGATTGGAAATGAAAACGGCGTACGAACTCCTCATCCATAATGCGGACATTCACTTAGGCCTTTTGAGACGTTCGGTGATCATCACCGCGACGTTCTCAAGAGAAGCAGGACAGGAAGACCTCGCGAGATTTTACTGGAGGGAAATGTCTCCCATCGCGGAACATCGCGCACGGATAAAAGTCGTTCAATGCGTGCCGGTATTCACAAGCCCCGAAGATGAGCGAGAAGAAATCGAACGGCGCCTTTCGCGCGGCTTTGGCGAGGGAGGATATGTCGGCGGCGTAAATTCCTGGACTCGCTATCTGGAAGTGAAAAATCGCTACCAAAAAATTTTTCTTCCTCATCTCGAAATCGATACCTCTCACCATCGTACGGTCGAAGAGTGCGCAGAAGAAGCAACCGCGTATATCCTCTCCGAAAATTAACGCGCGCCGCATCCGACTTTCCGGGTGCGGCGTTTTTTTATTTGACAGGGATAAAATAATCTGCTAGATTATAGCCAGTATTAAAATCCTTGAAAACTGAATCAAACGGAGGTGAAACGTGGGCGTGATCAATCTTATCGTCGCCGGCGGCGGAGAAGGAACATACAAAAATCTGTACCCCATAACCCAGTCGAAAGACCCCAATCTTGGGATGAGAATTGCAGTGGCGATGGACATACTGCCGCAAGACCAACTCCATCCCAAGATGCAGGAGATCATCGCAAGCAACAACATCGCCTACCTGAACGTGCTAGAAGACGGGGATTCATTCCCCATAAACGGTCCGTCGGCGGGTGTCGTGATGACGCCCAACGCAACGCATCTGCATTACGCAACGCTTTTCGCAGAACGCGGAATTCCCGTGTATGTGGAAAAACCGGCGGTAACCACGATCCCCGACCTCGAAAAATTTCTCCAGCTTGCCGCCCGTTATCCGAACCTCGTCTATGCCGCCGAATACTGCGTGGAAGGGAAAGGGCTTGGAGTTCTTGCTGCAACGGGCGTGATCAAGGAAAGACGTCTCGTGGGTGATTATAGAAGGAATCCCTTATCTCTCGCTTCGGAGAAACTACGCGCCGTCAGATGAAGAAGTGCCAGCCGAGGAATTTCAATCCCGCCTGAAGGATTGCGGCCGGCTAAAATCGATTCGCGGTAAACTGCTTGAAGGGGAAGGAACTGCCGGTGTTGCGGATCATCGCGCGTGGCTTCTTGATGGAGTTCATGGCGGAATGATTCGGGATCTTCTTTCCCACCTCTTTGGGCCCTGCTACGATGCCGGGTTCGCGGGATGTGAAATGATGAATCTCCGTGTAACACTCGGTTACCACGAAACTGGGCAGCCGCGCGGAACATTCCGTCCGCTCAAAAATCCGAAGGAAGGAGAAACATACGCGGCAATCGAGGGAAAATTTCTCACTCCGTACGGAACGCCTGATTTCAAGTTTGAAGTGGGGAAGTATTGGACAAAGCATGACCGGGAGCTTGTAATGAAATTTGAAAACGGAGAAGCTAGGCTGGACTACGAAAAATCTTTTCGCTTCACAATAGACGAATTAGTTGAAGCGACGGTAACGGCCGATTTTTACCCGACGCTGGCCTTCCTCGATTTTAAACGATTCATCGAAGGCAAAACACACGGGCACATCGGGTGCGCCGCTGCGATCGTCCGCTTCAACGAAACGGCCCGGAATGCCGGCCTTGCACAATTAGGGCTTGTCTAACGGCTCCAATCTCAATGGGTTGCCCCACACGCGGTAACCCATTTTTTTATCCCCACACCCAATGAGGATTTAACGAGAAGTTTTTATCCGATCCCCATTAGGTGTGGGGATTTATTGACAGAAATAACAAAGCGCTGTACTCTATCACCAGATTTGTTTGACAGAAGAATACATCTCGGTAATTCTGAAGGGAGACACATGAACGAAACTATACCTGACCGAAAGCGAATGGAGATCGGCGATGCGCTTATTTTCATCGCGATGCTCCTCTTTGGGGGCTATTCGCTGTTTCTGCGCTTTTTCCCAACGATCCCGACCGTTACGTTCCTTTTTGCGTTCCAGTTCGTCGGCGCCTGCTCGTTTTTTGCAATCGTCCGTTCCCGCAAAGAAAGATATGCGGTCGGGAAAAAAGAAAAACTGCTTTTGGGAACGCTTGCCGTCGTCGCGATCCTGAACGATCTTTTTTACTTTTTCTCGTTCCGGCTCACGACGATCGCGAACGCCGCCGTCGCGCACCAGATGGTTTCGGTTTTCCTGCTTCTCTTTGCTCCACTCTTTTTGGGACAAAAAACCAAACGCAGCGAGTGGATAGCGCTTCCGATCTCGCTCCTCGGCATCGTGATCATTTACAGCGGCGGCATTGCGCTCGACAGCACACGAGATATCTGGGGGATTACGTTTGGGCTTGCCTCAAGTATATTCTACGCCCTCCTCATCGTGCTGTATGGGTATCTGCCTAAACAAGGGCTTTCCATAAGCGTGATTAATCTATGGCGATACACCATAAGCGCGATCCTTCTTCTCCCGTTCATGATAGGATTCGGCGGATTTAATATTACGGTGAAAGACATTCTCCCGCTCATCGCGTTCGGCCTGCTCTTCGCCGTCATCGCGTCGGGAATCCATAACTACGGCATGAGCAAAACCCGCGCGCTCCACGCCTCGATTATTGGCAAAACCGAACCGGTCATCGCAACGCTTTATGCGCTCGCGTTCCTCGGAGAAACGCCGAGTGTGCGCACGATAATCGGCGGAATCCTCATCATCGGCTCGAGCGTGTGGCTCGCGTTTCAGGAAAATTGAAGAGCAACGGCCGGCAAGCTCTCGACAACGACATTCCAACATTCTTGAGAATGTTGGAATGTCGTATTATTCCGCAACGGCGGGCGATCAGTCGCTTGCCGTCTTTTTTTCTTCGAGATATTTTCCACTTCCACGTATCGTTCCGGCGTACCGACGTCTTTCAAATAGTCACCGCATTCGTAGCCGTAAAATTTTTCCTCTTTTGCAAGCGCGTCCGGCAGAAGATCATGATCAATTTCGTAATATGTTTTTTCGGGAATGTATTTCAGAATTTTTTCATTCAAAATGAAAATCCCGCGCATGGATTTATAGTTTTTCGGCAATGCCTCGTGCGGCTTTGGATGAATTTTCAAAAATCGCAAATCGTTATCAACTTCAACGAGATCTGAATCCTCGGGATGATCGGTATTCCCCACAAGCTCCATGCCGATCGCGCCCGCGTGTCCGGCAAACGCATCCGCCATCTTCCCGTAATCCACTTCGCTGTAGATGTCGCCGTAGATCGCGAAAAAATTATTTTTGAGCGTGCCGTCTCCGCCTGAGGCTGATCCCTGCCCGTCCGGCTCGCCTCGCTGAAGCAACGGCGAAGCGGGCAGGCGGGCGCTTTCGGCGGAAAAATTTTTGATCCCTCCAGCCGTGCCGCGGATCTCCGGCTCAAGCGCGTAGTGAATTTTCACGCCCCACTTCGCGCCGTCGCCGAAATAGTTTTTGATAACATCCGGAAGATAAAAAAGATTCACGAAAAATTCCGTAACGCCATATTTTTTGAACTGTTCAATATGGCGCTCTAAAAGTGGCTTCCCGCCGACTGGAATCATTGCCTTGGGAATTTTCCCGCGCGTGAGCGTCAAAAGCCGTGTCCCGAACCCGGCAGAGAGAATAACCGCCTGATGAATCTTGGACTGCATGGATGAAGTAGTGTCGTAAAACAACATTCCAACATTCTCAAGAATGTTGGAATGTTGTGAGAAACGCGCGGAAAACCTTTCCGTAAGGAGATAGTGAATGGCACACGGTCCGCCCTTGATACTTTTTTTCTACTAATCCAGCGTGTACTAGACGGCGAGTGTGCTCTGATGCCGTTTTAAAGTTGCATTGCAAACGATCTGCGATCGCTTCGACGCTTATCCCGTCATTTCCCGCAATAAGAAAGAGAATATCAATACGCCTATGGTTGGCTATGCCTTTTGTGTGTCGTTCGATTTGCTTGGATGTTTTCAGCTTTTTCATATTGCTTACATCATACCATATCCCGCATGTAACATTCCAACATTCTCAAGAATGTTGGAATGTTACATTTCGTGAAAATCCAGTGCTTCCCCTAATCAGTTTGTTCCTTAATTATCTTTACTGCGTCGGTAAGATTTTTCGCCACGAAATCCGGCTTCATGTTGTATTTGCCATCCATGCCCTTATAGCCCGTTTTCACTAAAATCGTCGTGAGTTTCGCGCGCTTGCCGGTCAAGATGTCGCGGGTCGTATCCCCAATCATAAAACTTTTGCGCATGTCAATCTTAAATTTCTTCATTGCGTCTTTGATCATGCCGACATTCGGCTTTCGGCACGCGCAATGCAATTTATATTTTTTGACCTGCGCGTCGGGATGATGCGGACAGAAATAGACCGCATCGAGCTTTGCGCCGTGTTTGCCGATACGCCGTGCGATAACCGCATGGATTTCATCAACTTCGCGCTCGGTAACCCAGCCGCGCGAGACGACGGGCTGATTCGTAATCACGATAGTTAAAAAACCAAGATCGTTTAATTGCTTGATCGCGCGCGCGACGCCGGGCAATATCCGCAGATCGCGAATTCGCCGAAGATTGCCGACCTCACGGTTAATCGTCCCGTCTCTGTCTAAAAATACGGCTTTCGTCATTCATTTGAAGCTTGTGATCGTTCCACGAGATGATCAAAATAGTCCTTAAAATATTTTGTCATAAGGTGCATGATCGTATCGTGCGTGCTTTCGACGATTTCGTATTCCCCCTTCGACGTCGGGATCAGAATTTTCACATCCGCAAGTTCGTTCAATTTTCCGCCGTCGAAGCCTGAAAGGCCGATGACCGGCACTTTATGTTTTTTCGCAACCTCGACGGCTTTCACGATATTCGGCGAGTTGCCGGAGCTTGAAATCGCGATCACGACGTCCGTTTCCTGAAGCACGCTTTCCAAGGGAGCGGCGAAAATCATGTCGTAGCCGATGTCATTTGCCCACGCAGTCAGTTCCTCCGCCGTGGGCGGGATGCGGCTCACGCGAAAACGCCGTTTGTGTTTGTCAAGATTGTGGCTGAAAACGGTTTTATTGAAGTCCGTCACCCAATGCCCCGCGATCGCCCACGAGCCGCCGTTCCCGAACACATAAATGCGGCCGTCGCGTTCATAGGCCGCCTGCAAAATGTTCAGCGCTTTGGCGATTTCTTCTTTCGGCACATTTTCCATCGCCGCAATCGCTTTTTTTGAAAATTGTTCGATGTAGTCGTGCATCTTAAAAAAATCAAAGATTAAAATGAACGCCGTTATATTTCTTCATTTTGATTTGTCATTTTGATTTTTCATATTTACGTTTTGAATTACGCAAAATCAGCATAATGATCTCCGTTAAACAACACTTCCGCGCCGGCGTACACGAATTTCACCGGGATTTCCTGAAAATCCGGAAGATTTTTTGTCGCCGCGACAGCTTTCACTCCTTCGCGTACTGCGTCTTTTTTGTCGAAGGGCGCCATAAACATCACGCATCCGCCGCCGCCCGCGCCCAAGATTTTTCCGCCCCACGCGCCGGCCTGCATGCCCGCGCCGTAGAGATCGTCAATCACGGAATTCGAAAGATTCGACGCCAGGGTTTTTTTGCGCAACCAGCCCTCGTGGAGCATCTCGCCGAGGCCTTCGAAATTTCCGGCCAAAAGCCGCGCTTTGAATTCCGAAACTGAATCGGCCATCGCTTTCAAGGTCTCGAATTTTTTATCTATATTCGCTTTCTGTTCCGTAAGGACGCTCGATGCGGCGCGCGTGATGCCGGTAAAAAAGAGCATGAGATGATTTTCCAGATCCAGCCGTTTTTTATAATCCAAAAGCACGGGCTCGACCGAAACAGAATCGTCGGAATTGAATTGCAGCACGTTCAGACCGCCGAACGCGGAAGCATACTGATCCTGCGGGCCGATCGGTTCTTTAAGGAGTTCTATCTCGAGGTGTGCCGCCGCGGCCGCCGCTTCGCGAGCGTCAATTTTTTTCCCCTGGAACGCGTGGAGTCCTTTCATGAGCGCGACCGAGAAACTCGAAGATGACCCGAGTCCCGTTTTCGCCGGAAGCGAGGCGAATGAGCCAATCTCGATGTTTCTCGTAATACCCAAGTCCATGAGCGCGGCTTTGATCCGCGTATGCTGGAGTTCCGTCGGATGGGCAACCGTTTCCGAAATCGCGTACCGCGCCGATACTTTATCAATAAGCGGCGTGCGGTTCACGACCAAGTAGACGAACTTATCAATGGCCGTCGAAATGACGCGCCCGGGCGAGCGGCGGTAAAAATCGGCGAGGTCAGTCCCCCCACCCACAAAGCTGATGCGCAAGGGCGCGCGAACGACAATCATGACCTCTTAAAGGTAGCCGAAATGAAGGTTATTTGTCAAAACCAAAAAAAGATTTTTCAACTCCTCGGAAAGTGTATGCGCGTTCGCGTGTTGCATCACGCCGAGATACGATTGCAACGATTGATGGAGAGTATTTTCGCCTATTTTTTCCTTTCGATAAGCTAATATTTTCGCGCTGAACTTTTTAAATATGCGTTTCCTTGTTTTCGTGCGAACTAATCGATGATGAGGAAATATGACATATCCGAGGAAATCGAGCCCTTGCGAAAACTTTCTCACGATGATTTTCTTTTCGTGAAGCGTGAGTTTGAGTGCATCGGATAAAAACATATTTATTTTCGGAATCATATTTTCGAGTTTTTCTCTTTCATTGCCAAGGATAACAAAGTCGTCGCAATAGCGAATATAATATTTTACACAGCACACACGTTTCATCCATTGATCAAGTTCATTCAGATAGATATTCGCGAAAAGCTGGCTCGTTACATTGCCGAGCGGAAGCCCACGCGGAAAGCTATGAACGATTTTCCGAATAAGCCAAATGGCCTTATCGTCGCGAATTCTTCGCCGGATGAGATTTAAAAGTATCTCTTGGTCAACTGAATCGAAGAATTTTCTTACATCGCACTTTAATGCAAAAATGGGGCGCTGGTTATTTTTGCTTAATTTTCTCGCGAATTTTTCGAGCCGCGAAACAGCGCGATGCGTTCCTTTGTTAACGCGGCATGAATATGAATCGAAGATAAAACTTTTATCGAAAATCGGATATAATACCCGAGAGACGACTTGATGGAGCACTCGATCACGAACGCTTGCTTTGTGAATGTGCCGCAGTTTCGGATCCTGGATATAAAACGATTCATAGGGCGCGTGCTCGTACGTCCCGCCCGCGAGGGCTTCGTGAAGTCCGAACAGATTGTCTTCAAGATGAAATTCAAATTCCTGAACGTCCGGCTTTTTCCGTTTGCCGCGCCGGAATTCACGCCACGCCAAAAATAAATTTTCCAAACTTACCGCGCGCGCAAAAATATCGTCAACATTTTTATTCTGATGAATTCCCCCCCCCCACGGATCGAATATACCTCTGATTCATAGCTTGTCTGAATTATACAAAACGATTTATCTCGTCGGCCACACAATCCCGAAACGGCACCGTTTCGGACTACAGGCGAAAATCGAATCGCTCTGCCTTGAGGTTTTAAATCTTGCAATAACCGCGGCTTTCGAAATTAAAGAGAATAAAAAACCATTTCTTGAATCCGCGCGAGTCAAAATTGAGATTTTAAAACGGCTTATAAGAACTGAAAACGAACTAAATATCATAGAAACAAAAATATATCTCGATCTTGAACAGCGGCTCCAAGAAATCTCGAAAATGACAAACGGCTGGATAAAATATCTGCAATAAGAAAAGCCCCAAAGGGCTTTTCTCGAAAACTTCTGCACGAGTGCGGATGTTGTCGTTCCGATTGTCGGGGTTGTACCAGTTCACGTTGAGCTTGTCGTTGTCAGAGTTCCAGTTCACATTCGGCACGTTGCCAGTAGAATTCCGCGAACCCGTTGCATTACTCGGTTCCATCCATCTCACCGATAATCTTTTAAGAGATTATCTGCGTTTTCCGATCTCGTCGGTTGTATTTTGAGGCAACATCCTCACGAGAACCGAGTAAGCAGTTTCCTTTACTATTATGCGGCAAACCGATATCCCGCTTTTCGGGACCGATTCTATTAGCCAAGATTATTTTAGCATAAAAAAATCGGACTTGATCAAGAGATCAAGTCCGAAGGGAGAAGGGTTAGGAAACTACTGCACGAGTGCGGATGCTGCCGCTCCGATAGTCGGGGCTGCACCAGTCCACGAAGAGCCCGTCGCTGCCAGAGAACCAGCTCAACCTCGGCACGCCGCCAGAAGAATACCGCGAACCCGCACATAGCGTCCAGTTGTTTATGTCCAGATGCTTTCCGGTCTCTTTGAAGTACTTGGATTCGAAGAGCAACCGTTCGAGAAGCGTCATCGTCGCCGTTCCACGCTCTTTGATGTCGTTCGCCGAGAGGTTTTTCAGCTCTTCGTCAGCTTCGACTCGATCGCGCACACGGATAGCGTACGATCCGTTCGCTGGCGAGCGATCATTTTCGGTAACGGCTTCGCCCAGATCATCGCGATACAGCCAGACCTTGAAGTGCTTCCGGCATGCCGCGATAACTTGGGCGATCGTGAGGCCTTTCGCGATTACCAGCACTCGCGAGAATCCGCCCGGATCGTCCGGAATTACGACGTCTGAAAGATCCACCTCGAACCCGACGACATCGCGGTAAAATTCTTCCCATTCCGCGTACTTTCTTTTGGAAAGCCGCGCCGGCGAAAAGGGATGCTCCCGCTTCGCAAAGCGCTTGAGCTCGTCAAGCGTAAAGGTTCCATTCCCGGTTTTCTGAACAATATCCGCAAGCACGTCAAAGGTTTCTTTCGACGCACTACCGACCACTTCTTTTGGCATGGTCAGCCTCCTTGTTTTTGAAATTGCAGGCCTGTTTCATCCTGCGCTGGGTAGATTATAGCACTACTTCTATAAGCTTGTCAATAGGTGAAATTTTCCTTATACCACGTGATATAATCGCGTATCGAGTCCTCCGGCATCGCTTGCGGCCGCCAGCCGAGTTTTTTGATTTTTGAAATGTCCGAGACCGCGTGGCGAGTGTCGGTGCGGCGGAAGCCCCCAACAACGATTTTTGACGGCGACCCCGTGATCCGTTGCACCGTTTTTGCGAAGTTCAAAATGCGATGCCCTTTCCCGCCGCCGACGTTAAACGTTTCGAAATCGGCTTTCTTATTTTTCAAAACCAAAAGATTCGCCGCGACGACGTCCTCGATATTCACGAAATCGCGAAGCTGTTTGCCGTCTTCAAAAACCGTGATCAGCTTGCCTTTGAGCGCTTGGGTTGCAAAAATCCGGAGCGCGCCGGAGTAGAGATTGTGCGGCGACTGGCGCGCGCCTTGTACGATCGAATAGCGCAGGGCGACGGTCGGAATGCCATGCGTTTTGCCGAAGCGGAACGCGAGATTTTCCATCGCCTGCTTCGAGAGGCCGTAGGCATTCGTCGGATGCAGGACTTGATTTTCCTGAAACGGAGAAAACCGAGCCGGTTCGCCGTGCGGGCAGAGGATGTCGAACTGCTTTTGCTTGAATTCGTTGAGTGTCCGAAGCTCGGGATAAAACGGAAACGCGCTGTGACGGCAAGCGTATTTTCCGTCGCCGTAAACGAACTGTGTGCTCGCGAGAATGATTTTTCTGACCGGCAGCTTTTTCTCGGCGATAATTTCGTACAAGAGCGAGGGCCCCACGGTATTCACATGAAAAAACGCGCTGAAATCCGGCCGCTGATCCTGATGAGCGGCGAAATGATATACGTAGCTCACGCCCTTCAAAGCGCGAGACCAATCTTTTTTCTCACGCACGTCACCGCGGATCAGTTCATATCCCTTATGCTGTATATATTTCGGCCAACGGCCGTCGTGCACCGGCCGGGCGAGATTATCTAAAATCCGTATGTGATACCCTTCTTTTTTGAGCGCGTCGGCGGTGTGCGAACCAATAAACCCCGCCCCACCCGTGATTAAGATTTTTCCCTTATTCATAATTCATTATTCTTGATTCTTCATTCATAATTCAGAATCCATTCTACGCTTTTTTCAGTAAAAAGCGATGTTTGAATTCCCGCGCGCGGGTCAAGAGCCATTTCCACGAATGCGCAGAAAGAGACGAAACGATCCAGCGCCAGTAAAACGCAACGTCTTCAGTTCTCTGTAATGCCTCGTGTTTTCTCCCGTTCAAAAGATATGCGAAAACGACTTTGAGGCGCAGGCGGCGAAGGATGGCCGGAAAATTAAATTTTCTCCACTCTTCTTTGCCGAGCTGTTCCCCCAGCCGCGAGAAAAAATCGAGGTTCCGTTCTTTCATTTCCGGCTCGCTTTCCGCCGAAGAAAGATTGCCCACCGTCCGTATGCGGTACTCCGCGAGTATTGCATCAAGATAATAAAATTTCACGCCCGCGTGCGCCCACCGGAGCCACAACTCCCAATCCTCCGAACGGCGAAGCGCCTCATTAAAAACGCCGTATCGGTCGAATATTTCGCGCCGCACCATAATGGTAAGCGGATTCACAAATTGCCGATGCAGAAGCGGCTCGAAAATATTTCCGGACGAATACCGGTAGCGGTGATGATAGAACGTGCGCGCGGCCGGATCGCCACCGGAAGGCGGATCGGTGAAGTGCATAAGATCGGAGTAGCATACGCCGAACTCCGGATGCTCCCGCAAAATTTTCATTTGTTCGTTGATTTTCTCCGGCAAAAAGAGATCATCGCTGTCCAAAAACGCGATGAAATCCCCTTTCGCGGATCGGATTCCCGCGTTCCGCGCGCCCGCGAGGCCTTTATTTTGCTGATAGATATATTGTATTTTCCCGCTCGTGATATACGGCTCGAGAATGTTTTTCGTGTCGTCAGTCGAACCGTCATCAATCACAATGATTTCAATATTCTGATACGTTTGCGCGAGCGCCGAATCAACCGCCTCGCGGATATAGTCGCGGGCGTTGTAGCAAGGGATGATAATGGAGACGAGAGAATCCATAATTGGCTTTTAGCTTTGAGGCTTGAGCTTTTAGCCGCCGTCTAAAACCCGACAGCTAACACCTAAAAGCTTATAGAATTTTCCTACAGACAAGCACCGTTACCGACGCCTTTTCGCCTTTTTGAAGCGGCGCCACATCCGTATCGGCATGCACTGGCTGTGTTTTTTCGTCAATGCGATCAATCGCGTTCCTGCCTAATAAGCGGCGCAAGCTGAGTATATCCATTTTCTTTATGACGTTCAAAAACCGCCGCACGAGGAACGTACCGCCCTTGAGCACGTTTTGGCCATAGCTCCCTTTGACGATAAATCCGTTTTCTTCGACAAGAACCGCAAACTCTTTTTGGCTCAATTCCCTGATGTGATCCGGCTGCGCGCCCGCAATGCCTTGAATCGTCCACACGTCCCGATCCGGTGTTGCCATACAAAGCTCGCCGCCTGCCGCAAGAATCCGTTTCAGTTCTTGTAGAAATAATTTTTGATCCGCGGCGCTAAAATGCTCAACCGTGTGGAAGCTTACGATGTAGTCGAACTCGCCGCCGGAGAACGAGGCGCGCCGCGCATCGCCATGGCGGTAGCGGAGATTCGGCTTCTGAAATTTTGCCGTCGCCTGTTGTATGAGCGTAGAATCTATATCAAACCCCACGACCTCGGCCGCGGGAAGCGCGAAGGCGAGGAGATGCGCGCCTTCGCCGTCCCCGCACGCAACGTCCAAAATGTTCCGCGCGCCGCTTTCTTTCGCGCACCGGATCGCAAACGCGTATAAATTTTTCCGTTCGGTTCCTCCCGGGTCGGTGGACATATTGGCGAGAATCTAGAATTTAGAAAATAGAATCTAGAATAATTACGAATAATTTAATTACCTTAATCCGATTGCCTTGAAAATTTCCGTAAACCGTTTTACGTACGTATGCTCGCGGAGCGTCCGCTCGTAGCCCCGCGCGGCGATTGCCTCCCGTTCGCGCTCGCGCGGAAGATAGTATCTGATTTTTTCTATGAGATCGGAGGTGCTTCGGTCATAATAAACGATTTCCCTCCCGTCTTCATAATACCGATCCATATCGTCGGCAAAGGCGGAAATCAAAAATGTCCGGCATCCCAGAACTTCGAACGAGCGCGCTTTAATCTGTGGGGTATTCATATTCCGCCACGACCGGAAATTATCGGCGAAATGAAAATCCGGAACAATGTTCGCCCGCGAGCGCCGAAAGAAAATCCGAGCTAAAATTTTAGGATCCCAGCTCGACGGCGACGTATTGAAATTCAAATTGATTTTGCTCCGCGAAAACGCTGCGACCATCTCATCGCGCGTGAGGCGGCCGTCCGGCCAGCCCCAGCCGCGCACCCACACGTTGATTCCGGCATTCCGAAGATCGCGCACGATTTTGCCGCGCGCCGAATTGTATTGCCCCACAAAACTCACGTCAATGTCGCGGGACGTTTCCACGGGCACCCATATCGCTTCGTTGCATGCCCACTGGGAACGGATGATATTCGTAATCCCGAATTCCCCATATATCGCAGGGGCTTTTGACCATGTCGTTATCGCTTTAGTGAAATGCGAAACGTACCGGCGGGAATAATTATGGAGCCGCCAATGGTCATCCGCGAACCACGCGGCGCTTGCCGTAATCTTTTTGATTTCATCGAGCGTCTCGAAATCAAACTCGTCCGTGAACATGAACGCGAAAAAAAGATCGGGCTTCTCCTCCCTGATAAGATCCAAGAGATTCTCGTTGAATTTTTTCTTCCCGATTACGAGAATGGGATCGTACGGATATTCAACAACTTCTACGCCCGGCATACGTGTGAGCGTGAGATAAAAATTTTCGTGCTCGAACCCCGCCGCTCGCCCGGGATTATAATTTTCTTTTCGGATGCCAGAGTAGATGATCTTCATGTTTTAGCCACTAGTGACTAGTCCCTAGTGGCTTGTATTTAGAACCGAATGCGGAACGGCTCCCGCGGATAGGCGGGGGTATTTCGCAAATATTCCAAAAGTGATTTCAATTTCCCCATCGCAAGCTCCAAGGAAACCGCCTCAACGCACGGCGACGGTTTTCCGTGCGCTACCTTCCGGGCGCACCGCCAGTTGTCAAGATAGCACGGCGTCCGCTCGTATGCCCAGATATGAATGTCTTTGTATCCATAATCAATCGCCACGCCGAACTGTCCCCCGCCCGCGACGCAGAGGGAAGGAATTTTCAAGGCCACGGCGAGATGAACCGTAGAGGTATCGTTCGTCACGACAATAAAGGCGTTTGCGGCAAGCGCGATTAAGTCGTGAAATGAAGTCATGCCCGCGAGATTATGAAACCGCCCACCGGCGAGCTTTTCGAACCCTTCGTTGTGCGGCCGTTCTTTTTTGGAACCTACGAGCGCGATCACGAATCCCTCGCCGCGGAGAAATCGCGCGAGCGCCGCAAAACGGGAAAGCGGCCACAGCTTGCACGCGACGCTCGAATTGACGTTCATTAAAACGTATCGGCGCGGCGTAAGGCCAAACCGTTCTACTATCTCTTCTATGCGCTCCGGCGGATCGGGAAAGGGCATTACCGGCGCGTAGTCCTCTTCGCGAAAACCGGTCGTCGCTTCGTAAATTACCCGATAGTGCTCGATTTCGTTCGGCAATCTATCTTCTTCATTCTGTGCAATCCCCGGGATGATTCTCGTATACCGCGGGAAAATCTCTTTTCTCGCAATCTCGATGTGCTTCGCTTGTTGCGGATCGTACGGCTTTTCGAATTCTATGCGCTGGCCTTCGTATCCGATTACGTTTTCCGCGCCGACCGAAACGGTTATGATTTTCCCCATAATCTCGGAGGCGCTGAAATCGTAATTGACGACGGTCTGAAATCCGATGCGCCGCAGACGATTCAGAAACGCGAATCCATAGAAGGGATTCACGGAAAATTTCCGGTAATCAAGGAGGATAACGTCTTCCGCAAAATCATTTTTATAGATGCGCTCCACGCCCGATCCCTTTTTGATAAGCAGGTATATTTTTTTCTCCGGAAATCTTTTCCGATAGTGCTTCAAAATCGACGTGAACATAATAAGGTCGCCGATCCCTTCGAGATTCACAAAAAGCATCCGCTCGTGCCAATTCTGCGTCCTAACGGAAGTCCGGAACGCGCGAAGCAAAAACGATCGGAGCACGGTTGCGCCCCGTTTCGCAAAAAACTTGCCGTAGCTTTCGGTATATTCAAGCATTCCCGCGCAAAATATTTTTGAAGTCCTGCGGCCGGAGCACGGCGGTGCCGGGCATACCGACCACGACTCCCGCGGCGCGGTTCGCAATCTCCGCGGACATTTCAAGCGGCATTCCGGTGCCAAGCATGAGACCCAACAGAGCGACCACCGTATCGCCGGCTCCCGTTACGTCGAAAACATGAAGCGCCGGTGAGGAAATGTGGCTTATTTTTTTGGTAACGTTATTGTAGACGCTCATTCCTTTTTCGCTCCGCGTCATCACAACTGACGCAGAAAATAATCTGGCGAGGCGGCGAAGCGCCTGCGCCGTGGCGTGATCGGTATCGCCGTACATACCCGTCAGATCATACCCCTCTTTCGCATTCATTGTGATCACGCCGACATTTTTATAATTCCCGATTTTTGACGAGGGTTTGATATTCGCGATAATTCGCCCGCTCCCGAATCGCTTTTTGAGCGCCTCCACGACATCTTTTGTGACAAATCCTTTCACGTAATCGGAAAGGACTATAAAGTGATGATCGGGAATATTTTTGATCATCTGAAAAAGTTTTTTACGGGACGCTTCGCTTATTTCCCGAACGTGCTCGCGGTCAACGCGAAGCAATTGATGCTGTCCCGCCACGGCGCGCATTTTGAGCGGCGTGTGCCGCCGGCTTTCGGAAACGAACCGGAATCGCACGGAGTTTTTGGCGCAAATCCGGCGGACGATATCCGCTTCTTTATCTCTGCCGACGGCACTCACGAGCGACACCCGGCCGCCGACCGAAGCGATATTATTCGCCACATTCCCCGCGCCCCCGAGCGAGTACTCGCGCGACGTCTCGAGCATGATCGGCACCGGCGCCTCGGGCGAGATGCGGTGCACATCCCCTCGCACGTACAAATCCAAAAGCACGTCCCCGAGAACGAGGACTTTGGTTTGTTTGATTTTTTTGAGAACGTCGCGGGAAAAAGCTTTATTCATTATTCTATAATTCATCTAATATAACGGAAATGTCAAGAAAACTCAAGGAGTAAGTACTGCTACGGAGAATGGATACTGGCGGGTTTTTATTTTTCTATTTCAATCCTGGATCAAAAATCCCTTCTTTTAAGAAGGGATTTTTGTTTTTTTAAAACCGAACGTATTCGCGTTATTTGGAATATATTCGCGTTATTCGCGATTACTCCTACTTCACCGCTTCCTTGAGCCCTTTGCCGGCGCGAAATTTCGGCTTGGTCGAGGCGGCGATATGGATTTTCTCTCCGGTCTTCGGGTTTCTCCCTTCCCGGGCCGCGCGCTTCGCGACGCGAAACGTGCCGAATCCGGAAATGGCGACATCTTCGCCCCGCCCCAAGGTCTTCGTAATCGTGTCGAAAACGGCTTCTGTCGCCTTATGCGCCAGAGACTTTGTTTCGAGTCCCGCCGCGTTCATGACTGCTTCAACTAATCCGTCTTTGGTCATAGTGTTATGCGATGCGAACAAATCGCGAATCCATACGAATTACGCGAATGACTATACATGACGTGAATCAGATTCGCGTCATTCGCGTGGATTCGCATTGATTTTGCATCGCTAAAATTTCTCGTGCTCGACCTTTGGTCCTTTATGCCAGTATAGCATATTCTATCGGAAAACAAGGGTATTATTTCTGCTGCGGGGCTGACAAGGGGATGTTGAGCTCTTTGAATATAGGCACCAAGCTTGCGTACGCCGGGCTTTTCGACAGATCAACGGTCTGCGCCACTTCAGCCAGATATTGCTTCGCCATATCGCGATTCCCGAGAAAGAAATATCCGACGCCGAGCTTTATTTTCGCCTCCATATCGTTCGGATCAAGGCCAAGCGCCGCTTTATAGAGGTCAATCGCCTCGGGAAGATGGCCGTTGTCCGCGAAGTAGTTCGCGACGACGCGAGGTTCGTTCGCGTTTTTCCACTGCCGGCCAAGCGCAACCGCTTCCTTTACTTCCGCATATCCCCGAACGGGATCCTTCGCCGCAAACGCAATAATGCCATAATAAAAATGGCCGTCAGGGACTTTCGGATCGAGCGCAATTGCCTTTTGCGTAATTGCGAGCGCGGCTGGCAGATCGCCTTCAATCGTTTTCGTTTTCGCGAGCGAGAAATATATTTCTTGCCGGTTGGGGCTGAGCTCAAGCGCGATTGCCGCTTCGCGCTCGGCTTTCGCCGTAAGCCCCTTCAGGTCAATGTCAGAAATCTGGTTGTACATATCAACGAGCGCGTAATGATTATACGCGTCCTGGGGATGCTCCGCCGCAACTTCCTCCATGCCGCGGATCGTATGCAGTACGTCGTTGGGATTCAGGAGCCCGGGATTATAGAAATATGCTTCCGCGATCGAGGCGGCATAGTCAATCTTAAAATTCCAACGGTACGGCGTCCACAGCCCCGTTCCCAACTCAAAATTCTGGATGGCGAGCCACGGGCGCCGATGGGTCGCGGCAATGAATCCCTCGTATTGATAATTTGACGCGCGGAGCGTTTGGACGTTCAGCGCATACGCGGCTGCGAGACCGGCAATGAGAGCGGATCCGGCAAGCCATGGACTCAGGGTGGCCGCGGGTTTTTGGGCGCCGGACTCATGTGGTCTCACGGATCCGTGGGCGGCCTCGGCATCATTCCCGTACATTCCTGATTCCTCGCGATACCGGCCGTCTGTGATACCAAAGAGAACGAAAAGGAGCAACGCGGGGCCGATGGTCTCAAAAATAAACATACTCCGCACGGCATATCCCACAAGAAGAGCGTACATCACCTGACTCCACGTCTTGTCCTTTCCGCGCGAAAGTTCGAAGATGAAAAATCCTATGAGCGCGGCGTACGCAAGCGAAAGAAGCAATCCTCCGTCAACCAGATATTCCGCAAATATATTGTGGGGCTTGTCGGATCGGGTTTCTTCGTAGTTCAGCTCAAGTAAATGGGGATCATACTGTTTGTTGTACACGATATTGAAATTATCCCAGCCCCATCCCGTGAGCGGCCGTTCAGCAAATCCAATCCACGCGTCTTTGAGCCCGATAAGCCGCGGCTGGAGTGATTGCGCTTCAAGCGATATATCCCTAAACCGATTGAGGCCGGGAATATGCTCCCACGTAGGGCTCGACCGCGTCGTCCAAAAGAGCGCGCCGAACAGGAGCGCGCCGGCAAGGAGCGAAACACACAAACGCCTGTTTCTTAAAAATCGAATCCGCAAGGCGGGGGGGCGCACTGCGAAGACAAGTATAAGCGCGAGAAGCATCGCAAGAAGCCCGAGGATGTCGCCGCGCGTCTGCGTGCGGAAGACAGCCGCGCCCAAGATGCACACCGAAGCGAATATGAAAATCTTTTTCTGCAGTACCCGTGAATCGGGGCGCGCGTCCTCGCGCCACAGATCGCACAAAAGATATACGCCGATGCCGATATTCATAAGGAGATATCCCGCCAAAAACGTGGGGTTGCCGAATGTAGCCCCCGGCCTGCCTCCGATCGGCTCCACGAGCAATAAGTTCGGAATCACAATCTGCAAAAATGCGGTGATTCCCGTCGCCACGCCCGTGCCGAGCGACGCGTATAAGAGCTTCTTCCACGGCAATTCGCGAAAGAGAGAAGAAATGATGAGCGCGAAAATGCCAAGATGGAGAAACGTCACCACGCCGAACGCCCGCTCCTGAATGGACCAAAAACTCCGAAACGGATCAACGCCGAAAATTGCCGTGATGATGAGCGCGCCGCAAAAAGCAGTGATGCTCCAGAAAACCGGCGTCCGGGCGGGCCGATATTTTTTCTCCAGAAAGATAAGCGCAATCCATAGAAAAAAGGCGATCTCCACGACGCCCTGGAAAAACGGCGTTTTCCCGAGCGTGTACGGATAGACGCCGTATTTCAGATAGAAAAGCGGCGTGAGGGTAACGGTGACGAAAATAAGGATCGTAATCGCTTTTACGAGATGTTTGGAGGTCATGGGGAAAGACGTATGACTTATAACTTATAACCAATAACAAGAATCCCCACAAGACCGAAAACGCCCCCTCCCGTGGCCACGAGAGGGGGTCGTTTTGTTTTCCGATTCATCTCGCCTCTCAGGCGGAAATCGGTATCAGACAATCACACATCAAGCGTTATGTGCCCTGCACGAACGTAATTGTCGTAATCGGAACCGGAATCACGCTTGCGGGAAGGTTAATCCCTGAAATCGCCGCCGGATCATTACCATCGGTATAAGTCAGATTTTGAACCGAGTTGATAGTCGCTGAAAAAGTGTGCGATATGTTGGTCTGCGCGGTTGGACTGCCGTTCCCCGCCGATGTGTTCGCTCGAAGGTAGAAGTCTCTCGTCGTACCTGCGCTTACTAGGACCGTACTTGATCCATTCCCGAGATCGAAGGTCGCCGTACTTGAGGCAGTTGCCACCGTTGAGGTAACTACGAAGTACGAACCGCCACCGCCCGAGAAATCGAAGAGCTGCAGGTTGCAGGTTGCCGAACAATCCCTGATGGTAGTTGACGTGGCGAACAAGCTA
>OBEQ010969310.1_pt1 | contig 44691 bp, 48 predicted proteins | sample 1670901 | NCBI WGS metagenome assembly OBEQ01 (sample SAMEA104232315, study PRJEB22302) | groundwater metagenome | biome: forest; feature: aquifer; material: groundwater | place: USA | collected 2011-08-07 | depth 5.4 m
ATCTGCAGTTTTTGTTACCCTTAATTGATTTACAGGAAAATGTTTTATTTTTTTGAAATGCTTTTTAATGAATTTATATTCCCCCACTGTTAAATTATCTTCCTCAATTCCTAAAGTCTTAATTTCTGGATGCTTTTTAAAAAGATCTTCAGTTGATTTACCATTCCCCCTTTCAAAAATTGTTAAATGCGGAATTTTTTCCTTAACTGCTTGGGTATATCTGCCATCGGTAATTAAATACTCAAAGTTTTTCCCAATGAATAAATATGCTTCCCGTTCTTCCTTGGAAAAATTAGTGTAGCCGGTTAAATAGGCAATATTAGCAACCGAAGAAATAAATACTCCCTCTAAATTTTCTTTAACCATTAACTGTCTTAATCTGGCAATTTTTTCTTCAAACATGGCTAACATTGTAACATTTAGTTGTGGTAAAATCGCTGAACCATGCGTCTTCTCCATTTTTCTGACATTCATATTGGTATGGAAAATTATGGGAAATTAGATCCGGAAACCGGACTCTCCAGCAGACTGGTGGATTTTTTTAACACTTTTGATTTTATAGTTGATAAAGCTTTGGAGGAAAATGTCGATGCGGTAGTTTTTGCAGGAGATGCCTATAAAACCAGGGACCCCAATCCCACTCAACAACGTGGGTTTGGTGAAAGAATCAGTAAGCTGGCCAAAAAAATTCCTGTTATTCTGGTGGTAGGAAATCATGACACCCCCAATGCCACCGGCAAGGCCAATACTTTGGATATTTACTCTGCTTTGGAAATTGATAATGTCTGGGTTTCCAGAAAACCAGAACTTTTAAAAATCCCTACCAAATCCGGAGAGTTGCAAGTGATTACTCTCCCCTGGTTACATAAGGATGAATATAAAACAGTGGGAGACAAATTAAAATCTTTATACGATAAAATTGACAGTAACTCTCCTGCCATATTTTTATCCCATTGTGAGGTAGAGGGAGCCAGCTATGGCTCGGAAAAAGGTATGGCTATTGGAAATGATGTCACAGTCCCCTTGCCTCTTTTACAAGACAAACGGCTGGCTTATGTAGCCCTGGGCCATATTCATAAACATCAGGTTTTATCAACAGATCCCTTAGTTGTTTACGCCGGCTCCCCTCATCGGATTGATTTTGGTGAGGAAAAAGAAGACAAAGGAATAATCTTAGTAAACATCGATCCCGTCATTGCGAGCGCAGCGAAGCAATCCCAGAAAGAGATTGCTTCGTCGACTATGTCTCCTCGCAATGACGCTTTTGTGGCTTCTTTTAAATTTATTTCTACTAACTGCCGCAAATTTTTATCAATTAATGTTGATTTAAAACCGGATGACAAAAATCCGACTGAAACTATTCTTAGTGAAATTGGAAAACATGATGTAGCAGAAAAAGTAGTTAGATTAACAATAAATATTCCTGCCGGCTGTGAGGGGGAAATCGAAATGGATAAAATTAAAAAAGCTCTTTCCAAAGCTCATTATATTGCCGGTATTTCCCGGAACATAGAAAGGTCTGAGAGATTAAAAATAGAAGGAGCTGATGAAGTGGAAAGATTAACTCCAATAGAAGCTTTAAACAAATATTTCGAAGCCAAAAAATTCACACCTGAAAAAAGAAAACAGCTGGAACAATTCGCCGCCCAGCTTCTGGAAAATTGACCCCTTGACATGGGGTATTATTCGGGTTTATGGTAAATGTATGGTTTCGGTTTTTATTCGTTCACTGTTTTTATTTTTACTCTTTTTCTTTCTCCTACCCAATTGTTTAAATCCTTTAATGGCCCGCAGCTTTGATGATTTTGAGGCTCATCCGCCAATCCATATCCAAAATTCTAACCAACACTCTCCCACTGGTTTATCTCCTAATCAAATAAAGTCTGTTTATAATTTACCCAAAACCGGCGGCAAAGGAACGATTGCCATTATCGGAGCTTACAATTCTCCCACGGTTGAAAGTGATCTGACGGTTTTTAGCAAACAGTTTGGCTTACCGACTTGTACCCGAAAAGATGGTTGTCTGGAAATTCACCTGATGGATTCTAATATAAAAACCGACAGTGGTTGGGCTGGTGAAACTGCTTTGGATACCCAGTGGGCTCATGCTATTGCCCCCAAAGCCAAAATACTATTAGTAGAGGCCAAATCTGCCAGCGGCGCCAGTTTAACCGCTGCTGTTGACTTTGCCAGAAACAGGCCGGATGTAGTTTCAATTTCCATGAGTTGGGGTGGGCCGGAATATCCCACCGAAAGCAATTATGATAGTCATTTCACCAGTCAATATGGAGCCAGTTTTTTTGCCTCCAGCGGTGATAACGGATCAGGAGTCGAGTGGCCGGCTGTCTCTTCTAATGTCATTAGTGTTGGCGGCACTACTCTTCATTTTAATTCAAACAGCAGCTTAGCTTCTGAAACAGCCTGGAATGGTAGCGGCGGCGGGGTTAGCAGTTTTGTTTCTGAACCATCATATCAAACTGATTTTGGCATCCTAAAAATTCATGGCAAAAGAGCAGTACCGGATGTATCTTACAACGCCGATCCAGCATCCGGTTTTTCAGTTTATCAAAACGGCTGGATGACCGTTGGTGGTACCAGCGCCGGAGCTCCTCAGTGGGCAGCCATCAGTTCGTTGGGAGGAAATATTACTAACTCAAAACTTTATCTTGATGCTACTAAAAAGTATTCACAATATTTCCGAGATGTCTACCAAGGAAGTAATGGAAACTGTAATCTGTTTTGCTCAGCCAAAAAAAGATATGACATGGTTACCGGTCTGGGTAGCCCATTAACTTATCATTTCTAGAGAAAGAAGTGAGGATTTGCTCCTGTAATTTATGGGTATTTGCATGACTTAAATAGCCTAAATATGATTGTAGAGATTGTTGAAAATTCTCGTCTTGCATTTTCATCTTTAGTTTCTGAAACATTCTCCTTTTGGTTTTAGTCCGGGGTAAAATGTAATGCGGCAAAACAATATAGCCCAGAAAATCTATTCCCCAATTTAAATTTCTGAAAATAATCTTTTTAGGATGAAGTTCCAGCTTAAGCTTATCTGCCAAAAATTGTGCTATTAGTTTGATTAAACGATTAAAATCATTTTTACTGGTAGATAAAATTAAAAAGTCATCAGCATAACGAAGATAATAGTTAATCTTTAGCTTGTGTTTGATAAACTGATCCAGTTCACTCATATAAATATTAGCAAATACTTGAGAGGTTAAATTACCTAGAGGAATACCTCTAGCTTCGCAAGGCGACGCCTTGGAGCCTAACGCAAAACTATCTATTACCTCCCCCAGCAACCATAAAATATCCTCATCTTTTATTTTCTTTCTTAGTAATTCTTTTAAAATTTCATGGTTAATAGAAGCAAAGAATTTTTTAATATCCAGCTTTAAAGCCCAACAGGGTTTAGTATAGTTTTTGGAAACGATCCTGGTGAATTTTTCCAGTCGTAATACTGCTTTGTGCGTTCCTTTTTCTAATCTGCAAGAATAAGAATCGTGAATAAATGTAGAATTAAATAAAGGGTATAGGAAGTTATAAAGCAGATGATGAACTACTCTATCTTTAACTTCTGCTTTGTGAATATGCCGTTTTTTAGGATCATGAACAAAGAATGATTGATAATTGCCGTGTTTGTAGGTTTTATTTTTTAAACTCTCAGATAAATTGAAAAGATTATCTTCAAGATTCCTTTCAAATATCTGTACATCAAACTTCTTTCTCTTACCTTTTCTAAACTCATCCCAGGCTTGAAATAAATTTGCGGATGAGATAAGCTCCGGATAAGTTATATGGATCATTATCCTCTAAAAGATACCACACACACACACACTGCCTGGTTCCAGCCTCGATATCCCGATTTTCGCTAAACTTTATGATTTTTACAAAATCTTAAGTCAACTCCTGCCTGCTTTTCCCAAAACCAAACGTTATACCTTAGGTCAAAAAATTGATCAGGTTAGTTTAGACATTATCGAGCTGGTTATTACAGCCGGATATTTACCCCGAGAACAAAAACTCCCTGTTTTACAAAAAATCAGCACCAAACTGGATCTTTTAAAGATCCTGCTTCGAATTGCACAAGAAACAAAATGTTTAAATAACAATCCCTACCAGATATTAACCTCCCAGCTAGTTGAAATAGGCAAAATGCTGGGAGGTTGGATAAAAATTTTCAGGTAACAGGCTGCTATCAGGGGACGGAAACGAATGTTGTCATTGTGATTGTCTACCGGATAGTTGTTGACGTTACTCAAACCACCGTTATCACGGTTACCGCCAATGAGCTGGTTGTCAGTCCCGAAATTTGTACCCAAATCCGAAAAAACTTCACTGCAGATTGATTGCTCTTTCCGCTGTATTGTATTTCTCCGCAACAGGCGGAGTAAAGATTCAGGCACGTAGCTTCCCTTCCCTAAATTTGCCGGAGAATCACTCCTCTAATCTCCTTGAAGATTAAAGCTCTCAATTCTTCATCCGGACAAAGATAAGGTGATCCCGATCCTTAAATCTGGATTCATTAACCTTATCAGGGAAATTTTACAAAAAATAACTCCAAGTTTGCAAGAATTAAAAGCCAAGAATCTAATTCAAGAAAAAAGTTTCCCAGCAATCAAGCTACGGAAGGAGAAACCACCAGGGGACGGAAACGAATGTCGACATGGTGATGGTCTACCGGACAGAAGTAGACGTAACCCAAACCACCGTGATCACGGTAACCGCCAAGGAGCAGGTAGTCAGCCCCGAAATTATTTCTAAGCCATTCCCAGGAATTTTTTTCACCAAAATGGGGATAAAGCCAATTTCCGATAAAATTAAGCTGAACTACTGTTAAATCGACCACCTCTTGAGTTCTAACTCCAGGAATCATCTTGGCAATAGCAGGATAAACTTTCTGTTTTGCCTCAACTGCTGATACCCCGTATAACGAACCTGAATTTAAGTGTCTGGTGTATTGGGTCACCTCAATGCCGTCTTTTTTACCTTTGGCTCGAAGACCTGATGATAATTTAACCAAAACCTGATCTGTTTTTGGATCAAACATCGGGTCACCGGATTTCCAGTCAAGCCGCTCACTGGTATCCAGCCAGCCCCAGGTTTCTTGCATCTTTAAATCAGCAGGTTTTAAATTCCCTTCTGTGATTTGCTGATAAATCCAGGGGTCAAGTGGAAATCTCCAGTTGGCCGGATATTGAAAACCCTGTTTAATAGTGAGGTTCGGGAAAACTACCGGTTCAAAAGTAGTCAAACCAGCATCTTTAATTCTTTGACCTCTGTCTACATGTGCTTGTGAAGGAAGAGACAGTGAAACTTCCTGACCCAAAAACATTCCTAATTTATATACAAAATATTGTCTAAAATGATCCGGGGTTTTTAAATCAGCTAAAACTAACTCTGATCCTACAGCAGTAACTTTCGGATCCTGCTTGCGAGCGGTTGGTAATTCCAGAGCAGGAGTTAAGCTCGTAGTTTGGGTAACAGAAGCAGCTATTTCCGCTAGAGTTGGAACAATCATCCCACGGCTGGTCAGAATACCCCTGACTATTGTTAAAGTAAAATCCCCGTGCTCAACCGCCTGATTACGCTTATCTTGCCCGATAAGTTCTAGTAAATCCAGTTGATGTTCTGCATTATCCTCTGTCATAATGTCCATTTATAACATATTATGGGACTGTTGTCAAATACCTATAGCTTAAGTATACTGGCAAAGAAAGATTGCCACGTCCTCCGACTTACGTCGGAGTCCTCGCAATGACATTAAATTATGATTCCTGTAAAACTAACGCTTTCTAACTTTACGAGTTATGGTGAACATGTACCAGAGCTTAACTTTACTAAATTTCACCTGGCGGCTATTTCCGGTTTAAACGGAGCCGGTAAGTCTTCTCTTTTGGATGCTATTACCTGGTGTTTATGGGGAACTTCCCGGGCTGGGGACTCATCAGACCAGTTAGTTCGACTTGGCAGTAACAACATGCAGGTAGATTTTTCATTTGAATTGGATGAACACGAATTTATTGTTAAAAGATCACGGACTTTAAAACACGGAGGTACATCGGCTTTGGAATTCTGGAGCGAGAAAAACAATTTGACTGAAGGAACTATTAAATCAACTCAGGAAAAAATTATTAATACTCTTCATTTAACTTTTGAAACCTTTACTAATTCCTCATTTTTACGTCAGGGTCATGCTGATGAGTTTACCTTAAGCGGACCAACTGACCGGAAAAGGGTTTTGGCTGATATTTTAGGCCTTTCCCACTATGATAAATTAGAAGAAAAAGCCAAAGAAAAATTAAAAGATCTTTTTGCTAAATTAAAACTTTTAGAATATCAGTTTTTGGAAATAGAAGCCGAGCTTTCCCAAAAGGAAATCAGTAAAGAGAAAAAGATTTTGGCAGAGAAAAAAATCTCTGAGGTGGAGATCAAAATAAATGTTTTAGAAAAAGATTTAAAAAGTTTGACAGAGGAAAAAGCCGTTTTAAATGCCACTAGCGAGCAACAAAGTAAATTAAACCAAACTCTTACCGGTCTGCAAACAGAACTAAGTGAAATTTTATCCCAGGGAAAATTAAGAGCTGAAAAAATCAAAATTTTGGAAGGAGAGTTGTTAGACCTTCCAAATTTTGATGAGAAATTAAAGCAATTAAAAACTTTAGAGAAGCAAAAAGAAGATTACAACCTGATGTCCCAGAAAAAACTGGAGATAGAAAATAAATTAAACCAGGCTAAATCAACAGTTACCCTTAAAAATAAAGATCGACAAACTCTGGAAGAAAAAATAGTTGAGATAGAATCTCATCTCGAAGCTCTGGATAAAGAAAGTGCTAAATGCCCAACCTGCGGCCAGGAAATAAATAAGGACCAAAAACAGAAAGTGAGTTCAGAATTCAGAATTCAGAGTGAAGAATTAAAAAAACAATTAACAACTATTAAAACTGAAACTGAAGAAAAAGAAGTTTTAAAACTACAGACGGAAATTGATTTAATTAAACTTGATGATGGTGATTACCGGGAAATTACTAAAAAAATTCAGGAGCTTTCTGCCCTGCAGGAAAAAAGAGAAAAATTGATTGCGGCCCAGGCCACTTTAGAATCCGAAAAAACAGTGGTTGTGGAACTGCGTTCTCTTTTTGTCAATAAAAAATCCCAAATTGAAAAATTAGAAATCGAGGTTAAAAAATTACCTAATCTAGCCGAGAATTTAATAAAACTAAATTCCCAAGTTAACCAAAAAGAACAAGAGTTAAATGTTTTAAAAATAGAAGAAAAAGAAGCCAGAAATTTACTGGGACAAGCAACTGAGCTAATCAGTAGATCCGAACAATTGGAGAAATTGTTTGAGCAAAGGAAACAGGAAAAACGAAATCTAGAAAAGGAAAAAGAAGGGTTTGAAGAATTAGCTTTGGCTTTTGGTAAAAAGGGTATTCAAGCCATGATTATAGAAACAGCTATTCCGGAAATAGAAGATGAAACTAATAAATTATTGGCCAGATTAACTGATGGCAGAATGAAAGTAGAACTGGCCACTCAAAGGGAAACTAAAACCAAACTGACGGATGGCGAAAAAGGCATGGTGGAAACTTTAGATATTATTATTTCTGATGAAATGGGTCAAAGACCTTATGAAATGTATTCGGGAGGAGAAGCTTTTCGGGTAAACCTGGCCATTAGACTGGCTCTTTCAAAACTGTTAACCCGAAGGGCCGGTGCCAGATTACAGTTTTTAGTAATTGATGAGGGATTTGGTACACAAGATGCTGATGGTAGAACCAAAATTGTGGAAGTACTGGATGCTATTAAAAATGATTTTGAAAAAATTTTAGTGATTACTCACTTAGAAGAACTAAAAGAAGAATTCCCAGTCCGCATTGAAGTTTCCAAAACTTCCAGCGGCTCTACTTTTACCGTAATCGGGAACTAGGAACTCAATTTTTTTTAAGTTACAATTAAATAATGAAGAAGATTATTTTGTTCGGCGGACTAGCTGTAATTTCCTGGGCGGTTTTTATTATGGCTGTTTTCCAAATACCCTACCCTGATAGTTTAGCTCAGGCTAATTATTTCCAGGTTATTGGCTTTTTTATTCCTCTATTGTTAGCCTTAACTTTTTCTCTCAATATTTTTTTGCAATTTCTAATACGCTCTATATTAATCTCTTTTACATTAATAGTTTTACTAATTCTTCAGGCGCTACAAAGTTTAAATATAATAACGTTTGCCCTAACTGCAGTGGCATTTGGACTGCTGGTCAGTTATTTTAAAAAGCAAAAAAATGGGACTAGCGGTATTAGAAGGATTAGGCGGATTAGGGTATAATCCAAAGCTATGAATAAATATTTTGTAACTACACCTATTTATTATGTTAACGATGTACCACACATTGGACATGCATACCCTACTGTAGCTGCGGATGTTATCACTCGTTATTGGAAATTAAAGGGTTATAACGCCAGGTTATTAACAGGCACGGATGAACATGGAGCTAAAATAGCTGAAGCTGCAAAAAAACACAATCAAGAACCAAAAGAATATGCAGACCAAATTTCTGAGGAATTCAAAAAGGCTTGGAAAAAGTTAAATATTAATTACGTAAGATTTATTAGAACCACTGATGAAGATCACATAAAAGTAGCGCAAGATTTTTTGCAGAAATTATATGATAAAGGGGCAATTGATCCCAAACCTCGACTGTATAAAGGTTTATACTGTGTTGGGCATGAGAAATTCATGTCTCCGGATGAATTAGTTAATGGATTATGCCCAGATCATCAAACTAAACCCATTGAACATTCTGAAGAAAATTATTATTTCAGACTTAGTGAATATCGTGATAAACTAGAAGAATTAATAACCTCAAATGAAATAAAAATTGGTCCAGAACATCGTAAGAACGAAATCCTCGGAAAATTAAAAATTGGCTTAGATGATATTTCCATTTCCAGAGCTAATCTGGAATGGGGTATACCATTGCCTTTTGACAAAACCCATACTTCTTATGTTTGGATAGAAGCCCTAATTAATTATTATACCTATGGATCACAAAATAATTTCTGGCCTGCAGACTTGCATTTAGTTGGTAAAGATATTCTCTGGTTCCACAGTGTAATTTGGCCTGCTATGCTATTAGCTATTAACGAAAAACTACCAAAGCAAATTTTCGCTCACGGTTTTTTCACTATTAATGGACAAAAAATGTCAAAAACTATTGGAAATGTTATTCACCCTGATGATTTAGTCAAAAAATATGGTGTTGACGGAACAAGATACGTCCTTCTGGCATCATTTCCTTTTGGGGATGACGGTGATTTTTCCTGGAATCTATTTGACCGTTCATATAATGCTGATCTTGCTAATGGTTTAGGAAACTTAATAGCAAGAGTTGCCAAGCTTTGCGAGAATAATAAAATCGTATATGAAGAAGGTAAATTTAAAGAGGGATGGAATAAAGATGTAGCAGAAAATTTAGAGTCATATAAATTTAATCAATCTTTATCTTATATATGGAAGAGTGTAGAAATACTAGACAAAATGATAAATGTAAAAAAGCCGTGGGAGCTTGAGGGGAACATATTAAAAGAAATTCTCATCTCTTTAAGCGTAGAAATTAGACAAATAGCATTTAATTTACAGCCCTTCTTACCGGAAACATCAGAAAAAATCCTCAAACAATTTAGCGGACCAATTAAATCAGGTCCTGCTCTGTTTCCCAGAATTTAATATGCTTACTGATACTCATGCTCATTTATACTGGGATTTGTTTCAAGAGGATTTCGATCAGGTGATTAATCGTGCAATAGATGCAGGGGTTACTACTATAATTAACGTTGGTGTTGATGTGGAAAAAAGCCGGATTGCCTTAGAACAGGTCCAGGGGGAATTATCCAAAATAAATGGACTATCTACTTATTCTACTATCGGAATCCATCCGCACGAGGCTGGGAAATATGGTGAATCAGAAGGATTAGGGATTTTAGGAGAAGATATAAGTAAACTAGAAGAAATTTATCGGAGTAACCCTGAAAAAGTAGTAGCAGTTGGTGAGTGTGGTCTGGATTTTTTCTTTAAAGAAGAGATTGCCACCCCACCTAAATATGAAATTTTGGCGGGTCGCAATGACGAAAAGACTAAGGATCTACAACGTCAGCTTTTGCAAGCTCAAATTAATCTGGCTAAAAAATTAAATCTGCCTTTGATAGTTCACTGCCGCGACGACCGCTCTCAAGACCCGGAAAATTCCGAGGCCTGGAATGAAGTATTAAAGATGGTGGGAAATTATCCTACCATCCTGCATTGTTATAGCGGTTTACCCCAAACTACTAACAATGTACTACAAACTCCTAACTTATTCATTTCTTTTGCCGGTACTATTACCTATCCCAAAAACGATTATCTACGGGAAGCAGCTAAACTATTGCCACTTAATCGGATTGTTTTAGAAACTGATTGCCCTTTTTTACCTCCACAAACTAAACGTGGAACTCGTAATGAACCGGCTAATGTAAAAGAGATTGCCCAGTTAATAGCGGAAATAAAAGGAGTAACCTTTGAGGAAATTAGTACACAAACCACTAAAAATGTTAAAATGATCTTCAATCTGTAAAGAAACATGCGTATTTTATTATTCTTTTTTATTGGGTTTCTGTCCTTTTTTTATATCTCTGAAGTGGCTCAAAGACTGATTAAAGAAATCAGATACAGTCTGATCGGATTTATTTTTATAACTCTAGGTTTTTTGGTAGGTTTTTTGGGTGGAGGGATCTTAGGAGGCGGATTAAATGTGTTAACTGCTTACTTTTTAATAGGAAGCGGACTTGGGATAACATCCCATCATCTGCTCTCTAGAAAATTTATCCTGTTTAAGGATATGGAAAGAGAATTTGTTTTAAAACATGAAGATGGCTTTGAAAGATTTTTAGAAATCTTACCGGGAGCTTTAACCTGGTTGGCTCTCACCTCACCAATCTGGCTTTCCTTTACTCTGCCTTATGCAGTAGCTTACTTAATTTTGATTGCCGATGTTTATTGGCTGTTAACTGCATTAAGAATAAGTATTTTTATCATTATCGGATATCGAAAAATGCAAATTGCCAAAAGCAAAGACTGGCCACAAGAGCTTAAAAATAATTTCCCTAAGGTGTGGGATAAATATTATCATTTAATTCTAATACCCACTTATAAGGAGGCCTTGTATATTCTGGAGCCGGCTTTTAATGCTGTGATCAACTCTGATTATCCTAAAGATAAAATATTTATTCTGGTAGGTTTTGAGCAAAGGGATGATCCGCAAAAGATTGCACAAACTAGAGCTTATCTTAAAAAAATTGAGAAAAAAATAGCCGGGGTTTTTATAACCACTCATCCTTATGGTTTACCCGGTGAAGTGGCTGGTCAGGGATCAAACAAAAATTGGATGATCAAACACACCATGCCGGAACTTAACAAAAGAAGGATTAAGGCAGAAGATATTTTTGTAACCACACTGGATGCAGACTTTGTTATTCATCCGATGTTTTTAGCCTGCGCTTTGCACAAATACTTATCGCAACCGGAAACAGAAAGAGATAAACGCACCTTTACCGGGGTATTTTTATACCATAATAACTACTGGCAAGCCCCCACCCCGATGAGGCTGATGGCTGCCGGTACTTCTTTTTGGCAATTGGCTGAGATGGCCGGTTCTGATAAATATATGAACTACTCTTCCATGTCTATTTCCCTTGTCTCTTTACTGGATATCGGTCTTTGGATACCGGATAAAGTTAATGATGATAATGGTTTTTACTGGAAAGCCTACTTTCATTTTAACGGAGATTATAAAGTTATCCCCCATTTTTTACCAATTTCTGCTGATGCGGTTCAGGACACTACTCTATTTAAAACTTTTCAAAATCAATATTTGCAGATTAAAAGATGGGCATATGGTGTCGAACATATTCCTTTTGTCATCAAGCAATACTTTCAAAAAGAAATGGATTTTTGGGATAAAACCGATAAGCTACTTTTTAAAATCTGGGGAGATTTAAAATGGGGATTTTTAGCCATTTTTGTAACTTTTGGCTCTCTTTTTATTCCTCTGGTTAACCCCAACTTTAAAGCATCAGTCTTGTCGGTAAACTTACCCATTGTTTCCTCCTGGATACTAACTGTGGCTTTTTTTGGGTTGTTTGTCACTATTTTTGTTCATGAAAAAGTATCACCTAAAAGACCTGCGGGCTGGTCAATTTTTAAAATAATCTGGTCATATATACAATGGCTTTTTGTACCGATCATTCTAATTACTATTTCCTCTCTTCCGGCCATAGATGCCCAAACTTCTTTAATGTTTGGTAAAAAACTGGAATTCCGCGTAACCAACAAAGCCAGACTTCTGGAGAAAGCATAAAGTATGGGAAAATTTTTCAAGCTGATGATAGATTCCTGGGCAACTACCATACCCATCCTGCTGGCATTACTGATCAGTATGTTTATTGTAATTTTTGCCAGTCTAATGCCTTCTAAAATGCCGCTTTTTTATTCCCTTCCCTGGGGAGACAGCCAACTGGGAAGTTCAGAGCAGTTATTAATCCTTCCGGCAATCATTGTCTTAATTACTCTTTTTAATCTGATTCTATCCTGGCAGCTTCATCCTTCCCAAATTTTCTTTAAAAAAATACTTAATTTTTCTTCAATACTGGTTAGTATAATCTTAACTATTACATTTATTAAAATAGTCATAATCTTTCTTTAAAATGGAGTTTATAATACCGGCAATTATTGCTTTTTTAATCTCTTATCTTTGCTTACCCCCTACTATTGCCTTTGCTAAAAGATTTAATCTGTTAGATAACCCAAGACTTAGACCTCACCCGGCCCACACCCAAAAAAGAACGGTTCCCAGGGCCGGTGGTTTAGCTGTATTTATTACACTGGTTATTTCAATATTAATTTTTATCCCCTTTGATAAAACCATTGCCGCAATACTGGTATCTCTCTCTATCCTCCTGGGGGTTGGACTTTTGGATGATAAGTATCAAAAATTATCTCCATATTTTCGCCTGGCAGGACAATTTATTGCCTCATCAGTGGCTATCTTTGCCGGGATCGGCATTAATTTTGTGACTAACCCGGTCGGCGGCATTATTCACCTAAATGTATTTCAATACTTCCCCCAGATTCTGGCGATCATCTGGATTGTCTGGGTGATGAATATGATTAACTGGTCAAAAGGAGTAGATGGTCAGATGCCGGGAATTGTCACTGTGGCAGCAATAATTTTAGGTTTATTATCTTTAAAATTAAATTTCTTACAGGATCCCACTCAAGCAAATGTAGCAAAACTGGCTTTTATCACCGCAGGTAGCGCTTTAGGACTATTAATTTTTAACTGGTATCCGGCCAGAATTTTCCCGGGCTTTTCCGGCTCAACTATTTTGGGGTTTATGATCGCTATTTTGGCTATTTTATCCGGGGGTAAGGTGGCTACCGCAGGGTTGGTACTGTTAATTCCGGCCACTGATTTTGCTTATACTTTTTTAAGAAGAATCCTGCAGGGCAAATCTCCGGTCTGGGGAGATAGCGGACATCTCCATCATAGACTGCTTGAGCAGGGCTTTTCCCACTCACAAATATCCTTGTTTTACATATTGGGAAGTGTTATTCTGGGGGCAGCAGCCTTGAGCTTATCCTCAAGCGGTAAGTTATTTGCAGCCTTGCTGGTTGGAAGCGCAGTTTTAGGAGGCATTTTATGGTTAAACTTTTTTGGGCAATTCTTAAATCATCAAGACCCAGACAATGGATAAAAAACTTTGCAGTGTTTGCGGCATTAATCTTTTCCGGTAACTTACTTGATCGGTCTTCACAGATTAAAGCTTTGGAGGCTTTTGCGCTTTTTTGTATTTTCTCATCCAGCACTTATTTGTTAAATGATGTTTTTGATATTGAAAGAGACCGGCTTCACCCTTTTAAGAAAAAACGTCCGATTGCCTCAGGGGCGCTACCATCAATACTGGCGGTAATCTTAGCCTTAGGAGCCGTGATTGTCTTTTTACCTTTGGCTTATAAACTCTCTCCGGCTTTTTTCTTTGCCTGCTTAACTTATCTGCTACTGCAGCTTTTTTATTCTTCTTACTTAAAAAGGGTCATTTTGCTGGATGTTTTAGTGATTGCTGCCGGATTTGTCCTTCGGGTTTATGGAGGAGTTTGGGTAATTAACGCTCATCTTAATGTTTGGTTTTTACTGTCTGTTTCTTCTTTTGCTTTGTTTTTGGCAATAGGAAAAAGACGGTCTGAGAGAACTTTAATGGAGGCTGCTGCCTCCCAACATAGGGAAACCCTATTGCATTATCCGGAAAATTTACTGGATAGCTTAACTGCCATGTTTGCTACCGCTGCCTGGCTGTCTTATGCTTTTTTTACTTTTTTACAACCCCCAATTGAGGCCAGAAATTCACTGAGCTTTATCTTTGGCCGGATTGAACTGCCCTTTACCGAGGCCAAATACTTAATGGCCACTATACCGGTGGTAATTTATGCAGTGATGAGATATCTCTATATTATCTATGAGAAAAAAGAAGGAGAATCACCGGAGCGGGTATTACTCTCTGACCGGCCGCTTTTTACCGCTGCTTTACTATGGACAGTTTTAACCATTGGCATTATTTACTACCTAGGGGCTTAACAAATTTAAAGCTAGTTTGTCCAATAAATTGCTCATCTGCTGTGATTAAATTTAGCTTTTGAGTTTTAGCAATCACTGCATATAGCATATCATAGACTGACGTTTTATATTTTTTGGCTAGTTTAGCTGCTTCTTTTACATCAGCTTCTGTAATGCTATAAATTGATAACTTCGCTTCATAAATTTTAGTCAAAAATAAAGCAATCTTTTGTGAAGATAAATATCCTTTCGTAACTGCCATATTGGCAATTTCGTAGAAAAATAGATCTGGTACGATAATTATATCTTCTCCTGCTATATGGCTTTGCAGTATTTCTCTAGCTCTTTTTGCGCCTTGCTCGTTTTTAAACAACCATTTTGCTGCAACTGATGCATCAATGATAATCATCCGTTTTGATATCTAATTTCCCTTAAGGCTTTAGTAGAATCAAAACCTTTAGGAAGATTTTTAGAGTTTTCTTCAGCCAGTTTATCCATACCCTTCATGAACTGATCTACCTGCTTTTTCTTTCTACCAAGTTGATCTATATCTTCAACTTCTACGATTCTATGCGCAGCTTCTCTAATAACCGCTGCCAAACTTTTGCGGTCTTTAAGAGCTTTTTGTTTAAGCTTCATATACTGATCTTCAGGAAATCTAATGTTGGTAGCAATCCAGTTCATGATACCATTGTATCATGGTATCACATTTTGTCAATGAGGAATCATTTACTGCTTAGGGGCTTGAACTGGTTTGTTTTTGGACGTAGGAAGAAGAGACAAAGCCTTCGGTGCCATCAGGCAATTTAATCCGATCCCAGCCATTAGTTTCTTCCAGTAAAACTAATTTGTCTCCGGTATTAACCCGGCCAATTTCTTTGCCGGAAAGCGAGGACTGATCCCTGACCCTTAAAAATCCGGTTGGGGTTTGTAATACTTTTACCTGTTGTGTTTGGGTAATAACCGGCGCAGAAACTGTAGTCAAATCCGGCTCAGACAGCGCCAAATCAACCGACACAGTCAGATTAAGATTAGCCGGTAAGTTGGCCCTGATGCTTCTTTTTAAATAGTTTTGATGGGAAACATTAATAGTATGATCGCCAACACTTAAATTTATCGAAGTCGGTGTTTTACCATAAGATTTTCCATCAATTTCCACTTCTCCCTCAGATGGATTGGAAATCACTGTTATTCCCCGGCCTTTGGTAAGACTTAAAATTTCTCCGGCAGAGGAAGCCTCCTGAGTTGCCAAATCCCGATTAATGATAGTCACAGTCCCCGGCTCCAGTTTAACTTTTCCCTGCCAAGTGGCGCCGTTTTTATCAATCTTTACTAAATACTCTTTGGTTTCCAGGTTTTTATCTTCATATGGTGTTTGACCAACTTGTTTTTGATCTAAAAATACCAGGGCATCTGTTGGGTTAGAAAGAATAGAAATGCCGCTTTTTTGCTTTATACCAAAAGCTACTTCGGCAATTTGATCACTGTATCTGATAACAATTGCCACCAGACTGATCAAAACCAAAATCCAGATTAGTATTTTTTTCATTATCAATAATTATACACTCCTTTGGCTTTGACATTTCATGGCAAATTTGTTATTATTCGCCTTCTCCTGTTGCCCTAAGGTAACAGGATTATTTTGAAAAAAATAATTTTAACAAAGAAAAAAGTTTATCAACTGGCGATAATTTCTTTAATATTTTTTCAATTTCTGGGTTACTACCCCAGCTTGTCTGTTCCACCAATTAAAAGATCTCAGGTTTTTGCCCAAACTCTGGAAGAAAAAGGTGAAATTATACCGGCATCTTTTTCCAAACCCTTAACCTTGCCTTACCAAGGCTACTTATCAACCAGATTTTCTTTTTTTCATCCGGGGATAGATTTGGCAGCAGACCTGGGTACACTGATTCATCCGATAACAGATGGCGTAGTTTTAGAAACCGGCTATGACTTGTTCGGGTTAGGAAATTATGTAGTGGTTTCTCATGAGAATGGCTTTAGCTCAAAATATGCTCATGTGGGAAAAATCTATGTTAAATCCAAAGACAAAGTTGGCCCTGATAGTATTCTGGCGGAAGTTGGTTTAACCGGACGTACCTCCGGGCCTCATACTCATATTGAGATTACTCATGATGGAAAATACATTGACCCGCAAAAACTGCTGCCGGAAATTCCCGACATGCCTGCTTCGCCTGCGAAGCAAGGCGAGCCCGCTAATCAATGATCTCTCCCTCCACTTCGGTTAAAGATGCACCCCGCAATCCAAATTGCTCTCTTTCCCGGTTAATTAATCTCTCCAGTAAATTTTTAAGTTCCATTGGATAATCAACAAACTGCAAAACAATTTCACCTTTATTTAACCCGGCAGTATTAACAATGATGGTACCGTGATGCAAAAGTAACCGGTCTAAAATTCCCTGGTCAACTTCCAAATGAGTAATCTTGTCAAAAAGTGCTGCAGTCAGCTTAACTGAAAACAACCCTTTTTTAATAATTACACGTCTGGTGGTAAATAAATACCTGTGGGAATGAAACAAGTGCATGGTTTTTAAGATAGCAAATGAAATCATCCCTAAAAGACCCAAAATTAAAGCCCATGCTTTACCCAGGCCTAAAAGCCAACTTGCTCCCAGACCAAAACCAAAAAAAATTATCCCGGGAAACAAAAGATAAAGGATAAATTTGGAGCGGATATAAGCATTGCTAAAATTACTTACCAAAACCAGCTCTTCATCTTCTGATAAAAACTTTTTAAAAGCCTCTTTTTGTTTTTGTGAAGGAGAATCTTTGTAATGCTGCTTAGCCATTACCATAATTGTAACATGACTTAATGGGGTATAACTTAATAGTCACCCATACCACCAGGCATTCCGCCAGGAAAAGTTACAAAATACCCTGACTCTTAAATTCCTGATGGTAAGCTTCTTGAGTAGATGGAATAATTGTACCTATACCAAAGTCAAAATTTATGGGGGTTAGTTTTTGTTTTTTTGACATTACTGTCCAGCGGCAAAGGTATAAAACTCTGTCCCTTGTTTAGTTTCAACCTTCTCGACATCCTGACGAGATACAGATTTTCCCTCTTTGGTATAAAAATTCACAACAGCAGGCTGTTGTTTAATCTTTGTAGCAATAAAATATACTGAGGTTTTTTTAGTTCTTGTCATAGGAGTAGATTATACCATATTTTAATTGTGGCAAATTCGCCATAATTAAACTTTGTAAAAGTGGCTTAATAATCACCCATACCACCAGGAGGTGGAGGTGGGGTTGGTTCTGGTTTATCTGTAATTAACACCTCTGTTGTCATAATCATAACTGCTACAGAGGCCGCATTTTGCAAAGCACTTCTGGTTACTTTAACCGGATCAATAATTCCGGATTTAACTAAATCTTTAAGTTCTCCGTCTAAGACATCAATACCCATTGCACCACTGGAATCTTTAACTTTAGCCAAAGCCACTCCATCATCCATGCCGGCATTTTTAATCAGTTGTCTGAAAGGTTGCTCCAAAGCGCGTCTTACAATTTCCACTCCCACTTTTTCTTCCTGATTATCCACTTTTACAGCGTCCAGCGATTTAGCTGCTCTAAGTAAAGTCACTTCTCCTCCGGCTACAATTCCTTCTTCAATGGCCGCTTTGGTAGCCGCCACTGCATCAATCACCCGTTCTTTTTTCTCCTTTAATTCAACCTCTGTAGCCGCACCAACATTTACAACTGCTACTCCTCCGGTTAACTTAGCCAGTCTCTCCTGCAGCTTTTCTCTGTCAAATTCGGAATCATTATTAGCTAATTCCCGACGAATTTGACTGATTCTGGCCTCAATTTTACTCTTGATACCTTTTCCGTCAACTATTAAAGTATTATCTTTATCAGAGGTTACCCTGGCTGCCTGACCTAAATCAGCAATTTCCACTGATTCAAATTTCTTACCGGTATCTTCCGAAATTACAGACCCACCTGTTAAAATCGCAATATCTTCCAGCATTTCTTTTCTCCTGTCACCAAAGCCAGGTGCCTTTACTGCCAGAATATTAAAAGTTCCCCGCAGTTTATTAACTACCAAAAGTGCCAGGGCTTCGCCTTCTACTTCATCAGCAATAATCACCAGGTTTTTGGAAACCTGGACAAATTTTTCCAGAAATGGCACTAGATCCGAAGCAGAAGAAATCTTTTTATCAGTAATTAAAATATGAACATCTTCAATCGAAGCTTCCATCCGGTCAGAATCAGTCACAAAATAAGGGGAGACAAAACCTTTATCAAACTCCATTCCTTCTTTATAATCAACTGCCATTTCCATGGTTTTGCCTTCTTCCACTGTCACCACTCCGTCTTTACCAACTCTTTGCAAAGCTTCGGCAATTAGTTTTCCAATGGCCTCATCAGCTGCAGAAATAGTAGCTACTTGGGCAATTTCTTCCTGAGTAGTAATCTTTTTGGCTTTGGAGTGCAGTTCTTCTACCAAGGCAGTGACCGCCTTTTCAATGCCTTTTTTCAAAATCATCGGATTGGAACCGGCCTGAATATTTTTTAATCCTTCGGTAACAATAGCTTTGGCCAAAATAGTGGCAGTGGTGGTTCCGTCTCCGGCTACATCAGAGGTTTTAGAAGCAGCTTCTTTTAACAGTTGAGCCCCCATATTTTCAAAAGGATCTTCCAGTTCAATTTCTTTGGCTACAGTTACTCCGTCATGAACAACATTTGGAGCTCCCCATTTTTTATCAATCGCCACATTCCGTCCTTTTGGTCCAAGCGTAGTTGCCACAGCTTCGGTTAGAGTATTGACTCCTTTTAACAATTTCTCTCTGGCTTCTGCATTAAATTTTAAAATTTTCGACATAGTTTTACTTTTTGCTTGCAAAAAGCAAGCTTTGCTTATTCCAAGATCGCCATTAAATCATCAAATTTTACTAATTTTAATTCTTTACCATCTACTTTAATTTCATCCCCGCGCCATTTTTTATAAACTACTTTTTCACCTACTTTGACCGGACATTTTACTACTTTGCCATTTTCCAAAACCATCTCATCTCCGCAAGCTAACACCACTCCCTGAGCTGGTTTTTCCTGAGCAGATTCCGGAAGATATATACCAGAGGCAGTTTGACTTTCTGAACCAGATGGTTCAACTAAACAATAACCCATTAAAGGCTTCACATTTAATTTCGCGCTTATTACTTTTTTTACTTTTGGCATAAAAATACTTGAGGCAGTTGACTGGATAAGAGTTATACCAAAATTAGCAAACCCTGTCAAGGACTGATTATACTTCGACTCACTTCGTTCGCTCAGTACTATAGTCCTTTGAGTCTCTTTACCCGTTTTTGAAAGTCTGATAAAACCTGTAGCCGGCAATCATTGGGATGAAAGTAGACAGCGCCCTCCTGAATACGTTCCAGACCTTGAGGTTTAGTCATCATTTTAAGTTGTAACCATTTAGCTATATTTTCCAGTGTCATTGCGAGCCCGAAGGGCGTGGCAATCTCTTTGTTAAGTAGATTGCTTGTCCCCACTCTTCGAGTGTGGGCCCCCTTCGCTCCTCGCAATGACGTATCAGGACCGATCCAGTTTGGCAAAAATTTAAATGCCCAATTATTATCTTCCAGATACTTTCCATAAATACCGTCTCTCTGCCATAACACCTTCATTTGTAGTACTTCGTGAGCAAGGTAGATATCCTTGCTAGATTGTACTAATCTATTTTCTTCGAGTAAGATATTAAGACAGAGCTTTCCGGCAATTTTTCTCTTACTATCTTTCACTGTTCTTCTTTGTCCGGTTACAGAAAGTAATCCAACAGTCATAATCCTGCTCAACCAAAGTCTGTTTTTAGAAACTACTAAAAACAAATCAATATCATCGGATTTAGCCGCATTTTCCATACTCAGTCCACCGGAAATTCCCACTAATTTGATCCAGGGAATAATTCTTAAAATCGCCACTATTAACTTAGCTTTTCTTAGATATACTTTTGATTGTTTTCCTCTTCTTTTTCTTTTTAAAACCAGTTCCTGTCTCTTAGGTAAAAAGTAATATTCACTTTTAACTTTTAATTTTGAACTTTTAACTAATCTGCCTATGGCAGATTCCACTTGTCTTAAGGTAGCTTTCTTACCTATTAACCATTTGTGAATTTCAAAAAAGTTTAAGGGATAATCAAAAATATCAGCATAAATTAAAGTTTTTAAAATCGCCTTTTCCATTCCAAGACAAGTTTATCAGTGATCTGCTAAAATGCAATACATGCTGAAATTTGAACAAAACTTTCCCTTATCCCAAATTACTACTTTGCAAATTGGCGGACCGGCTAAACAGTTGGTTAAAGTCTCCTCTCAGGACGAATTAGTTGAGGCCGTTAACTGGGCCAAAACAAGTAGCTTACCCTTTTTGGTAGTCGGAGGAGGATCTAATTTATTGGTAGCAGACCAAGGAGTTGAAAAATTAATTATCAAAAATGAAATAGAGGGAATAAAAAAAATAGTCAGGTTTTTATCTGTTAAAAGCGGTACTCCTTTGCAAAATTTAGTTGATTATTCCATTGCCCAAAATCTTTCCGGTTTGCAAAAGCTAACCGGAATTCCCGGAACTGTTGGCGGTGCAGTTTATGGTAATGCCGGAGCCTATGGTCAAACTATTTCTGATTATATCCGTGAGGTTATCTGTTTCGATCCCTCGCATTCGCTCGGGACAAGTGGAATTATCAGTTTGCAACAAGATGAGTGCGAATTTGATTACCGGGATAGTATTTTTAAAAGAAATGGTTACACAATTTTGGAGGTAATTTTTAAACTGGATGTCGGAGAGGAAAAGAAACTTCGTAAAGAAGCGGATGAGACCTTAGAAAAAAGACTAATCAAATATCCCAAAGGGATAAAATGCCCCGGTTCTTTTTTCAAAAATCTGGTGGCAGAAAAGATACCAAAAGAGTTACTTATAAAAATTCCCAAAGAAATGATTGTTTATGAAAAACTGCCGGCCGGGTCTTTACTTGAAGCAGTTGGAGCCAAAGGAGACTCTTTAGGACAAATCGAAATAGCCAATTATCATGCTAATTTGTTTATCAATAAAGGAGGCGGTAGCGCTTCTGACTTCTACAGTTTGGCTAAAAAATATAGCGCCAAAGTTAAAGAAAAATTCGGCATCACCCTTTCACCCGAAGTCCAATTAATTAATCTACCAGAATTTTCTCTTCAATAAATTTGGCCATGCCGTCATTTTCTAAAGTGTCTGTAATATAGTCTGCTGATTGCTTTAAAACATCCACTGCATTTCCCATTGCTACTTTATAACCAACAGATTCAAAAAGAGGCAAATCATTATTCCCATCCCCAATCCCAATAACTTCTTCCTTTTTAACTCCTAGAATTTCTATCAACTTTTCTATGGCATGTTTTTTGGTAGCTAGTTTATGAGTGATATGAATGTCCCAGGTATCATCATCAATCCAGGAAACTAATATATGTACTGCTACATCAGTGATCTTTAATAATTTATCCACTAGCTCCTGTGACTTTTGTTTACTTACCCCCAGGGCCACAACAATTGTTGCAGTTTCCGGAAATTTATCCTGGTCACTTTTAGAATTCAGGAATACTCCATTAACTCCAAATTTTTCTGTATAATCCGATGCTACTTTTACTATTTGTGGTATTACCCTCTTTGGTAAATATTGCTGCCAGAGAATTTCTTCATTAATTGGATTAATAATTTGAGACTCACCGCTGACAATACATGGATCTTCTATTTTTAAGACCTGCCAAATATCCCGACAGTGATTGGCTGAACGACCCGAAGCTGTAGAAAATTTTATTTTTCCTTTGGCTTTTAACACAGTACTTATTAGTGTCTTAGAAGGCATTCCTTCCATAAAACTGGGTACCGCTGTCCCATCTAAATCAAAAATGATAGCCTTATACTGCATCTTTGTTAACTAATTGTAAAATTTCTGGAAATTGACGATACCGTTCCCCCTCTTCTAAATTAAGATGCCCTTCTCTGGATTTTATTATTAACTCACCACCTAAATACTTCCGCATAATCTTTCCTTGAGATTCTCCGCATTGATATTTATCATTATCTGAATGGACAAAATAAAACAGGTTACATGAACTTTTGATTTTATCCCAGCTAAAAGGAGTTTTTAGCATGTTTAACTTATATTTAAAGTACTGCGGTAAAGTTCCTTTTTCAACAAAACCCGCCACCAAAATCGCTTTATCAATTTTTATATTACTTGGCAGTTTTTCTAATATCCTTAAAACTAAGGTTGCACCAGCTGAATGACCAACTATTACTGAATCCTCATCAAAATTCCATTCTTTATTTGAAAAAATAAAATTCACCCAATCATCTTGATCTGGTGAATCAGGACGAGGCAAATCCGGAAGCCAAACATTATATCCTAATCCCTCTAGCTTTTTTTCTAACCAGGGAAACCAGTTACCGGAAGAATTATTATCCGCTCCATGCAAAATCAAAACATTTTTCATAACCTTGATTTAATTACTCCCACTAGCTTTGGAAATTCCGGATAATCCCTATCCGCTCCAAAATGACCTTCATGCTCATACTCATGATATTCTGTGTTTAATTTGTGATGTATGTATCTTGCCTCTTCAATGGGAATCCAAGGATCATCTTTTGAGGCAAACTGGATTATCCATGCTTGATTTTTCTTAATACTCTCCCAGTCCCAGGTATTTTCATAATAGCCGCTTTTTTTCTCCATCTCATCCCCTAGATCTGTATAACAAGCACTAACTAAAACTGACCCAAGTATTTTATTTTTTTCAGCAAATCTCATAGCAGCTTCAGCTCCTGACGAATGACCTATTAAAATTGTGTTTTTATCTGCCCCAAGCTTTTTTATAAATGGCAACCAGTATTTAGCCCTTGCCAAAACTGGATCAGGAAAATTTCTAGCAATTACTTTTAAACCGATTTTTTCAAGCTCTTTTTTTGTATAAGGAAACCACTGATCCTTAGCGATCCCGCTACCATTACCATGTATTAAAATAACTCTAATTAAAACTTTATTCATAGTTTATCCTCACTAACCATCTGATAAATTTCTATGGGTATCTCTTCATAAGGATGGTTTCTGCGGATGGCAGAAACTACCTGTTTAAGTTTTTCTTTTTGACAAATTACTTCTATCCTTTCTTCTTCCACTTCTTCTAATTTCCCAATTTGCCCGATGGCTGGTTTTGCGCCTGGTCCTGGAATAAATCTACCTATTCCTCTGGATGAAAAAGAAGCATGATGATAATTTCCCAAAACTCCGGCCCCGGCATCTCCCATGGCCTGCCTGACTTTTTTAGCATCTTTAACCGGAACAAAAGTGACAATTTTATACATTTTTATTTTAAATCTTTTAATTGCTCATCTGTAACTTCCGCTTCTTTGATAATTTTTGCTAAAGTTCCTGCTGGTACCGAACCCGGGTGAACCGCAACTTGCGTCCAACGTCCGCCTGAATGCGTCAATCGAATATGGCTTCCTTTACCTTTGCCTGTTATAAATCCGAGTTTAGTTAAAAATTTTATTAGTTTTTGAGGTTTAACATTCCGGGGAATTTTGCTCATGCAAGTGCTAAGTGGATATTGGCCGGAGCTTCAACTTGAGTAGAAATTACCACTCCTTTTTCTGTATCGTCAACCGGAATTTCCTGTCCTTCATCCCTTAAACATTCGATCGCCAGTTCAATACCGTCTTTGATACTTTTTAAGACTTCATCTATAGTATTACCATAATCATATACACCTAGTGTGGGACAAGCCGCATTGTAAACCACTTTTTTGCCCATTTTTTCCGGCTCAATAATAATTCTGTAATTCAAAACCTGTTTTTGCATATCCGTATTTTACCACAAAATACTCTTATTTAGCAGGTGAAACAGCTGGTGGGGGTTTGGTGAATTGATCAATCACTTGTTTGGCTCCGCTATCAACAGTTTTAAGCGCTGACTGGGGATCCTGGCCTTGAAGTGTTTTATTAATCCCATCTTCAAAATATTTAATCATTTCATCATTGATACCAGCATCAAAAGTATTGGATTCTAAATACCAGAATTTATAAATCGGACCCTGGCTAACAAAAGCTCCAACAATTGGATCCCCTGCCAGTTCCGGAGAAAGAGATACCAAAGAATACGGTTCTCCAAAAAGCCGCACTTTTGAAGCTTCAGCATAGGCTAATTTTTGAGCTCCCTGGGAGGTCAAAAATTTAACAAACTTCCAGGCCTCAGTTGGATTTTTAGAATTTTTGGATACTGCCTCTCCCCAAAATGATGCCCAGGCTACTTCACGACCAGATAGCTGAGGCACCGGGACGACTGCAAATTTTAAATTAGGATTGGCTACTCTGATTTCATGCGCCCTCCAGGAAGGAGCAAAGTAAAAACCCAGTCTGCCGGAGGCAAACATTTGGGTGGAAGGAGGAAGTGTCACATCCCAGGTTTTTCTTCTGGGGTCTATTACAAAACCGGTATAAAACCGCATGACCTCTGCTACTTGTGAGCTATTTATATTATTTAAATCAACTCCCGGCTGTTGCAGTAGCAGTAAACCTATTATATCCGACCAGTGATCAACATTACCGGTAGCCCCCATGGCTGCTCCGGAGGTCTTAATACCACTGGAGTCCCGAACAGTCATTTTGGTAGCCGTGTCTATAAATTCCTGCCAATTTTTCGGCACCTTTCCTCCCACTCCGTTTAAAATATCTTCATTTATATAAAGCCCCAATCCATCAATCTCCAGCGGGGAAGCCAAAATCTGATTATTCTTAACAAAAGCCGTTTCAGCTACCGGATAAAACAGGGTTCTATATTCAGATAAAGACAATACCTCTGCGGGTGCAGGTGCCACATCTTGCGCAAACATAGGCAACCAGGAATTGTGAATCCTAAAAACATCCGGTCCTACCCCCTGCCTGATTTGAGCTTGAACTCTGGGCTTATAATTAACCGATGATTGACGAACATAGTTAACAACTACTTTGGGATTTTGTTTTTGATACTCGGCAATTAATGGTTTTATTAAACTATCATCTTCCCACAGTCCCCAGTAAGTTAAAACAACCGGTCCCTGCTCAGTTTTTTTAAAAAACGGCAAACGAGGTCCCAACCACCAGAATAAAAATCCCAGAATAATACTGACCACTAAAACAATAATTACTATCTTCTTCATTTATTTAATTATATCCTAAATGCTACAATACGCCCGTGGCAAAAAAGAAGGCGAAAATCTGGAATCGGACCAAACTACACCTGCTGCCGATTGGCCTTTCAATCATATTATTAATCCTGCTTTTGCTAAGTTACGAGATGTCAATGTCAGATAAGTATTACCCGTTAACATATGCTGGAGATACTAATATCTCTTTTTTAACCCAGGGTCAGGCCATCACAGCTGTGCAAGCTAAATTTGACCACAGAACTGCTGCGCGTTTGCAGTTTGAGTCAAGTCAAGGACTTTTTACAATTGATCTTGCCACCTCATCTGCCAGTTTGGATTATTCCAGCTTTGATAAAACTTTAAAAAATAGTCACAATGGAACTTGGTTAAACCAGCTTAGCTTACAATTTCAAACTCTTTTCTCTACTAATCGAATTTCTCCTGTAGTTTCTTTCTCTATAGATAAGCAATTAGACAATGTCTCCTCAATAGTAGATCAAAAACCACAAAACGCCCTTCTTTCATTTAATGAAACTGCTACCCCCTCTAGCAGCATCCAAATTAAACAAGGCCAAAATGGTTTAAGTCTGGATAAAGAAGCTTTAAGAAACGATATTATTAGTTACTTATTGTTTGGAAAGTACAATAATTTATTACCGGTTAAGATTGTCTTTCCTCAAGTTACAACAGAACATTTAAATCGTGCCAAACAAGTTTTAGAGCAATCAATCACTGCTCCTATTAAATTAACTTTTGCGGATAAGAGCTGGACTTTGGATACCAAACAGCTATTAACTCTGCTGAATTTAGATAAAGCCGGGGACTCGCTATTAGATAAAACTCAGGTTTACCAATATTTGGGTAAAATTGCCCTGGAAATTGACCAGGAGGTCCAGGAAGGATTGTTTGAATTTAATCCAACCACCAAACGAGTCAGCGCTTTTAAACCTTCCCAGGAAGGCAGAAAGCTGGATTTAGATAAAACATTTCAAGCTTTATCTGATGCTTTATCCGGCCAGGGACCAAAAAATATAGATTTGCCTGTAGCAATAGTTAAACCAAAAACCGAAACTCAGGACGTTAATTCTCTGGGAATCAAAGAGTTAATTGGACGGGGTATATCTAATTTTGCCGGATCAATTCCTAATAGAATTTATAATGTTAATTTAACTGCTTCCAAGCTAAACGGAGTGTTAATTGCTCCGGGAGAGACCTTTTCTTTTAATCAAACTGTCGGGGATATTTCAGCGGCTACCGGGTTTAAACAGGCTTATGTAATCAAAGAAGGCCGGACTGTGTTAGATGACGGTGGAGGAGTTTGTCAGGATTCCACTACGCTTTTCCGGGCAGTGTTAAATGCCGGACTGCCGGTTATAAAAAGAACCGCTCATGCTTATCGGGTAGGTTACTACGAGCAGAGCTTTCCCCCGGGTTTAGATGCTACTATTTTTTATCCGTCGGTTGATTTTCAGTTTAAAAATGATACCCCCAGCCATATTCTAATTCAGGCCTATACCAATGGGTTAACTTTGACTGTTGACCTTTATGGAACATCTGATGGCAGAGTGGCTACTTTAACTAAGCCGGTTGTTACTGGTCAGACTCCTCCGCCGCCAGACTTACGACAAGACGATCCCACTTTGCCCAAAGGCACGGTTAAACAAGTAGATTTCCCGGCCTGGGGAGCTAATGTTAAGTTCAGCCGGACAGTTACCAGAGGCAGTGAAACTTTAATTTCCGAAACATTTAACTCTTCCTACAAAGCCTGGCAGGCGGTATACTTAGTAGGCACCAAAGAATGATTACTGTAACTGGCTCCCTTGCTTTTGATCATATTATGGATTTTCCGGGGAAATTCGGAGACCATATTATGCCGGATAAAATTCACCAGATTAATTTATCTTTTTTGGTTAATACTTTAAACAAACAAAAAGGCGGTACTGCCGGTAACATTGCCTATAACTTAGGTCTTTTAAAAACCCCAGTCGCTATTGTTGGTGCAGCCGGACAGGACTTTTCAGAATATGGCAAATTTTTAGAAACAGCTGGTGTGGATATCTCAAGGATAAAAATCATTGATAATGAATCCACTTCTTCTGCTTTTATTATGACTGATCAATCTGATAATCAGATTACTGCTTTTTATCCCGGAGCCATGAAAGATAATTCATCTTTGTCTATAGAAGGAAATCCTGAGCTGGTAGTAATTTCTCCTAATGACCCAAAAGCGATGGTCAACTTTACCAAACAATGTCAGGATAAAAAAATTCCCTATATGATGGATCCGGGAATGCAACTTCCCCGCTTGGAAAAGGAAGATTTAACCATGATGATAAATGGTGCAGAAATTTTAATTGGTAATGATTATGAAATTGCTTTACTAAAAGAAAAGACAAATTTGGACGACCGTCAAATTTTGGAGCAAATAAAAATTCTGATTACTACCTTAGGAGAAAAAGGATCAGTTATTCAAACCGGTCTTCCTGATTCACCTTCCAGGAGTCAGGGCCCACCTGGAAGGTGGGAAATCAAGGCTGGTAAACCAAATAAGGTGGTTGATCCAACAGGGGCGGGTGATGCATATAGAGCCGGATTTTTAGCTGGATTCACAAAAGGCTTTGATTTAAAAACATGCGGACAAATGGGGGCAATTGCATCTTGTTATGCAATTGAAAAATATGGTACAACATCACATAGATTTACAGTCCAAGAATTCTCTGAAAGATATAAAGAGAATTTTGGAGAAGAGTTACTCTACCCGTCATTGCGAGGAGCGTAGCGACCGAAGCAATCTTTATTAAGAGGGATTGCCACGCCCCTTCGGGGCTCGCAATGACGAATTATTATGAAATCAGATGTAAAAGATAAAAAATTAGCTGCTGCCGGGAAACTTCGCATTGAGTGGGCTGGTTCCCAAATGAAAGTATTGGAGCTTATTACCAAGCGCTTTAGAAAAGAAAAACCCTTAAAAGGAATTACTTTGGCTGCTTGTTTGCATGTTACCTCGGAAACAGCCAATCTGATGATTGCTTTAAAAGAAGGGGGAGCCAATCTGGCGCTTTGTGCTTCCAACCCCTTGTCTACCCAGGATGAAGTAGCTGCTTCTTTAGCCGAAGACTATCAAATCCCCACTTTTGCCATCAAAGGTGAGGACAAAGTTACCTATTATAGACACTTAAATACTGTTATGGATTATAAACCTCATATAACCATGGATGACGGTGCTGATCTGGTAACACTTTTACACACAAAGAGAAAATCCCAGCTAAAAGATGTAATTGGATCTTCTGAGGAAACTACTACCGGAGTTATCAGACTGCGGGCCATGTTAAAAGACGGCACCTTAAAAATTCCGGTGATGGCAGTTAATGATAGTTTTACCAAACATATGTTTGATAACCGTTATGGCACCGGGCAATCTACCATTGATGGAATCATTCGTTCTACCAATGTACTGTTAGCCGGTAAAAAGTTTGTGGTTTGCGGGTATGGCTGGTGTGGCAGAGGGCTGGCTGCCAGAGCCAGAGGTATGGGATCACAAGTAATAGTGACCGAGGTTGATCCGCTAAAAGCTTTGGAGGCAGTAATGGATGGATTTGAAGTAATGCCAAAAAAAGATGCCATTAAAATTGCCGATATTATCTGTACTGCTACCGGCAATAAAACAGTTTTGTCTTTAGAAGATTTAAAAGCAGCTAAAGAAGGAATTATTGTAGCCAACACCGGCCACTTTAATGTGGAATTTGATTATGATGGTTTGGTTAAAATTGCCACAAAGAGAAGACATCTTCGCCATCAACTGGAAGAAATCACGATTCCCGGAGGCAAAAAATTATTTGTCTTAGGAGAGGGCAGGCTAATTAACTTAGTTTCCGCTGAAGGCCATCCACCGGATGTGATGGATATGAGTTTTGCCAATCAAGCCCTGGCAGCAGAATATTTAGTTACCAGCAAAGGTAAGCTTAAAGTGGGAGTGCATACCATTCCTAAGGAAATGGATGATATGATCGCTGCTTTAAAGCTGGAATCTTTGGGCGTTAAAATTGATTCTTTAACCGCCGACCAAAAGCACTATCTTTCCTCCTGGAACGAGGGAACTTAAACCCTCAAGGTTACCAAACAGTTTTTAGACCGTAATTTTTATAGTCTGTAAAACCTGGATCATTAGTTACTAAGATATAATTATAAGTTATGGCCTGATGAGCCAGCATTAAATCAAATGGATCTTTATTTTTAGATACGGGAAATTTATAAAATGTCGCCGCAGCATCCTCATCCAAACCTAGAATATAAAATCCTAAAGACTTTATTGCACCGGGGATTTCTTCCGGATTTTTTCCATTAAGTTCCAGCTTTCCAATTCGATATTTTAATGATATTTCCCAAAGCGAAACAGTGCTTATAAATAGATTCAACTTGGGATTTGAGATGATCTTTTTGACTGGGATTGAGAGTTTTTTAGGGGAAACCAGATTCCACAACAGTGTATGGGTGTCTAGCAGGTAATTCATGGATTCAAAAATTCATCAACTGTCATTTTAAAATCCTTGGCAAATTTAACAGAGGCTTTACCTTCCCAAATTCCCAATTTCCTTTTTGTTTTCTTTTGATACTGTTTATAGGGAACAAAAACACCGATTTTTTCCTTTCTTTTACCATAAGAAACTACCACTTCCTGTCCAGCAAGAAGCTGTTGAATAACCTCAGAAAATTTTGATTTAAATTCTCCCACAGTTAATTGAGTCATAGCGATATTATACCATATTTTCTTGACAACTTGTCAAGTATTTAGAGGAAAATATTTATCTTAATATACTTGCCACTTCCTTGGCCAAATCTCCGATACTTTTCACATCAGCTTCATAAGCTAGAATAGTATCCTCACCCTCATATCGCAAATATGGTACTGGTTGTGTAGTAACCCGCATAGTTAAGTCCTGCAAGATAGGTAGACCCAAAAAACTCTCCTGACTTGTGCCATTTACTATAAAAGTTATTTCTTAGGTTTAAATATTTACGGTTTGGGACACTAAATAGCTAAATAATTGTCATTGCGAGGCCGCCTTGGCGGCCGTGGCAATCTTCCATTATAATGATTTAAATGGCTTCCAGGTACTATTTTATCTACATTTTAAGTAATTTCAGAAGAACAACTCTTTATACAGGGGTAACAGGTAATTTAGTAAAAATAATTTAACTGATGGTTTTACCAAAAAATACAGCCTTCATGATCTATTGTATTTTGAAGTGTTTGAAGACCCAAATTCTGCCATAGAACGAGAAAAACAAATTAAAAGTTGGTCAAGAAAAAAGAAGGATGAGTTAATTATTAAGTTTAATCCTGAACTTAAAGATTTATATGGAAAAATCGTTTAATCCGATCCTGGAAGATTGCCACGTCGTTCGAAGACTCCCTCCTCGCAATGACACCTGATCAGGACACTAATTTTGGCATAAGTCAGGAGATAGTATCAGGTTGTTAAAGTGCTACAACTCAACAAGATTTGCATCAAGTTAAGTATCTTTGTTATGGGCAAATTGCCCGTCTACTAAATTAATTTTTAACTCTTGACATTTCATAGCTAGTCTTTCTAATCATATTTTTAATAATCTCCTAACTCAAAGCTGCTAATCGAGCTCCGTTTGCTACCGCAGATATTTTTTGAAATGCCACTTCCCAGCTTCTAGTTCTTAGTCCACAATCAGGTGAAGGGTTTACCAAAGAAGAATCTCCTAAAATATCTACCGCATAAAGAATTCTATCTCGTACTAACTCCGGGGATTCTATAAAATCACTATGAATATCCGAAACCCCAAGTCCAATTCTGGAAGGTATATTATTTTCTCTAAATAATCTTAATACTTCATATCCTGGTCTATTTCCCTGTTTAGAACCCAACTCCTTTGAATCCTTGTTGGCAAACTCAAGTGAATACTGAGCACAATTTTCCATTTCTCTTATATAAGGGAAAAGTAATCTATAATCGGAGAAGCAAATATGAACACTAAACTCAGCACCCTCAAGACCTCTAACAGATTCATTAAAAGATTTTACGAATAGAGATACCTCTGAAGGAACCGTGGTAGCTGCCGGCTCATCAATTTGTATCCAGGTTACTCCTTGTTCTATTAAACTTAAAATATTAGGACGGATAAGTCTTCTGGCAAGATCAACTACAAATTCCTCACGGTCTTTCTGCTTTTGTTCTAGTCCTTGCTCCGTCCCTAAACCCCCACCTTTAGCATAGTACTCATCATAAGACCAAGTTGCCAGAGTATATGCTCCTGTTATAGGAACTTTTATTCTTCTTTGGGTTAAACTCTGTAATCTTTTCACCTCGTCACTATGCCAAAGTCTTTGAACTGCCGGAATATCTACACAAGATGCTTTGTTATAATATTTATTATCAAAGGCTCTGATCAAACCCTTAAATTCAAACCCAGTTGAATTTCTTATAGAATGCTCATACATCTCAGTTCTGTCTTGTTCGCCATCATATACAACATCAAGCCCTGCTTCCTCCTGAAGTCTAATGGCATATAAAGCTGCGTAGTCTCTTATTTGTCTTAATGCCTCCGTAGGTAAACGGCCTTCTACTCTTAATCCTCGATCTAAAATTTCAATTAATGGATCGTAATTTATCCTTAGTCTTTCTCCCCAAGTAACGGCGGTTTGAATATCTCTAGCTCCGATTTTAGTCCCTGCAACAGCCTTTACTCTCCATTCAGGCTTTGCTAAACTCCCAACTTCATGTGTTAAAAAACCTTCTGTCATCTTATTAATTCTCCTAGTAACTCAACTTTTCTATTGGCGACAATTTGTGGAATAAACTCAAGATCGCAGTTATGGGTCAGATATAAACCCTGAGGTCGTGCTTGTTCTAAAAGCTGTTCAATAAACCGATCTATTCCGTCTTTGTTTTCAACTAAGGTATTTTGAGAATCGATTACTCCGACAAGCAAAGCTTTAGAAAAATCTTTTGGGACATCAGAAATTTTTGTTTTATAAAAATCTACTCCTACAATATCAACAGCTGTTTCTCTTTCTTCAAAAGCTCTTAAGAAAGGCGCTCCGTCACCAAAATATAAATGGACTATTGATAAAACACCACCAGAAGTCACCTCCTGTAAGGATCTTATTAGATTATCTGTATCTTCTTCTTTACTTGTATAAGGAGCATAGGATTCGTTAAATTGAAATGCTTTTATGCCTTTTTTTTCAAGATGGTCAACTGTAGATGCTATTAACTCTGTTACGGTGCTTAATGTTCGGGCAAAGTTATCTCCTCTAGTATCAGTGCAAAGCCTGGCAAATGTAAGAGGAGAAGGAAGAGTTACTTTTTGATGTATCCCAGGTATAACTGGCACAAATTCATCAAATTTATCATAATCAATAGAAAGTCTACCGGTAATTACCGGCTGTCGGTAAAATGTATTAGTATCAAACCATCGAGTTAGCGGACCTAGCTCGATTCCATCTACTGACTGCGCAAATGGTCTAAAGATGTCCTGCCAGGTAAATTTTCCGTCCTCAATAAAACAAAAGCTATTTGCTACTTGAAGCTCTATTAGGGAAGCACGTTCCTTCTCTTCTTCTTGTTTATGATCCAAAAGAGATACTCTTCCTCTATCAAATCCCCTTCCTGAGACTATTAATCTCTCTGAACGGGGATATATTCCATGTATAAAAGCTTGTCTTTCCATAAAAAAACCTCTCCTAAGAGAGGTTAATTTTTGCCTTTTAAGACCAAATCCTCCCTTGCGGGTTGGGTGTAGCACTGTGGCAAAAGCTCAGTTGCTGGATGGATCAATGAGCCAATACTCTCCCCATCACTCTTGATTTTCCGAAGGACAAATAGTCCTACGGTTTATTGTTATTAAGTTATAAATTCAATATAGCAGAAAGATTAAATTTGTCAATAACTTGACATAAAAACCTAAATGTAGGCATACTAAAAGAGCCATCCGCTATGACAGAGTTAGCCAGTAGAGTAGATCTTCTAAGCATGCCTCCTTCTGAACAAGTTGGATACCTAACAGGTAGTGCTGTTGAAAATTTTTATTTCCTTAAAAGAAATCAACATCCAAACAGGTTACTTACTGCTTCAGTACTGATACATGATGATGACAGCTTTGATGAAACAACCTGGCCGAGAGATTTAGCAGAATTAGCAGCTTTAGCTATTGACCCTGATGTTGCCCAGTATTTACCTGAGGAAGTTACTCCTCATATTCAAAACTTTGGTTTAGAAGTGATGAGAGGAACTTTAATGCTTTATGAAGATGGTGAGGCCTGGGATAGATTACATTCACGGCCATATCTGCAACCAAATGGTTATTACACCATTGATTTTGATAGAGCTGCTCCTTCTAAGTTTTATATTGATGGTTCTATTTTCAAAGGCTGGAGTCACCATCAACCTGATGCCCAAGCCAGAGTAGATCAGGTAGCTTTTGCTATGATTAGGGAGGGTTTACCTCTTTTGGAACCCATAACAGGAGAGGTCCGACCAATTGGTGAAATATTACAGACTATGATGACTTATCAAAGCCAATTAAAACTAGGTCATCATGAATGTGAGGGTATGTGGGAAAGAGGTATAGGAGAAGCACCCATCTCAACTATAGCCAAATATATAGGGAGTGGTAAGGAGGCTGTTAGAAACTGGTCAGCTATTGAGGAAGATAGTAGAAAACGTGGCTATACTTTAACCACCAGCAAGTCTGAAATAGCAACCGGAATTATTGAAGCCTTAGCGCACGGAAGAGGAAAAGCGCCTTTTGATTATACGGATCCCAACTCTCATCCTGAAGCTGAAGATGTAGCTCAGCTGACAGTTGCCAGTGAGAATAATTTTCCTTTACCAGAGCTTAGAAGGGTGCTTGATGCTACTTCTACTCTGGAGAGAAAACATGGCTATATCAGGTTTAAAGGGGATGGATGGAAAAAAGGCGAGAGTGAGGCGCAGTGGCACTTCCCGGAATACTATGTTACTCAGCTTGAGTCCAGAATGACAAAGGCCTATGCTTTGAGAAATCAACCTCATCTTGCTAAGATGAGTCTACACAATGCTTTAGTATCGGTTAACCGAGCAGAATCAGTAACTTCAACCCTCGGACGCACCACAGAGTTATGGTACGAGAAAGATGGACTGATGATACCTAATAATAATGACTTAGCATGGGCCCGAGCCATGCTGATAAGATCTTATGCTGCAGTCATTGCAGCAATAAAAACTGTATACCCGGTAGCATCAGAAGCTACTGGGAAAAATTATGCGTTTCTTCATCGCCCTTGAAATACCGAGTGAGAATTTACCGACCTTTCAAGCTATTCAGCAATCTTTGCATACATTAATTCCTCAATCAAAATTAACTGATTTAGACAAAATTCACCTGACTTTAGCTTTTTTGGGGGAACAACCGGATGCTTTAAGAGATAATTTAACTGAAGTTATATCAAAGGCCGCGGAAAATATCCCCTCTTTTGCAGTTACCCCGGCCTATATTGATGGCTTTCCCAATTTGCATCATCCCAAAGTTTTATGGGTGGGAGTAAAAGGAGATATTGATAAAGTGCTAATCATCCGTGAGCGGGTTAAAGATGGACTGGAAAGTTTACACCTGCCGGTTGATGAAAGAAGATTTATTCCTCATGTCACTATTGGCAAGTTTAACAATAATTTTGAAATTAATCGGGGATTGGAAATGGAACTGGAAAAACTAATGACCCAATCTTTTGATCCAATTACTATTTCTTCTATTAAACTATTTGAATCTATCCCCAGCGGCTCTTTCCATAGACACAATACTCTGTCGGAAATTAATCTTGATAATAGTTAGAATACGCTGTATCTTTTTGCTTCTCAAGGCCAAGAAAAGTCATTATTTTATTACTTACCCGAATAGACATTATTAAGGTTGGGTCAATTTGTACTGTATATTCACCTGGTCTTTCAGTGGCTTTGACATCAGGGCATCGCTCTTTACCCCATTTATTTGTAATTCTGCAAAATTCATTCCAGGTTTGTAAATCATGTTGGCTAGAAACTCCACCAGGTATTCTTTTCATTGCTTCTGTCCATTCGCGGAAACCTACAGTTACTACTGATCCTTTTTCTCCCAGTGCAACAACATAAGCCCAATCAAAAGGTTTAAAGCCTATTCCCGGTCTATGCTCTACCCTATGAGGAACCTCTGTTATTCTTCTTTGTACTTCCTCCCCCCCTGAGCTGTTCTTCTCGAAGCTTCCTCCCTTACCTCTACTGTGTCTCCTTTGAAAATCAGAAGAAGGTGTGCTGCGATCCCAGTAAAAATCTCTTGGCGGAGTTCGTCTCCCTTCGGGGGATAAATCTTCAAATGATCGTTGTGGATTTGCTTCTTCAAGAACAGCTATTTTTGCTCGTGCATTTTCAAAAGTTGGCTCTATAAGTCCTTTCGCTTCTTCCGGAAACTTGTAGCGTACCAAGCTAAAAAACCTATACTCTAATCCACTTAAAGTCATGTAAGGGAAAGTTTCTCCGTTCTTTCGTGCATATTGAATAAACAATGCCTCTCTTGCCTGTTCGTCTGCTCGCAAATAATCAATGGCAAAGAAAACTACTCTATCTTCATCTTTTGCCATTGCCCATTCTTCATCAATTGCCTTCAATCTAGCTTGTGCACCGCTATCATCTTGCGCTGCTTGGGCTTCCAGTTCCAACCGATCTTGAACAGATACAAATTCATTGCGCTCGCGCACATATATATCTCTATCTGGCCAAAAACGTAATCTATCTTTCTCCTTGTCAATCCAGGCTATTGAACGTGTATCCTGATCCCTATGAAAAAACCTGATAACTCCTTTTCTTTGCTCTTTTGGCACTACATGTACAACTTGTACAACTACCCTTTCTTCTCCCTCGAAAACAGATTGTCCTGATTCAATAGAGTCTTGTTCATGAACCACCCCATTTCTTCTAGCCCAATCAAGATATGAATCAGAACGTCTATTTAATCTGACTATTGTTTGATCAACACCATGATGTTGCTTTCTATAATCTTCAAAGAATAGGTCTCGTTCAGCTGTATTAGTACAAAAATTGTCAACAACGTAGTTTATAGCCCTGTCTTCATCTGCCATTGCCCAGTCTCTTTCTGATAATTCTTGAGGTGAACTACGAAACGCGTGCAATCCCACCAAATAACTCCTTCTTTTCCTACCTTGTGAACCACCAATATTTATAAAAGGATCATTACCAATGGTTCCTTCTATACCTGGTCTGAGGGTAACAGGTAGCAGTACATCAGTACCAGAATTTGCATTTCCTAAATGTAAAAATTGTGTAACTCTTTCCGGAAATCTCATAATAAACAGCAGAATAGCATAAGACTAGGTGCTTTTCAATTAGTTACTCTTCTATTTCTCTAAGTAATATATTTCCTTTTTATAACGGAAGTCCGAAAATTGGAACTGCCCCTTCCCGTCCAGTAACGCTTGATAATCATTGCAATCTCTACAACGACCTTGATCTTCTCTTATACAAACCCAACTTCCCTTTCCCAAAGCCTCCTTCATCTCTTTTCCTTTTTCAGTTATCCACTTAAGCTTATCTTCCAGTGAATCCAAAACAATTTCCCTGGGTCCATCATCCCGGTCCAAATACCAATAAGCGGCCGAAGTGACGTCTCTATCTAAATTAGCTTCAGCCAATATGGCATAAATATAAAGCTGCAAGGGATCTTTTTCATCGTTAGCGCTGGTTTTAAAATCGATCACAAATAAACTCCCGTCCGGCTTTTCCTGCACATAGTCAAAATTGCCCATCAGTACCATATTTTCCAATAGATTGTATTTAGGAAAAGTTAAACGCGGAGCACTTTTACCCAGAACTCGCCAATTTTTATAAAAGTTTTCCAATATAGCCAGTCCCCGTCTACCAAAATTGCCTTCATCTTCAATAGATGCAAACCCACCTTTTTTACCTCTAAACTTAAGCCAGAGGTTTCTGTATCTGGCAATCAACTCAAACATCGTTGGCGTATCCTGTTCTTCTAAAAACCACTTAATGGCGTCATGCACAGTTGAACCTAAAGCCAGATTGGGCGAGGCAACTTGCAACTTAAAACCTCTTTTAGGATCCCTGTAGATATTCTTTAAATAGTATGACCTGGGACAGCTTAGAAAATCCTTTAAAGAAGTATAGGAAATATAAATAGCGTTTTTAATGAATGGTTGTTTGGTTTGAGTAATCAAAAGTTAGTTACAAGACAAGGCTTTCAAACATTGAGTTTTACTATCCCCGGTTAAACTATTACAGACACTACATTTATCCATAATAAATAATCTTTTTGTCCATTACAAAAACCATTATACATATTTCTAATGCATGGTCAAGCTGTTAAAATAACGTCCATGATTATATTGGGTATTGAAACTAGTTGCGACGAGACAGCTGCAGCGGTTTTAGAAAGAAAGAATGGCCGGATACAGATTTTGTCCAATATTGTGGCATCCAGTGCTTTGCTACAAGCTAAATATGGCGGGATAATTCCGGAACAGGCAGCTAGAGAACAACTGAAGTCAATTATACCTGTTATCACTGAAGCGCTACTTCAATCTAATCTCTATCCTCCAGCTATTGATGCAATTGCCGTTACTTATGGCCCAGGGCTAATTGGCTCATTGCTGGTAGGAACAGAAACAGCTAAGACTTTGGCAACGACCTGGAGCAAGCCATTAATACCTGTTAATCATTTACTTGGACATTTTTATGCTAACTGGATTTCTTCGAATCCTCCCAGCTTTCCTTGTATTGGACTATTAGTTTCCGGAGGACATACGGATTTGGTGCTGTTTAAGAATCACAATAAATATGAATATTTAGGCGGTACCAGAGATGATGCAGCTGGCGAATGCTTTGATAAATGTGCCAGACTTTTAGGTTTGTCTTATCCAGGAGGACCGGAAATTAGTAAACTAGCCACGCAAGGGGACGCCTTGAGGTTCAATCTACCCCGGCCGATGATCAACTCTAAAGACTTTGATTTTTCTTTTTCCGGTTTAAAAACAGCATTGGTAAACGTAATCAAGTTGAGCGAAGGGAGAGACATCGTAGTTTCTCATTCTGTTAGCCCGAAGGGCGTATTTGAGAAACCAGATGGCCGACCGAGCAAGACTATTGATAACCTCTGTGCTTCTGTTGAAGCTGCCATTGTAGATGTGCTGGTTACAAAAACTATTGCAGCGACCCGAAAGTACGATGTTGAACAAATAATGGTGGCAGGCGGAGTAGCAGCGAATCAGAAGTTAGTCGACAGGTTACAGGTTACAGGCAACAGTTTGAAAATCAAAATCACTATACCACCGGCAAATCTTTGCACGGATAATGGGGCGATGATTGCTGCAGCAGCTTTTTTCCTAAAACCAATTGCTGATCCTCTTAATGTTCAGGCTAATCCTGCTTTAAGTTGGTAAGCTTTTTAAGGTAGAATAAGGGTATGGAGAAAACATACAACCAAACTGAGGTAGAGAAAAAATGGTACAAATTCTGGGAAGAGAATGGGTTTTTTAATGCCGATCCAAATTCAGCTAAACCACCCTATTCACTGTTAATTCCCCCACCTAATTTAACCGGTGAACTGCATCTTGGCCATGCCATGCAACATTCAATATTAGATGCCATTGCCCGTTTTAAAAGAATGCAGGGGTTTGATGTTCTCCTTTTGCCGGGGGTGGATCATGCCGGAATCCAATTTGAGGCAGCTTTTGAAAAAAAACTGGCTAAAGAAGATCTTTCCAAGAGAAAATTGGGCCGCGAGGAATGGTTAAAAAAAGCCTGGCAATTTAAAGAAGAGATTTACAATTCAGTTTCTTCCACCTGGAGAGTGATGGGACTTTCAGCCGACTGGTCCAGAGAAGTTTTTACTCTGGAACCCAAGCTACAGCAGGCGGTTTTAAAAGAGTTTCAAACTTTTTGGGATGAAGATCTGTTATATAAAGGCGCCTATATTGTCCAGTGGTGCCCTAAAGATGCTACTGCTATTGAAGACGTTGAGATGGAGTATGAGGAAAGAAAAGAAAAGTTATATTACTTAAAGTATGGTCCATTCACTTTAGCTACTACCAGACCGGAGACTAAATTTGGCGATACTGCTATGGCTGTAAACCCTAATGATAAAAGATATACCGACTCTATCGGAAAAGAGTTTGAGATCGAGACCTTAGCAGGAATAAAGAAAATGAAGGTAGTGGCAGACAAAGCTGTTGATCCTAAGTTTGGCACCGGTATTATCAAAGTTACTCCTGGACACTCTTTTGTAGATTACGAAATTGGCAAAAGACATAACTTAGCTATTATTCATGTCATTGATAAACAGGGTCGTTTAACAGAAGTCGCTGGCAAATATGCTGGAATGAAGATAAACGAGGCAAGAGAAGCAATGCTTCCAGAATTAAAAGAAAAAGGGATTTTAGTTAAAGTTGAAGACTACACTCACTCTGTTCCTGTTTGTGAGCGGTGTAAAACAGTGATTGAACCACTGATCTCTGAAGAGTGGTTTGTTAAGATGAAAACCTTAGGAGAAAAAGCGCTTAAAAATATCACTAAAGTTAACTTTGCTCCTAAAAATTACCAGAAAATCCTCAGTGACTGGATTAAGGAAATTCATGACTGGTCAATTTCCCGCTCCCTTTGGTGGGGACATCGAATTCCGGTTTGGTATTGTCAAAAATGCAACCCAAATCATCAAGTAACCAAAGCTACCGGGCTAGTGATCTCTTTAGAAAAACCAACTAAGTGTCCTAAGTGCTCTGGGACAGATTTTATTCAAGATGAACAACTACTTGATACCTGGTTTTCCTCCGGGCTTTGGCCAATGGCCACTTTGGGCTGGCCCGACTCCGCCAAGGCTTCGTCGGGTAAACCCGACAAAACTGTAGAGTTTAACAAATATTTTCCCTGGGATTTTGAAATCTCGGCTCCGGAAATAAAATATTTATGGATTGCCAGAATGATTATGTTATCTTTGCATTTTACCGGTCAAATTCCTTTTAAAAATATGTTCTTCCATGGCATGATCAGAGATCTGCAGGGAAGAAAGTTTTCTAAGTCTTTAGGTAATGGCATTGACCCAAATGAACTAAGAGCGCAATGGGGAACTGATGCCACCAGAATGGCTTTATATAGTTATTCTATTCCCGGAAGAGACGGCAGAACCTCAAAGCAATTAATGGATGAACGGGGTAAAAATTATCGCAATTTCAGTACTAAAATTTGGAATATAGCCAGATTTATAATTGAATTAAAACCATCTCCCCCTGTCATTCCGAACGAAGTGAGGAATCTTCCCAGCCCGGAAGATCCTTCGCTAACGCTTAAGGATGACAAGAAAATTATAGAAGAACTTAATAAAACTATTGATTCTGTAACCAAAAACCTGGAAACTTTCCAGCTACATCTAGCTACAGAGGCTTTGTATGAATTCATTTGGCATCAGTTTGCAGATAAATATATTGAATCTACTAAAGAAAGGCGCGCCGAAGCCCAACCGGTTTTAGAATATGTTTTAAAAACCTGTTTGGAACTTCTGCATCCATTTATGCCTTTTATAACTGAAGAGTTGTGGCAAAAATTACCTCATGAGGGAAAGAGTATAATGTTGACTAAGTGGCCGTCAGCTAATTTATGATTGAAACACTAACACAACCCGCTCAAACAACTGAAAATACTGCTCCACAAATCAGGCGTAAATATGTGTTAACGTATTTACTCTCTACCATAGGACCTTTAGCAAAAGAGTCTATTGAAGAATTATCATTTCACTTATACGGTAATGCTGCTATAAATTTAGTTCGTCCTTTAAGAGAAACCTGCATTTCGGCCGGGTTAATTGATAATTCAAGAAAATATCGTGATCCATTTTTAGATCATGTTACACCCTGGTACAAACCTGAGGAGATGGAAAAGGTGCTCAATCTGGAACCTCTTGGCCCGGATGATTTACCCCGTGGTTTAATTGATTGGGAAGCAGGAGAGGGTACTGCCCAACCTCTGTTATATGAGCTTTACCAATTAGAGAGTTTGGGTGAAGTCAGGGTAAATAGAGATACCGCATCTTCACCAATTTTCCAGGTAACTGCCGGAGGAATAATGCATTGCTCAGCTTTAAAAGTTATAGTAGAAAGTTTTACCGATCAACCGGGATATAGAAAAGCAATATTATTAGCAGGAAAACATAACACAGACATTTCTATTCCTAATGAAAATTAAATTTACGGATTTACAGCTACGAAAAATTTCCGACATTTTAGTGGTAATTGGTGAGGTAATGTTTGCAGTAATAGTAATCCCATACTTTCTGGATATCCAAAATAAAGATGGCAGAATTTTATTTGTAGGATTATTGGTGACTGCAACTAGTTGGGTATTAAGTGTTATAATTGTTCAGAAAGCTAAACTATGAGCGATATATTAATGATTTATCTGATTGTAGCAATATCCCTTTTGGCAATAGCTATCCTGGTTTATCCCAGTTTACGCGAGCGCGAACGCTCCAAATCCAAAAAATAAACTCGTTTTAGTCATTTGCTTTTGTAGATATATTTAACCCAAAGTTTTTTGAAAAAGGGTAGGCTTAAGGTTGATAAGATGAACCCAACTGAGGGAACTATGGCATTGACCCATGGATTTACTATTCCCACTGCCTGCATATAAAGACCGATTGCAAAATAAGTTAAGCCCACCAGGACAATCCGCCTGGTCAGTGAAGTCTCCCAGGCTTTATAAGCGGAGCTTGTCAGTGACGCTTACAGCTTGCTGATTTGTATCTTTAACCTGATTATGAGATTCTATTTCCTTAATTCTATCTTCCAGTTGTTGAATATTATCCATTGGCTTGGGGTTTTGCTTAAGCCTTCTTTTTAGAGCGTCCCCGGACACTGGGGTAAGCTATGATAGTCACAACCAAAAGTAAAATGGCTACAATCAGGTAAAAAATCATAATATCGTTCATTTTTTAAGTCCTTTCACAAACCATAAGCTAACTACCCAACACATTACACTAAGTAATAATCCTAATATTAACATCTGCGGGTTAAGCTGGTCAACTTTTATAAGAAAAGGTATCACCATTGAACCAAAAACTATTCCACCTATTAAGATAAATATATCTGATAACTTCTGTAGTTGAATTGAAGTAAGTTTAATCACAAAATTATTCTAGCACAATACAGAATATAGAGAATTTTTGTCAATTTGTGCCTGGGATTACCGCAAATTAAACGCATTTACAACGCAAATTATTCTTCTTTTTTGTCAGCCAAAGGCTGATCGTCCTTTGGACGAGGTTCTTCTGCCGGTGCTTCACCTTCAGCTGCTGCCTCACCTTCCTTCGGCTCGCCGGAGCCTTCGGCGGAGGCGGCTGCACCCTCCTTGTCCGCCGAAGCTTCAGCGGAGGCGGATGCTCCAGCTTCAGTTTCAGCTGCAGCCGCAGCTTGTTCCGCAGCTTGCTCTTCCAATAGCTTCTCGGTTTCTGCAGAAACAGCCGGAGCCAGTTTGGCCACTACTTCTTCAGCATCTGCATGAACAGTTAGCTTTTCTCTATCAAGGATAAGTTGTCCGATAGTGATGGCATCACCAATTTCTTTAAGACCGGAGATATCCACTTCCAGTTTTTCAATCAAATCAGTTGGAAGTGCTTCTACTTCTACTTCATTTAAAGTTTGCAAAACAATGGCCTCTCCCAAATGCACTTTTTCCGGTTGTTCACCAATTAGTTCAATTGGTACCGGCACTTTTACTTTTTCTGATAAATTAACCTGGTAAAAATCTACGTGGATCAAGTCTCCGGAAACCGGGTCGTGTTGCACCTCACGTATCAAAACCGGACGGACTTTTTCTGCGCCTATTTTTAAATCAATTAAACCGGTTTCACCAGCCTGATGAAAGGTTTTCAGAAAATCCGCTTTGGTGACCAATACATTTGCACCATCAACCCCTTTGCCAAAAACATGACCGGGCAGTCGGCCATCTTTTCGCAAATTCTTAACTTTTTTACCAAGCAAAGTTCGCTCATCAGCATGTAATGATAATCTATCCATTGAGGTTGTAATTTAACACATTCAGGGTAGCTTCGCAAGGCTAAACTTTTAGCTACCCGAACCAAACCCATAGTATTCTCACGTGCGACAAAATATCAGGCCAGTCCCAGCATTATTACACCGGAAAGTAAAATCAGAGCACCGATTAAAACTTGTATCCTTTGTCTAAGTTGCGGAATTTCCTTAAAATAAAACAGTCCCCATAACACTGCTATTAAAACAGCTGATTGTGTAACCGGGGTTCCTTTGGCAAGCCCCAGTATGGATACTGCTATCACTCCCAGTAGATTACCCAAACTCCAAATCCCTCCACTAAAGGCAGCTGCCACTGCTCCTTTTTTTTCAAAGTCAACTTTGTTGACAAAGCCAATCGCTAAACCAGTCAGGACAATTCCCAAAGACATGGGAAAGAAAAATACCTGGGCGGAAAGATGACCCAACTTTAAGGGGGTCAGCTGGGCACCAAAAATAATCCCGGAAAGAAGAGCCAGGGCAATCCCCTTTTTAATATTTTTACTATTTCCCTCTCCCACCATACCAACTAAAATAACCCCTATTATAATTAGAACTATTCCACCAATACCACCTGGTGAAACTGACTCATGAAATACCAAAGATCCCCATAGAACCGATGTTAGAATTATCACGCTGACCCACAAAGGCATGGCTTTAGAAATCCCTAAGTTCTCTACTGCCGAAAGCGACATGACATTGCCAATTGCCCACATAAATCCGGCTGCTAATCCATAAAAGTTTAAATTTATGGAGTAACCTAAAAT
>OBEQ011748005.1_pt1 | contig 44691 bp, 53 predicted proteins | sample 1670901 | NCBI WGS metagenome assembly OBEQ01 (sample SAMEA104232315, study PRJEB22302) | groundwater metagenome | biome: forest; feature: aquifer; material: groundwater | place: USA | collected 2011-08-07 | depth 5.4 m
GTGGACATGGTGGAGGATGCGGAACTGATCGATTTGGTCGAACAAGAAATCCGCGACCTGTTGAAAAAGTACGAATTTGATGGCGATAATACCCCGATCATCCGTGGTTCAGCCTTGAAAGCCTTACAGAATCCGTCTGACGAGGCAGCGGCCAAACCGATCTTGGATTTGATCAAGGCCTGTGATGATTTCATCCCAGAACCCGTGCGCGAGACGGATAAACCGTTCTTGATGCCGGTGGAGGACGTGTTTTCCATCGAAGGTCGTGGCACCGTGGTTACCGGTCGTATCGAACGCGGCCAGGTGAAGATCAACGAAGAAGTGGAGATTGTTGGTTTGGGTGAAACGCGCAAGACAGTTGTCACCGGAATTGAAATGTTCAACAAACAATTGGATGCTGGGATGGCTGGTGATAACGCCGGGCTTTTGCTTCGCGGCACCAAAAAGGACGAGGTCGAGCGTGGAATGGTCTTGGCCAAGCCAGGTTCCATCACGCCTCACACCGAGTTCGAAGCAGAGGTCTATGCTTTGACCAAAGAGGAAGGCGGACGCCACAAGCCGTTTGTCACCGGATACAAACCTCAGTTTTACATTCGGACCACGGACGTGACGGGTGAGGTGAAACTTGCGGAATCAGTGGCGATGGTGCAGCCAGGAGATACAGTGAAGATGAACGTCACGCTCATCACGCCTGTCGCCATGGAAGAGAAGATGCGCTTTGCCATCCGCGAGGGAGGCAAGACCGTCGGTGCCGGCGTGGTCATCAAAATTATCAAATAATATTTTTAAGGTGAGGGAGTTTCCCCCTCACCTTTCTCGTCGTCAAAAGGACGAAGGGAGAGGTGAGGGGGAATGACAGGGCTCCCTCCTCAACCATCATGTCCGATACGAAAGTCTCCGCCAAAAGCGGAACAGCCGCCAAAGCGGCGCCGGAGGTCACGTCTGCGCATCGCGTACGGATCAAAATCCGTGCCTACGATCACAAGATTATTGACCAAGCCACGCGGACGATTATCGAAACCGCGGAGCGTACCGGAGCCAAAGTGGTCGGTCCCGTGCCCTTGCCAACGGAGAAGAAGAAGTGGACGGTCAACCGTTCCACTTTCGTCCACAAGAACGCGCGTGAGCAATTTGAGATGCGGATTCATAAGCGCATCGTCGATATCTTGGACCCAAACTCCAAGACGATCGATGGCCTGACCTCTCTCAATTTGCCAGCAGGCGTTGACGTGGAAATCAAAATGTAAAAAAACTTCCATCTTTGGCGAACTTCATCGTCGAAAAACTGCGCGGCTCGTCAACGTATGTCCAATACGTTTCCTTACCTGCTCGCTTTCTCCTCGAATTTCATCCAAAGCTGAAAGTTTTACAACCCAAGAGTTCCCTCGAGGAACGATTCCCAAGGAGAAAGTTCTCGTAAGAGATAACCTCCCTGTAGATGCCCCGACGCAAGTCGAGACGCCGCCCCTGCGGGTGGAAGAATCGCGAATCGGATTCATTTTCTGCTTACGTCAACGTAAAGCCGGAAGGATGAAGACGATGACACGATCGCCTGTATCCTTTCGGCTTTAACTGTATGAAATTCATTCTTGCTAAAAAACTTGAGATGTCGCAGGTGTACGCAGCGGATGGATCCATCATTCCCGTGACCTTGGTTCAGGCTGGCCCGTGTTCTGTGACGCAAGTGAAGACGGAGGCGACAGACGGATACGTTGCGGTGCAGGTGGGTTTTCTTACGACGAAGCATCTTTCTAAGCCGTTAGCAGGTCATCTGAAAGATCTTCCGCCTGCTCGTCATTTGGCGGAGTTTCGTCTGGAGCAGGAGCCGACCTTGAAGCGAGGGGACGTGATCGAAGCTGCGATTTTTGAACCGGGTGATGTGGTGCAGGTCACGGGCACCTCAAAAGGCAAAGGGTTTCAGGGAGTGGTCAAACGCCACGGATTCCACGGTCATCCGACCACGCACGGCCATAAGGATCAAACGCGCATGCCAGGTTCCATCGGCGCGGGTGGGGTCCAACACGTTCTTAAGGGTCGTCGCATGGCTGGACGCATGGGGAATGCTCAAACCACGGTGAAAAATTTGCAAATCATGGAACGGCGCGATGGCGGGATTTTGGCCATCAAGGGTGCGATCCCGGGTGCGCGCAACGCGGTCATCGAAATTATTGCTGCCTAACGGTTATGCCTACGGTATCTGTCTACAATGAACAGGGTCAACGCGTCGGAGAGATAGCTCTTTCCGAGGCGGTGTTTCAGGTGAAGCCGGATCCGGCCTTGATCCATGAAGTCACGTTGGCCCAGCGCGCCAATGCGCGTCGTGCCATCGCTTCGACCAAAACCAAAGGTGAGGTGCGCGGGGGTGGAAAAAAACCTTGGCGTCAAAAAGGCACGGGCCGCGCGCGGCAAGGTTCCATCCGTTCTCCGCAATGGATCGGAGGCGGGATCACGTTCGGGCCGACGAGCGAGCGCAATTTTTCCGTGAAAGTGAATAAAAAGACCAAGCGCAAGGCCTTGTTCATGGCGCTTTCCGATAAAGTGGCGCATGAAAAAATGTTCGTCCTTGAATCATTGAGCACGACCCCGACTAAAACCAAGCACGCTGTGACGATCTTGGGCAAACTTCCTTTGGAGAAAAAGGTGCTCCTCGTGGCTCCGGCATCTACGCCGTTGTTGATGCGGATGGTGCGTAATCTTCCTTCGGTGAATTTGGTGACGGCGAATTCGCTGAATCTTACGGATGTGCTCAGTGCGCGCTCCCTCGTCTTCTTGAAAGAAGCCGTGCCGGTGCTTGAAGGTTTGTATCAAACGTCTTCCGTATGAGCATTCTCGACCGTTTTCATAAGAAGATTCCACCCACAACGCATGCTCCTCTTCGCAAGAGCGAGCCCGAGGGGGTCGAATCCATCAAAGAACGTACGGCGCCTCTGGTGGGCAACGCCCTTTCGGTGCGTGTCTTGAAGCGTCCGCATGTGAGCGAGAAAGCGGCCCATGGAACCGAGCACGGGACGTATGTCTTTGATGTGGCGCCGACGGCGGAAAAGATCGCCATCAAAAAGGCGGTCGAATCTCTTTATAACGTCAAAGTGGCTTCTGTGCGCACCATCCGTCATGCGGGTAAGCCGGTGTCGCGGGGGCGTCGTCTGAGTGCGCGCGTGGCTTGGAAAAAAGCCATCGTCACGTTAGCGCCTGGACAGAAGATTGATGTCTACGAAGGAGTGTAATCCCTGATCTATGCCTATCCGTATCTACCGACCCGTAACGAAAGGACGCCGACTCTCCTCGGTGCAGGATTTTTCTGATATTACCAAAAAGGAGCCGGAGAAATCTTTGCGCATCACGCGCAAGCAGCGCGCCGGACGTTCGGGAGGAAAAATTACGGTGCGTCATCAGGGGAGCGGGCACAAACGCTTTTTGCGCGAAGTGGATTTTATTCGCGCGCGTTTTGACATTCCGGCCAAGATCACGGCGATTGAGTACGATCCAAATCGTGGCGCGCGTCTGGCTCTTCTCGTCTATCGTGATGGCGTAAAAAGCTACATACTTTTGCCGGATGGCATGAAAGTCGGTGATGAAGTGATGTCTTCGCAAACGCAAACAGAGATTGCCGTTGGCAATCGTCTTCCATTATCCAGAATTCCCGTGGGAACGCCAGTGCATGCGGTGGAGTTGGCTCCGGGAAAGGGGGCGCAACTGGGTCGCGCGGCCGGAACGCGCATTGAATTTTCTGCGATTGAAGGGGAGACGGCCATTTTGAAAATGCCATCGGGTGAGGTGCGTCGTGTGCCGCATTCGGCCATGGCGACCATTGGTTCGGTTTCCAATCCGGATTGGCATCTGGTGCGCTGGGGAAAAGCCGGGCGCATGCGTCATCGGGGCATTCGTCCTACGGTACGCGGCAAGGCGATGAATCCAGTTGACCATCCGCATGGAGGAGGGGAAGGCAAACATCCGATCGGGATGAAGTACGCCAAGACCAAATGGGGCAAGCATGCCTTGGGCGTGAAGACCCGTCGCTCGCATCGTTCTTCTGATCGTCATATTTTGACACGCCGTCGCGGCAACACTTTGTAATCGCCTATGTCTCGAAGTCTAAAAAAAGGAGCCTACACGGATCCAAAACTGCTCGCCAAGGTGCAGAAGCTTAAGGCAGGCGATAAAACACCGATCAAGACCTGGTCGCGCGCTTCGACGATCACGCCAGAGATGGTGGGACGCATGTTCGCTGTGCACAACGGCCGCATTCATATTCCGGTGTTGGTGGTTGAGAATATGGTGGGCCACAAGCTGGGGGAATTTTCTGCGACTCGGAAATTCGTTCGTCACGGTGGCAAGATTCAAAAGGCGCTCGAGACGAGCCAAGCCGCCGCTCCGGCTGCTCCGGCTGCGGCTCCAGCCAAGAAATAATCCTATGGATGTCCACGCTTCTCTTCGTTTTCTGCGCATGGCCCCCCGTAAGGTGCGGCTCGTGGTTGATGCCGTCCGCGGCCTGCCTGTCGCGGAAGCCGAGGCGCGCTTGTCTTTCATGAAAAAGGATGCGGCGTTGCCGGTGCTTAAATTGTTGCGCTCCGCGATCGCTAATGCAGAACATAATTTTCATGTGCCAAAAGAAGGACTCAAGATCAGCACCATTACCGCCGATGGAGGACCGACCATCAAACGTTCTCGCCCGCGCGCGCGTGGCTCAGCCGCCCCGATTCGCAAGCGCACCACGCATGTGATGATTACCTTGTCTTCCCCGTCTTCGTCCACGTCTTCCTAATCCTATGGGCCATAAAGTTCATCCTGTCATTTTTCGTCTCGGCACGACCACTAGCTGGCCGTCGCGTTGGTTTGCGCGCGAAGGAGCGTATCGTGATCAGTTGCGCCAAGACATTCGTCTTCGGACGTTTTTGAAACGCGAATTAAAAGAAGGAGCCGTGAGCCGTGTGGAGATCGAACGCTCGCGAGGAGCGCTGTCCATCACCATTTATACTGCCAAGCCCGGGCTTGTGATCGGACGTTCTGGCACGGGCATCGAAGATGTGAAGAAAAAAGTTTTGAAGGCATTCTTCCCTGGCAAGTCGCGCTCCATCCAGTTGAATCTGTCCGTACAAGAGATTGGCAAGCCCGGATTGGAAGCGGCGCTGGTGTGCCAAGGAGTGATCGCGGATCTGGAACGTCGCATGCCTTTCCGTCGCGTGTTGAAATCTTCCATTGAGCGCGTCAAAAAGGCTGGGGCATTGGGCGTAAAGATCGCGGTCTCCGGGCGCTTAAACGGTGCGGAAATCGCCCGTCGCGAATGGTTGCACTGGGGCAAGATCCCGCTCACGAATTTGCGCGCGGACGTGGATTACTATCAAGATTTTGCGCGCACCATTGCCGGGACCATTGGCGTCAAAGTTTGGATTTATCGTGGCGACGTGTTTGAGCAGGATCGCTTGGCGCATTACCAACCCACCACGCAGACCCGCGCGGGTGCGCGTGGCGAAGCGCGTCGAGATGGCCGTGGCAAAAGTGTTTCACCTTCATCCTAAGCTATGTTGATTCCCAAGAAAGTTAAGCATCGTAAATGGCACAAAGGTCGTGCCCGCAACATCCGTATCGCTTCCGATAAGGTCGAGTTAGCGTTCGGGTCGTATGGGCTGAAGGCCATGACGCCCTCTTGGATCTCGAGTCAGCAGATTGAGGCCGGACGTCGCGTGTTAACCCGCTACATCAAACGCGGCGGAAAGATTTGGATTCGCGTGTTCCCGGACAAGCCCATCACCAAGAAAGGCAACGAGGTGCCGATGGGATCCGGCAAGGGAGCCGTGGATCATTATGTGGCGGTCATTCGTCCGGGCACGGTGATCTTTGAGATGGATGGAATTCCGCAGGCCTCGGCTCAGGAAGCCCTGGAAGGCGCCGCATACAAACTCGCCAGTGTATGTAAGTTCATTAGCCGCACCTGATCTCTATGTCTGCTCTCAAGGATTTTCGTACAAAACAGCCTTCAGAATGGGCGTCGCTTTTGATCGAGCGCCGTGCCACGTTGCGTGACCTTCGCTTCAAAGCAGCCACGCGCCAACTGCGTCAGGTGCATTTGATTGCCCGCGCCAAGTGCGAGATTGCACAGTTGGAAACCCTCGTTCGTACGCTGGTCGCCTCCTCTTAAACCATCCCTATGTCTTCCTCTTCTTCCTCTCCTACGTTGCAGCGCCGTCGTTTCGAAGGCCGGGTGGTTTCTGTGGCCGGAACTTCGACGGCGGTGGTGCGCATTGACCGCCAGGTCGCGCATCCGAAATACGGGAAATATTACACGGTCTCGCACAAGTTTTTGATCGATGATCCTGCGCAGGCCGCCAAGATAGGAGATCTGGTGCTCTTTGAAGAGTGTCGTCCGCTGAGCCGTCACAAGCGTTGGCGCTATGTGCAGACGCTTCGTTCGGCTTCGGCCACCCCCACGCTATGATTCAACATCGTTCCATGCTCGCGGTCGCAGATAACACCGGAGCCAAACTCCTGCAGTGTATTCATGTGCACGGCGGCTACAAAAAGCGCTACGGAGGTTTGGGCGATGTGATCACCTGCGTGGTGAAGGCTGCGGCGCCGCGCGGCACGGTCAAGAAATCGGATATTGTGCATGCCGTCTTGGTGCGCGCGCACAAAGAGACACGCCGCCCAGATGGGACGTACATTCGCTTTGATGAGAATGCGGCCGTGATCATTGATCAGAAAAATAAAGAACCCAAAGGCACGCGCATCTTTGGCCCGATCGCTCGCGAACTGCGCGTGAAAGGGTTTGCGAAGATCGTGTCTCTTGCTCCCGAAGTTCTGTAACTCCTATGGCAAAACGACGTATTAAAACAGGGATCGAGGTCAAAGTCCTCGCGGGAAAAGATCGCGGCAAAACCGGCAAGGTATTGCAGGTGTTTCCGAAATTGGAACGCGTGGTCGTGGAAGGCGTGGCGTTGACCAAGCGTCACGTGCGCAGTCGAACGTCCGGCGAGCCTGGACGCGTCGTCGAATTCTCCATGCCGATCCATCTGTCGAACGTGCAACCATTGGAGGATCAAACCCCCTCGTAATCTATGACGCTCAAAGAACGCTATCATCAAGAGATCGTCCCAGCGCTCCGCCAAGAGCTCGGGGTGAAAAATACCCTTGCCATGCCCAAGGTTACCAAGGTGACCGTGTCCGTGGGATTGTCGCAGGGGATCAAGGATCCCAAGGTTTTGGAGATGATCGAACAGACGCTCCGTCGCATCACCGGACAGAAGCCGGTGAAAACCAAGGCAAAGAAATCCATCGCTAGCTTTAAGATCCGCCAGGGGATGACCGTGGGCATGATGGTCACGCTGCGCGGGCCGCGCATGTGGGATTTCTTGACGCGTCTCTTGCAGACCACCTTTCCGCGCATCCGTGATTTTCGTGGCATCTCTGTCAAGCAGATTGACGAGCGCGGAAACATTTCCATAGGCTTCCGCGAGCATCTCGCCTTTCCAGAGATTCATTCTGACGAGGTCGAACGTTTGCATGGTTTGCAGGTCACGGTCACGACCACGGCCGGTTCACGGAAGCATGGGCTCGCGCTCTTTAAAGCCTTGGGCTTTCCTTTTCAACAGACCTAAATCTATGGCCACACAAGGACAAATCGCCAAATCTTCACGGAAGCCAAAGTTTTCCACCCGTAGCGTATTACGCTGCTGGCGGTGTGGCCGTAAGCACGGCTACATGCGAGACTTTGCGCTTTGCCGCATCTGCTTTCGTGAACTGGCTCTGCGCGGAGAAATCCCGGGGGTCAAAAAATCGAGTTGGTAATCCCACCTATGTTTACTGATCCTATCAGCGACCTTCTGACCCGTCTGCGCAACGCGCAGGCCGCGCATCATGATCGCGTGACCCTTCCCGGCTCACAGCTCAAATTTGTGTTGGCAAAAATTTTGGAACGTGAAGGGTATGTCGGTTCCGTCGAAAAACTGGCCGAGGGCCCAAAGACGACGATCGTGATCCCGCTCAAGTACGTGGGCAAAACGCCGGCGATTCGTTCGGTGACGCGCGTCTCTAAACCAGGGCGTCGCGTGTATCGTAAAGCGCATGAATTGCCACGCGTGTTATCAGATCAAGGCATCGCCATTGTTTCCACCTCTGCCGGCATGATGACCAACAAAGAAGCGCGTCGTCGCAAGTTGGGCGGAGAGATTGTGTGTGAAATCTACTAACCTCTATGTCTCGCATTGGTAAAAAACCCGTTCTCCTGCCCGCCGGCATCGAAGCCGTCGTGGAGCCCACGCAGGTGAAGATCAAGGGGCCTAAAGGCGCCCTCACGATCCCTCTGCCGCCGCACGCATCCGTAAAGATGCAGACGGATCCGCGTGCCTTGATGGTGTCCGTAGAGGTGGAGACGCAGGTGCATCAACGGGCCATCTGGGGACTCACGCGTCAGCTTTTGCAGAATGCAGTGGACGGATTGCAAAAGCCGTTTGAAAAGGCGCTCGAGTTTGTCGGCGTTGGTTTCAAGGTGGCTTTGGAAGGACAGAAGGTGATGATGGACGTCGGGTTTTCTCATCGCGTGCCGTTTGTGTTGCCGGCGGGGATTGAGGCCAAAGTCGAGAAACAAGTGCTGACCCTGAGCGGCACGGATAAATATCTGGTTGGAGAAATCGCGGCGCGCATTCGTCGCATCAAGCCGCCAGAACCGTACAAGGGCAAGGGCATTAAATATGTGGATGAGGTGATCCGTCGCAAAGCTGGTAAGACGGCGAAGACCTCCGCTTAATTTTATCTGTATGCAGAACGTCACTCTTCAGCAACGCACGCGTCGGTTAGCACGCATTCGAGCCACCATCCGTGGCACGGCTTTGCGTCCCCGTTTGGCGGTCAAGGCAAGTCTTCAACATCTGTATGTGCAGGTGATTGATGATGCCTCCGGTCGTACGCTGGCCGCGGCTCGCGATGGGGAACTCTCGGCCGAAGCCCGTCAGGGAAAGACCAAGACCGAGCGCGCCGCAGCCTTGGGCGTTTTGATCGCGGAACGTGCCAAAGCCAAAGGAGTGACGCAGGTCGTTTTTGATCGTCGCGATAAGCGATATCATGGCCGCATCCGTGCTCTGGCAGAAGGAGCGCGTCAGGCCGGATTGATTTTCTAATGCTATGATAGATCCTATTGAACAACCTATGGAACAGCCCGTTGAGGAAGCATCTTCCGCGTTGACGCCGGCGGCGGAATTGGCGCAGGCCGTGCCCACGGCGCCGGCTCCGATGGAGGCCCCTCGTGGGCGTGTTTCGGCGCGTCCGTTTCGAGGCGGCGGCGGAATGCGCCGTGGAGGTGGCGGTCCAGGACGCGGTGGCATGGGCGGCCGACGTGACGCTCGCGGAGGTGATGCGTCCGTTGAGGTGGACTATGAAGAGAAAAATGTCGAAGTGGCTCGCGTGACGCGCGTGACCAAAGGCGGTAAACGCATGCGCTTTCGCGCGCTGACCGTGATCGGCAATCGCAAAGGTCGTGTGGGTTTTGGTTTGGCCAAGGGCGTGGACGTGGCGTTGGCAACGGGCAAGGCCACCACGCAAGCGCGTAAGGCTTTGTTGACCGTTCCGCTCGTGTCTGAGACGATTCCGCACGCGGTCGAGGCCAAATTCCGTGCCGCGCGGGTGCTGTTGAAGCCGGCGCCTAAAGGGACAGGTGTCAAGGCGGGTGGCGCCGTACGCATTGTGCTCGAACTCGCAGGAATCCCGAACGTGGTTTCAAAAATTTTGGGTTCTTCCAACAAAATTAATAATGTCAAAGCGACTTTCGTGGCCTTGAAGAAGTTGCGTGCGCCCATGAAGGCCGCGAGCGCTGAAGAAGTGATCTCTTAAGTATGTCCTCTCTAACCTTGCATACATTGGCTCCGGCTTCCGGATCTCGCGTTAAAAAATTCCGCATCGGTCGCGGAGCTGGTTCAGGACGCGGGAAAACCGCGGGTCGCGGGACCAAAGGGCAACGTTCGCGCACGGGTGGGCGCCGAGCCTTGAAATTGAAAGGGATGAAACAGATGCTTTTGAGTTTTCCCAAGAATCGCGGGTTTCAGAGTCATCGTGTGCGTCCGGTAGCCATTTCGTTGAAGAAGCTCGAAGCGACCTATCCGGATGGCGCCGCAATCACGCTCGAAACGCTCCGCGCCTCTGGGCTGGTTCCACGTTCTGCGCAGAGCGTCAAGATTATCGGCGCCGACCCCATCACCAAAAAATTTACCATCGAGGGCGTATCTTTCAGCGCTGGCGCACGAGCTGCTCTTCATCTCTAACCTTGTATGTGGGACACGTTGATCCAAGCCTGGCGCACGCGTGAAATCCGCCGCGGTCTGTTGTTTGTGCTCTTGATGATGGTTGTCTTCCGTGTGGCGGCCAACATTCCATTGCCTGGGATCAACTTGGTTGCGTTGCGCCACTTTTTTGAGGCGAATCAGGTGCTAGGATTGTTGAATTTGTTTTCCGGCGGCACGATCCGCAATTTCAGCGTCGTGGCCTTGGGCGTGGCGCCATACATCACGGCCTCCATTATTTTTCAGTTGCTGGGGATGATCGTGCCGCGTATCGAAGAGATCCAAAAAGAAGGCGAAGCCGGACAACGTCGCATCAACCAATGGACGCGTTTGCTCACCGTACCGCTCGCCATCATCCAATCGTTCGGATTGTTGTCGCTCATGCGCCAGTCGCAGGTGCAAATTTTGACGAACACGCAGCCGCTGCATGTAGCCGCCATGATCTGCACGGTCACGGCCGGCACGATGTTTTTGGTGTGGATTGGGGAGTTGATCTCTGAGAAAAAAGTCGGCAACGGCGTGTCGCTCCTGATCGCAGCTGGGATCTTGGCAGACCTCCCTAATTCGTTGTCTCAATTTTTGAGCACGTACGATTCCAGTCAGTGGCTCATCCTCGTGCTGTACGCGGCCGTGGCGATTATCACGGTATTGGGAGTGGTCTTTGTCACCGAGGGCCAGCGCAACATTCCCATTCAGCACGCGCGTCAGATGCGTGGCGGTGGCGGGGCGTTGGGGGGCGTGGCTTCTTCCTTGCCGTTGCGCGTGAATATGGTCGGCGTGATTCCGATTATTTTCGCCATCTCCTTGTTGTTGTTCCCCTCGCTTTTGGCTCAGTTTTTTGTGCGCGCCCGTACGGCATGGGTCGTACAGTTCGCGCAGTGGGTGGTTACCGTTTTACAGAATCAGCTCGTCTATGGTTTGCTGTACTTCTTTTTGGTGTTGGGTTTTACGTATTTTTATACGGCCGTGATTTTCCATCCGGATCGCATTGCCGAGAATCTGCAAAAGCAGGGCGGGTTTGTGCCAGGCATCCGTCCAGGTCGTCCGACCTCTGAGTATTTGCAGCGCATCATTCAACGCATCACCTTGGGAGGCGCCTTATTTTTGGGGATCATCGCGGTCTTGCCGCTGATCGCTCAAGGCCTGACCGGTTCGCGCCGACTCGCGCTTGGAGGCACCTCGCTCTTGATTATTGTTTCGGTGGTGATTGAATCGGTGAAGCAGATGGAGTCTCAACTGACGATGCGCGAGTACGATGCCTATTAAAGCTTTAAGCGCGCTTGGCGTGGCCGGCGGATTGACGATCTGGATCGTGCGCGTTTTGCCGCATGTCTCGACGCTTGCGATGGGGGAGCGCGCGGCGGGTTCGTTGTTTCTTTTGTTCGCCGTGGTCATGGCATGGTGGTTGGTGCGAGGGCGGGCTGCGCGTTCGCGTCTCGTGTGGGAAGCGGCGTTCATCGCTTCGTTGTGGATAGGTGCCTGGTTCGCGGTGCGCACGCTCATTCCTTTTTCGTGGTCGTGGATTCCGGCCGCTGCCCTTTTAGCCTTTCCATTTTTTTGGCCGCGTCCCTGGTCCCAAGCTCTTTTTTTTGTGATCGGGGCAGCCGGAGCCGGAGCCTTGCTCGGCATCCAGTTGCCTTTTCTCGCCAGCGTCCTTTTTTTGGTCGGATTTAATCTCTGTGTTATGGTGGTGACTCCTGCGCGCGAACATCTGCAGACATTTCTCGCGGATTTGGTGCGGCGTCAGGTGGTTGTTGGCGCCTTTTCTCTTCTCACCAGTGAGGTCGTGTTGCCGCTTTTATTGGTCGCGCGCGCGTCGCTTTCCGGCGCATGGATTGGAGGCGCGCTCGTCGGAGGGTTGCTGATGGGGGCGAGCTATGGACTCTCACGTCCGCGTCCGGCGGTCACTCCGTGGGCAGCCATCGGAACGCTCGCGGTTGCGGGGATCCTGCAAGTCGTTGGTTGGATGGTATGACTCGTAAACGTCTTCGCGCAGCCTTATTCGGTCCGCAAGGATCCGGGAAAGGGACACAGGGACTTCTGTTGTCCGAGCGGTTTGATGTTCCCTTGATCGGTTCTGGGGATCTGTTTCGGGCCGAGATCGAAGAGGCGAGCGCGCTTGGAAAAATCGCCAAAGAATACGTGGATCATGGGATGCTCGCGCCGGATGAACTCGTCAACGCCATTCTTCAAAAACAGCTCAAAGCCATTCCCATGGATCGTGGTTTTATCCTCGATGGGTATCCGCGTAACGTGGAGCAGGCCGAGTCCCTTGACCGAGTGGTCAAGATCAATTTGGCCATTCAGATCAAGATTCAAGATCAGGAAGCGTTGCGCCGTTTGCTCGGACGCCGTCAGTGCAAAACCTGCCGTACGATTTTTCACATTCAAGATGCGCCGCCCGCGGTTCCGGGCAAGTGCCCGCTCTGCGGCCACGCGATCATCAAACGCGAGGATGATAATGAAAAAACCATCCGTATGCGCCTGGTCGCGTATCATTTTATGACCGAGCCTTTGGCCACGTATTATCGTCAGCGCGGGGTGCTCTTGGCCGTGAAGGGAGAACAACCCATCTCTTTCCTTTTTGCGGAGTTAGTGCGTAAGATTTCGAAATTGGGATTTGTGATCTGATTTTATCCGTCTATGACCTCACCTGAGATGTTCGGTCAAAGCTCGAAGGCTTCGCCTGATGCGCCTAACGAGGAAATCGCCAAAAATATACCGGAGTTTTTCAATCCCCTGGAGATGTATCGCCTCCCTGGCGATCCGCCCCTCACCCCTAAAGATATCAAGCGATATCGAGAAAGCAATACAAAACTTGTTGACGACTTGCCTTCTATTATACGCATCATGTTTACGGGTTCTGATCCATTCATCCGCAGAGAAGCGATTCGTTTGATTCCACAGATGCCTGAGCAAGAACGTACCAGATTGGTAGAGCAAGGCATGAAGGATATGAATTCATTCATCCGCAGAGAAGCGATTGGTTTGATTTCCTTTCTGCCAAAGGACGAACAGGATCGTCTCTGGAAACTGGTCGGGATTGATCTAAAGGCACCCGCTTCTGCTTCTGAGACCAAACTGTATAAGCACCATCCTCAAGGGGAGAGATTCTTTAGAAGTCCCTTTCGGAAAACTGGATCAGCGACAACCCTTTTAGATAAACTACCTGGATCAGAAAAGACTCTGCGCGATCAGGTAATCCTGCGTCATATCGATATCGTGCCATATCTGGCATGGAAACGAGCATACGAAGCCTCTGATTTTTGGAAGAAAAAAGGATTTAACTACGTTCCCATTGAACCCATCGTTTCCGTGAGACACAAGAAAGCATCATGGAAGGTTGATGTCTTTACGCGAGTCTTACGTGGTCCATCTGTGGATACCTGGCGATTTCAGGGAGGAGCATATCAAAAAGAAATTCAAACTCAGATAAAGATCCTCTCTCAATCTATGGATGAGCTGGGAATCCATCACGGGCATATGCATGAAGGAAATTTTGTCGTCTGCTTTGAGCGCTCACCAATCGACGAGGTCATTTTGGATCGTCCTCCTCGTGTGTATATAATTGATTTTGATCAGGCCATCAGTCAAGGGAACTAGTATGTCTTTCATAAAAACTCCTGAGGAGATCGCTAAGCTCAAACGTGGCGGCGTGCTTCTTTCACAGACCCTGCGCGAAATTCGTGAGGCGTGTGTCGAGGGCGCATCCACGGAGGCGCTCGACGGTATAGCGCATCAGCGTTTTGCCGAAGCCGGCGGCACGCCCTCTTTTCTTGGATATCGTATCGGAGCGGGACCCGCATTTCCCGGAGCCGTGTGCATTTCCATCAACGACGAGATCGTTCACGGATTGCCGCTTCCTGATCGCACCATTCGAAAAGGAGATGTGGTGGGTTTAGATATTGGGGTGTGGTACGAGGGGCTTGCGACCGATATGGCGACGACGGTTATCGTGGGAGCGGCGGACAAACGTGCGCAGGCGTTAGTCGTAGACACGCGGCGTTCACTCGTCGCTGGTTTGGAGGCGATTCACGCCGGAGGTTTGATTTCGGATATCGGCGCGGCCATTGAAGACGTGTTGAAACCCAAGGGCTATGGAATCGTTCGCGATCTGGTGGGTCATGGCGTGGGGCATGCCGTGCATGAAGAGCCAGCTATTCCGAATTATCGGGATCCGCGCGCGCCAAAGGTGCGTCTGGAAGCGGGGATGGTTTTGGCGATTGAGCCCATGGTGACGCTTGGCGGATGGAAGGTGCGTTTGAAAGAAGATGGGTGGACCATCGTCACGGCGGACAAAAGTCTTGCGGCGCATTTTGAAGTCACGATCGCGGTTACGGAGACAGGATATACCTTGATCACGCCCTGGCCAGATGTTTGATAGACGAAGAACGGTTGCTGTGAAATCATAGGAGGGGTATGTTGATTTTTCTGCGTAGAGCTTCTCTCTTTTTTGTCGTTATTGGTAGTTTCGAGATGGCTTGGCAGGTGTTGCCTACGGCTGCGGCGACCTTTGATGTGCGGATTGAAAGCGGAGATGTGACGTTGCAGCCCGACAATCCTATTGTAAATCTTCCGGTCAAGATCTATGTGACCGTGCAGAATCGAGGCGAGCGCGATGTCGAAGGCACGATTGTTTTTTATGATAATGGGAATCGGATCGGGAGCAAGCCTTTTTCCAGTCGCGCGGCCGGACGTCCGGATGAGGTATGGTTGTTATGGACGTCGACTCGCGTTGGCGATCATGATCTGCACGTCGAGGCCGTGTTGGATCCGGAGTTCAGCGATGCGAATCCTGCGGATAACAGCGTGACGGTGAGTCGCTATGTTGATTACGATACGGATGGCGATGGATTTCCGGACCGGATCGATCTTGACGATGATAACGACGGGTTGACTGACGTTGAGGAGCTCAAGCTTGGAACAAATCCTCTCAACCCTGATACCGATGGGGATGGGGTGAAGGATAAGGAAGATTTTTATCCCTTGGATCCCACGCGTTGGAAATATGAACCACCGCCCCCGCCTCCGTCGGTGAGTCCTGCTCCGGCAACCCACGCTCCTGCCGCACCTTCTTCCGTTCCGTCCGGTTCCTCAACCCCTCCTTCAGCTTCCCCGCGAACCGCCTCCCGGAGAGAAGTCGCGCCGCCCTCATCACCGTCTCATTCCCCGGCTCTCGTTTCAGAGGGAGCGGGTCAGGTGACGATTCAGGCCGTCACGAGTGGGATCATCGCGACGTTTCAAGGTTCCACCTCAACGCCTCCTACGTTGCCGGCTTCCATGCCAACGGCCACGGCCTCGCTTCCATCGCTTGAGACGCCGCGTTCTTCCGAGGAATCATCCACATCTTTGCCCTGGTTATGGGCCGCGATTGGGCTCAGCGGGGGATTGGGCGGAGGGTTTTGGTGGCTGTCTCGAAAGAGATAAGACACCTTGAGAGGCGTGTGTAACAAAAAAGGAAGAGAATGGTATATACGCCTGAGAGCAGGCTTACTGCTCCGGTGATGTTTCTTTTTTATGAATACGTTCGCGAAGTACGTTGGCGCCGGTTCTTTGATGCTCTCTCTTGTGGCCCCGGCGGTTTTTGCCGCTGACGCCCCTGTGGCTCCGGCGACCGGTACGCCTGCCCCGGTCGTGCGCCCGATGCATCGGGTTCGTCGCATGATGAAGAAGGTGGAGCAGAAGGTTGAGAAGAAGGTCGTGAAGATGGAAAAGAAAGTGATGCGCCGCTTGCGCCACAAGGGTACAGCCGCGACCCCAGCCCAAGCTCCAGCGACCCCGGTTCAACCCTAATTTCACAGAAGGACAAAGATGAATCCCGTCTCTTTCAAAAGGCGGGGTTCATCGTAACCGACTCAGACGTCTATGCGACGACGACTGTTTTGATATTCACGAATTCACGGATGCCATCGCGGGAGAGCTCGCGGCCGTAGCCGGATTTTTTGATCCCGCCAAAAGGAAGACGCGGATCGGATTTGACCATTTGGTTTACGCACACGCAGCCCGCCTCGATCGCATCAGCACAACGTTCGCCTTCTTGTACGTCGTTCGTCCACACCGAAGCGCCTAACCCAAATGGGGTATCATTCGCCACGCGAATTGCCTCAGCCGTGTCAGCGACCACGATGAAAGAGGCGACAGGTCCAAAGAGTTCTTCATCGTACGCGGGCATCCCAGGTTTTATCTCTGCGAGAATAGTTGGCTCATAAAAATAGCCGCGGCCTTCTCGTCGTTTTCCGCCGATCACCACCCGCGCGCCGAGTTCGACAGAGCGTTGCACCTGTTTTTCCAATTCTTCGAGGATATTTTTTGTCGCCATAGGCCCTAAGGTCGTCGCTCCATCCAAAGGATCGCCGACCACGGCGCATTGTATCTGCTCAGCGAACAATGCTAAAAATTTTTCAGCCACGCTGCGTACCACGATGAATCGCTTCGCCGCAATGCAGCTTTGTCCGGCATTTTGTAAACGCGCTTGGGCTGCCACCTGAGCCGCCTGCGACAGATCCGCATCCGCCAGGACGATAAACGGGTCGCTGCCTCCCAGTTCCAAAACGGTTTTTTTGATTTCGCGCCCGGCGGTGGCAGCCACTTCACTTCCCGCGTGCTCACTGCCCGTCAACGTCACGGCCTGAATGCGCGGATCACGGATCAAAGAGGCAACCTCGCTCGAACGGATCAGTAGGGTTTGGAATGCGCCTTCCGGAAAATCCGCTTCGTGGAACAATCGTTCGAGTGCAAGCGCGCATTGGGGCACATTGGAAGCGTGTTTCAAGATGCCGACGTTGCCTGCCATCAAGGCCGGAGCGGCAAAACGCATCACCTGCCAGAACGGAAAATTCCAGGGCATGACGGCGAGGATGATTCCCAACGGATTGTGATGGATAAAACTTTTCTTGGCGTCCGTCGCGATGAGCTCGTCCGCCAAAAGCCTCTCAGCATGTTCCGCATACCATTCGCATACCCACGCGCATTTGTCCGCTTCACCCATTCCGCTGGTGATGGGCTTGCCCATCTCTTGCGCCATGAGCATGCCGAGCGCGCGTTTCTGTTCGCGTAAGATCGTCGCCAGCTTTCGCATGAGGGCGCCGCGTTCCGTAAAACTTTTTTGCCGCCAGGAGATAAACGTCTTAGCCGCGCGCGCCAATTTGATTTCTCGTTCCTCAGGCGTGAGATCCGGAAATGTTGCGAGGAGTTGTTCTGTCGCGGGATTTTGGGAGGTGAATGGCATAGAATGTTGATGAATTTCTCTCTCTTTTGTTCTGAGTCGGGGTCCTGCCCCGGCAAATATTTTTCTGCTCCTGACTCCGTCGAACGTCGCAGGACAGTAAAAATGTTTGCCGGGTCACCCCTCGTTCAGAACAAAAGGATCATCCTTGAGGAGAAGATGCGGTGAGCTTGGGAAGTTCCTCGGTAAAGACTCGGATGTTCTCTGCATAATCGATGGGCGCATCGATCACGTGCACGCCGGGTTTAGCGAGACAGTCTTGGAGCATGGGTTTCAGGTCATCGCTTCGTTCTACGCGATAGCCTTCGGCGCCAAAGCTCTTCGCCAACGCTACGAAATCCGGATTTCCATACTGCAGTCCGAACGCCGGGAAACCCATGGCCTCTTGCTTCCAGCGTATCATACCAAACCCTCCGTCGTTTAAGACCATGATCGTTAGGTTGAGATGGAGCCGCACGGCGGTTTCGAGTTCCATCACGGTCATGAGAAATCCGCCATCGCCTGTGACGGCCAACACCGGCGTGTCGGGATGGAGGAGCTTGGCCATGATCGCAGAGGGAAGTCCCGCACCCATCGTCGCAAGCGCGTTGTCGAGCAGTAAGGTATTGGGTCGGATCGCAGGATAATTCCGTGCGAACCAGAGTTTGTACATCCCGTTATCGAGCGCGACGATTCCTTCTTCTGGCATCACGGCTCGTACATCTGCGACGAGACGTTGGGGGATCACGGGAAAGCGTGGATCATCCGTCGAAGCGGCAAGGTGTTCTTGAAAACGACGGCGTTGTTCGAGGAAGGGCGTAAAATCCCAAGAGGATTTTGGTTCGAGCAGCTCTTTGATCTGCCAGAGCGCATTGCCGATATCTCCAATAACTTCAAGTTGCGGGAAATACACATCATCCACCTTGGCAGAATAAAAATTGATGTGGATCACCTTGGTACCGTCGCGTCGCATGATGAAGGGTGGCTTTTCGATCACATCATGTCCGACATTGATGATCAGATCGGATTGGCGTATCGCGACATGCACAAAATCATCGTCGGAGAGCGCCGTGGTTCCGAGAAACAGCGGATGACGTTCATCGAGCACGCCTTTGCCAAGTTGCGTGTTGAAAAAGGGGATGCCGGTTTTTTCGACAAACGCCGCGAGCATTTTGGACGTGATCTTTCGATTCGCCCCGGCGCCGATGAGCAGCAGTGGACGTCGCGCGGTTTTGATCATCTCTACGGCCTCAACGATAGCTTTTTGTTCTGCAATCGGCCTTCGGACACGATGGACGGGATAGGGTTCTGCCTCGGTTTGTTCGGCGGCCACGTCTTCAGGTAGTTCCAGATGCACGGCGCCCGGACGCTCTTCTTCCGCAAGACGCAAGGCTTCGCGGATAAGCGCGGGGATCGCATCAGCGTGAATGATCTGCTTGCTTAATTTGGTGAGCAGCGCCATGAGATTCGTCGTCGGCACGATCTGGAAATGTCCTTGTTTGCTTTTTTTGATCGGCTTTTGTCCGGTGATGAGGAGCATGGGCATTCCGCCGAGTTGGGCATACGCCGCGGCGGTCATCAAATTGGTCGCGCCGGGTCCAAGGGTCGACAAACACACCCCGGCTTTGCCAGTGAGCCGTCCATACGTCGCTGCCATGAACCCGGCAGAAGCTTCATGCCGCGTGACGATAAATGTGATGGAAGATTCTCGCAGCGAATTTAAGAGATCGAGATTTTCTTCTCCTGGCACGCCGAAAATATAGCGCACCCCTTCATTCTCAAGCGCGCGCACGAACACGTCAGAGGCCTTCATAAGTGGCTTCGTTGTATCAAGGGAGGGCAACCCCGTCAAAAAACCGATGGCATGGTATGATCTCCGAATGGTTTCTTCTTCCAACAAGCGCATCATACAAATTTTTTGGCAGCATGTGATGCGTTATCGCTGGATGGCTTTGGGATTGGCCGTGGCTATTGTTGTGGCCGAGTCAACCTCGCTGATCAGCCAGTGGTTTTATAAACAGTTCGTGGATGGTTTGGTTGCGTTTCAGGCGGGCAACGTTCACGATCTGTCCGGCATCTGGCACGCGCTGATTCTGATTTTGAGTTTGCATGCTCTCGGGTGGGCCGCGTGGCGCGTAGCGGGTTTTTTGGCCGCGGCCTTTCAACCGCGGCTGATGGGAGATCTTGAGCAGACCGCGTTCCGTTATTTGATGGGACATTCCTATCAGTTTTTTACGGACATGTTTGCTGGGGCATTGGTGCGGCGCGTCGGCCGTTTTTCCCGTGCCTACGGAGATGTGGCTGAGGCCGTGCAATGGCGACTTTTCCCTCTTCTGGTTTCGGTGATCTGTATCCTTTCCCTGATCACGGTCCGCAGTCCCTGGATCGGCGGTGCGGTCTTCCTCTGGATTTTGGTGTTCATTGGATTGAATTTTTATTCCATTCGTCACAAGCTCAAGGTGGACATCGCGCGTGCAGCCAAGGATTCTGAGGTGACCGGGGCGCTTGCGGATATCATCACCAATAGCAGCAATGTCAAACTGTTTACCGGATTTGAACGGGAAGATACCTTTTTCGGTCGCTTGATCGAGGAGCGTCGCGTCCTACATTCACGTTCATGGCGCATCGGAGAGAGCAATGCGGTTGTGCAAAGTTTGCTCATGCTCGGGATCGAGGCCGCGGTCTTGTTCGGATCCATCCATTTTTGGCAACGCGGACTTTTGACCGTCGGCGACTTTGTCCTGTTCCAGGTTTATCTGGGTTCGTTGTTTAACAAGCTGTTCGATCTCCATCGGATTCTTCGTCAGCTCTACGAGGCATTCGCTGATGCCAAAGAGATGGTGGATATTTTAGATACGCCTCATGGCGTCCAGGATTTGCCAAAAGCAAAGCCCTTGGTCGTGACCAAGGGTGCCGTGACCTTTCAAAACGTTTCATTCACCTATCAGAAAACGCGGCAGGTGCTACGCGGGTTTGATCTCTCCGTCGCTCCGACGGAAAAGGTAGCGCTCGTGGGCCCTTCTGGCGCTGGCAAATCTACCATCGTCAAGCTATTGTTTCGTTTGTACGACATCGATCGCGGGCGCATCTTGATAGATGGGCAATCCATCGCGCGGGTGACGCAGGAGAGTCTGTGCGCGCAGATCGCGATGGTGCCCCAGGAACCCATTTTGTTTCATCGAACCTTGCGCGATAACATTCGCTACGGTCGTGCGGATGGTTCGGATGAGGAGGTAGTTGCGGCGGCAAAAAAAGCGCACTGCCATGAATTCATCGAGAATCTTCCGCTCGGCTATGACACGTTCGTCGGAGAGCGCGGGGTGAAACTTTCTGGAGGAGAACGTCAGCGCGTGGCCATTGCGCGTGCGATTCTCAAGCGCGCGCCCATTCTCGTTTTGGACGAGGCGACCTCGAGTCTTGATTCAGAATCCGAAGGGCTTATTCAGGATGCGTTGCGCCAATTGATGAAAGACAAAACCGTGCTCGTGATCGCGCATCGTCTCTCCACCATTATGCAGATGGATCGTATCGTCGTGATGGAAGAGGGTCGCGTGGTGGACACGGGCACGCACGCGCAACTCCTGAGGCAGGAAGGCGGGCTGTATAAAAAATTATGGGATTTGCAAGCTGGCGGATTCTTGGTGCGCAATTGAGAGTTGCCCTTTCCCAGATCATCCAGTAGGCTAACGGCATTGAGGAGGACTTCCTCCGTCTATGCTCACGTTGAGCGGCAAGGTCATGCGCGGAAAAGGTGAGGGGAGAGCCATGGGCTATCCCACCGCCAATATCGACTATCGTAGTTCCGTGCGTCCCGAGCCAGGGGTGTGGACCTGTCATTCGGAAATCCAAGGACGTGTGTTGCAGGGCTTGGCCGTGATCGGGATGTGGAAATTGGCGCATGGGTTGCCGAGTCTGGAGGTCTATTTTTTGGATTTTGAAGGCGATCTCTATGATCAAACCTGTACGGTTGTGTTGGAAACCAAGCTTCGTGATTTAAAAGTTTTTTCCGATCTGCCTACTTTGCAGCGACAAATTCAACGGGATATCGAGGAAGCGCGAAGAATTTTTTGATATGTTTTCCGGCATTATTCAAGGGATGGTTCCTGTCGTTGAGATGCAACGCCAACCTGGTTTGTTGCGCTTGGTGATAGATCTTGGCGATCTTGCTCGTGAGCTCAAACACGGAGCAAGCGTCTCCGTCGCGGGGGTGTGTCTCACGGTTGTGGATCAGCAGGGGACACGCGTCAGCTTTGACGTGATAGAGGAGACGTTGCAGAAGACAGCACTTGGCGATCTCACGGTTGGCGATCTTGTCAACGTCGAGCGTTCGTTGCGCGTGGGCGATGAGATCGGCGGACATCGCGTGTCCGGGCATGTCACGGGCACCGCGATCGTTCGTTCGATCGAGATTTCGTCACAGCAACACGTCTTCACTTTTGAGGTGGATCCGACGTGGATGGAATATATTTTGCCAAAAGGGTTCATCGCTTTGAACGGGTGCAGTCTCACGGTCGTGAACACCGGAGCGGATTGGTTTACGGTTCATTTTATTCCGGAGACGTTACGTGCGACGACATTTGGTCATGTCAAAAAGGGGGAGCGCGTGCATCTCGAATTGGACGCAGAAACGCAAGCCATCGTAACGGCAGTGCGAAGATTTTTGTCTCATGAATAGATCTCCGCGTATTTCTTGTGGAGGTGCTCGACAAAAAAGCGCGCGGAGAGTTCTTCACCGGTCACCCTCGCAATCAGCGACGCGCTCGTGTGGCGTTTGCCATGGATATGAATGTGCGTTCGTAACCACGTTCGTAAGGGCGCGAATTGTCCGCGCGTAATGTCACGATCCAGTCCTGGAAGATCTTTTTTGGCCGCATGAAAAAATTGCGAGGCGTACAAGTTTCCCAACGCATACGTGGGAAAATATCCGAAGTATCCGGCGGACCAGTGCATATCCTGGAGCACGCCGCGGCGATCATCTGGCACGCTGATGCCGAGATAGTCCTTCATCTTTTTTTTCCACGCTTGTGGCAGATCGCGTGGCGCGAGCGTCCCTTCGATCAAATCTTTTTCGATTTCAAAGCGCACGATGATGTGGAGATTGTAGGTGACCTCATCGGCTTCAGTGCGGATGAGCGACGGCTCTACGCGATTGACCATCTGGTAGATCTCATCGAGAGACAGTCGCGCAAATGGTTTGGGGAACGCGCGGCGCAGATGCGGATGTAAAAATTTCCAGAACGGCCGACTTTTGCCAACCAGATTTTCCCAGAGCCGCGATTGCGATTCATGCAGTCCCATCGAAATCGCTTCGGCTAAGGGCGTCCCAAAATGTTCCGCAGGCAATCCTTGCTCGTACAAGGCATGTCCGACCTCATGGATCGTGCTGCCCATCGAGAACAGGAGATCGTCTTCGCGATAGCGCGTAGTGATGCGCACGTCTTCTGGATGAAAGGTCGTGGTAAAAGGATGTTCACTCACATCCAAGCGTCCAGCCGTGAGATCAAATCCGAGTCGTTCCGCGAGCCAGGCATTGAAAGCGCGCTGTTTGTCTTCCGGAAAATGGCCGCGGAGTTTTTTTGGTGAAGGCAAACGGATTTTCGAACCGCGAATAGCTTGAAGCAACTCCACTAACGCGCTGCGCAATTCATGAAAGAGCAGGGACACCTCTTGGCTTTTGAGCTCTGGTTCAAATGTATCGAGCAACGCGTCATACGGCGAATGCTGATAGCCAACCAGCTCGGTCTCTCGTCGTTTGAGCGTGATGATCTCTGTCAAAAGAGGAAGAAACTTTTTGAAGTCATTCGCCTTGCGTGCCGCAACCCAGGCCGCGTGGCCTCGCGACCGTGTCTCCGCGAGCTCGCGCACAAACTTCGGCGGCAATTTTGTCGCTCGCGTGTACACCCTCCACGTTTCTCGGATCACCGCTGCTTCTTCGCTCTCCGGATGTTTGTTTGCCCAGCGATGGAGATCGGCAAGGCGATACCCATCGTTCAACGCGAGCGTTCGTGCATGCACCAGGGTTTCCAGATACCCAGTCGTTTCGGCACGCCGTGCGGTGCCTTTGGGAGGCATAAGCGTTTCTTGATCCCATTCCAACACCGCCAGAACGCTTTGGAGATGTCCGATCTCGCGTAACGCTTGCTTCAACCACGAATAAAGACGATGAGACATGCCGACATCCTACCGGATGACACCTAACGGTGTCAGGTCCCCTTATCCACAGTTTTCAAAGAAGATGCCTAAGATGCGCGATATCTTCTTCACATTCCATCTGGTCTATGGTCGCCGGCACGATGTGATGGGGATGCTCGATACGGAAATAGCGCATCGGTTTTTGCGTCTCCTTGGCGATTTGGATTTCCGCCAGCACGCCGTTGCTGATCTTCCCAAACACCCAGATTTCGTCACAGCGCATCACCAGAGAATTATTACTAGCTCGCACGAGGTCTCGATCAATGGTGTCGAGGAGAAAGTAATCGAAAATCAGAAGGGATTGAGTGGCACAGCTCCTTGTTCAAGGACAAATTTAGAAATGAACATCCGATAATAAAATAGATGCTTTGATAGGGCGGTGTAGATCAAGGCTCGTGGGGTATCCAGAGAGAGGGTGTGCATAAGGGGACCTGACACCATTTATCCACTGTTTCGAGCACTAGACAAGACCGCCAAAATATGGAACGGGGTATAGATATGGGAAGATGGTATCGACCACAAGCCGCGGAGATCATGTTTCATGTGATCAACCGTGGGAATGCCCGGCAGACCCTTTTTGCCTCCCGGAAGGATTTTAGCGAATATCTCGATCTTTTGAAAAAGTATAAAGAAAAGTTTTTCATGAAGATTTATCACTACGTTCTGATGCCAAACCACGTTCATCTTCTTTTAGAGCCAACCCTGCCTGGAACGATCTCCGGCTTCATGCAGGGCCTTACCCTCGCTCACACCCGTCGTTCAAATTTAAGGACCGGAAAAAGTGGACATGTATGGCAGGGTAGATTTAAGAGCATCATCGTTCAAAACGATAGTCATTTTCTTCAATGCGGGCGTTATATTGAGCTCAATCCGGTTCGAGCCAAGATCGTCGTTCATCCCTCGGCTTATCGTTGGAGCAGCTACCGAAGTCGTTTTGATGGACAGGATCATTTTCTCGATGATCATCCCATGTATGAAATTTTTCGAGGCAAGAATGGAGGTTTTTCTTCGAGTTATAAAAATTTTATAGCAGCAGGAATGCCATCGGCTCAGAGTCGGCCACTTCAACGGTTCTCTCAAGAAGCGGTTTATGGGGATCGTCATTTCATTCGTCGGATGGAGCAAGAAGGCTACATTCGGCAGTTCAGTCGTCGAAATTGTGGATAAGGGGACCTGACACCGATTCGCATCTTGACGTGTCCCCTTGATCGCGACACCATGAGGCGCGCACACGCAAAGGGAGGTCTCATGTTCATGCGGCGACACGTGCCTTGCGTCGGATTGGCCTTGCGGATTCTTTGGGGGTTGAAGGCGATCACCATCGCCAATCGCCTTCGCCTGTGGCGGAAATCGGTGCATCTGTACCTCGCGTTTCTCGCATTCACGGATCGCGAGCGGCCGCGGGAGCAGCTGCGCTGGGCCATGATCTCGGCTGTGCTCTCTGCGCTTTACGACTACGACACCGACTGGGTACGCACGCCTGATCCCGAGACCTCGATCTTCTTTAAGCAAATGGATCGTCTCCTCGACGCGGATCCGGATCGTCAGAGTGGGCGCGTGATTGCTCGCGAACTCTTTCGACAGGATTGGTCTCGCAACCTTTCGGCTCACGGACTTGAGCGTGGGAGCGTGTCGCTACATTTCTACCGGCTCGTGATCGGAAGCCGGTGGATGAGCCGTTACTCGGACAAGCAGATCGACGTATTTGGCCGCAAACTCCAGATCGTCGACGACATTCTCGACCTCGAGCGCGACCGGGAGGCCGGCGACCTCAATTGCTTCGTGCACATAGACCAGGCGACGAAGGAGGTATTGGCGCGTGAAGCGCGAGCATTCTTCGTCAGCCCCTTCTTCCGCGCGCTCGAGGAAAATTCTCCTCGCATTTACGGATTCCTGCGCAGGACGTGCGAGCGCAAGCTTCGTACGATCGCTCCGGACCCGTCGATCCTGCTGCGCCCGGCGCAGGCTGGGATCTTTTCCCTTATTCTTCTCGTGACCGTTCTCCTCATCCGATGAACGGTTCGCGTTCCTCTTGTGGCGGGTTGTGTGGATGGCTTCTTGGCCCTCTCACAATCCGCTTCTGTGTTTTGAGAGACGCAGGTGCGCTATACTATCTTTACGTATGTGTTTCTCCGCTACGGCCAGTTTTGTTGCGAGTGGTTCGATCGGGGGGATCGGTGTCCTGAGTGTGAAGTCCGCGCGTTCGAAGCGCGAGCGTGCCTTTGCTTTTGTGCCACTTTTTTTTGCGGGACAGCAAGCATTGGAAGGAGTTGTTTGGCTTTCCCTGGATCATCCGTTGGTGAAGTTCCTGGCCGCGCAGGCATTTTTGTTTTTTGCCTATGTGTTTTGGCCGGTGTTTCTTCCGTGGGCCATTGCTCGTCGTGAACCTCTTCCTGAGCGTCGCGCGGCCCTGCGTCTATTCATTGTGGCAGGGTTGGGGATCGCGTTGTATGGAGCGATGGTGATCGTTTCTGCGTTACCGTCGCCGGTGGTTTTTCATCAGAGTTTGCGCTACGGCGTTCCGGTCTTTTTCCCTATCTATGCCCCGCTCTACGCATTCATCGTGTGTACGAGCTGCCTTCTTTCCAGCGCGCGTTGGATTGTCGTGTTTGGCGTGGCACTTGCGGTTTCCTTGGTCGCTGCGGTGATGATCTCTTCTGCCACCGGCGATTCCGTCTGGTGTTTTTTTGCGGCGTGGCTGAGCGTCTTGGTCGTGGTGCATCTGCGTCTTCGCACGCGGGTATGATCTTCAGCCTTCAGAGTTTGATCGCGCTTGAGATGCAGTATCAGTATACGTTTCTGTTTCCGGCCATGGTGATTGAGGGGCCGATCGTGGCGTTTATCGGCGGCTTTCTTGTGTCGCTCGGCTATCTTCAATTCGGATGGGTGTATTTTTTTGCCGTGCTTGGAGATCTTGTAGGGGATACGATCCTGTATCTCGTCGGTCGTTTTGGTGGGGCGCCTCTTCTTCGGCGTTACGGATCTTCGTTCGGGGTGACAGCGGAAAAGGTCGAACGTCTCAAACATCACTTTACGCATCATCGCACCAGAACGATTTTTTTTGGCAAGGCCACGCATGGATTTGGCGCCGCAGTCCTCGCCACGGCCGGAGCTTTGCACATGCCTTATGCTGAGTTCCTGGTGACCAATCTCGTGTTCACGGCGTTCAAGTCGTTCCTGTTTGTGGGACTAGGATTTTTTGCGGGTCACGCGTACGAGCGAGCAAATTCTGTTTTAAACATTATCGCGCTTGGAACCGTATTCCTTGCGTTGCTTGCCATCCTCGTCTATCTTGTGCCTCGCAAGCTTCGCAAGAAATATCGATCCAAGCTTTAGAATAGTGAGCCTGTCGAACTATGAACATCCTGTTGGTCTCTGACACCTATTATCCGCACGTGAACGGGGCTTCGTATTTTACCTATCGTTTGGCCAACGCCTTGGCCGCGCGAGGGCATCGGGTTTCGGTTGTGACTCCGGCATCGTCCTGGAAAGATACGCAGACCAGCGAGAATGGCGTGACGGTGTATCGCGTACGTTCGTTGATGATTCCGGGTCAGGCCGTCTATCGCTGGTTGCCGCTTTCGACGGCTCGTGGGGCCTTGCGTCAATGCGTGAGAGAGGTTCGGCCCGATGTCATCCATATTCAGAATCATTTCATGATGGGCAAGGCCGCGGTAGATGTGGCGCGAGAGGAACGTCTTCCAGTCGTCGGGACCAATCATTTTATGCCCGAGAACCTCGTGCATTTTTTACATCTGCCGCGTCGTCTGGAGCGCATCATTATTCTGTGGGCATGGAAATGGTTTTCGCAGATCTATCGTCAGGTGGATTGCGTCACGACTCCAACGAAGACCGCGGCAGATCTGTTGCGCCACGTGGGGTTCCGTAAAGAGGTGTTGGCCATTTCCTGCGGCATTGATGCGACGCTGTTTCATCCTCATTATGAGCAAGTCCATCGTGATCGCCCCGTCGTCCTGTATGTCGGACGTCTGGAGCGTGAGAAAAGACTTCCGGTTGTTCTCGACGCTTTTGCGATGGTTCTTCGTGAACGCAAAGCGCATCTGATGTTAGTAGGCGTGGGGAATTGCCGTGATGCCTTAGAGCGACAAGTTGTACGTCTTGGCATACGCAAAGACGTAACCTTCACCGGATTTGTCGCCGATGTGCTTTTGCCTGACCTCTATCGCAAGGCTGATGTGTTTGTGATGGCGAGCGTTGCTGAATTGCAGAGTATTGCAACCATGGAGGCCATGGCCTCGGGTCTCCCCGTCATCGCGGCCGATGCGATGGCATTGCCGGAACTGGTTCACGATGGAGAGAACGGCTATCTGTTTCCGCCGGATGATGCGAGCGCTCTCGCAGAACGTTTGAATCGTGTGCTGGATGATCCAACGCTTCGCGCGAGAATGGGAAAAGAAAGCCTGAACATCATTCGTGTTCATCGCCCAGAACAAACAGTTGCGCAATTTGAAGAAGTGTATCGGTCTGTTACGGTTCAGGGACAAAGATAAGCGGGGACACCGGATCGATCGCCGGCATCCATCGGTGGGATGAGGAGAAGTGAGCTCTGGACGAGACCAGGGGGATAGGTGCTATGCTGGAAGTATATGAAACATCTTCTCTTCTATGCAGGGTTAGCCATCATGTTTTTTGGGGCCGGATGTATTTCTATGGCGCCGAAGAACGATCAGCCCGCTCCGTCAGCAACTGCTCCGACGCCGACACCCGTACCTGCGGTGAACCCCGTCGAACCCCTGGCGCCAAACGAGCCAGCCGTCAAAGCTAAGAAGCCTGTGGCAAAGATTGTTTCCGTCACGATTACGGATACGGCGTTCGCGCCTCAACAAATGGCGATTCGGGTCGGAGACACCGTGGTCTGGACCAACAAGAGCAAGTGGGATCATACGGTGACGGGCCTAAACTCCACGCTGTTGTGGGATTCGGGAAATCTGAAAACAGGGAAAACGTATCAGCGCACGTTTCATGAACCGGGAACGTACAAGTATCACTGTGGCATTCATGCAAACATGACCGGTGAGATTATCGTCGGAGAGGTGAAACCTGCGATAGGTTCGGGTTATTGATTTTCAGACACCCTCCATCACAACTTCGCCATCGCTTCGCCAAACTCTTGATCCGTGGCGACAGGTTCTTCTAATTCCGCAAACGGTCGCTTCTGCCAATAGGGGAGGAACTTCATGTTCTTGCGTGTGAGACGCTCGGCAAGTTCGCGATCGCCGTTTGCGACTTCGTGCTGAAAAAATTGTACGCCGCCGTTAAAAATCTCCTCGCCGCTTTTGACTTTTCCGTCGTGGACATCGAATGTGCAGAAAGAACCCTCAGACGTTTCTAACGCAATGTCATTGGCATGCGCGCCGACAAAGGGCATGCCACAGGTTGTGCAGCTCTTCATAGTTCGACAAGCTCACTACAAGTAGTTATTTATTTGCTCAAACGGATCAGAATAAAAAAGGTCGCAAGCATGAGACAGAACAAAATGCCGAGCGTGGAAAACAGAAGAGACAACGCCTCCTTCTTTTTGCCATCCAAATACCACATCACGGGCCGACCGAAAATGAGTAAGCCCATCAGCGCGGCCGAACACACGAGCAAGAGCAGCATGGCCATGGGAACGAGCGGACTCTTCACCATGCCGAGCGCTCTTGGGCCATGGAATAAGAACGTGGCCACCGCGGCGACATACAGCGTGGCTGCCAAAGCATAAAGCCCAGCGAGTTTTGCAATAGCGTTTTTCATAGGGAGGTTGTGAAACAAGTTTAACAGAAAAGGGCGGGGAGTGGAATCACTTTTTTTAATTGCCGAATGTCATAAAGTTTGAGCTCTCGTATCTTTTGAGGGCTTTGCGGAATATCATCAGAGCGAGAAAAAACCAAACCACCGCAACGAGTGCGATGAGGAAGAGCTTCCCAAGAGACGCATCCCTCACAGCTTCGACCGGCAGAGTTCCAACGAGAAGCGATGGGATCAAGAATGTGAAGATGAATCGCATAGCTCCCTGAAAAGCACCGCCATGAAAAAGGGATGGGGTCATAAACAGCTCAAATAGTCCCTTTGTGATCGCATGAGCATCGATAAAGAAAAAACTTGTTGAGAATGTGGCAATGCTCATGGAGAGAAAAACCAGAATGCCAATAAGAACAAAGACGGGTATCAAGAGGATTTGATAAAGATTGAGATGGGCGAGAAAAATATAGATCGTCAAACAAATGATGCCAAATAGGACATCCCCTACAGCGGAGGCACTGAACGAGGAGGTTGCGATGCGTACAAGCAAATTTTTTGGTGAAAGCATAAACCGATCGAATGACCCTGATGCGACCGTCTCCGGCAATTGTCTGAGACCCATGGCGACAAAAAATACGATACCGAGGATGGGGGGTGTTCTCCGTATCTCACAGCGAGCGATGGATAGCACGAGCCTTTTAGATCCGTCTACTCGTGTCTCGCAATACCCCCCATATGCTATGATATCGATCGATATGGTTGAAAGCTTAGCCGGGGCAAAACGCACTCCAGAAACAAAAGAATCACTGAAACACCTAAAGCTTCCCATGGATGAGCGGGTGCTGTTTTTCCTCAGAAAACTCGAGAGCACACCCGGGCCGCTGCAACACCCCGCTGAGCGTTTGTCAGATGTATTTCGTGGAGAGCTACGTGCGGCGATCGCCGAAGGAAGGAAGAACGAAGATTTTGTGGCGGCACATTTACCTGTCACGGATTTGACGCCTGATGTCATTCGTCAATTTCAACATGCTTGGGAAATGGAGAAGCTATTATGGGGTGAGAAGATCCCTCGTGTGAAACGTTTTCTTAAAGAGAGGCATGAGCTCGATCACCGAGCCCTGCGAGAACAGGCGCGACACGTGTACGAAAGAACACAAGCGAAAGATGAGATTTTGACAGCAAAAGAAAAAGAGTCCTCTCCAACCTGTGCCATGCTTGAGCAGGTATTGGAGCGTCTTGTAAAATCCTACGGATTCAAACGCTCCGTTCAAATCGAATTGATTAAATCCGACAAAGTGAATGCGTTCATTGCAAACGTGGCAGACGTGGAAAATCGACAGCACGACGACATTCCGCTCAGGGTATATGTCTACGCAGGATTGATCACGAAATTTCATGAGATTTTTCTCAAGAAAGGGAAGGTCTTGACGGAGGAGCACATTGAATCAGTTGTCGGACATGAACTTCGCCATTTATTACAACCCCATCTGCATCCGACGGGTGAAGGATTTATAGCGGAGACACAGGATACGCAACGGCGTGAATATGATGCGGATCTTTCGGCTGCGGAAGCCATGGATCGCGCCAACGATAATCCCGAAGCTGTACAAGAAGCTTTTGAGGCTCTCCTAGAGCTTGGCGATGGGGGCTACGCTCTTTTAACCAGTCATCCGGCTACGGAAAATCGCGTGACCATGTTGGCAGAGCATTCTGCCCGACCTAATAATGTTTTCGTCGCTCGTGATCGACCAATGCGACCATTGGATCCAAGCGTTATTAAGGAATGTCAGCGCCATGCACGACTTGAGCTGCGCAGAGAAATTGAAGCAGCCAAATCTGTCAAAGACTTTGAGAAAATTCATGAGAGATTAAGCAGTGATCCTGAGACAACACTGACAGACATGAATCTGTTTCTTGATGCCTTCGCACCCTATGCAGAGCGGCATGTTGCGATCGCTTCTGCCTGCAAGCTCTATGATGAAGGCCGTGGGCCTTATCGTTTGTTACTGGCCTTGGCAAACGAGTTTGCCACCACAGGAAAGATGGATATGCCGAGTTGGTGGCCCGCTCTTGCGCATTGGAGACAGACATTCAAGGAATCTTGTGGGAATAGTAACGGATTAACGGGACGTTCCGCTACAGGGAGACAAAAGGTCGGGGCGTTTGATACCTTCGAGCTTTCGAAGACTGAATCTCGTATCGCTCTACGAAAAGATGGGCGGGTGTATGCAGATCTTATTGATGATACGCAGATCGAAACAATAGAGGGAGTCTATTTTGACTTAATGAAGTTTCCAGAGATGCCTTCAGACAAACAGACATTTCGAGCTATGAAGGAGTTAATGGATTTTTCCAATCCGACGGCGGCTGCCTTTTGGAACGAATTTAAGCCAACGTATCAAGATGTAGATCCTCCCGATCGAGGAGAAGAGCTTGAGAGGTGGGTTGTCGAACGAATGGCTGAAGACCTTCAGGCGAAGGAATTGTATTTTAGTGAATACTTCATCAAAGAGGCGCGTAAAGGGCGTGGACTAGCTGAGATACCTTTTACTCGTGAAGCTATACCGCGCTGCACTCGAGCCTTGAAGCTGCTCCCGCATGAAGAGAAGGATCGTACAGGGAAAAAGACGAGTTTTCAGCTGCTCATGGATGGTGTTACCGAATGGGGCTCGCAGCTTGTTGCGCGTGAACTTTCTCCGGAGCGATTACAAGAAAGGTACGGTCGTCCCATACACGTCGCGGACGCAACGAGAGATCTTTTGATACAAAGACTGGTTTCACAACGCCTATATCCTGATCTTGAGGATACACATATTCCACGACCTCTCACAGCACATGATGACGCAGAGCGTATTGCGTCCTATCGCCAGCTTCCCGAGATTGACTCACTCCTTCCAGATTTTGCCGCTTGGGATCATACGCGAATAAACCAAGATTTACGTGAAGCAACGAAGGTAATAGATACTGTCCAGGATGCTATGAAAGATCCGAAAGAGATCGTCAGCGAACTAGATAGACTCTTCAGTGAAGAGGCTAAAGACTACCGTTTAGGCGAAGGGTTTTTGGCAGAATGGGAGCACAGAAGAAGGTATGAAAAAAAATCTGAGCTTATATCGAGACTTCGCGAAGCGTTCCTTCCATCTAAAGGGGAGCGTGTCATAAAAATTGATGAAGAATGGGCGCGTACCCTAGGTATTCCGGCAGATGTTATTTCGGGAGGAAAACAAACGAATTCTCCAGAGACATCTCCCGATCTCCAAGAAATTTTTTCTGAATGGATACTTGGTCGATACATGCTTTCACCGGAAGACATGCGTCGATTTGAATCAGATCGTGGCACTACGCAAGGAAGGTCCCTTCGTCGTTTAACGAGTGCCTGGTTTGAAGAAATAAATCTACATGAACGAGATCAAACAGAAGGCATAGGAAGTCCAGAAGACGCAGTTTACGTCTTTGATCGGATGTGGGATCGCAATAGCGGAAATAACGTGCAGACGTTCTTAACCGTTTTTAATACAATGGTTTTGAGTCAAGTTCCAAACTACCATGAAGTGCATCGTGTAACGAAAAAAATGCAAGAAATGCAAGTCCATGCATGGAGCTCTGGACAAGGTCCTACGCAGTATACGGGGGGCCCTGCCTGGGAGGAATATTGGCAGTCTTCATTTCGACCTGCTCTTGAAGCGCTACCGGAGACTGTCCGCAATCATCCACTTGTTCAGTGCGCTCTTTTGCTTCCAATGGATACGTATAAATCAGGACTGCTCTGTCGTGTAGCCTGTGGTCAAATGCTCTCGTCAGCACAGGTTGGGTATATGGAAAATCGTGATGATATCCGCCGCTTAAAAAAGATGCATGCCATCATGGCACCTGCGAGAGAGGCTGTCTGGTCTGCCAAACCGGATGATGCACGAGCGTTTCGGGAAGCCATCAACGAGGAAGAATGGATTCAGGACAATCCTCTCTGCGAGACGGATGAGGAATGTACTGCTTTTGGTATTGCGGATAAAATCCTTAACAACAGGCAAATCGATAAAGTATTAATGCCTGAGTACCATCCAGACGATTTAAGCGATTTAAGACTTGCCCGACAGAACCGTTTTTCTGGATTTTATCAAAATCCAGAATCAGTCATGAACGAAGTACGTAAGCTCAAATTATATAGCCAGGATAAAGAAATTTATTGGGAGCGTTCAGATCTTCGTTCATTTATCATATCTTTTACCAAAGAATATATCGCGACATGGCAACGGTCCAACGCTCCATCAAACGATGAAGAAATATTGGAGTACGCGAAGCGTGAATGGAGCCACATTCTTACAGAGGTTCGACGAGCAGATGGAGCTGAATATCAGCGTTCTCAGAAAATCATTGAAGGTATCTATGAGCGCTCATTAGAAGATGTTTTTCAGGTCATGCAACGCGCCATCCAGAATCCGAATGCCGTTGCTTGTATTGAAAAACTACAACCGGGCGTGTATCGAGATATGATGATGTACAGCGCGGAACGAGCTCACGCTCCTTCTCTAAAAGACAGCGCGGCCTATCTTGATGGGATGTCGCATGAAGTCCCTGATGCGGCCAAACTCAATAAATCGCACTGGGCTATTCTGTCCGATGCTCACAGAGGCGCGCGTGACCCTGTAAATAGTGGGCAACCCCTGAAACAAGAAGATCGAGAACGCGTCCATGCATCTTGGGAGAAGGGTAATGATCCGAGTCGAGGCCAGATCTACCTGTTCGAACACAAATCTTTTGATAAGATCGAAGACGTAGACAATGAATATCGCATGCGGATCGTTGGAACGCATGCAGATGAACTCACGAGTCAACTTTCCGTTGAAGATCTAGCCTCCATTGAGGAGTATGAGCAACACGTTGGTTCCATGCTGCACGAACCCTCTACGCTTCGCGATTTCTTTCTCGAAAATGCTCTGCATGCACGACTCTGGACAACCCTTCAATCGCTCCGGAAAGAGGGAGGTGGTCTACAAGAAGCGTCGATCTCACTCCAGGACCGACGTATCGACCTCGCAGAGCATTTTAAGCCACAGCATCAGTGGGATCTCCCATTAAAAAACGCTCTGTTTACGACCTACCGATTGGTGCGTGTCCAAGGCATGGAACGCCTTCCTTCAATCCTTTCGAAAGAGGAAAAACATAGTCTTTCCCAAGTCATTCACACGGCGATTGCAGGCATGACAGATGCCGGACGAGAAGTGTACGAACGGCTCTTGGTTGAACTTGATCTCTATGAGTTGGATGCATCTTATGAGCACGCATTTCACGAACGACTCCCCCCAGTTGCTGAGCCGTCCCTTGAAGATCGGGAAGATGCAAGTTCGTTTGCCTTAGATGGCCTCTTAAAGGAAGTCGAAAAGCGTTTTCCGGTACCGACCTTATTTCGAGATGATTTATTAAAAAGGATTACTCTTCATCGTGCGGTCACGCTTGAAGAATGCGAACGTGTTCAGGCCAAGCTCTATTCATTCATCCAGCGTCAACCTGAACTTGATGCCCAAAATGACAAAACAAAAAATCGAAGCGCGTTTGGTGGAACGGAGGTCATGAAGCAACTTGTCCACTCAAAGGACGTTGAGGAACGAAAAAAATGGGTTTTATGGTTATTTGGAGGTGAGGTTCCAGATGATTTATTCAACCAAGGGTTTAATTGTCAGTTCAACCCCAATCATGATCGTGACCATTTTTGGGCACTCTCTGGCGAAGAACGAAAAGATATTCTATTTCACTCCCTGTTAGGAAAAGAAGGGCTGTTCATGAGTGAAGCTTCTCCTAAGAATGAGAAGGTTTTTGAGGAATTTCTTCAAGAATACTTTGAATTGGTGTTTGAGCCACTCGTACGGGATAAGCCCGAGTTCGCTCACAAGCTGCGCGCGATTTTCATAGAAGGGTTTCGTCAATTCTCTGTCACGCGTCGTATTGAGCTATTCGCCGCCATCGTTGATCAGACTCGTGAACTGCGTATGAAGGGCGAAAAAATGACTCTTGGTGCGGCGATCCGCATTTTTCTTGGCCAAGGGGGGCTAACAACTATGAAAATAGGCCAACAGGCCTATGAACAGCAATTGACGAAAGATCCTGAAATCCTGGATGCCTTATCAAACCTCTTAGATAACGAAGACCCTTTGCCGAAGACGGCGGTCTTTACCATCCTGCAACACGCAGGTCTCCTCTCCGAGGGAAAGATGTCGAATGACAAAAGAACGTCGATTGCGCAAGTCGAGGAATGCCTTGGACATGCCTCAGTTAAACAAACGCATCGATGTGTGCTGGATACGGGAAAAGTTGTTGCGGCAAAAATTGCACGTCCCGGACTCGCACGAACATTTCAGAAAGACATGGCTGCTCTTCGTAACATGAAAAAAGGTCTTCAAATAAAAGGTGTAAACATGCCTGAAGGCTTTTTAGAGCAAACCGAACACGCCTGTGAGCAAGAAATTGATTTCAGACATGAAGAATCCGCTCAGACAGCGGTCCGAAAGAATCTCGAAGATCGCCACGAACGTGCTGTTATTGATTTGGCAGAGCTTGGATCACACGTACCGATTGTGGTTCCTGAGATTTATGCTATGAAACGTTTAGGGGAAGGTGACATTGGAAATGTTCAAGTCATGGTCGAAGAATATGTGCCTGGACTTTCTCTCAAGGGAGTAGAATCCTTCCAACATCTTGTTGCAAAGGAAGAACAGGGTTCAATGACATTAGCGGAACACGAAAAACTTGATGGTTTACGCAAGCGCATTTTAGAGATGTACGGTGCCCATGCGCCTCAGGTCGAACAATCCTACCAAAAACTTCGAACGGACCATCTGCGTGCGCAGATCGCACTAGAGTTTTTGACACAGGTGACAGAAGATGGTGTTTTTCACGCCGACCTTCATTCAGGCAATATCATCGTAAACCTGGACCCATTAAAACCCTCCATCGGATTCATTGATTGGGGGAGCGCGGGCGATGTGAGTGCGCCAACAGAGCGGTCATTGGCGTCAGGTTTTTCGGAATTCATAACAGAGCTCGCCCTTACCGCCAAGGGCCAAAGACGTGTCTCAAGGTTAGCGGAGATGATAAGTGGATGGGTCTCTGCCCCAACAGAATCTGTAGATACATGGGGTACTCACCTAGAGAGACTCCTCGAGACAAGACAGGGCGTCTCCGAATTTTTCAAAGGCTTGTTTTTGGAAGTCGTTGGAATCCCGAATGTAACCATTCATCCTCAATTCAGAATATTTTTAAAAGGGTTAGCCAGCGCAGGCTCTCATCTAGAGAAGATAGACACAGCAGCACTCATGTCTTCACCAAACGCCACTTTAAAAGGCTTGGCGCTGTTGCACCGCAATCCCGGTTTACAGGCTTTGGTAGCTTAAAATACCGCAATTCAGCGGATCTACGTTCTGGATCTACCCCTTGCCCATGTCACTCACCGTCTATCTCTGATGGAGAGTGAGTAACTCTATCGGTACAATTTTACGATATGTAGTGTAATAGAAAAACCACCATCGAAAGATGGTGGTTTTTCATCAACCGGCTTGTATGCAGAGACTCCGGTCACCCGGAACCTTTGTCCACTTCCCCATGGGAAAGCGGTCTTAAACACCAAGCCGGCTATTGGCAGGGGCTCGTATCGAACGTTAGAACTCTGGTTATAACTGGATGATACACAGGGACGAAACTGTTTAAAAAATAGAGCTGTCTCGAAGAGCGTCTCTCAGCATCACCGCAAAAGGCGCTCTCTCTGATGGTTCAGATAGGTAAGAGTTAAATAATTCATGGTGAAAGCTATCTCCAGTAAAACGTGGAACGATGTGCAGATGATAATGGAACGCATGTTGATCACCCGCTGGCTCGTTATTCTGTACGAGTGTGACTCCATCACAGTTTCGCGTTTTCTTTAGTGCGACAGCACTAGCGTCCCGTTAAACTTTCTCGCATAGCAAAAACAGCCCTCAACATGGCTGTTTTTTGGTTCTTTCCGTTCCGCACGATTTGAATTGCCCTGAGTGAGATACTAAGGCGGTCATTCTTTACACCGTCCCTTATATGCACCAAGGAAAATATGTCCTCACACAGATCATGGAGCATCTTCCTCGCCACGAATTCGATGCGTGCATTCTTCGATACAACGGCGAACGATACATGAAGACGCTCTCCTGTCGCGATCAATTTCTGGCCATGACATTCGGACAACTCGCATACCGCGAATCTCTGCGCGATGTCACGACCTGCCTCGCTGCACAACACACGAAGCTCTATCATCTCGGCTTCCGTTCGATCGTGGCCAATACAACACTCGCAACGGCGAACGAGCGCAGAGATTGGCATATCTATCGCGATCTCGCCCAAGTGCTCATCGGAAAAGCACGAGCACTTTACGTGGATGAACCGACGATCGCTAATGACCTTGGCGGTGCATGTTACGCCATTGATTCATCAAGCATCGAGCTCTGTCTCTCCTTGTTTCCATGGGCTCCGTATGTGTCCACCAAAGGAGCTGTGAAACTCCACACTCTCATGGATTTACGCGGCTCAATTCCCATGTTTTTTGATATGACGAGCGGAAAAGTCGCGGATGTGAATTTTCTCGATCAGCTCGTATTTGAGCCCGGAGCGTTCTACGTGATGGATCGAGGTTACCATGATTTTGAACGTTTCTATGCCATACATATGGCCGGTGCATTTTTTGTGACACGCGCCAAAAAATCCACCTGCATCGCGCGTCGCTATTCAAATCCCGTCGATGAATCAACAGGCGTACTCACAGATCAAATCGTTTTCTTTACGGGAAAGCCGGCAGCACAAAAATATCCCGACACGCTTCGGCGCATCAAGTACCACGATGAATCAACGGGGAAGACGTACGTCTTTCTCACGAACAATCTGACCGCATCTGCATCATCAATCGCCCTCCTTTACAAGCATCGCTGGCAGATCGAACTGTTTTTCAAATGGATCAAACAACATCTCAAAATCAAAACATTTTGGGGACGCTCAGGCAACGCGGTGAAGACACAAATTTGTATTGCTCTATGTGCATACCTCACGGTTGCGATTCTCAAGAAGCGGCTCGTCATTAATCGAAATCTCTACGAAATTCTACAGATTGCCAGCGTGTCGCTTTTTGACAAAAGCCCTTTGAATGAACTGTTTTCTCTATCCACTGCTGACACAATGATGCCATGGATTGAAAACACCCCGTCGTTATTCGACTTTTAACGGGACGCTAGTGGTGCGACAGCTATTTTCTGAGCAATCTCCATGATTCGATGAGATTGTTCCAAGGCGAGGTCATACAGATTTTCGGAATGCTGAACTGGGACAAGGAGCGGATGACCTTCGTTGCCTTTAAAGGATTTCGAACCGATAAAACCGATCACAAGCTCATCGCGATAGAAGATGTCGTTTTGTTTGATCATTGTCTTTTCGTTTTCAGTACCATCCCCGACACTAAGTTTTTAGAGGCAGTTTCTGTATTAGTGAAGAAGGCTCATCTAAGCAAGAAATCATCCGAAGCAATGTATCAAGAGGCAGAGAGACTACTTCTCAAAGAAATTAATCTTGAATCATACAAAACGGTCGATGAAAACATTTCCATTCGTTCGCTGGTTGAAGCTACGCGGGCAAACCGTTTCGACGCAGAATACTGGCAGCCAAAATATGACGCCATGTTGAAACGCATAGCGACCTACAAGGGGGGTGTTTCAACGGTCGGCGAACAATTTACGGCTCTCAAAAATAACTTCAAATCCGAGGCTGGAAAAACCTATCGCTATATTGAAATTGGCGACGTCTCTACATCAAACGGTGAAGTCGGATATACAGAGCTTCCTACGATTGAATTACCCGCCAACGCCAAAATCGAGTTCGGAGAACGGCAGCTCATCGCCTCAAAGGTGCGACCGAACCGTGGGGCGGTCGCCATTCTCGAAAATCACAAAGGCTATATCGGGAGCGGTGCCTTTACCGTGCTCAAAGAAAAGGGACAGGTGCCGCTCGAAGTTTTGATGGTGTATCTCAAAACCGAACCCATCCGCGACCTTCTGCTTCGCTATAACGTCGGCACATCTTATCCCGTCATCCGTGACGAAGATATTTTGAATCTCCCCATTCCTTTGCTGAACGAAAAAGATACGACTGACATCGTCAAGAATGTCATCACCGCACACAAGAACCTCGCCGAAGCCAAAGCCCTTATAGACCTCGCCAAGCGTGCGGTCGAGGCATTTATCGAAAAGGACGAGAACACCGCGTTCAAAGTCATTCAGGCCGCCTAAACGTATGCTCAACAAGGCCGTCATGTATGTCCGCGTCTCAAGCAAGGAGCAAGCCGAGCAAGGCTTCTCCCCCGAGGCGCAACGTGTCTGCCTATACGACTTCGCCCGCCGTAATGGTTTTGATGTTGTGAAAGAGTTTGAAGAGGCTGAAACGGCCAAAGATAGCCGTCGCAAAGTATTCGCCAAGATGCTCGCATACATCAAGGAAAAAGAAATCAAACATCTCCTCGTTGAGAAAACCGACCGCTTGCATCGCAATTTTACTGATTACGTAAGCATCGAAGACCTGACCGAAAAACATGGGGTCACGGTTTACTTCGTCAAAGAGGGTGGCACTATCGGTAAGGGCAGCAGAGCCTCAGATAAGACCATGTACGGCATCAAAACCGTCATGGCAAAGGGCTTTATCGACAACCTCAAGGAAGAGGTGCAAAAAGGTTTTGATATAAAAATCTCGCATGGGGAGTATCCGCATCAGGCTCCTCTTGGCTATCTCAACGTCAAAGACCCGCACAACCCAAAACACAATATCATTGCGCCAGACCCATCAAATCGGACTCTTATCGTAAAAATGTTCGAGTATTATGCAACAGGCATTTACTCCATGAAGACGCTCATCGCAAAGCTCGAACACGATGGACTTGCGCTCAATTTACCGCCGCTTCTCAAGAGCGGAAAACTCTACATTTCGACTATCGCCCGTTGCCTCATCAACCCTTTTTATATTGGGAGGTTCGAGTGGAATGGAAAAATGATACAAGGCGTCCACGAACCGCTCATCAGCTCCGAACTATGGGGAAAAGTGCAAGACACTCTCAATAGCCGCAACGCCAACCTTCGCAAGGAGCACAACGTCATGCCGTTCGCCTACAAAGGAATGTTTACTTGCGGCGTGTGCAGCCGTTCGGTAACTGCTGAAAAGAAAAAAGGACGGTACGTCTACTATCACTGCACTCAATACAAAACCGCGTGTGGGCAACCTTGGGTAAAAGAAGAAGAAATCGACGCCCGTTTCGAGCGCGTCATGAAGCTCCTGAAAATCAGCGATGCTGGCGTTGCATTTGTCGCAACCGCACTCAAACAATCTCTATCAGATAAGCGCGGAGGGCAGGACAAGGCCTTTGACGCTCTCGTGGTGGAACAGGCACGCTGTAAAAAACGGATGGACACAATGTATGAAGACCGTCTCGACCGCAAAATCTCGGAAGCTGATTACGACCGTCGCTTTTCAGAGTATACAAAACAGCTCGAAAGTCTTGAGGAGCGCATCGGAAAACACAACAGAGCAGACATCAATTACTATGAGTTCGGCCATAGGATTTTGGAACTCGCAGAAAACGCCGAGAAACTGGCGAAAATGGCAACTCCTGATGAAAAACGGGAATTGACGCAGTTTTTACTATCGAACTCGAAAATAAAAGATGGGGAGCCTATTTTTGCGCTAAAATTACCGTATTCCGCAATAGAAAAACGGTCACCTTGCGATGACCGTCTCTCGTGGCAGGGGCGGAGGGAATCGAACCCGCGCTAACGGTTTTGGAGACCGTTGTACTACCATTATACGACGCCCCTATAAATTTATTTTAGACCCAGTCGTTTGAGCAAGCCCGCATACGCTGAACCAAAATCTTTTAAATTTCGTTCACGTTGTTTGGCCTCATTCTCGTGTTCATAGCCTTCAAAGTACAGCATCTTGACAGGCCGTCGATCTTTCGTAGAATCGACAAGCCCATTTTGATGCTCTACGAGCCTCTCTTGAGGATTGCGAGCGGTGAATCCAATATAGAATCCGAGGTCTTTTTCTGATCGTAGAAGATACACGTAATACATGATGTCTGCTAAAGGAGGCCTGGGCTGAGGGAATCGCCCCGCCTCTCGCGAGAGGCGGGGTTGGAGACCGTTGTACTACCATTATACGACGCCCCTCTGATCTTTATTTGTGTTCGGAGGATAGCTGTTTTTTTGGTGGAGGGCAAGGTGGCGTGATGTTCCAAAACTTATTCATAGGCAAGTCGTCACCCCATCGTTTTCGTGTTACGTTTTTAACGTATGAACTCTCAATCCAAAACCAACAAAGACATCGCGCTGTCATTTCTTACGATGGTGACTTCTGGAAGGATTCGTGAGGCGTATGAGACACACATCGCCACGGACCTTCGGCATCATAACGCGTATTTTCCTGGCGACGCGGCGTCGCTCATGCACGGCATGGAGGAAAATGACGCCGCATTTCCAGATAAAATTTTCGAAGTGAAGCACGTGCTCGAAGATGGAGACTTCGTTGCCGTCCATTCTCACATTCATTTGACACCCGGCGATCTCGGCATTGCCGTTGTGCATCTTTTTCGCATCTCCGACGATCGTATCGTCGAAATGTGGGACGTTGGCCAACCCGTACCGCCAGATTGTCCGAATGAGAACGGGGTGTTTTGATCCGGCGGGTTGGTCCGCGGCGATTTGGAAAACCTTTGACGACGGAACGCGGCCGGCTTGCTATGATCGCCGTCTATGACGTTTAAATTTCTCTGCCTGAATCTGTGGGAAGGAGGGAAACTCTTCGACGAAGTGCTTGCGTTCATCCGAATCGAACAACCGGACGTCATCGCCTTCCAAGAAGTCTGTGACGGACATGATCCTTTATGGGAACGAAATTTTCGTTCCATGGAAGTCCTGCGCAAAGAGCTCGCGTATCCCTTCGATGATTTCGCTCCCTGTTTCGTGAAGCATGGGCCCTCGGGAAAAGTGGTCGTCGGCAATGCCATTTTTTCGCGTTTCCCTATCCTCGATCGAGGTGTCACATTTTTCGATATTCCTTTCGGGGAACGTCCCGAGGAAACCGAGGCGTTCTACCCCATCACGCCGCGCAATCTGCAGCGCGTGGCGCTCGACATCAACGGGGAATCCGTCCAGATTTTCAACACCCAAGGCATTTGGGGCACGGATGGCCGTGACCATGCGCGTCGTCTCGAGATGGGACGCGTGATCGCGGATGAGGTCAGCCGCTATCCGCGCGTTGTGCTTGCCGGCGATTTTAATGTGAACCCGGATACGCAGACGATCACGCAGATCGAACGCCATCTCTCCAGCGTCTTCAAAGAAGAGCTGGAAAGCACCTTTAACATGCAACACAAAACGAATCCGAATTTTGCCACCGCGGTCGTGGATATGATTTTTGTGAGCCCGACCCTTCGCGTGTCCGCGCACACCTGTCCAGCCGCCAATGTCTCGGATCATCTTCCTCTCTTGGCAACGATCGCAATGGACGCGTAACACCCACCACGTGAAGTGGTATGATTTGTATGTAGGGGTTGTTTCTTATTCATTAACCTCATCTGTATGAATATCCTATCCTCATCCATACTTTCAGGTGTCGTTTTAGCCTCAACGCTTTTTGCTCCCTTGGCTGCGTTTGCACAAAACGGCCAAGTCCAAGCTCAAGCAAATGGCCGTGTCTATACTGGAGTCGTCAGTAACATTCAAGATGGAAATCTCACGCTGCGTTTGTCGAACCATGATGAGCTCAAGGTTCGTGCTGACGAGGCAAAACTCATCCGCCGATTTGGAGCGGACATGAAGTTGACAGACGTGCAAGTCAATGACGAGGTGCGCATCCAAGGAAAAACACAAGAGGATGTTTTCGTAGCGAAACATCTTCAAGACCTGTCATTGCAGGCGCGCAACGGCGTGTTTGTTGGCACCGTTGCCTCGGTTGATGCGGCAGGGAAAACGCTTGTGCTCAATTCGCGCGCGCGCGGATCGCAAACGATTTACGTGAATGCGGATACGAAAATTATCAAAGATGATCATCCCGTTGCCTTTCTCGATCTTGTGGCCGGAGAAACCGTTCGTGTTACGGGCGTTTGGGATCGAACGAATCAAAATGTCACGGCAACGCGTATTGAAATCACCACGCCTTTTGCAAAGATGCACATCGCCGGCGTTGTGAAGGAACATGCTTCGGCAGGCGTTTTAACGGTGCTCTCGGATACGAACGGGCTCTTTACGGTCGAGATTCAAAACGCTCTCCTTGTGTCACGGGATTTTGAACGGACACATCAAAAGATGGTCGGCGTCGGAGATCGCGTGGATGTCTGGGGCCGTGCGCACCGAGGATCCGTGACGGTTCGAGCGTATTTTGTCCACGATATGACCGCTGTTCCATCAGAGCGCCACGTCCTCACGTTGTCCGATAATCATGCGACGATCCAGATGCATGTCGGAGATAGGGTCATGCTTCGCCTGGGTCAGGGATATCTCTGGACCTCTTCGTCGAGCGACGCTTCGGTCTTAGCGCGTGTGAATGAAAATACTTCTAGCACACAAGGAACCTATGAGGCAAAAGCTGCTGGCCAAGCAGAGCTGACAGCAACGGGTGATCCGCGCTGTCGTCTCTCCGCTCCCGCCTGCATGATCCCGTCGCTTCTCTTCCAGGCGCATGTAGACGTCGTTGTGAATGAATCTTAAAAAGCAGGACTTGCGCGTTTGGCACATTTTCCTTTGTCATCCCGACCAACGCGGAGGGATCCCTTCGATTCGAAACATACGAAGGGATCCCTCGGCTCCGTCAGACCTCGCTCGGGATGACAGGCTATGTGCTGCAAAATCATTCGTGCTAACCTGTGGGTATGCGGCATCTTGGGTTCGCCTATTTTTTCAAAAATGTCTCCATTGCGATTGGTATCATATTGATTTGGCGTGGCGTTTGGGTGGTTCTCGACTTAGTTGATCGTTTGTTATTCGGCAGCAATCATATCGTCACCGCTGTTGGCGGGATTATTGTCGGCGTAGTGATCCTGTACTTGCCTGAAAAAAATTTAAAAGCCTTAGAAAGGCTCTAACAACCTCATCTTTAATATGAGGGATATACGCCACATTTCGGTTGGTGACCAACTCTGAAACGTGGCTGATTAAAGAGACAATTTGAGTGTTCGCGGGCTACGTTCGCGGTGTATGAAACATGACACCACGAACGAGGCCTGCAAACACACTCGCTCAA
>OBEQ012448326.1_pt1 | contig 44690 bp, 37 predicted proteins | sample 1670901 | NCBI WGS metagenome assembly OBEQ01 (sample SAMEA104232315, study PRJEB22302) | groundwater metagenome | biome: forest; feature: aquifer; material: groundwater | place: USA | collected 2011-08-07 | depth 5.4 m
GCAAATCGTATTTTTCGTTAATTTTATCTACTATTCCGATACTTCCTATACTGAAGGTTACATTCTGCTGCATTTGATCACCAAATACATTTGCAGCAGGTTAACCTTTATCTGACTCTCAAAGTGGCAAACTCAGGTTGCAAAACAATATTTCCCTATTCAATTTCCAAATTGGCATTTTGGGTTGGGATGTATGGCGCCCGTGGAGGAACAGAGCGAAGTTGTCTGCGAAGTGTGCAAGGCGCAGCTCGGAAGGATTGCAAGGGCGCGCCAGCTAACCGAGCTTGAACTCTCAATACTAAACCAGCCAAAGCGCGAAATAAATGTCAACATCCCAATGCGAATGGACGATGGCCGCGTGCGGATTTTTCCCTCCTTTAGGGTGCAATACAACGATGCCCGCGGCCCGTTCAAGGGCGGCATCCGCTTTCATCCTGAAGTCACCCGTGATGAGGTCAAGGAGCTCGCATTTCTAATGGCCCTGAAGTGCTCGCTTATTGGAATTCCTTTCGGCGGGGCAAAGGGCGGAATCCGGGTAGACCCAAGAGCCCTCAGCGAAGGCGAGCTTGAGCGGCTTAGCCGCACGTACATGCGCGAGTTTGCCGAGTTCATAGGCCCGCACAAAGACATTCCCGCGCCCGATGTGAACACGAACCCGAAAATAATGGCATGGATGCTTGACGAGTACGAAAAAATAAAGGGGGTTAAATCGCCCGCGGTGATTACCGGAAAGCCGCTTTCCGCAGGGGGAAGCGAAGGCAGGCTCTACTCGACCTCGCTTGGCGGGGCGATTGTGCTCCGGGAATACTTCAAAGGCGCCGGGAAAAAATCAAAAGGCCTCACGGTGGCAATACAGGGGTTTGGAAATGTCGGCTCGCACCTTGCGCGCATACTGGGCGAATGGGGCCTAAAGGTTGTCGCCGTTTCGGATTCGCACGGCGCGGTTTACAGCGCAAAAGGCCTCGATATCCCAAAAATCCTAAAAGAAACAGCCAAGGGGCGAAAGGTGCATGAGATTGGAATTGGAAGCCGCATCCCGAATGAAAAACTCCTCGAGCTCGATGTTGACATCCTGGTGCCCGCGGCGGTTGAGAATGTAATAAATGAAAAGAACATGAAAAAAATCAGGGCGGGAATAATTCTTGAAATGGCAAATGGCCCTCTCACGGTCGAGGCCGACGAGTTCCTCGAAAAGAAGGGCGTTGTGGTGCTGCCGGACATTCTCGCAAACTCCGGGGGCGTTGTTGTTAGCTACCTTGAGTGGGTGCAGAACCTCTCAAACCACTACTGGAGCGAGAAGGAAGTCAACAAAAGGCTTGAAAAGTACATGACTGATTCCTTGCGCGAAATCGAGGCGAAAAAAAAGGCCGAGAAGGGCAGCTATAGGCGCGCGGCTTACGTGCTTGCGGTAAAAAGGATACTTCAGGCAGAAGAGGGCAGGGGCAATGTTGTAAAAAAGAAAAACCCGGCCATTGAAAAGCATTAAATTAACCTAATCAGTTTCACTACTAAATGGCAGGTCCGGAAGAGAATAGCTGGTTTTGGCGCGCGCCGATGCCCGAGTTGATGTCAATGCTTGGAGCTAATGAGCGCGGGCTTTCGCACTCCGAGGCGGCAATAAGGCTCGCGCAGGGCGGCAAAAACGAAATCCCGGTTTCCGGAAAGCGGCACGCGCTGCACATACTCGCAACGCAGTTTTCCAACACCCTTGTAATTGTCCTTATCGCCGCGGCGCTGATTTCCTTTTTCCTCGGCAACACTATTGAGGCGCTCGTAATACTTGCAATTGTCGCATTCAACTCCATCCTTGGCTTTGTGCAGGAATACCGTGCAGGGCGCGCGCTTGAGGAACTGAACACTTATGTCAGCATGAAATCAAAGGTGCTGCGCGAAGGCGAGATGCTCGAAATCGATTCAAAAGAGCTTGTGGCGGGGGATGTTGTCTACCTAAATATCGGCGATATTGTCCCCGCGGACATTCGCCTCATCTGGTCGGATGATTTCACCGCAGATGAATCCGCGCTCACGGGCGAATCCTTCCCTGTGCTAAAATCGCCCGGCGCACTGCCGGCGCATTCCGGCACCACTGCGCAGGAGCTGCGCAATGCCGCCCTGATGGGCACGGTGGCCGCAAGCGGGGAGGCTCACGGAATTGTTGTTGCGACGGCTAGGAAAACATTTTTCGGCACGACCGCTGCCTACCTTGAAAAGGAAGACAAGCCGACGGATTTTGAAAAGAGCATACGGCAGTTTAGCACCTTCCTTTTGAAAATCACGGTCTTCATGACCGCATTCATTTTCGCCGCGAATTTTTTCCTCGGCAAGGGCTTTTTGGACTCATTCGTGTTCGCAATTGCCCTCGCGGTGGGAATCACCCCCGAGGTGCTGCCTGTAATAATTACAATTTCCCTCTCGCACGGCGCGCTTAAAATGGCAAAGAAAAGCATCGTGGTAAAAAAGCTCAACGCGATTGAGGGCCTTGGAAACATCGATACGCTCTGCTGTGACAAGACCGGCACCCTAACTGAGGGCAACCTCTCCCTTGAGGGCCTGTGCGACCTTGAAGGCAAACCGGACAAGAGGCTCATTGTCTACTCGGTTTTGTGCAACTCGGCAAAAACCACAAAGGGCAAAAAACTCATCGGCCACGGAATTGACAAGGCCATATTGCAAAGCGTTGAGGCAAAGCGCGCGGCGTCAGAAGCTGAAAAGTTCACGGTGCTTGACATGAACGAATTTGATTTCACCCGGAGGAGAATGAGCGCGCTTGTGCGCGAAAAATCCAAAAATCTGCTGATTGTAAAAGGCGCGCCAAGCTCGATACTGCAGGCATGCCATTACGCCGCTTTTGGGGGCAAGAAAAAAATTATCGACGCAAAATTCGCAGCCAAAATCATGGCGATTTCGCAGGAGCACGAACAGAAGGGGCTTGTGGTAATAGCCCTCGCGCAAAAGGAAATGCAAAAATCGAGCTCGCACAAGTCCGATGAAACCGGCCTTACGTTTCTGGGGTTTTTGCTCTTCTCAGACCCGCCAAAGCACACCGCAAAGGATGCGCTGCGCCATTTGCAGAACATGGGAGTTGGCATAAAGATACTGAGCGGCGATAGCGTTTTTGTCACCAAAAAAGTTTGCGGCGATGTCGGGCTTGAAATTGTTGAGGGCCGGGTTATTTCAGGGAGCGAACTCGCCGCCCTTAGCCGGCAGCAGTTTGAGGAATATGCGATGAAATACAATGTATTTGCGCGCGTGACCCCTGAGCAGAAATACCTGCTGGTCGAATCGCTCAACAGGGAGGGCCACATAGTTGGATTTTTGGGCGATGGGATAAACGACGCGCCCGCGCTCAAGGCCGCGGATGTTGGAATTTCTGTCGACTCCGGCGCGGATGTTGCAAAGCAGGCATCGGATGTAATCCTTCTGCACAAGAGCCTTGGAGTGCTCGCGCTTGGGATAACCGAAGGGCGGCGCACATTTGCCAACATCACAAAATACGTGACCAACACCGTGAGCGCGAACTACGGCAACATGTTCACGGTGGCGTTCTCTTCGCTCTTCCTCAAATTCATCCCCCTGCTCCCGGCGCAGATTCTGCTAAATAACTTCCTCACGGATTTTCCGCTAACAAGCGTCTCAACGGACAATGTGGATGCCCAAACCCTTCACAAGCCGAGCAAATGGGACATGAAATACATCAGAAAGTTCATGTACGTGTTCGGCATATTGAGTTCGCTCTTCGACCTTCTGCTCATTGTTCCAATCCTTTTGCTCTTCCACGCATCGGATAGCGCGTTCCGGACATCCTGGTTTATTTTCTCGGCGCTAACCGAGCTTGTGGTGCTCTTCTCGCTGCGAACAAAAGGCCCGTTCTACCTAAGCAGGCCAAGCAACCTGCTGATTGCAATGTCGGCAATCACCGCCGTGCTGTGCATAATAATTCCCCTAAGCCCCTTTGGGCAGGAGCTCTTCGGGTTCGAGTCCCCGCCCCTTCCTGTTTTCGCCCTTATGGCTGGCCTGCTCTGCCTCTACTTCATTGTGGCCGAACTTGCGAAGTGGGTGTTCTACCGCAAAATCCACCCAACCGGCCAGGTGCCTGCCATTTTTGGCGGGGCCGAAAAAGAGCTTTAAATATACTGACTCTAAATTAAATGATTCGCAGAGTTTATTTTTGTCCTTATGGGGGCATAGCATAACCTGGTAGTGCGGCAGGCTCCAGACCTGTTGATCAGGGTTCAAATCCCTGTGCCCCCACACCTTTTTTCTTTTCTTTGCGCGGCAAAGAAAAGTAAAAAAGCTGTACCAAAAAAAGAAAAGAAATTGTCCACGGCAAGCCATTAAAAATACTACGCATTATTTCTGCTTTGGATGGCAACTCGTGTCTACTTCCACGGAAAGCAGGTAATTGTCCGTACAACAAGCCTTGACTGGAGCAACGTGGACAGGGTGCTTGAAAGCGAGCTATTTTCTGAGGTCGTAAAAAACCTTCTAAAGAAGCTGCGGGCAAACAATTCTGATTTTTTGCAAATCCTTCCTAAAGGAACCGATAAGGAGCAGGACGAACTTACCCTCCGGGTACTAAAAGGCCTCGCAAAAGAGGGCAAGCAAGAGGTCATTAAAAAGGCCCCCAAGCTAAAGCCCTTCTTTGCCGACACCTACATGCTGGATAGGTTCGTTGAGGAGCTCTACAACTACTGGCGCGGGCACGAGAGATACCTTGTATGCCTCGCAGACCCCAAAGGGGGAGTGAACGGCGACCTTGAAAAGAGGCCTTATAGGACATTCAATGACACGATTGAGAGCCTCAACCACACCGTGAGGAAAATTTACCGCGACATACAGGAAAACATCACAGGAGAGCACCCGATTATTTTTAGGCAGGTCCCGGCGGGGTGCCAAGTGGGAATTATTGCAAAGCCAAAGCCGATGCATCTTCCAAAGGAATATTCCGCGCTCGAAAGCGTTCCGGTCATCCGCCAGGTGCTTTTGAACCCGCCAATACTGATCGACCCGCCGACGAACAAGCGCAACGGGGAGTTCGCGCTCGTCGAATCAAACCCCCTGCAGGGCCTCAAGTTCAGCCCCGAGGACTGGCTGTGCTTTCCGGCAAAAGTGGGCGATTTGGTAGTGTACCTCTACTTCCACAATTTTTACACAGGCCTTGCGATTGCGACCTCGAACCTTTTTGATTTGTGCGGCGATGGGGACCTAAAAAAGCGGCCCGATGCGATTTACGCATACGGCGTTCCAATCGAATCGCTAAAGAAATACTCGCCCGAGAAAACGGTTTTCTTCAACGACGAAAAAAACAAGGTAATGGTCGGCTCGATTCCGCTTGGGGATGAGTTCGCATACTTTGGCTACATAAAAAAGATGATGCTGACATTGCACAACGCGATAATGATTAAGCGCGGCCGCCTGCCGGTTCACGGCGCGATGGTTCGCATCACCATGAAGACCGGGCAGAAGGCAAACGTGGTATTCGTGGGGGATTCCGGCGCGGGAAAGAGCGAATCGATTGAGGCATTCCGCGTTCTTTCAGGCGATAATTTGCGCGAGCTGCGCGTTGTTTTCGATGACATGGGTTCGCTAGAAATTGGCAAGGACGGAAAAATCAAGGCGTACGGAACCGAGACAGGCGCGTTCGTTCGCCTCGATGACCTCGAGGCCGGGTACGCCTTTGGCCAGCTCGACCGCTCGATAATAATGAGCCCGCACAGAACCAACGCGCGCGTTGTAGTGCCAATTACAACCCTGCGCGAAGTGCTCCACGGCTGGCACGTGGACTATTTCCTCTACGCGAACAACTATGACAAGGCAAAGGGCACCGAGCCTGAAAATTACCTTGAAAAATTCGCAACGCCCGAGGCGGCCATGGATGTGTTCCGCGAAGGAAAGCGCATGGCAAAAGGCACCACGCAGGAGATGGGAATTACCACTTCATACTACGCAAACATCTTCGGCCCAACGCAGATGAAAGAGGAGCACGAGCCGCTCGCGGACAAATACTTCCGGCAGATGTTTAAGGAAGGCATATTCGTCGGGCAGATAAAAACCCAGCTCGGCCTTGCGGGAATGGAGCAGGAAGGCCCAAAGCTTGCCGCGAAGGCGCTCTTTGAGGAAATAAAGGGAAAGAAATAAGCGGTATTTTAGGTCAAATCATTTCTACGGCTATTTTATCAAAATGCATGAAATGCCTGTCTTTGGTAAATACAACCAGGTTGTTTTCCTCCGCAGTGGCTGCAATTATGCAGTCTATGAGCCCAACTAACCTGCCCTTCTTTCTGGATGTATTCACGGAATTCCAGAGTGCTCCCGCCCTCAAAAAACCCTTTTTTGAAGTGCTGATAATCCCGTGGCAGGATAGTTCCATCAGCCCCTCTATTTGCCCGGGCTCAAAATTATTCAGGATGCACCATTTGCTCACCTCAGCCAGGGTGATGTCGGGGGCAAAACACTCGTTTTTTTCCATGATGCTTTTTGCCTTCTTCCCAAGCGGCGAACCCAGGAATATTTCAACCCAAATGGATGTGCCTATGAGGTACATTCAGAAGTCCCTGTCCGCTTCTTCCCTTTTGAAGGGCTTTGCCCCCCTCGCAATTCCGAACAGCTCGTTCAGGGCCTTTGCTTTCTGCGGGTTAATCACGCTTATCTTCACTACTTGGTTGAATTTGAGCCCGTTCTCATACAAGTCCTTCTTTTTTATGGCAATTGCGGCTGAATTGCCGAGTTTTACGATTTTGCCTTCAATCAAGGAAACCACCTAGTAATAACATGTTATAACATATTTTATTCCTTTTGGTCATCGTTGGGCCCCGGACTTGGCGACAAGGAGCAGGAAGACCTAAAACCGGGCAAGGGATAGATGTATGCCATTTCGAATGAATGGATTGACGGGATGCAAATCCACCAAAATCTATATAAGGAACCGGGCTGTTAAATCTATTATGAGGCGATTTAGAGCCGAATTGAGGCCGCCACCTGTTCCTAAAGACATCATTATTTCCGCCCACCCCAAAGGCAGGAATAGGGAAAGATTGGTTACTGCTTTGCTTGGCATGGGGGCTATAAGCAGGCCTCAGGCAAGGGAAGAGCTTGGTCTTATTCACACTACCAAAGTTACGGGCAGTATCCCGAGGTCAATTGTGAGGAGAAAAGCGACTGACCCGATATCACAGGAAATTGTCAGGGCAGGATTTTTTCCCGGAAGAAAAGTTGGCGATGCGGTGGAAGTCGGAACCAGAATGCCTAAAGGGACTCATCCGCATAAATATTTTAGGCAAGGGGTGGACCAGCCCCACATCACTACGGATGTGCGAAGAGTAAGGACAGAATTGCACGGAAAGTGGAAAGGGACTCCGCTAAGGGTTTACTCTGTTGAGAAAGAGGACCTGCCGCGTTCAATGCACCTAAAATTTCCTGAAAACACAATTGGGCATCTCAGTCGGGGCAGCAAAATCCACTTTAGGGGCTTTGATGAAATAGTGCCTGCCCTTGCAGAGGCGGGTCTGATGAAAACAGTCCCGGCATCTTCCGCAGGGTATGAGAAGGCAAAGTCCAGAACAAATCCATTCAGGGTTGTTGGCAGGTTTCATGAGGTCAGCGACAACCCGCAGCATTATTCCAAGTTCAGTATTCTTTCAAAAAATAAAATAAAGTCAGCGAATCTTGCGCAAAAAATAGCAGGAAAGAGGGTTGGCGTGAGGGACGAGGATTTCGCATTGGCAGAACTCCTGATGAAACAAAAAGGCATAAAAGCCAGGCTTGTCTCAATTGTAAATCCTGAGGAGGCTGTGAGCAAAGGGGTTGTGGACTTTGCTTTTGGACATGTCACATCCGGAAAAACCGCCAAAGAGCATGGGCTCAACTGGAACCCGCTCTTCAGGTCATCCCAAGTAGCGGTTGTGCATGAGGATGCGCTCAAAAACCGGAAAGTGACCAGCTTTTTGTCGGAAATGAAGAAAAAAGGAGTGTTAAATAACCTATGAAATTAAGCCCCATATTTTTGCGCATTTTCAGGCCAGAATCACCATTTTTATTCGATTCCCTATAGGGAATTCCAATTATGCCGCTTCCAAGAGAAGAGCAGGAAATACTCGACTCCATAAAGGTGCCCTCGGAGAACAACCCAAGCAAGCCCGAGTTCCCGCCCGATAGGCCGCGCTTTCCGGCAACGCCGACCTTCAAAATAGAGGTTCCGGGCTTTTCGAATGTCTGGATAAAGGATGAGAGCGTAAACCCGACAGGCACACACAAGGACAGGATGGCGTGGGAAATGGTTGTGAGCTACCGCCGCCTTCTTGTGCAGAAGAGCAAGGGGCAGCTCAAAGGCGAGCTCCCCCCCATATGGCGATAATTTCATCCGGCAGCGCAGCAATTGCCGTGCAGACCGCGCTCTCAAAATACAGGCTCCCGAACCTTCGGGTGCTTGCCGATGTGCACATGGACCCCAAAACCATCAACTACATGAAAAAAATCGGGGCAGATGTCTACCAGATTGACCTGAGCAAAAAGGCGCTTGCGTGGCGCGAAATTTTGGCGCTCACAAACAACGACGGGGGAATTGACATAACTTCAGACCCGACGCTCGGCCCCACCACGCGCTTCTATGACTGGATGAGCTATGAGATACTGAACAGCTCTCCCGACTACTGCTTCATCCCTTTCGGGACCGGAAACCTCTACGAAAACATAATCAACATCAACAAAAGGGAAGTGTCGGGCATTTTCCACGATTCGCGCTTCCAGGGCGATGTCAAAACATTGCAAAAATGCAGCTTCATGGGAGCGACAACAAACAACCCGCGCTCGATTGCGGACAAGCTCTACTCGCCCCACCTCCCGTTCGCGCATTTCGATGAGCAGTGGATAAACTCCTACAAGTACGCCGGCTACTGCGGGCCGGAATCTGATGTTTACCTTCTCCAGGAGAAGTTCCTCGAGGAGGCAACAAGGCTTGCCGAGAGGGAAAAAATCAGCTGCGAGCCATCAGGGATTGCCGGGCTTGCCCTGATGCTGCAGATGAAAGAGAAGCTGCCGCGCGAGAAGAAGATGCTCATTGTAAATACTGGAAAGACAAAATATTCCAGGTAAAACTCCGCGGTGGCATTTAAAAAAAGAACTGGTGAAAATCAGTAACATGAAAGTACCAAAACTTCTTTTCACGGCAATCCTCTCAATCATCCTCATAATCGGCCTTAGCGGCTGCGCAAAGACCGACAATCCGCCAAACCCAATAAAGCAGGAGGATGCGCAAAAGCAAAATGCGCCCCCTGCAGATTCGGGCGCCGCGCCGCAGGGCAAAACGCCGGTTTCCGGCAGCGGCGCTGCAGATACCGCGGCTGCCAAGGAATATGTTGTCGAGATTACCGACGCGGGCTACTCGCCCCAGAAGGTCACAATAAAGCAGGGCGACACCGTGAAGTGGATTAACAACAGTTCCTCAGACAACTGGCCCGCATCCGCAAAGCACCCAACGCACGAGGTTTACCCAGGCTCTGGCATAACCAAGTGCGGCACGGCGGAGGAATCAGCAATATTTGACGCATGCAAAGGCCTCAAGACGGGGGAGAGCTATAGCTTCACATTCAACGAGTTGGGCACATGGGCATACCACGAGCACCTCGGCGTGAAGATGTTTGGGCAGATAATTGTCGAGTGAAAACGTTTTTTTTGGAACGGCCCGCCAGCCCCTAGGGTTTAAAATTGTTAACAACAGTGTTTGGTCGTATGGCTCAGGTCTGGTTATACGCGCTCGCCAGCGTTGCCGTGGTGAGCCTGGTCTCCCTAATCGGCGTTGTCCTTCTGCCCTTTGGCAGGAAAACCACGGAAAAGCTGCTTGTCTACATGGTCAGCTTCTCGGCCGGCGCGCTGTTTGGCGATGCGTTCATACACCTTCTTCCCGAAGCGGTCAAGGATGCTGCAGGGTTCACGCCAACGCTTGCCATCTACCTTATTTGCGGCATAATCCTCTCATTCATCATCGAGAAATTCATAAGGTGGAGGCACTGCCACCTTCCCACGACCGAAGAGCACCCGCATCCGCTCGCGCTCATGAACCTTGTCGGGGACGGGGTGCATAATTTCATCGATGGCACCATAATCGGCGCGAGCTATCTTGTCAGCGTCCCTGTCGGGATTGCGACCACCCTTGCGGTGGTTTTCCATGAAATTCCGCAGGAAATCGGGGACTATGGCGTGCTCATCCACGGCGGGTTCACAAAGCAAAAGGCGCTGCTCTTCAACTTCCTAACTGCCCTCACCGCGGTTCTTGGCGCGATAGTCGCGCTTGCAGTGAGTTCTTTTGTGCCGCACATAACAACATTCCTCATCCCATTCGCCGCGGGAATCTTCATTTATGTCGCGGGAACTGACCTAATCCCGGAGCTGCACAAGGAAGTCGAACCGAAAAATTCCATAGTGCAGCTCGCCTGGTTCGTGCTTGGCATCGCGGTGATGCTCGGGCTGCTTTTGTTCGAATGAGAAAAACCATCCGCAAATAAAAATTAATGCCCGGCCAAATCCCATATGGCATCATTCAACCTGAAAATATGGCGGCTCATGGATAAAATTCCCGCCGGAAAAGTGACGACCTACAAAGAGCTCGCCCGCGCAGCAGGAAAACCCGAAGGCGCGAGGGCCGTTGGCAACGCGTGCAACGCGAACCCGAACGCGCCCAAAACCCCGTGCCACCGCGTGGTTGCAAGCGATGGAAAAATCGGCGGCTACGCGCACGGCGTTAAGAGGAAAATTGAATTGCTTTCCCGCGAAGGAATTCAAGTCGCTCAAGGACATGTCGTGGATTTTGAGAAAAGGCTCTACGAATTCAAATAAAAGGATTACCGCCCGAAAATCTTTTATGTCCCTGACGCCTTCCAACTATTCCATTCTCAAAAATGGCTCAGCCGCGCCCGCATTCAATTTGCCCGGCACAGACGGCAAAACCCATTCGCTTGAAGAGGCAAAGGGCGCAAAAGCCGCCCTGGTGGTTTTCATGTGCAACCACTGCCCTTATGTGATTCCGAAAATGGGATACCTCAAAAAGCTCCACGGCAAATACAAAGTCCGGGGCCTTGCGATGTTTGGCATCAACAGCAACGACACGCAGGCATACGGCGAGGATGATTTGGAGCACATGAAGCAGGTTGCAAAGGAACAGGGCTTCAAATTCCCATATCTTCTTGATGAAACACAGGGTGTCGCCCGGGCTTACGGCGCTGCGTGCACGCCAGACCCTTTCCTTTTCGACTCCGAAATGAGGCTGGCATACCACGGAAGGATTGATGACGCGCACAAGCAGGGGCACGAAAAGGCAACGACAAACGAGCTTGAGGAAGCAATAAAGCAATTGCTCGATGGAAAACAAGTCACTGTGAAGGAAGAGCCTTCAATGGGCTGCAATGTGAAGTGGAAGGGATAGCGGTGAAACATAACGCTTTGTTTTCCAACCCACTTGGAAAAAGGCTATCCATTAGAGATTACAAAAAAGCCTGGTTTGGCGGAAAATTCTTTCGAAATAAATCCCCGTTTCTTACTTTTGCCCAGCAAAACAGATTTTTTTTAAGAGATATTGTAAATAAATGGGGGAAAAATTACCGGATAGAATCTGCCTTGGAAATCGGGCCCGGCAATGCGCCAATTTTACTTGGGAGCGAAATACCTGAAGTTTATTTAATGGACAAAAGCAAAAAATTATGCGAAGACCTTAGAAAAAAAGGCGCCACTGCCACACATAGTAAAGTGGTCATTGAAAATAAGGATTTTCAAAAATCCACTTGGGGGAATTTTGGTTTAATTGTTTTAAACGAAGTGCTTTGCATGGTAAGGCCTAAAGATAGAATCAAGCAGCTAAAGAGAATTATCAGGCATTCGAAATGTCTTCTGCTTATAGAAAGAGTAGGAATGCCCCTGAAAGGGCTGGAATCTATAATAGTGACTATTGGCGAATTAGAAAACATGAAGAGGCTTTTAGAGGTTAATAACTGGAATCTCGAGTACCGGGTAGTTTCAGGTAAAGACTATGATTATGCAATAATTGCAGCCAGAAAAATATGAGGCATCAGAGGGTGCCCCTGTTTTAGAGACCATTAATAAAAAGCGCTATTTCACGTACTCATTCCACGCGCGGATTTCAAGGTCATTTAATTTCTTCTTCGTTATCGCCCGGCAAAAGCCCGAGGCGATTTGCAGGTTGGTTATGAGCGGGACATTGTAATCGATTGCCGCGCGGCGTACATCATACTTCGGGTCGGTTGCAATCTGGCGGAACGGGTCGGCGACCACAATCGCGAGGTCGATTTTGCCCTTCTGGAAGAGGCCGAGCGCGTTGGGCAAGCCCTTTTCGTGCATCTTGAAGACCTTTGAGGATTTGATGCCGTGGGTTTTCATGAACCCGGCCGTGGTGTCGGTCGCAAACAGCTTATAGCCCGCCGCCACGAGCGCTTTTGCCTCCTCGAGGAACTTCTGGCGGTTCGCATCCCCAGTAAGGGAAACCAAAATGTTTTTTTTCGGGATTGAATAGCCGGTGCTCAGCAATGCTTTCAGGAATGCATCCTCAAAATCGTGTCCAAGGCAGCCGACTTCCCCGGTCGATGCCATCTCAACGCCGGATACCGGGTCCGCCCCTCGCAGGCGCGAGAAGGAGAACTGCGGAGCCTTCACCCCAACGTGCTCCAAATCCAAAAATGACCTGCCGACAGGGGCTAATTTCTCGCCAAGCACCGCGCGCGAAGCCAGCTCGATAAAATCCGTGCCCATGACCTTGGAGACGAAGGGCATCGAGCGCGAGGCGCGCAGGTTGCACTCAATTACCATGACCTCATTGTCCTTTGCGAGGAACTGGATGTTGAATGGGCCTGAAATCTCGAGCGCCCTCGCGAGCTTTTTGCCGATTTCCCTAATCCGCCTCACCGTCTCTAGGTAAGTTCTCTGCGGCGGAAGCACCATTGTGGCGTCCCCGGAGTGCACTCCCGCATTCTCGATGTGCTCTGTTACGGCAAATGAGATTATTTCGCCCTTCGAAGCAACGGCGTCAAGCTCTATTTCGCGCGCGTTGAGGATGAATTTGCTCAGCACAACCGGGTATTCCTTGCTAAGCGAAGTCGCGTTGTGCAGGTACTGGCCAAGCTCCTCTTCGTTGAATGCTACCGCCATTGCCTGGCCGCTAAGAACATATGAGGGGCGCACGAGCACAGGGTAGCCCGCGCCCTGCACGAATTTTGAGGCGTTTTCAAGCGTTGAGACCTCTGTCCATTCCGGCTGGGGGATTTTTAGCGAATCGCACAAGGTGGAGAACTTGTGCCTGTCCTCTGCCTTGTCGATGCTCTGCGGCTTTGTCCCCAAGACCCTGCAGCCGGCGTTCGAGAGCTTGAGCGCGAGGTTGTTTGGTATCTGCCCGCCCATTGAAACTATTATGCCGTGCGGCTTTTCGAGTTCGTAAATGTCCGAAACCGTTTCAAAGCTTAGCTCGTCAAAATAAAGCTTGTCGCACTCATCGTAATCGGTCGAGACCGTTTCCGGGTTGTAGTTTATCATTATCGATTCGTACCCAGCCCGCTTTGCCGCCTTGGCCGCGCCGACGCAGCAGTAATCGAATTCGACGCTGCTGCCAATCCTGTAAGCCCCGGAGCCCAGAACAACTACGCCCTTTTTGCCCTCTGCCCTTCCAAATGTGATGTCGTGGCTAACTCCATTGTAAGTGAGGTAGAGATAATTGGTCTTGGCAGGATACTCGGCAGCGAGAGTATCTATCTGCTTCACAAACGGCCCGATGCCAAGGGATTTGCGCTTCGAGCGCACCGACCGCTCATCCTCGATTTCTAGCACCATCGCAATCTGCTTGTCGGAAAAGCCCTGCTTTTTGGCGCGCAAAAGCATTGGGGCATCTAGGGTTTCGAGCGTGCGCTTCTCAAGCAGTTTCTTGGTTTTCACAACCTCATTTAGCTTGTGCAGGAACCATTTGTCGATTTTGGAAGCGTTATGGATTTTTTCTATTGAAACCTTTTTCTCAAGGGCCTCAATTACCGCAAACACCCTGCGGTCGGTCGGATACTTTACCTCATGGGCGAGCTTTGTGAAAACCATTTTGTTGCCAACAAGCCCGTACGCGCCGATGTGGAGCATGCGCAGCGCCTTTTGCATTGCTTCCTCGAATGTTTTGCCGATTGCCATCACCTCCCCAACGCTTTTCATCTCTGTTCCGATGCGCGTGCTCACATTGCGGAACTTCTGCAAATCCCAGCGCGGGATTTTCACGACAACATAGTCAAGCGCCGGCTCGAAGCAGGCCTTTGTGACTTTTGTAATTGAATTTTGCAGGTCGAGCAGGCTGTATCCGAGGCCCAATTTTGCTGCCACGAAGGCGAGCGGGTAGCCGGTAGCCTTCGAGGCGAGGGCCGAGCTGCGCGAGAGCCTCGCGTTCACTTCAATTACCCGGTAAGCGTCGCTTTGCGGGTCGAGGGCGAACTGGATGTTGCACTCCCCAACCACCCCAAGATGGCGTATCACTTTTATTGAAATCTCGCGCAGCATGTGGTATTCGTGGTTGTCAAGAGTTTGCGAAGGCGCGACAACTATGCTCTCGCCCGTATGGATTCCAAGCGGGTCGAAGTTTTCCATGTTGCACACGGTTACGCAATTGTCATACGCGTCGCGCACTACCTCATACTCGATTTCTTTCCAGCCGTAGAGGTATTCCTCTACAAGAATCTGCGGCGCGGTCTTGAATGCCTTGTCAGACATTTCCTTTAGTTCGGCCTCATCCTTTGCCGAGCCGCTGCCCTTGCCGCCCAGAGCGAATGCGACGCGAATCATTACCGGGTAGCCGATTTTTTTTGCCGCCGCGAGCGCGTCTTTTGTGTTTGTGACCGCGATTGATTTTGGGACATCGACGCTGATTTTTCGCAATTCCTTGTTGAAGAGCTCTCTGTCCTCGGTGAGCTCGATGCTCTTTACCGGCGTTCCGAGAACTTTCACGCCGTATTTTTTGAGAATTCCCCTGCGATCTAGCTCAAAGCCGCAGTTGAGCGCGGTCTGCCCACCGAATGAGAGCGCGATTGCATCCGGCTTTTCCTTTTTGATGACCTGCTCAACAAAATATGGAGTCACGGGCAAAAAATACACTTCGTCGGCGAATCCCTTCGAGGTCTGGACGGTAGCTATGTTTGGGTTGATGACGACAACTTTAATCCCTTCCTCTTTTAGGGCCTTTATCGCCTGCGAACCGGAGTAGTCGAATGGGCGGCAAGAATAGCTATAATCATAACCATATCCTGCTTTCGCCGGCCTGTCCGATTTGCAAGGCGCCAGAGCCCAACAACAGAACTTTTTTCGGCTTATTCATCCAAGTGCTTCACCCCCGCGATTTTCCATATTTTTGACCTGTTAAGCGCAACCCTGCCGGCCATTTGAATTTTACCGGCAGATTCAAGCCTTTTCAGTTTCTTAATTATGGTCTTAGCTGGCAATTTTAAATCTTTTGAGAGGGCTGATGCGGAAACAGGCTGCATCGCGCCGATTTTTGCAAGGATTGCCGGCGCGAAAAGCGTTTCAATATTCATTTGAGCACCTTCACAAACTCATCGAATAGGAATCCGGTATCGGTCGGGCCCGGATTCGCCTCAGGATGGAACTGCACCGAGAAAAAGGGCTTGCTCTTGTGCCTTATCCCTTCGTTGGTGTCGTCATTTGCATTTCTCATCCACGGCTCCCAGCCTTTTTGCAGCGTTGCCTCGTTTACCGCATAGCCGTGGTTTTGGGAGGTGATAAAGCACTTCTTCTCGCCCACAATATAGGCCGGCTGGTTTTGGCCGCGGTGGCCGTACTTGAGCTTGTAGGTGTCGGCGCCCGAAGCGAGGGCGAGCAGCTGGTTTCCGAGACAGATTCCGAACATTGGAATTTCTGCAGCGAGCGCGGCGCGCATATTTTTTATGGTCTGCACGCACATCTTCGGGTCGCCGGGACCGTTGCTGGCCATTATTCCGTCAAAATCAAGCCCGTCCGATTTTCGGCTCGCCGCGGACATGAAATCATAGTCCCAAGGGACGCGAATTACTGTCAGGTTTCTTTTGAGAAGCGAGAATGTGATGTTGTTTTTCGCGCCGCAATCAACGAGCACAACTTTCTTTTTCCCGTTCCCATAAACAATGGGCTTGTGGATGCTCACGTTCTCGACAAGGTTTATCTTGTTCGGATCGATTATTTGCGTGTCCTTTTCATCAATTATTATTTTGCCAAGCATCGTGCCCTTCTCGCGCAAAATTTTTGTGAGGGCGCGCACATCAATCCCTGTGATTGCGGGTATTTTCTCTTCCTTTAGCCACTGCCCGAGCGATTTGACAGCCTGATAGTGCGAATATGTGTCAGAGTAATAGTTGACGACAAGCCCCTGCACCTGGATTTTGTGCGACTCGAAATTTCTTATCAGGCCCTTTTCAACTATTTTTTTTGGCACGCCGTAGTTGCCAACGAGCGGATAGGTGAGGCAAAGTATTTCGCCCGCGTAGCTCGGGTCTGTGAGGCTCTCATTGTACCCTGTCATTCCGGTGTTGAACACCACTTCGCCAGAGGTTGATTTGGGAAAGCCGAAGGATTCGCCCTCGAAAGTTGTGCCGTCCTCAAGCACGAGCTTTGCGTTCAAGCAAACGCCCCCGGCTCAGAACGAAAGAAGGAAAGACCTGGAGAAAAAATGCACCTGAAAAAGAATCGGAAAATTTCTTTTTTGAAATTTTTCACTTGCATTCAAAAAAAATATTATCCTCAAGAAGCTTTAAAAGACTTCTGAGCGCAGGACCGGAATTTTGCCAAGAGGCGCTTAGGCGAGCGGCCCGCGCTTCTCTTCCCTTGATTTTTCGCGCAAAAACATGGTGAAAAGGTCGCGGTAGCCCTCGCTTAGCTCCTCGATTTTGCCGGTTTCGAGGTACTGCAGGATTCTTTTTATGAAAAAGTTGCTACCAATCACATGCGGCATCACAACAACGTCAACGCCAGCGTCGTAGAGCAGCATCGAATCGTGGTAGTAGTGCGCGCGCGCAAAAATCATCGGCTTTTTCTTGAACCTTTTGAGGTGGTGGACAAGCGGCAGGCCGGGCCGCGCGGACGGGGTTGCGAGCACCACAACCTTTGCCTTTTCAACACTCGCCTTTGCCCAAATCTCCGGGTTGTCCGAGGAGCCGTAGAGCGCCCCCACCCCCTTGCCCATAAAATCCGAAACAACTTCGGGGTCCGAATCAACTATTACAACCGATGCTTTTCTTGAGAGCACATCGGCAATCCCGGAGCCCACCGTGCCGCCGCCGAATACCACTATGTGCCCCTCCATTTTGGGCGGGATGTTTCCAAGCACCTTGATGCGCCTATATAGGAATGAGCGTTTCCTCACGGATTCGACAATTGGCCCGAAGTTGTTCACAGCAAAATTGTACGCGATTGGGGTAAAGCCTACCATATAGGGTGTTGCCGCCATCGAAACCGCTATCAGAAGTATTATGAAAGAGTAAAGGCCCGGGGTGTTGTCAAGTATTGGCTTGCCCTGGCTTGCGATGATAAAGCCGAATTCGGAGACCTGCGCAAGCGCGAGGGCGACCGTTATGCTGACCTTGTTCCCATAGCCGCTCATAACCGTGATTGCGTACACCACCAGGGGCTTTAGTATGAACACAATCCCGACAAGCAGGAGCGCAAGCCCTAGGGGGAAATTGACAAAGCTTGGCGAAATCTGGATCCCAAGGGTTACGAAAAAAATCGTGGCGAGAAAATCCCGAACGCCGCGAATCCTGTTCGAAACCTCGGCGCTGTATGGCAGGGTGGAAATCGTAACCCCTGCGATGAATGCGCCGACTGCCATCGGAAAATTTAGGATGTATGAAATGAAAATGAACAGGAACACCGAGCTCATTGCGGAGAGGAAAAAAAGCTCGTCTGAGCGCGCTGCATAGGCAAAGAGCCTTGGGTAGGCATAGCGGTTCATCACAAAGGCCAAAACAAGCATCACCCCTATCTGGAAAACAATCCCGCCCACAACCGAGATTGAGAACTCTGATTGGATGTTTGTGAGGAATGGCATCGCAATTATTACAAGAACGTCCTGCATCAGCAGAAACCCTATCATGAGCCTGCCGTGCAGGGTGTTGATTTCTTTTGTGTCCGAGAGGATTTTGACAACAATTGTTGTGGATGAGAACGCGACAATCAGCCCAAGGTATAGCGACTGCTCAAAGGAGAGCGCGTGCAAAAAGCCGTTCATGAAAAAAACGAGCAGGACCGTTAGCACAACCTGCAGCACCGTGCCAATAATCGCGATTTTTCCAAGCTCGCGGAATTTTGAAAGCTCGGATTCCACCCCTACGGAAAAGAGAAGGAATGCGACCCCAAGCTCTGAGAGCAGCAGAATTTCCTGCGTGGTCTGGACACCGAGGGGAATCCCGCCTATTGCAATCCCAAGGCCTCCAAGCCCGAAAGGGCCGATAAAAAGCCCGGCCGCGAGATATGCAAGAAGCGGGGGCTGGCCCAGAAGGCGGGCGATGAAATTGAATAGCGTTGCCGCAATCAGTATCATTCCGAGGTGGAAGAGGAGGGTGATTTCAAATGCCATTTGGGTCACTGTAGATTATCTTTGCAAACTATTTATTCCTAACGCCAGGCATTAAATATAACAAAACCGTTATTCTCCAATGGAATTTGACAGAAGATTCGTCCGCTCCGCGCTCTTTTGCGCCGGGGTAATTGTCTCGATTCTTCTGCTCTACACCCCCTATGACAAGCAGAACCACACGCTCTCTGCGGAGAAGCTCTTCAATGTGCTCACATTTTCGGATATGCAGAACTCGCTCCATGAGCTAAACAAGGTCGCGGCGCTTGCCGGAATCGGCCTTATTGCAATCGCATTCATCATCGGCCCGCTTTCAAGGATGTTTCCCGCGCAGTTCGCAAAGCACCTGCCGTGGAGAAAATTCGTGGGGATTGCCGGGCTTGCCATTGTTGCCGTGCACTCGGCCTATTCGGCGATTGAGTTCTACAGGCTCGACATCGATATGATGCTATATTCCAACCCCAAGGCGCTTGGGTTTGTCTCCGCGGCAATCGCCCTTCTCATTTTCCTTGCGATGAGGCTAACATCAAACGGGGCTGCGGTTGAAAGGCTCGGGTACAAGAGATGGAAGAGCCTGCAGACATTTGGGTATGTCGGACTGTTTTTTGCGATAGCGCACTTCATCATAGTGGAAACAAGCCCCCAGACGGGCTTTGATGTGCGCCCCTATGCGCTTCTCTTCCTATTCGTCGCGCTTGTCGCCCTGTTTGTGAGAATCGGCATGTCCCTAATAAAGGTCCCCGGAAGGGAATCATTTGAGGAGCACACCTCGGATGCGGCGCAAAAGGGCTCTCAGCCGCGCAAAAAATAATTTGCCCTATTTTTCAATCCTTTTCCATTTTGCCCCATCATGGGTGTCGAAGAGCTCAATTCCTTTCGAGGCAAGCTCCTGGCGCAGCCTGTCAGCTTCCTTGAAATCCTTTGCCTTTTTTGCGGCGGCGCGCATATCCACAAGCTCCTGGAGGTTTGCAGGAAGTGATTCGCCCTGATTTTTTTCGAAATTGAAAAATCCGAAAATGGAATTGATGTCTTTTAGAAATTCAATGACTTTTCCGGCATCTGATGCGGACATTTTTTTGGCCGCGAGCAGTGAATTTATTTTCGAGGAGAAATCATAGAGGCCCGCCCAGCAAATCGGCAGGTTGAAGTCCTCGTCCATGCTCTTCTCAAAATCAGACCTTGCGCCCGCAATCAGTTCCCCGACTTCGGGGTTGCCCTCTCCCCCCTTCAAGCCCATAAGGCCCTGTATTGTGTTGTCCCACTTCGTAAGCCCCTTTGTAGCGCGCGCAATGGCCTCATCATTGAAATCGACGCGCGAGCGGTAGTGCAGGCCTGCTATAAAGAAGCGGAAGGCCTTCGGGTCGAAGCGTGCGAGCAGCTGCGGGATTGTGATGAAGTTCCCCAGGCTCTTTGACATCTTCTCGCCGCCCACGTTCAAAAATCCGGCGTGCAGCCAGTATTTCACAAACGGGCTCACCCCAAAGCATGCCTCGCTTTGGCATATTTCATTCTCGTGGTGGGGGAAGACAAGGTCTACCGCGCCGCCGTGGATGTCGAACTGCTTGCCTAGGTATTTTGCGCTCATCGCAGAGCACTCAATGTGCCAGCCGGGCCTTCCTTTTCCCCACGGGCTGTCCCAAGAAGGCTCGCCTTCCTTTGATTTTTTCCAGAGCGCGAAATCCACCGGGTTTTCTTTTTCATACCTGTCTGTTTCGACGCGCGTTCCTGTAACGCTCTTTTTTACCTTCGCGCGGCTGAGCTTTCCGTAATCCTTGAATTTCGAAATCTGGAAATAAACCCCATCGTCTGTTTCGTACGCAAACCCCTTTTCCTGCAGGGCTTTTACCATTTCGATTATTTCCTTCACATGCGCTGTAACGCGCGGCATCACGTCGGGTTTTTTTATCCCAAGAGCAGCAAGGTCCTCCATGAAGATTTTGATGTTTTTGTCCGCGAGCTCGAAAATCGTTATGCCATCCTTATTCGCCTGCTTTATCATGTCGTCGTGGATGTCGGTGATGTTCACCACATATGTGACCTTCAGGCCCTTCCACTCCAGGTAGCGGCGGATGATGTCAAATGCGGTGTAGGTGCGCGCATGGCCGATGTGACCCGGGCCGTAAACCGTGGGGCCGCAGACATACATTTTCACCTCGCCCTTCTTTATTGGCGAGAAGTCCTCGGTTTGCCTTGAGAGGGTGTTGTGGAGGCGAAGCATTACAAAATGGTTATTCATAAAACATTTATATAGTGGGTTTTCGCATAATGACCATATGGGCATTCACCACCTTCCAAATAAAACATCGCCCCACTCCAGTTTGGCAAACCGGGCAAGGCCCCGGATGGGGATTTCACACTCCGAACCATTTCTTCCCGGGTTTGAACTTAATTCAATGCCGGGACGGAAACAGGCAGCCAACGGGAAGCAAAGGCCGCTGCGCCCCGGCGCAACTGTTCGCCAAAACACAGACCCGGACGGCCTTAGCAGGAACCAGAGAAAGATTGTGAACAAAAGGATTGCCGTGGGCCTGCTTCCGATGGCCTATGCAAAGCTAATGGATGCCATGGCAAGAAGGCAAGTTTCAGGCCTGCCTGACATGCCACGGCAGCACCTGCAGGCAATCGGAAATTATTTCAGGTTCAGGGACGGGGCGAAAAGATGGCGGCTCGGCAAGATGAGCGAGCAGGCAGCACTTGATGCCATAAAGGAATGTGAACTTGTGCTCGGGGCAATCTGGAGCGAAGCCGAATCGAAGGGGTATATGGAACAGGTGCGCAAAAACGAAGTGAAAAGAATCATTGGCCCAAAGAAATGACTATTCCTCGTCCCCGCCGCTTTCAAGCTCGTCGTCGAGCTTTTCCATTTCCTCTATTTTCTTTTCCTGGTCGGTAACGAGCCTGTACTTGCCCTTCTTTATCTCGATTGTGAGCAGCTCGTTGCACTCTTCGCACTTGACAAAGTCGCCCTCGTCCTTGTCCGATGAGTCAATCTCTATCGGCTCCTTGCACGCAGGGCATGTGCATTTTACAATGCTTGAGGCTGCCATAAAAAAACCTAATTAATCCGCCTAGCAAATGCTTTTAAATTTTCTTAAAGGGGCCTAAAACGGCCAAAACTAGAGTACAAGCCCGATTATTGCCCTTAAAGTGTAATCCACGCCGATTATAATCCCAAGGCTTAGGACTGCAAAGACCAGGTTTGAGAACCTGCTCGTTTCCTTTGCAAGCGAGCCTATGCGGTAGAGCACTGCAACGCATGCAATGCCCGCGCCTATCAGGATTAGGAAAATGATTGCAAATACCGCAAGAAATACGGCATCGCCTGGCAGCGCGAGCGAACCCACAACAGATGCCATCTGCTCAGTGGTGAGCGACTGGCCCTGCAGGAATGAGAGCTTTTGGAAAAAGCCCGGAACAGTGATGAATATTAGCGCGATTGCCAAAAGCCCCGCGATTGCGGCGATTAAATAGTTCACCGAAAAAGCCGCGAGCACCGAGGAGAACCTGACCTTGGAATCCTTTCCCTTGAAGAGCCGCACAAGCACAAAGAGGGCGAGCGAAACCGCAATCCAGCTAAGCGCGCCAAGGCCTATTGAGAGCGCAAGGCCCTGCACATTTATTGCAAGCCCGAAGGCGAGGCTGAAAACCGCCCAAAGAATTGTAGGAAGAAGGAAAAACAAAACCGCGCGGCCAAGCCGAGCGCCGTTGAACTGCGATTCGACAAGCGAGCGAAGCCCAAACATGGCAACAATAATGCTTTACCTTTTATATAAAGGTTTTTGGGGGCGCGGAATGCAAAACAATAAAAAGGGCGGAATTCTTATCTTCAAACATGGCAATTAGCAGAAGAAATTTGTTGAAAAAATTCCTGCCCGGCACGAACAGAAAGCCACGAGGCACTGGCCCTGCAGAGCGCGCCGGAATTGAAGCAACGAGCCGAAGGGGGTTTCTCAAAAGTGCCGGCAGGGCCGCAGCGGCAATTGGCATGTCAAGATTTCTCCCAAGGCGCGCGAGAGGGCAGGCGCCGGGCTTTGAGATTGAAAAGAGGGTTGCGGGCGCGAACTGGAAGCATATGGAAACTGCGCTTGGCGAAGCGCGCGCAGGTGCCGAGCGCAGGGCTGTTGAATCACTGATAATTGGAATGCCCGCCGCGGATTTGCGAAGCGGGCAGGTTACAAGCGCATTTATCCTGCACCACGCAAGGAGCGCAATCGAGGCGCGGCAGAAATTCCCGTGGGGCAAAAAGGTTTCGGACGAGGTTTTCCACAGGTATGTGCTGCCATACCGCGCCGCTGACTGGCAGAGGCTTGAGCAGCGAGACGCGCTTGCGAAACTGACAGCTGGAATTGTGGGCAACGCCCCGAACGAACTCGAGGCCTGTTTTAGGGTTCAGAAATGGCTCGGGGACGAATTCAAGTATGAAAGGCTCCCGGAGTGGAGGGGAAATTTTCCAACCCTTGATGCAATGCTCAAGGCAAGGAAGGGCAAGTGCGGAGAAACCTCAACGCTATTTGTGATGATGGCGCGCTCTGTCGGAATTCCCGCGCGCTATGTCGAGCTGCCGTGGTGGTCGCATCTCTATGACCCCGCAAAAGGAATCGGCCCGGACAACCACGCATGGGCAGAGGTTTGGACCGACGGCGCGGGGGTTGTTCCAAAGTCGTCGCTGCGCGGCAGCATTTCAGGCGGCGGGTTCCAGCCGGTGAACACTTTCGGGACATGGGCTCCCGCAACAAAGGAAGGCGTGCTACCATGGGCCGATGGGGCGGCGCGCTGGGGCTACATACCCGCACTTTACACCTACGAATTCGGCATGTCGAAGAGCGGATTTGGGGAAATGAGAAAAGTGAGCGTTCTTCGAAATTACCGCGACACGGATTCGTTCACCATAAGCGCGCGGTGCAAAACCCCGCCCTATGGCGCGGCCATCAGCGTGCTCATAGGGCATGGGGCGGAAAAGGCCATTGGCGAACTCTACAAGGCAAAATCCGCCCAGGCAACGGTTGAGCTCGGCGACTTTGGCGGGAACCTTTTGTATCTTGTCCACAAGCTCGGGGCGGATGGAAAGCCGACGGGCGAACCTGTGCTTGTGCGGCAGCTGAAGGGAAATGTCGCAGTGGACCTGCCGTGAGGGGCGGATTTGTTGGGGGAGGAATTTTCTAGAAAAAATTCCGGAACGTGAGGTTCATATCATGGGCATCCGCGCCGACCATATAGCCGCCGGGAAGTATCCTTTCATAATCCCGGATTGTGAGCGCCCTTAAAACCGGCACCTTGAATTTGTAATTATAGTGCTCATTTGCATCGAGCGCATAAAGCACATTGTCCAGCTCAAAGACCGCAAAGGAATGGCCTGAAAAGCGCAGGAACGCCGGGCGCAGCCTAATTCCTGCATTTTCCCCAAGGGCAGCAAGCCCGGCAATGGAAACATGTGTCTGGTCAACGCAGCCATCAATTGTCGGAAATGCCGAAAAGCGCTTTGCAACTTCCGGCGGCACCTCGTTCTTTTTTTTCCCGAAATAAACCACATTCTCGGCAATTACCCGCTCGGCGCTCCTCTTCGCATAAACCCTGCCAAGCTCCGGAAAGCTTAGCAGCTTTCGCGGCATGCGCGAGATTTTTTCCCCGAGGGAAACTATTTTTGCGTGAAGGCCCCCGCCCTCAAGCCCCTGCACAAAGCCCCTCACTTGAGAGCCATGATAACCTGCCAGTTTCCCGGGCTTTCTGTGCGCAACATCGGCGACCAGGGCTTGGAAAGTCAGATAATTTCTTGTTTTGAAAAATTCCGGGCTGGGCTGAAATTTGTGGGGATACTTCCTCACCCTCAAATCCGAAATTTTCACCTGCCTTTGGTGGCGATGTCCGGGAGCGCTATGCATTGGTTACCTTCCTTTTCAGGAAAAAGAGTTTATTTCCTCTAGAAGCTTTTTCGCCTTCGAATTCGCCTCGAAGTGCTTTCGTACGGGCGCTATGAAGCTGTCAATGTATTTTCCGGTCGAGGCCTTGAGGTCCATCGGGTGCAGTTTGCCCGCAACGAAATCCGACTCGAGCTCGGCGTAGGAATTGTATGATGCGTTCCCGCCGAACTTTGCCGGGCGCTCGATTTCGAACGCCTTTCCTTTCTTCTCGGCGAGCTTTTCAAAAACAATGTACTTGCAGTACTCTAGCACCGGGTTATCCTCGACCGCCTTTTCCGGGCAGTATGCCTTGTTCATCTTGCGCTTTATTTCCTCCGAAGAATCGGTCATGAAAATCGCCGAGTCCGGCTTTGATTTGGACATTTTCATTGCGATTGTGCGGTCGATTTTTGATTCTCCTTCCGCGCTGGCAGAGCCGGCTTCCGGAGGCGTGAGCCCCATTAGCATATGGTGGTGCACCGCTGCCGGCTTTTTCCACTTGAACTTGTCCGCGAGCTCGCGCGCGAAAACATTCACCTTTCGCTGGTCCATTCCGAGCTGTGCGATGTCAACGTCAAGTTCGAAAATGTCGGCGGCCTGCATGCACGGGTAGAAAATCTGCGAGGCGTGCAGCGTATCAGATTCCTTTCGGCCCATTATCTGCGAGCAGCGCACAACGCGCTGGAGGGTTGAGTGCGTGGCTATTTGCATGACCTTTGACCAGTATTCCTTCTTGCCCATAACTTCGGATGCCCAGATGAATTCTACCTTGCCCTTGTCCTCGGTTTCCATTCCGGTCGCTTTCCACACCTCAATCATGTACTCTCCGGCCTTCTGGATTTTTTCCATATCGCCGCCGAGCTTGTTGTTCGCCCATGCGTGCCAGTCCGCCACCCAGAGCTTGAACTTGCAGCCGGCCCGAACCATCTTGTTCACATTTATCGCGCGCAGTATTCCCTGCGCAATGTGGATTTTGCCCGAAGGCTCGAAGCCGTCGTATGCTATCGGGCGCTTTTTTTGTGAGAGCAGGGTGGCAAGGCCCTCTTCGGTTATTATTTCCTCGCCGACCTCGCGAATCAGTGAAATGCGCTCTTCGATGTCCATGCGAATCTTTTAAAATCTAGGCGAAAAGGGTTTTAAATGCCAACAGCGTTGGTTTTAGATAGAGAAAATGCCGCCAAGACCACTGCGAGAAGGGACGATGTTGCATAAGTTTTTTACCTTGGCCAGCCAAGGTAAATCAAAGGCTGAAATTGTTTCAGGCCTTGGCATTTCAAATAAATCCGCTATTGGTGTACTGATGAAACTTAGATCCATTGGCCACCTGCAAAAGTTGCCGCCGAGGCGAATAGGCACGAAATATTTGGCCGACCCAAAATATATTGAAGTGGCAGGACTCCTGAAAAATACCATAATGACTACTGTGGAAATCGCCAAGAAGACGGATGTTGATAGGGGCATAGTATCACACATCCTCGATGCCCATAACAAGGCTGGGCCCATGCCTTTGCGCACAAGGGCCGTGGAACAGGCAACAAGATGCCCAAGCGGCCTGAACCCCGACACGCTTGAAAATCCACTTAAGGTTCTTGCTCGTGCAGAGCAAAGGGAGATACTTGCAAGGCACATGCCTGCGGTAAGGGAAATGCTTTCAGACTTTCCTGACATGGTAAGGTTTGAGGTCGAGCAGAGGGCCAGAAGGAGGGTGCTTGCGGGTTTGGAAAAATATTCGCAATACCTAATGGGAGAAAGGCACTTTGTGCTCCTTGTGGCAAAGAGGGCAGTTTACGAGTATGTTGTGGAAATCGGGAAAAAAATAGGCATAAAAAGGGGAAGATATTTGGGGCATGGGAAACAGCAAATGAAAAGCAAAATCCTTAGCCCAGAGGAGAGGACCATTCTCGATGAGGCTGTTGAAAAAAACACTGGAAAAATCAGGGAACGGCTGCAAGGGCTGGTGAACCCGGAAGAAATAGGGGATGTTCTGCATTCGGCTATAGAAAGGGCCTATCAGATTTTTGACCCGAAGCTGCACCACGACCCCGAAAATTTTTTGACCGGGCTTGCACTGAAAACAGCCAGAAGGCACAACAACAAGAGGCTATCTGAAAAATGGAAACTCTACATGTTTGCACAGGAACAGGAAGCCCAACTGCCGGAACTCCAGAACAGGCCAAAGCGGCCGCCGCCAAAGTCGGAAAACCTGTGAAGAAATACTGCTTTAATCCTTGCCTGCCAACATTATTTCCATGAAAACCGTCCTCGCATTCGGGACTTTTGACATCCTCCATCCCGGCCACATAAGCTACCTCTCGCAGGCAAAAGCCCTCGGGGAGCGGCTTGTTGTCGTGGTCGCAACCGACAGGAACGTGCAGAAGATAAAGGGCACTCCGCCCGTGAACGGACAGGAGCAGCGCAAGGAGCTTGTTGAGGCCCTTCGCATAGTGGATGAGGCGATGGTCGGCTTTGAGGATGATATGATGAAGAGTGTTGAGCGCGCAAAGCCCGATGTCGTGGCATTGGGCTATGACCAGGTGCATGATGAGCAAAAGCTTCGCAAAACTTTTGATGCGCGCGGCATCAGGGCGCGGATTGTGCGGCTCGCGGCATACAGGCCGGAGCTATACAAGAGCACGAAAATAAAGGAAAAAATCAGGTCAGCAGATTCGTGACGAATTGTTTTGTCTTTTCAAGCTCCCGCACAGAGATGCTCTCACGGTTCGAATGTATCTTCGAACCTCCCGGCCCGAAGTTGTAAGCCGGAATGCCAAGGAGGCTGATGTAGCGCGAGTCGGTGCCGCCGAAAGACGAGGTGAGCTGGAATTTTTTGCGGGCGGTTTTTTCGGCGGCCCTTTTCACTATCCGTGTGAACTTTTTGCTCTCGGAATAATACCCGTCGGTGCACAGGAAATCGAGTGCCGCTCTCAGCTTGCGCTTTCCGACTTTTTAGCCCAAATCCCCCACCGCAACCTTTTTAAAATCGTGAATAAGACAGTTAATATGGGTAAGGAAAAGGTCCTTGGCAATACCGGGCTTACTTTTGATGATGTTCTGATTGTCCCGGCAATGTCGAAAATTCTGCCAAAAGAAGTTTCACTCAAGACCAAAATCACCCCAAAAGTCACCCTCAATATCCCTATTCTTAGCGCCGCGATGGACACGGTTACAGAGCACGCGACAGCCATTGCGATGGCGCGCGAAGGCGGAATTGGAGTTATACACAAAAATCTTTCAGCGGAGGTGCAGGCCGCCGAGGTTGAGAAGGTCAAGCGCGCCGAATTCTGGGTGATAAACAACCCCGTAACGGTTTCGCCCCACGACGACCTGAGAAAGATTTTCTCGCTCAAAAGGGAATTTGGGATAAACAGCTTCCCGGTAGTCGAGGACGGAAAGCTCTTCGGGATTGTGACCAACCGCGACCTGCTCTTCGAGGAGGACCTCTCCAAAAAGGTTTCGGCAATAATGACGCCGCGCCAGAAGCTGGTCACAATAGACCACGAGGTCTCATACGAGCAGGCGCGAGAAATCCTCCACCGCGAGAGGCGCGAGAAGCTGCCAATTGTTGACAAGGAGGGGAGGCTAAAGGGCCTGATTACCATCACCGACATACAAAACAGGCGCAAGTACCCGAATGCGAGCAAGGACAAGCGCGGAAGGCTCCTTGTCGCGGCGGCGGTTGGTTGCCCGAAGGATGACGCGCGCGTAAAGGCGCTTGTGGAAAAGGAAGTTGATGTAATCGTGGTTGACACCTCGCACGGGCACTCGAAGAATGTGATTGATGCCGTGAAGAGGTACAAGAAGGATTTTGGGTGCGAAATAATCGCGGGGAACGTTGCAACGGCTGAAGGGGCCAAAGCGCTTATTCGGGCCGGGGCGGATGCTGTCAAGGTCGGAATCGGCCCTGGTTCTATTTGCACCACAAGAATAATTGCAGGTGCGGGGGTGCCGCAAATAACCGCGATAATGGACTGCGCAAAGGCCGCCGGGGGCGCACCTATAATTTCCGACGGGGGGGTGAAATACTCAGGGGACATCACAAAGGCGATTGCCGCGGGCGCGGGGGCTGTAATGATTGGCTCGCTCTTTGCCGGATGCGAAGAAACTCCCGGAAAAACCGTTTACATGAACAACCGCAAGTTCAAGCAGTACCGCGGAATGGGCTCGGTCGGCGCGATGATGCAGGGTTCGAAAGACAGGTATTTCCAGAGCCATGTTGAGGAAGAGAAGAAGTTCGTGCCCGAAGGAATCGAGGGGGTTGTCCCCTACAAGGGAAAAATCGCCGAGGTCACTTTCCAGCTGACGGGCGGAATCCGCTCAGGAATGGGCCTTGCGGGGTGCGAGAGCATTGAGAAGATGCGCAAGAACGCAAAGCTGATACGCATCACCGCCGCCGGATTGCGCGAATCGCACCCGCACGACGTGAACATTACCGAAGAAGCGCCGAATTACTGGAGCTAGAGGGCGTCTCAATAAAATAAATACTACTTAGTGCCTACTCTTCGAAATGGCAACCACTTCCAGGTTCATCCGCAGAATGCCCCTGCAAAGGGCGCTTGCGGTTGATAGGACCAGGCATGGAGTTGGCGTTAGCACGCAGTCGCTTGCAAGGGCGGGAATGCTTGACAGGCGGGCGAGGTCGGTCATAGACATGACCATTGAAAAGATTGGCTCTGAAATAGCCGGAGGTAAAAAATCATCCAACGCTGTCAACGTCGAGGTCTCGAAAAGGAAGGCCAAAATACTCGCGGCCGTGCGCGAGGCTGGGTATAGGAAATTGCACGCAAGCGAATTTGTCGCCGCGCTCATGGATTTTGCGGGGCTTGAAAAAGAGAAGCTGATGCCCTATGTGAACGCCGCGAGGTATCTTGTGAGAAACGGCGAGCTGAAAATGGGGGGCGGCGCGTCACTAAACTATTACAGCGCTCTTGTGAGGGACAACCTGCTCGAGAGGGCAAGAAACGCACTGCTCTTAGCCGAAAAGCCGCTCACCACCCTAGACATTGCAAGAAGGATTGGCTACGCAAACGAGCTCTCCGGCAAGGAAGGTTCCCTTATCATCAGCAATCTTGGCACCTGCCTTGGCCTTCTCGACCTCTCAAAGCGCGTGGTCAAGCTCCCGCAGGTCCCGACCGGAAAAAAAGGCATGGAGTATTACCTTTGGTGGGCAGCAGAGCACAGGCTCCGGCCCCAGACAAAGCCCATACGAAATTACAGGTACTGGCTAATGCAGGCGCTCGCCGCAGGCTCCAAGACCGTCTCCGAGCTTGGAAAGAGTGTTGCCGATAAAATCAAGATGGTAAAAGGCCGCGGGATTGCCGTCCAGCCGAAGTGGATTGGAACGCACCTGCAGTTCCTAGTCGATAGCAACGCGGTGAAAAGAACCGGCGGAAAACTCGGCGGGCTTGGCGGAGGCGCGGAATATGAGCTAACTGAGACAGGGGCTGAAATCCTAGACGAGCAGAACGCGCGCGAATCAATAACCCCGCGCATGAGGCTTCTGCTTCTTGGCGAGCACCAGGAGGCGCTAATCGGCGGGGAAAAGAAAAAGTACGAGCACTTCAAGCTCTGGGCAAGGGTTGTTTGCGAATATGAGAAATCACGGGAACCTTTGAGGCTCTCAAAGCAATTTTCGGTCAATCCGAAAACAATAATGGAATGGGGGAATGCGAGCTACCGCCCCTTCAGGCGGCTTGGGTTTATACGGGAGCGATACCTCCCCATGCTCGCAGAAGAAGACCCGGGCCTTGCGAAAACCTTTGGGGCGTGGCTTGAGGCACACAGGAAAAAATTTGAGGCGTGAGCCTTGCGCGCAAACAAAATACGGGAAACGCCAAAAAGCAACTTTTAAATACCTGTGAAGCGTTCCTTCTGTTGGTAAAAATGTCTGAAGAAGAAGCAAGAAGAAGGGCGATGAATCCTCCGCCAATATATAATCCTGGAGGTTCAGCCGGCGGAAATCAATTTAAGCCAAAATCAGAGCATAGTAATAGTGAAGCTTGGAGAAAGCTTACGATACTCACACAAGCTAAAAAAAAGATTGCCAAAAAGAAAGCAACAGCAAAGCCAAAGCCCATCAGGCGAAGAATCTGAACCAATTCCTTTAAATTCAATCCAATTCTACTCCTATAGGGTTTCATTTGCAGCAGTTTACGGACCAGGAGAAGGCGACGCTTTCCCCTTTTTTCTCGAACCTTGACAAGGACATTTTCGTGCTAACCAACCTTCCGGAGGTTGTGAAGGGCGCGCTTTTCTCGCGCTACAGCCGCTCGGACAAGAGCATACGAAGGCTGCTTCTTGACGAATTCATCAATGACAGGGCATCCGGCTTTGGCGAGATTGTCGCGCACGCAGAAGGCATGGGACAGAACCAATTGATTGCGACGCAGAAGGCCGAGGAATTTTACGACCGTGTGCTCGTGGGCTACGGGGATGATTCGGTTGCCGAGCTCGGCGGCTGCCATATCGCCTGCGAGAACGTGAGCAACATCGCCGCGAAAGTGCTTGAGGATTCTCGCATCGGAATCTCGCCGCTTGAGAAGAGCACGCGCTACGTTTATTTTGACAAGAAAGTTGATGGCAAATATTTGTACCATCTCGAGCAGAACATAATGAATTCGAGGCACGCGGACCTTTACGTGCAGACCTGCGACTCGCTCTTCGACTCCTATGCGAAATGGATGGAGCCTCTGCGCAAATACCTGATGGAAAAGTTCCCGAAAGGCGAAGAAACCGACCGCGCGTACAATTCGAGCATCAAGGCAAAGGCGTGCGACATTCTGCGCGGCTATCTGCCCGCGGCGACGCTCACAAACGTCGGGCTCTTTGGCAACGGCAGAAGCTTCGAATATTTGCTCACGAAAATGTACTCAAACGAGCTTGGCGAAATGCGCGCGCTCGCGGGGACGATGCAGGAGGAATTGATGAAAGTGATTCCATCGTTTGTGAAGCGGGCGCGCGGCAAGTACGGCGGCCCCACAATCGAGTTCATGTCCGAAACGCGCAAAGGGATGCAGGCGCTCGCGGATGAAAAGTTCTGGGGCACAAAACCCGACAACGGGGCAGAGGTTGTCCTGACCGATTATGACCGCGATGCCGAGGAGAGGGTCGTGGCCGCGTCCCTCTATGCCCACGCGCAGGTTTCATTTGCGCAGGTTAAGCAGGCGGTAAAAAAAATGCCGGCCGCGGAGAAGGCAAAAATCATTGACACATATTTGGGCCTGCGCCAGAACCGCAGGCACAAGCCATGGAGGGGCTTTGAGCACACCTATTACGAGTTCGATGTGCTGATGAACTACGCCTCGTTTAGGGATTTGCACAGGCATAGGATGATGACGCAGCAAAGGCAAACGCTTAGCACCGCGCACGGCTTTGACCTTCCTGCCGAGCTAAAGGACATCGGCGCTGATGGCGAGTTTGTGGGGAAAATGGAAATGGCCGCGCAGGCTTATGAAAAAATCGCAAAGGACATGCGCAAGGATGCCCAGTACGTCGTGCCCTTCGCCTACAAAATCCGTTACAGCTGCTACATGAATCTGCGCGAGCTATACCACCTCGTGGAATTGCGCTCCACAATCCACGGCCACCCCGATTACAGAAGGATTGTGCTAAAAATGCTTGAGGAAGTGAAAAAGGTGCACCCGACGCTTGTTTCACACATGAAGTTTGTCGATTACCGCGAGGCAGGCCTTGAGAGGCTCGAGGCGGAGAAGAAGACCGACAAAAAGCTCGCCGAGCTTGATAAAAGGGACAATACGGCATAATGGAAATTGGATTTGATGCATATGGCCGGCATAAAAAAAGTTTTTACGGCTTTTGCCCTATTAATACTTCTCTGCGGGTGCTCGCAAAAGGCAATCGGTGAGGCGATGGGCAGGGATGTTTTGCCCGGGGAAAACGGCGGAGGGGACCTTGGGAAAATTGATGCTGTTTCGGAAAACGGAGGCGATTCTATGGCAGGCGCAAAGGCATTTGAAAAAGTTGCATTCCGCACAGAGGACGGGTTCATGATTAGGGCAAACCTGACCAGGGGCGAAAAGAGGGCGATTGTGCTGCTCCCGCAGTTCACCGCAAACAGGGCAACCTACAATGGGCTTGCCTCAAAGCTCGCTGACGCGAATTTCACTGTCCTTGCGCCTGATTTGCGCGGTCACGGGCAGAGCCTTGACAGGAACGGCCTGAAGGTCGGCTACGGGGAATTTACAGAGCAGGATTTCCGCAACATGGTTCTTGATGTGAAGGCTGCGAAAACTTTCCTCGAGCGCGAGGGCTTCTCGCTCTACGCAATCGTGGGCTCTAGCATCGGCGCGAACACAGCCCTCAACTACGCAAGCGCGGACCACTCGGTTGGGAAGATTGTGCTGCTCTCGCCCGGAATTAACTTCAAGGGAATTGAAACTGACAGGGCAAGCGGCAAGGTGAAGGCAAAAACCCTCATTGTCGCAAGCGATGATGACGGTTATTCTTTCGGCTCGGGAAAGGCCCTGGCGCAAAACATTCCTAATTCGGAATTCATGGCACTTACGGGCGCGGGGCACGGAACGAACATGTTCAACGGGACGTTTCTTGAGCGCGATGTGGTGAAGTGGCTCGCGAAGTGAACAGTGGCTTTAAAGCCGCCTGAAAGTTATCCTGCCGGTTTTCTTTTTGCGCTCCGCGCTAAGAAGATTTCTTGAGAGGAAAGGGCCTTTGTCCGCAAGCTCCCTTCTTCTCGCCAAATAGATTTCAGGGACCCAATGTTCATTCCCGGCGTGTTCAACTGCCTTTTTAGCCGGGGATTGCGAATTAACTGCCATGAGAAGTATTAGAAACAATGCCATATTTATAGCGCACGGAACGGGAATTTTCGGCCCGGACCCCAAACCCATAGCCGCCCCGCACCGGCAATGCCCCCTCCCCGCTCCGAAAAATTATTCTTCCACCTCGCGCGAAGTATTGCGAGGTGGTTTGAAATGGAATTTTCAAAAAAGAGAAGGGAGTGGCGGGACAGGCAGGAGGAAGTGGGCGCGCTGCTGGAGTCCTACCACGACCGCATGGAAAGGCTCCTGGAGGAATATGGGGAGTTCCGGTGACTCCCTGCATCCAAACAACCAATATTTAAATTATATTATAATACATTATAATTGGTGATTGCATGTCAGTTTTCGAGGCAAAAATAAGGCAGGTCGGAACTTCTCTTGGGGTGCTCCTGCCAAAAAAAATAATTGAGCAAAACAGGCTCGAGAATGGCGAGGTGGTCCAGATAGCCGTAATGAAAAAAAATCTTGCCCTTCTTGAAAAGGCATTCGGGTCGGCAAAAGGGGCAAAACCATTCAAAAGAGACCGCAAGGACAGGGTGTTTTGATGTATATTTTGGATACATTTGCATGGGTGGAGCTTTTCAAAAAAACAGAAAAAGGGGCGAAGGTTTTTGAGCTGATAAAATCAAGCCCCTGCTTTACAAGCTCAATTTCCATTGCGGAAATAAGTTATTGGTGCGAAGAAAATCGCATCGGGAGGAAGGCCCAATTGGACTATGCCAAGTCTCTATCGCGCATAATTGATGCTGACCATCAAATACTTGAGCTCGCAGGAGTGCTAAAGGCGGAGAAAAGAAAAACCGCCGGCAGCGATTTTGGGCTTGTTGACGCGATAATACTCGCCACAGGAAGAATGCATGGGCTTCAGTTGGTGACAGGCTATCCGCACTTCAAGAATGAAAATGTGCTTATGCTGTGATATTTATGAAAAATGAAAAGTTAATGGGCAGAATTGCCAAAGACCCGGAAATAATGGCGGGAAAGCCAACTATCAAAGGCACCGGAATAACGTGGAGGCGGCTGCCAAAAGGGTTGCGAATGGCTGGACAATAAAAGAAATTTTGGATGATTTTCCAAGGCCGGCAAAAAATGGTGTTTTTGCAGCAATCGAATATGGTACTAAAAAATAAACTTACAGCACAAACCCGCCGATGAAAGCGCCAATCCCGTAGGCAACAATTGCGGTAAGCCCGCCGATTAGAAGCATCTCAAACCCGGCCGCGAGCCAGTGCTTTGCAATCACAAGCGAGCGCAGCGAGCCCACCGCGAAAACCGTTGCGAAGGTTAAGAGGAACGCGATTGGGAAGAGGATTGTGGGCTGGAGGGGTTGGAGAATCGAAACCACGAAAATTAGCAGCGGCACAAAACCCGCCACGAGGAATGCGGCGTAGGTATAGAGGCCTGCCTTTATCGGGCTGCGCTGGTCCGGCACAAGGCCGAGCTCATCAACCATCATCGTGTCAATCCACACGGCCTTCTTGGAGGTTATGAGTTCAACCAGGGTTTCGAGGTTTTTGCCGGCATATCCTTTGCGCCTGTAAATTTCAACTATTTCATCCCTCTCCCCTTTGGGGTAGTTCTCAACTTCCCACTCCTCGCGCTTTCGCTCGGCCTCGTAGTAGGACTGCTCGGATTTCATTGAAAGGTAATTGCCAACGGCCATTGAAAGGCCGTCCGCGAAAAGGTTTGCAAACCCCAAAACGAGAACAACCCCGGGATTCAGCCCTGCCCCTGCCGCCCCTGCGACCACGGCAAAGGTTGTCACAATCCCGTCAAGCGCGCCGTAAACCATGTTGCCAAGGTACTCGGCGCCGCTTCCGCCGCGGTGGTTCTTTATTTCCGCCTGTGTGTGCGCCTTTTTTGTGGCCTCGATATCATTGCTTGCGTACGCCTTCTGCGCGCCCGCAACTCTTTTGGATGGCATTAGGATTAGTAAAAAGCAGCAACTTTATTTAAGGCGATATTGCGGCAATCCGGAAAAATCAGTTGCCGGCCCTTGCGAGCACCAGAACGCCGAGCGCGATTAGCACGAGCAGCAGCGGGCTGATTTCGGGAACCGCGACCTTCTTTGTGGACTCGTCGGAGACCGTAATCACCAGCGATGATGTGTTATTCACAGGCAGGGCGTCCCTTGATGTGATGTCCGTGCCGGATGAGTCATATATCTTGGTCAGCACCGTGGAGTACTCATAGTTGCCCTGGGCAAGCGCGTTGGGGTCTGTTGCGCATCCCGATGTGGGGTTTGCGCCGCCCGTGCCGCCCGAGCATAGGGGTTCTGTGAATGTTACGGTCACCTGGTTATTTGTGAAGGCCTGGTTTAGGTAGGGCGAGCCCATCAGCTTTGGCGAGGTTTCGCCAGGCGCCTTCCTAAAGAGCGAGAAGTCGACCCTGTTTGCCGCCGTGCCCGCGGGCTTTGCGGCGGTGATGTTTAGTATTATGCTCTCGGATGAGGCATTGTCGCGGTAGAACTTTGTCTTTCCGCTCGCGCTTGTCACAACAATCCATGCAAGGTCGTCTACCTGGCGGCAGCATGTGGTGCCGCCGTTCACATTGCATGTTGCAAGGGTCGAATCCACTGCCTGGGTTGTGGCGTTGCATGAACTCTGGCAGCTCGCGCCCGGCAGGCATGATCTCGCCACGGGGCAGCAAACCTGCCCTGATGCGCTGCAAACTCCCGGAACTGCCGCCAAACCGCCTGGGCATGTTCCCTGCACGCAGCTGTTTGGCGCGGAGCATGAGCCGGATACCTGCACCTGCACTGTTCCGCAGCTTGTCGGTTGGCCCGTGCCGTTGCGCGCGGTCGCGCTAACGCCTGCAGTGCCGGTGGAAGTGAAGTTCGAGCAGGTTATTGTGCAATCGCCGGCTGTGCCCGTGCATGTGGGCGCAAGGGCGGTCGCGCCGTTCCCGCATGTGATGTTCGAGGGGCCTATGCTAATTCCCCGGTTAAAGCCGGAGTAGTTCAAATTGAATGTTGCGTTTCCCCCCGTCCCAACGCTTTGGCCTGAGGGGCTCAGTGTCAGCGCGCACGTTGGCCGGCTTGCCGAACTCACGGTTACGCTCGCATCCGGGCTCGTGGCAACTATTGTCGGCCCTCCGGCGCCTGCCGCGAGCGAAACCGCAACCGTGTGGTTGCCGTTTGAGTAGTTCGAGCATGTGAAGGTGCATGTGCCGTTCGAGGTGTTCTGCAGCGCCGTGCACGAGGAGTATTCGGCGGCTGCACCGCTATCTCCGCAGTTCACAGAGGAGATGCGCATGTTGCCGTTAAAATATGAGAATGCGAGGCTGAATGCGACCGCGCCGCCATCGGATATTTTGTTGGTCGATGATGCCGTGAAAACCGCCCTCGATGCCATGCAGCAGGTCCCGCTGCCGATGTATGCGCCGCTTGAGCTGTTGCACGCGGCATCAACGGTATCGGGCCCTTCGGTTGAGAGGCATGAGAGCCTGCACTGCGCGCCCGAAGCTGCGCCAGAGCAGTTGTCCTGCGCGACAATTATTAGCGAAACCGGCTGCGAAACCGTGGCGCCGTTCTTGTTGTCATATGCCTTTGCGCTGATGCTGTATGCCCCGACAGGGATTGCCGTCCAGCTATAGCTGTATGGGCTTGTGGTGTCGGTGCCAAGCAGCGTGGGGCCGTTGTAGAACTCGACGGCGGAAATTGTGCCATCGGCATCCGTTGCATTCGCGCTTAGCGTAACGGTGGCTGGCGCAAACCCGACCGAGCCGGCCGCGGGGGCTGTAACGCTAACTGTCGGCATGATGTTTTGCGGGATTGCCGTTATCTGCGCCTGGCCAGCCGAGCTTATGTACGGGTTTGAGCTGTCCGAAACCGTGAGCGTTAGCGTATAGGTCCCGACCGCGGTGCACCTAATGGTTGTCTTTGGGCTGTTTGGCTGGGCGAATGTGCACCCTCCGCCGCTCGCGCTCCAGGTGATTATGTAGGGCGGGGTGCCGCCGGTTGTTGTCGCGTTTACATTAATGTCCCTCAAAATTTCGTCATTGTACGGCCCTGTTGTTGTTATCGCAAGCGCGGTGACAACGCCAAGCGCCATCGTGCTTGTTGCGCTGTTGCCCGTCGAATCAGTTGCGGTGAGCCTTAGCACCCTGTTGCCCGTGGTTGCGCAGTTGGCAGTGACCGTGAGCGTTGTCTGTCCGGTGAAGGTGCAGGGCGAACCGCTTATGATTGCCCAAAGGTATGTGTTGCCGCCGTTTCCGCCCGCTGTGGTTCCTGTTATCGGCATGGCAACTGAAACAATCGCGGTCTTTGCGGCGCCCGCATTTGCGGTGAGCGGCGGATTGACTGTGAGCACCATGGTATCGGTGCTAGCCGGGCTGCCTGCCGAATCCGTGATTGTGGCTGTAATTGTTTTTGGCCCCGTGCTGTTGCATGAAACGCCCGGAGATGCCGTGGTGCCGTTTGCAATCGTGCATCCGCCAGCAGGGCTGGTCCATGAATAGGCATAGGGCGAAACCCCTCCGCCAACGCTTCCTGAAAGAACGACAACCGTTCCGCCCGTGCCAATGCCTGCCGAAGGATTCACAATAACACTCCTGTCAGGCCCTGCATTCGCGGTAAGGGCCGAATTCACATTCACCAAAATATCATCGGTTGCAGTTGTGCCGCGCGCATCCGTAACCGTGAGCCTGAATGTTGTGGAGCCCGTCTGCGAGCACGCAATCGCCTGCGTGGCGGCATTGGTTGCGCCCGTGCGCGCGCAGCTTGTGCCCGAAGCAACAGTCCATGCATATGTGTAAGGCGAAAGCCCTCCGGCTGCTGCCGGGGTTGTGCCGATTGTAACGCTTGCAGGCCCTACCGCGGTTGTGGTGCCGGCGCCGGCGTTTGCGACAAGCGCATCGTAGGAATTCATGACGGTATTCGTGCCGGATACTATCTGATTGCTCGCATCAATAACCGTGAGGCGCACCCCTGCCGAGCCTGCGCTTGTGCAGGTTATTGTCGGCGCCGATGAGGTGCTTAATGCGCCGCCCGGATTGTAAGTGCATGTGCCGGTGTTGGGCGCGACAAAGTCCCATGAATAGTTATAGGGCAGGATCCCTTCTAAAACCGTGGGCGAGAGGGCCGGCGTTGCAATGTTTTTGGTGCCCGAATATGGCCCGCCCGCGCTCACCGTGAGAGCCGGGACGCAGCACACCGAACCGCCGTTGATGTTGCATGAAGAGTCGCGCCCGTCGCTGACCTGCGCGCCGCAGGAAGTGAGGCATGTTGCGCCCGCAGCGCACGGGTTTGCCGGAACTACGGTTACGCCGATTCCTGATGAGGTGACCGCAGCGCCCTGATTGTCGGTTGCCTTGGCAGTGAGGGTGTAGCTTGCGGCGCCCACGTTGGTCCAGGTGTAATTGAACGGGCTTGTGGTTGTGGTCCCTAGCGGAGTTGAAGGCGAGGAGCTTGAGTAGAAATCAACCTTCGAAATCGAGCCGTCCGGGTCGCTTGCCGTTGCGCTCATAGGGATTGTTGCCTGCGCAACGTATGAGGCGCCGTTTGCCGGAGCGGTGAGGCTCACAACCGGGGGCGAATTGACCGAAACCGTTATCGCGGGCGAGGTTGTCACAATGCCGCGGTTGTCCATTGCCTTTGCGCTGAGCGTGTATGCTCCCGAGCCTACGCCGCTCCATGTTATTGGGAAGTTCGAGCCGGCATTTGTTGAGAAGCCGATGTTTGTTGTCCCGCTAAAATAATCCACCCTGCTAACGGTCCCGTCGGAATCGGAGGCGTTTGCCGTGAGCGAAATGCTTGCAAGTGCGGTGAAGAGCGAACCGGTTGCGGGCGAAGCTATGCTAATTGTTGGCGGGAAGTTGATTGAAAATGACGGGCTTTTCGTGTCGCTGTTTCCGGCGCTGTCTGTTGCGCGCAGCGAAACGGTTTTCGCGCCGGCGCTGTTGCAGGTTATGGTTGTGCCCGCTGAAGTTGCCGATGCAATCGAGCAGCCCGAAGAGCTGGTTGTCCAAAGGTAAGCATAGCCGCCAGAACCCGCGCTCGCGCTGCCTGTGACAGGCACTGCCGCGCCTATCTCGCCGATGTATGGCCCGCCTGGGGCGGAAACAATAGGGTCGTAGACATTGACTGTGACCGGGGCCGAAGTGGTGCTCGCCCCCCTGTTGTCGGTTGCCACTGCGGTTACCGTATAGTTGCCCCTTGGGGTGTTGGCCTGGGTGTAACTATAGGGCGAACTCGTATCGCTTGCGAGCAGCGTGGTGCCGGCATAGAACTCGACCTTTGTGATTGTGCCGTCGGCATCCCCTGCGCTTGCCGCAACCGTGATGTTTGCGCCTGTTAGGAAATTAGACCCGCTCGCTGGCGATGTGATTGAAACCGTTGGCGGCTCGTTGACTGTGAGCGAAGTGTTGGTGGTTGTTGAAAGGAACGGGTTCGAGCTATCGCTTACCGAGGATGTGAGCGTGTATGTTCCCCTGCTGCAGGTAACTGTTGTGCTCGCGCTTGAGGGCGCTGCGATGGTGCATCCTGCCGGGGCGATTGTCCAAAGGCTCGAGTATGGCGCGGTGCCGCCGCTTGTGGTTTGGCTGATGGCGATGGGCGCAATTGTCGTGCCCGCATATGGGCCGGTTGTTGTGATTGTGAGTGCCGGGACAACGTTTAGGAACATTGTGTCAGATGCCGTGTTTGAGGTGGAATCGTTTACTGTGAGCCTCACGCCGCGCAAGCCCGTTGAGGAACAGTTGAATGTCGGCGTTAGCGTGGTTGGGTTTGAGATTGTGCATGAAGAGCCGCTTGTGATTGTCCAGAGGTAGGTGTTCCCGCCGTTGCCTCCTGAAGTTGTACCTGTTAGCTGCATTCCGACACTTTGCACCGCGGTCTTGTTTGTGCCGGCGCTTGCGGCGAGCGCCGGATTGACCGTGAGTGTCATTGTGTCGGTGCTAATTGTGCTTCTCCCATCGGTAACGCTAAGGGCAATTGTTTTCTGGCTTGTGCTTGTGCATGAGATGTTTGGCGAGGCTATGGAGGTGTTTGAAATCGTGCACTCGCCCGGGCCCGACCATGAATAGCTGTATGGCGAAACTCCGCCTCCGGCACTTCCGCCAAGAGTGACAACCAGTCCGCCCGTCCCGATTCCCGTTGAAGGATTCACAATAACACTTTTATCAGCCCCGGCATTTGCATTAAGCGCCGAATTCGCCGTCACGATAACATCATCAGCCGCTGTGACGGTGCGCGCATCAGTGACCGTGAGCCTGAAGGTAGCCGCGCCAGTATTGGAGCATGAAACACCCTGCGTGCTGGCATTGGTTGGGTTGACCATTGTACAGCTGCTGCCCGAAAACACGGTCCATGAATAGGTGTAAGGCGCAAGCCCTCCGCTTGCCGCGGGGCTTGCCCCAATGGTTATATTGGACGCGCCAACGGCGGTGGTCGCGTCCGCGCCGGCGTTTGCCGCCAATACATTGTAAACAGTTACGCTCGAATTCGCGCTTGTGACAATCTGCCCGCTCGCATCAACCGCCGTCAGGCGCAATCCGGCCGAGCCGGCGCTTGTGCATGTGATGGCGGGGTTTTGCGCAGTGCTTGTTGCGGTGCCGCCGGGGAAAGTGCATGTGCCGGTGTTGGGCGCGACAAAGGACCATGAGTAGGCGTATGGAGTGATTCCTCCCCCGACAACGCTTGAGGTCGCGACAGGAACATTTGTGGTTCCGGTGTATGGCCCGCCGGTGCTAACCGTGACCGCCGGCACGCAGCACACTGTGCCGCCGCCGATGTTGCATGTGCTGTCCCTGCCGTCGCTGACCTGCGCGCCGCACGAAGAGAGGCATGTTGCGCCCGCAGCGCAGGCATTTTGCACGGTGATTGTAACGCCCGCAGAGGTTGTCTTATCGCCGGAATTGTCGGTCGCCCTTGCGGTGATAGTATAAGTTCCGGCGCTGAAGGGAACTGGGGTGACCGGGTAGCCTCCGGCGGCGGTTGTCGAGGAGCCAAGCGAAGCCGCGCCGTTCAAATATTCAACCCCCGTAATGGTGCCGTCCGAATCAGAAGCGCTCGCGGTTAGCGAAACGGTTGCCGGCTGGTTGTAGGATGAATTGTTTGCGGGCGCTGTGATGCTAACCGTTGGCGGGGCATTGATTGCAAGGCCCGAGGTTTTTGTGTCGGTGTGCCCGACGCTGTCCGTAACCGTTAGCGTGATGCTCTTTGCCCCGCCGCTGTTGCAGGACACTGTCGGGCTCTGGGCTGTCGAGGATGAAAACCCGCATCCTGCCGAAGCTGTTGACCATGAATATGAATACCCTCCAGAGCCGCCGCTAGCCCCGCCGGTTAGCGAAACCGCGGCATTTATCGAGCCGGTGTAGGGGCCTGCCGCGCTCGCGCTAAGGGATGGATAGACATATATCGTGACCGCGGCAGAGGTCGTGGCGGCGCTTCTGTTGTCGGTTGCCGTGGCGGTGAGTGTGTATGTGCCCGCGCCCACGTTATTCCAAATGTAGCTATATGGGCTTGCGGTGTCGGTGCCAAGCGGGGTGGAGCCGCTCAAGAACTGGACGCTGTTGATGGTTCCGTCCGGGTCGGATGCGGCTGCGGCAATAGTAATGTTCGAGCCGGGGGTGAAGCTCGCGCCGTTTGCCGGCGGATTGATGCTCACGGTTGGCGGTGCGTTGATGTTGCTTGTGAGCGCGCAGCTTGCTGATTTTGTGGTGCTCACGCTGTCGCGCGCGGTCACCAAAACCGTCTTGTTGCCGCCCGATGTGTAGGCGCACTGCACAGTGCATGAACCGCCGCTGCATGAGCTAACAATGCCAAGGCCGCCATCGGTGCTGCCGGTGTCACAATCCTTGGCGGTAATGTCGGCGGCGCTGCCCATGGAAAAGTTCGTTGGGGCGACCGGGTAATTGATTGCCCCGTCCACAATAAGGGTTGAGGATGTGCTGATTTGGCACGACATTGCCCTGCAGCAAACCCCGCTCGAAACCGCCGCCGTCCCGTCCCAGTTGCACGAGGCGTCCGGCCCGGAGGATGCGGCAATCTCGTTTGAGAGTGTGCACGAGCCGCTCCTGCATGTTCCGCTCCCGCAGCTATCCTGCGCGAGAATCGTGACCGTGCCCATTACCGCCAAGGCCTGGCCGCCGAGGTTGTCGGTTGCGAGGGCTAAAAAATAATACGTTCCAGGGCCCTGCGAAGAGGCGTCCCAGGTTTGGCTGTAGGTGCTCCCGCTCTTTGTGCCGTTGTTGATGAAATTCCAGCCGCATCCGCCCGGATTTGCTATGCAGTTGGTGTTGTTGCTCCATGAAAACCCGACTGTCGAGATTGTGCCGTCGGGGTCGGAAGCCGTTGCGCCAAGCCCGATGCTTGCGGGATGAACATAGCTAGAGCCGGCAGAAGGCGCTGTGAAGGATATGGCAGGGGGCTTGTTGATTATCACCGGTCGGGTCGCGGTTGCCCAAAACCCCTGGTCATCGGTCGCGGTTGCCTTGACAGTATATGTCCCGGGCAATGGGTTAGGGCCCGGGCTCCATGAGGCGGCGTAGGGAGAGGAATTTGCGCTGCTTATGAAATTGTCGCCTCCTGAAGGCGGCTGATAGTAGAACCCCACATTCGAGACTGCGCTATCGTCCGTTGCCGTTGCGGTTATGCCGATGTTTGAAACCGGCAGGGTGTAAACGGTGTTCGCAGCCGGGCTTGTGATGCTAACATTCGGGGCGGCATTCGGGATGCAGCACACAACCCCGCCCACGTTGCATGAGTCGCCTATGACCTGGTGCTGGTCTAATGTTCTGCACGAGGCCTGGCATGTCGGAGTAATTGTTCCGATAGCAGCGCAAAGGTCCTGGGCTATTACGGTTGTTGTCGCGCCCGTGCACGCAACAGAGCGGGTGCCGTCCTTTGCAGTAACAGAAACCGTGTTGCCGCCGACAGTTGTATAATTGGTGCATGTCACTGTGCATGTCCCGCCTGAGCAGGAAACCGATTTTGATGCGGCGCCGCTGCACGTGACATCAGCGGATGCCACCGAAATCGTATTCACGAAGCTCGAGGGCGTCACGGTGAATGAGGCGCTGTTTCCGGCGACAAGGCTTGTTGTGGCCGGGGAGAGCGCACAGGCCGGCGGGTTTGTGACCGTGACGCTAGCGCCGCTGCATGTGACCGTTGCCGAGCCATTGAGCATTGTGTAGCCAACAGCGAAGGGGGAGCCGGTTGTTGTGTTGTAATTATCGCACTGGATTTTGCAGCTGCCGTCCGCGCCGCCGTTCACGCCTGAACACGCGGGTGATGGAGGTGTGCCAACGCCTGCCCCGTCGCCGCAGGAAATCGTGTTTGGATACGCGCCGCCGGCAAAGTTTTTGTAAGTGACGGTAAATGGCACGCTGTTGGTGCTGGCCTCAACCGCACTGGTTGCCGGCGAGAGGCTGCACCATGCGCCCACTGTAACTGCCGCAGAGCCGCAACTATACAGGCTTCCGCCCGCGCCGTTCTTTGCGGAAACGCTCATGGTCCCGGTCGCCGTGTAGTTGGGGCAGGAAGCCGCGCACGTGCCTGTTGTGCTATTGGCGCTGCAGCCTGAAACAGAGCCGGTCCCGCCGCCCGAACATGCCACGCTGATGCTTGAAATGTCCGCATTGAAGTTAGAGTAATTGAGCGTTGTCGATGCCGTGCCGTTGGGCGCAACAGAGATGGCGCCCGAAGCAAGAGAGCATGATGGCGGCGGCTGGGCTACAACAACCGACCTTGCCGCGGCGTAGTTTTCGGTTCCGGTCGTGCCGTTCCTGCAAGTGTAGCTGAAGTTGCTTGTGCCCGCGGCATATCCTGAGCACGTGACCGTGACATCTCCGCTCGCTGTGCCGGAGTTGCCTGACCAGCCGGGCGTATTCGACCCTCCGCCTCCGCATGCGGGGTTGCCGCTAGTAATGTCTATGCCACGGTCCATGTTCGTGTATGAGACAGTAAATGTCTGGGACGCGCCGTATGCGAGCGAAACCGGATTTGCTGCCGGGCTTGTGACCGCGCATGTCGGGGTTGCCTTGCAGCAGACATTTGCCCCGCCATTTACGGTGTTGCATGTCATGTCAAACGGGTCCTGGGTGGTGCCTGCAGAGCATGATGTAGCGGCGCACGACGCTCCCGGCCCTAGGCACACATCGGATGGGACGCAACACGCCTCTCCCGGAGCGCCGTTCAAATTGCAGGTGTCGGAAATAGGAGTTGTGCCGGCGCCGCAGGTCGTGCCCGTGGAGCAGGTCCCTGAAGTGCAGGGGTCGCTTGTCATGCAGCAAACCCCGCTTGAAACAGCCGATGTCCCGTTCCAGTTGCATGTGGCGCTAGTCGCCACTAAACCGCTGCAAGAAGCATAACACGTCCCAGGCGAACAATTCACATTCGGAACATAGCATGTCCCGCCCGAAATATAACTCGTCCCATTATTCGTATTGCACGCAACACCATTCGACTGAGAACCC
>OBEQ011344488.1_pt1 | contig 44668 bp, 35 predicted proteins | sample 1670901 | NCBI WGS metagenome assembly OBEQ01 (sample SAMEA104232315, study PRJEB22302) | groundwater metagenome | biome: forest; feature: aquifer; material: groundwater | place: USA | collected 2011-08-07 | depth 5.4 m
AAAAAGATGTTTTTTAGTGATTTTTGAGGCACAAATTTACAAGATGGGTTAACTCAGAACTGGGGATAATTATTGAAGACTTGCATGATGAAAACGTGCTAACTCAAAATGGAATTTTATATTTCATTGATACAGTCTTTTATTTAACGAAACAATTTTGGGTATAGTCAAAACACAACTTATAGGATTCAAATCAATTTTATTATCGCTTTAACAATCTAAAACGTTCAATTTAATTAAATAGATGTGATTATTTATTAGGGTTTTGTTTGAAAATAAGACAGAATAAGTAATTTATTTGTATTGTAATTTTAAAAAGACTTGTAATAGCATATTCAGAATAAATTTAGATAGTTTCTTATTTTTTTATATTTCAAATGTTACCTTTAAAGCCTAAACAACTTATAGTAGTGCAAAACATTTTTTTTATGAAGATATTTTTACTTTTATTTATTTTTTTACCTACACTTATTTTTGCTCAAAAAGAAACGGAATTAACTCCTGAAGAAAGAGCTTATTTGTATCATGCGGTTACTAAAAGTCCAATTTTAGATACAAATATGGGACGGTATTTTGATTATAAAGGTCCAATGGTGAAATACCCAAATAAGAAAATTAATTACGATTCAATTGAGCTTTTAATTATTACTAAACCAGAATTGTTAATTATTCGAAATGAAGAATTAGCTAAATGCGAAAGAGGATTATTAGGTGAAGTTTCGAATAAAATGGCATTGTGGGAATTAAATAAAATTTTACACGCCAAACGAGAAGGGGATTCTACTTTAGCTCCATTTTTAGATAAATATCGTCGATTTGAAAAAATGTTTATGACTTTTCTTCCTCCAAGTGCATTGGTAAAAAACGAAGGGAGAAATGAGATAAACAAAAAAATCGATAATCTTTTAAATCCAAGTTTGTCTTTTGATGATAAAATTGCTTTTATTGGATCCTATCAATTTTTGAATGAGAATGATAAATTAGTAACGATCAGAGCAATTGAAAAAGGTGTAAATGCTTATGTTCAAATGAGAGCTTTTGAAATTTATCAATCGTTGGGAGGAGAAGTTAAAATATTTGAAAATTATATAGTGGCAGCTGGAGATGGTAATAGTGCTGCGGGATCTCAAGAAAATGGTAAAAAGGATGAACAAGGAATTTGGAATTCAGATTTACCGAGAGCTGTTGGACTTTTTCCATATCAATCTACTGTGAAAGAGGAACATAAAATTGAATCATTATTGTTTACTGAAACGAACTTAAAAACGATTGGAAGTAACAATTTAACCAATATTCATTTTGATGTTTGGGCATACAGTGAAAAAGCGCAAACGACGGTTGTAATTGAAAAAAATGGAATTTCGTATCATCTTTTTGGTTCTACTGAAAACCGGTTTTTATCGCCCGACTCTTCATATTTAGGAGAAAGAACGTTTCAAAGTTTAATAAATGATTTAAAGATAAATCGAATTGGACATTTAGAAGAAATGATTCATGGAAAAAGAGGTTTTGATTATTGGATTAAATTCAACGAAAAAAAGAAAGATCAAACGGAATTAAAGATAGAAAAATGTGAAAAGCAATATTCTGATTTTGGCTATACAAAAATTTCGACTAAATCGAAAATGTCGAGAAAGACTAAAAAAGAAAAAAAGAATGCTAATCCAAATAAAGATATTGATTGGCAACCTACAACAGATTCAAACAAAGATAAACGTAAAGATAAACAGCAGGAAATTATAGATTTATATCATCTGTTTGATGATTATACTCGAAAAATTAAAGAATTAAAACAACAAAAAGTTGAGGCAATTGATTTGATGGCGAAGTACCAACGAAGAATGGATTATTATAATCAATTAATTGGGTTACATTGGGCAAAATACACTTTTGATGGTCAAGTTTATACTTTTCAAGATTCTTCTACGTTTGATATTTTAACACAAGAATTTCAATTTCAACCTAAAGATGATTCAGAAGATTTCGAAATTAGAGTGTTATCTGTTCCCGAGACTTCTTTAACTGAATTGTCGGATGAGATTATGATTCATTATAGTCTAATCGATGCGTTACCCAATTACGATGCTCGATTACGATTAGAATTAAATGATGTTTTCGCTTCTGATAAATGGGAATTGACAAAACCTCTTTTCACAAAAGCGGATAGTGTTGCTGTTATTCAATTGTTTGAAGGATTATTAAATAAAAAAATAGATTTCACAGTTGAAGCCAAAGGTCAAGGAATAGGTTTTTGGAATGGATCAAGAACAGTAAAACACAAAAAACCTGTTGAAGAATTAGCATACAAAGGATCACGAATGGATTCTACTTATTTACGCTTAAGAAGATCAGAATTATTTGTAATCCTAGATCGAATGGTGAAAATTGAAGTGAATTCATATACTGATCCTGTTTCCTCTTCAATGAATGTAGAAAATACCATTATTCAAGCACTTATGACGAAAAACAAACTTTCTAAAAATGATGTTTTAAGTGTCTATCGATCTGCAACCATTTTAAGGAAATTCAAACAGGAAATGAATGCGATGGCTATTTTATATCTAGACAAAGAAAAAGCAAAATTGGTGATTGATAGAATGAATAAAGAAATTGACAAAACGAAAATTAAGGTAGGAAATGCTTTTGTGAAGTTGGCGGATGTGAAGTAGGGCATAGGTCAAAGGTCTTTATGAATTGAATAGAATTAGGTCATAGGGTGATAATTAGGTCTTAGGTCATAGGGCAAAGGTCTTTATGTGTTGTGTGGAAATTAGGTCATAGGAAAATTGCGTACTTTCTTATATGTCCTTATAATCCCTTACATGGTTCAAAAAAAAGTGTATTGAATAATTATAACAACTTTAAATCAAAGTAATATGAAAAAAATAATTTTTGTTGGTATTTTAACGTTAATCTCGAACAGTCTTTTCTCTCAAGACAAGATTTCTACTTTTACCGTGTTTTTTGAAAATAACAAATCTGAATTGACTGTAAAGCAAACAGATGTTTTGAAAACATTTTTAAAATCTATTAATTCTAAGGAGTTTACGATTAATACACTTGAAACATATTGTGACACTGTAGGTTCAATTGAAAGTAATATTATACTGTCGGATAAAAGATTGTCGACAATAAATAATTTCTTCATTAAAAATGGAATAATCGTACCTAATCAATTAAGTAAAGGTGAATTAAGTGTTCCGACGTTGGATATTTCAAGTTGCAGAAAAGCAATTATTTATTACACAATAAAATCTGAAAAATCAAACGTAGAAAAGAAAGATAAATTTTCTGGATTATTAACGGCATCGAGTGGAAGTGCAAAAGTAGCTGCGATTGATTTGGATATACAGTTCATTGGAGGTACTGCAACTATTCTTGATATTTCTCAAATAGAAGTCGATAATTTATATCATTTTATGAATGAAAATAAGGAGTTTAATGCATTCATTCGTGGTCATGTTTGTTGCAGAGTTGACCCAATTTTATCTGAACAAAGAGCAGAAGCTGTTTATCAACTTTTAGTCTTCAAAGGTATTGATCCTAGTAGATTAACTCATCAAGGTTTCAGTAATACAATGCCGGTTGCTTTTCCAGAAATTACAGCAGAAGATCAACAAAGAAATAGGAGAGTAGATGTTGTGTTTAGCAAGTGATTTTTTTACTTTTTTAATGTGATAAATTTGCAGTTTTAGTTTGATTATTGGTTTTTAATTAATAACTTAGCGGAGTTATTGTTAAATTTACTTTAAATCATTGCAAATGAGTTACGAATACGTATTGGATAGCGACTTAGCTTTTTTAGAATTAGAAGATGATAAAGTCAAAAATGTTGATTTTACACCTAAAACTATAACTGATGTTAAAAAGGAAAAAAAATCTGAGCAGATTTTAGATTTTAACGAAGCAGAAAAAATTGTTCAAGTTAAAAAACAACAACCTCTTTCTGAAATAAATGTTTCTGAAAAAAAATCAAACACAATAAAATCGTCGAAAAATAAATCGTTAAATGACTTAGGTGAAAGTCTTAAATTTATTTTAGAAAGTGAAGATATTAAAAGGCTAATTTATGAGAATGATGCAAATCAGGAAGTAAAAGCTCCAAGTGAAGTTGATATTCTTGAATCACAAAAATTTAGTTTAATAGAAAAAGATGAAATTATTCGTTCTTTAATAGAGAATTGGAATCTTAAAGAGGAAGAAAATCAACCTGAAGTTAAGATTGATTTTTTATTGAAAAAAGAAAAGGTAATAAAAATTATTTTGGATAACTGGAAGTTTGATTAAGTTTTTCAATTTGAAAGAGTAAAAACAAACTATTTCATCTCAAAATAATTTTAATTATAGATTTTAGCAGTAGTCGTTTTATTTACAACTACTGCTTTTTTTATTTTTTTATTTTTTGTGTTTATCGATGTAATATCCTTTTGTATTTGTACTTCCATCTACCGCATCTTTTAATCCTCCATCTTTATCTTTCTCTTTTTGATATAATTCTTCATAATCTTTTGTGTAATCACCGTCGGGAACTACATGAACATCGAAGCTGAGTTTTAGAGGTTCATCTTCTTTTAATCCTTTTATATTTCCATATACATAAATCTGATGATTTACTAAACCAATATTCTTATTACTATTATATGTCAATTCTAAGAAAACAGATTCTTTAGGCGGAATATGTGGTCTAAGATTATTTACAACTATACAGCCACATGAAGGTAATACATCTGAAATATTTAAGGTTACATCGCCGCTGTTTTTAATTTCATAAACTAAATCCAAGTTTTGACCTTGGAGTAATGAATAATAATGTCTTTTAGGATCAATGACTTCTACTGATGTGTATTCAATTTCAGGTGCACAGTTGGTTAATAGATATAAACAACTCAGCATAGTTACCGATTTTTTTAATTTTAATGTTGATTTTATTTTATTTAAATATTGATATTTCATCACATGCTATTTTTTTGAACTTATTGTTACCAATGATTTCTAAAGTGTAATTTTTATTTTTAGAAAGTATTAAATCAGCTATAAATACACAATTTTTTTCAAAACTAGATTTTACTGAAAACGTTAATTCTCCCACTACTATATTTCCAGATTTTACCAATACTTTCTCTGGTGGATAGAGTTTGAGTTGAGGGTTATTGATAAAAGAAATTTTTATTTTACATGAATTTTCAATATTTAATTGTGGAAGTGTGAAAACTAATAATCCGGAACTATTAAAATACCAATTTGTGTGATAATCTGATGGTAATCCTTGTACGCCGTCAACGAGCATATCTGTATTTTCGAAACCTTCATCTAATGAAGAGTTTGAAGTTAAGTGCTTACTATATAATTTATTTGATATTTTTTTAATAGTTAATATTTTCATCTCCAATTCATTTAAATATGCTTTTATGGATCCATCATTTTCTTTAAATGAAAGAATTTTATATTTATTGTAATTGGATTTTAAGAAATTATATGCTTTCATAAAGTCTGACCGCAATGTGATAGTACCATCTTTTAAAAGTTCGGCATAACCTTCATCTTGAAAGCCATTGCTTATCGATTTTTGTACAATAGTGAAAGCAATGGCTGTCAAAATTTTCCCTAATTTTTCCTTTTCTATTTCAGTTGAATTTTGAAAGCTTGTAGTTAATGAATTATAAAAATTCAATAATTTACTTCTATTAATATAGGTCGCATCATTAATTCCGCCGTACATATTTAATTCTGATTTAGAGTTTAAGAAATCACGTTCTAAATTTAAACAATAATCTGTTAAAATTTCACTTGAGTTAGGATACTCTTGTTTGTAAAAATCGGTGATTAATTTTTCTATATTCAAATCTGGATTTATCAAAAGGGAAGACATAACATACGTTTTTAAATCTTCAAAAACACTATAGTCATAGCCAGATGCATTACAAAAAACTCCTAATACATCTAGTTTTTTATAGTATTCAAGTTTTTTTTGAAACAAATATAAATTAGGAAATGGAGAAAGGTAATTGTCGAAATTAGACGAATATTCCCAAATATATATGGTGTTTACAGCTTTCTTCCATGATTTTATTTTAGATTCTACTATTTTAGATTCCTTTAATTCTGAATTAAAATTGGATGTATTTTTTAAGTTAATTGCACTTATGAAAACGCCGACATTTTTCGGTAATTTATCATCGGTAGGTGGGTTTACTGTAAGATAATCAATAGTGATAAATTGTTTTTCTGGAAATTTTTTCGCTAATTTTTTTAGAATAAAAACAACTGAACCTGTTGCATTTGTTGAAGTATTGCCATGATTTAAACAATTGTCACAAGTACATACCAATTCGTTGTCATTTGGTGCTATCATAAAGTTTTTTGAATTGTTTTCTTCTTTATTATGCATGATGAAATTGGAAATAAATTGGAATGTTTCTGGAGAAGAAAAACAAATTTGATCTTGATTTCGAACATTATTTATCAGGCTAAAACAGTTCAATTTTTTAACATCTTTCATTAATTTCCCTAAGTTGTGTCCCCAAATTCCCCAGTCGTTTTCTAAATTATTGGTTCCGAATATGCTATTGTTTTCGTAAATAAGGTTAGGAGAATAAAAAGGTTCTCTATAGCTAAAGGCAAAATTAATTTTCTTTGATTCTTTCATAGAAATAAGTTCTGGAGGTAAACCAGATGGATTTATTCGTTTATCTGTATGACTTAAATTTTTTATTAATTGATTAATTAACCATTTTAAATTCAAATTGGTTTTAGCGATTAATTCTATTTTATCAGAAGAAATATTTAATTCAGCATCATTTAATAAAGTCGTATCTAATTTAATTGTTACATGTTGAATTGTGTCTGACTTTTTAGATTCATGGTCATTTAAGAAAACAATTGGATGCAGAATAGATCTTTTGGAAAGTTCATCAAATAAGTAATTAGCCGATTCTTTAGAATGTGAAGAGTCAAAATGGATGATATAATAAGAAGTTGGATTCACTTCGTTTGCATTACTGGATGTACAAGCTACATGAATGATTGCTGTACAAATGATAAATGTCGTGATTATTAAAAATTTCATAATGAGTAAATTAAATTAAAATTTAGATTGTATAAATTTCTATAATCTGTTTTATTTTTCTTTATATTGAACCAAGAAGCTAAAAATCCAACTGTTAAACGGCTACTAATCATGTGTTGAAAGCCTAAGCCGACAGAAGTGTTAAAAGCGTTCCAAGTATTATAAAGTGAAAGATCCAGTGCACCTGATTCTGGAATTGAACCAAATGAGGCCATAGCCTGAATATAACTGCGACCTTCGTTATATAAGTAAAATCTAGAATTTAATAAAGCATTATAAAATAAAGAGTTTTTACTTGAATAAATAGTCATTTTTGGATTGACCCAAATTTTTTCCCATCGCTTAGTAAGTCCTATAACGCCGCTCATTAATGTGTAGACTTTAGGTAATTCTCTATAACCTGCTCCTAATTGCAATTCATAATCATTTTTTAACCCCATATTTATATTTCCGTTTAAGATTATCCTTGGGAAATAATTAGTGCCGTAACCAGCATTTAACATGAAATTTGAATTGTTATTTAATTCTCTAGTCCATTCTCCTTGTATAAGGAAACTAGCTCCAATTGTACGTCCAGCGTAATAAGCTCTTGAGGTAAAAGTGTTACGTTTATTATGAAATCGTGTATATTCAATATTGCTAATACCACTAACATAAATATCTTCTGCAAATCTACTTCGTAAGTGACTAAAAGAAAATTGATTTTTAAAAGTTTTATATTCTAACCAATTTAAATGATAATAAAATTGATTGGCTTCGATTACAGATGGTTGATAAAATGCTTGGTAATAATAAGCAGAATCATAATCTTTATTTAATTCGAAAGCCAAACCTTTGTAATATTTAAGTTCAACTTCGTTAGGATTGTATTTCAAGGTTAAGTTTGTTAAATTTAACAATGAATCTCCTTTTTTATCCTTGAATAAAATTTTGCATTGGGAAAGGGAAATTTGAGTTTTAATATCAATGATCGTTTTGTTGTATGGGTAAAGGTTGAAAATAGGGGAGATTACAGAATCTGCTTCTTGAATTTTCCCTACATAAAATAATCCTTCTGCATATTTTGAAATAAAGTATATATCTTCTGGAAACTGTTCTTTTGCTGCCTTTGAATATCTGATAAACATAGCTTTGTCGTGCGTTCTAAAAGAATTATTCATGCCGTATTTATAGGCTGTTTCATTTTTCGGATTCAATGCCAAAATTCGTTCAATAATCAAATATGCCTTTTCAGTTTGACCAGCATCCATTAATTCTTTTGTGAAATTCAATGCCAATTCTTCATATCCAGTTATGAAATGGGATCTATTTTTTTCATCTAATTCATTGATCACTTTTTCATATAAATCCAAAGCAGGTTCAAGTTTTTCAAGTTCAACTAACACCGATATTTTTTTGAAATAATTAGTATTATCAGGTGAACTAGCAATTAAAGAATCGGCTATTTCTAACGCTTCTTGATTTCGTCCTAATTCAATGTAAATATTTAGCAATAAATGAGCTGTTAATTCTGAATATTCATTTTTAGGAGCATTGTATATATAAAGTAAAGGATTTAGTGCTTCCCAGTTTTGTTTTTGTTCAACGTATTGTTTTCCTAATTTGAACTGATAGTATAAAAATAAATCCTCAATATTGGTGTCTTCTGGAAATCGATCATGCAGTTTAACAAGAAGTTGACTTGACTTGGATTCATCTCCCATCATGACATAAAGCGTATATTCTTTAAAAAGTATATCTTTTGTAGAACCGTAAATCTTTTTTGCTTTTGCAATATAACCGATAGCATCCATATAGTAACCTTTAGACATCGCAGTACTAAGTAAAAATGACAACGCTTCTTTATTTTTTGGATCTCGTTCTAAAATATTACTGTATAAAATATAAGGATCGTTTTGTTTTTGAGTACGGGCATTGATTAATAAGATATCGTTATACATTTTTGTTAAATCTGCATTTCCGTGCATTTTTGATTTCAATAGAAACATAGCTTCATTTACATTTCCCATTTCAGTTAAAATAGCACATTTCTTCTTAATGAATTCTATATTATCAGGCGCAATTAAGAGTCCACGATTGGTGTAAATTAGTGCTTTTTCTTTGTCTCCTGCTTTTAAAAATGTGTTGATTACATCTAAATAAGCTTCCGGAGTATTTTTTCTTATTTTTAATAATTCTTCTGTTTTTTCTAACGTTTTTTCAATATTACCAGATTTTCCTAAACTATTAACTTCAATTTGTAACCTTGATTTGTATTCATCTTGTAATTGGTGATCTTCAGGATAAATTTGTATTAATCTTTTTAACAATCGATTGGCTTCTTCATCATTTCCTTGAAGTTTATATAAATCAATCTTTTTTCTCCACAATCCTTTCCAATATGGATTCACTTCCAGAAGTTCGTTTACATAACAAATCGCAGCCGAATAATGTTTTGTAGCCATTTCAACATTGACTAAGATTTGTTTAGCATCTACATTGTTTGGATCAAGTTCTACAGCTTTCATTAGACAAAATCGGGCTTTATCATTTTCTCCTTTTGTGTGATAATATTTTCCTTTTAGCATTAATAAATCGGCATCTAATGGAGACTCTTTTAGTCCTTTATCTATAATTACTTTTGCTTGTTCTATTTTCCCTTTTTTAAATAATTTATTTGCTTTATCAAAATCGGACTCTTCTTGACCATAAGAGAAGGAAGCTAAATTGCAGATAATAAGAATTAAAAATAATTTTAAGAAGTTCATTTTTTAGTTTAATATATTACTGTTTGTTGTTTGATTAATTTCACTTGTGTCGTTTGTTTTATTTGATACATTTGTTTGTTTAACACTTCCTATCGTTGAATTTTGATCAAATCCTTGACGAGTCATTTGCCCCCATTCAAAATTCTTTTTTGTTAAAAAATCGACATAACCTCTTAAACTAAAAAAGACAATTAAAGGATGATAAATTACTGGTTCTATCATGCAAAAAAAACTTAAACGAAGGTATTCGCGAGTTGTAAAAAAATTGTCTGTTTTTTTTTCAAGCCAAATAGTTACGAATGATAATGTAATTCCAGAAATATAAACGAATAATAACATAATTCCTGAAGTTCCCCAATTTATTCCCTTAGTAAGCAATAGATAAATAGTAAATAAATAACCAAATGCTTCAATAATCGGCGCCATGAATTCAAATAAAAAAACATAAGGGAAAGTAATTAGCCCCAATCGTTTGTAATGTCGATTAAAAAGATATTTTCGATGAACTGTAAATATTTGTAATAAACCTCTGGCCCATCTTGTTCTTTGTCTGTTTAATACTCTAACACTCGGTGGCCCTTCAGTCCAACAACAAGTTTTAGGTACTTGTCTAATGCTATATGGAAGTTTATAATTTAGCATGTAAGTAATTATACGTGTGGTCATATCCATGTCTTCAGCATGAGATAAGGGATCGTAACCGCCAGCTGCAATAATAATTTCTTTATCAAATAAACCTAAGCCTCCCGAAACGTTATGAACAGAATTTAATGTGGAAAATCCCATTTTTCCAACCAAATAACTTCTTAAATATTCAATTTCTTGGTACATTGGTATTATTGCCTTCGGAAGTTTTGTTTTTTGCATTTTACCATCAGCTACTTCACAACTATTAGACATCCTCATACTTGCCCCAACAGCGATAACCCTTGTTTTTGATTTTAAAATGGGTTGAATCATGTTTAAAAGAGCATCCCTATCCAATACACAATCTACATCAGTACAGATGAAATATGGAAACTTAGCTACATTAACTCCTGCATTTGATGCATCTGCTTTTGTTCCTCCATTTTCTTTGTCGACCACAATTAATCTTGAAAATTGTTCATTTGTAGATTTGAAAATTCTTTTAAAAGGTTTTGTTTTGATTTTTTCGACGTAAGCAAATGGCGTTTCAACCATTTCAAAGTGTTCGATTAATAATTCCAACGTTCTATCTTTGCTACCATCATTTATTATCACAACTTCAAAATTTGGATAATTTACAGTTAGCATTGCACTAACATTATTAATAATAGTAACTTCTTCATTATAGGCTGGAGCAACAATAGAAATGCCTGGCGAAAAAGGAGACTCAAACATCATTTCTTCTAAGTCATTGTCTTTGGAAGCTAATATTCTTTTTGTTCTTGTGTATGCAAGAATTAATAAAACAGTATAAATCAATACAAGTGTGAGTGCATAAAAAAAGATCAAATATTGATATACGTCAAATAATATTTCCATAATTTCGAAACTAATTAATTTAGTAAAGGGTTTTTAACATGTTCAAAAATAAGACGATCAAAACCTACTGATTTATTATGAAGAATTTCAATTGTTTTCTTACCATTTAGTCCCGAATTAAAAATTACTTTTCCTATTTCCACTCGTAATTCAGTTTCAAAAGTCTTTTCAAAAGCCATAACATAAAAACGCAATAATTTGTTGTCATCTGTAATAGAGCTAAGGTTTTTCACAATACTTTTTTGAACTTTTTCAGAACAAATAGGATATAGTTTTGTGAAATCATCTTTATATTCTTCTATTCCTAATATTTTTAATGTTTCTAGAATTTCGACTTTTACGATATCACTTTTAGCTATTTTAAATAAATCAAAAAGGAATTCGCGATTTTCATATTGTTTGTAAAAGCCTATTTCAAAAATAAATAGTGAAATCAGTTCATCGTTTTTAATATTAGGAATCCATCTTGCAAAATTTGGAATTGTAGATATTGTTCGACGTTTTAAAATGTTATGAATTTTTAATTTATCCCAATCAGTAAAATGGATGTCAAATTCTTCTTCGAAAAAACGAAAAGGATCGTGTAAACTTAAATGTATTTGTGCCAGCCTTGCTCTTTTTCTTAATTCGTGATTGTTGTGATAAACCAATGTAGAAAGTATCGATTCAGAAATGGAGGCATTTAGATTGATTACTTCATCCAAAGATCTCATTTTAGTCGTTAAATTTCCACTAGAAAGATTATTGTCCCAATGTTTTCCTAAATCAAATAGACGACTCAAGCCTTGAGCGTTAAAATAATTAAAATCGATAGGATGATTTTTTTTGACATCTAAAAGTATAGCTATAATTTCATCTGCACTTTCTTTACAAGTTGCTTTAAAATTATTTAAGTTACTTACAATGTCTTCATAAGGAATTTTTTTCTTGTGTACTGATATTTGTTCAAATATTTGATAGGTTTTATTTTTTTTGTTTATTTTGACGGCTTTCTTTTTAAATATTTTTTTTAATTGTAATACTAGAAAATAAATTAATAGACTGCAATTAAAAATGATAAAAACAATTATAAAAATAGTCGCTATTTTAATTACTAATGGATAGGTTAAAAAATAGTAGTAAAATTTATCGAAATAAAAGAACATAGTGAGAGTTTAAAGAGAGAGTTTAGCGTTTAAAAGTTTTAGCTTATTTTTTTTCAAAGTTAATTAGTTCTTTTTTTGGGAAAGAAATAAATGTTGTAAAGCGGTAATTTATTGTCATTAAAGACGGATTTACGTTTATGAATTGATTTGTCGGGTCATTTTTTGAAGTTCTATAATTGTGAATCATACATTTTTTTAGACGTATTAATTTTTGAATTTTATTTTTCTTTAAATTTAATTGACCTAAATTGTAATAATTATTCATTAAAAATCATTTTTTATTATCTTACACATAAGGCTTTTCAGAAATCGCCTTCGTTTTATACTGTACGAATCAGTTTGTTTATTATAGTGGTTTTGCTCCACTGAAATGAGTGTGATTAAATTGAAGTGTAAAAGTAGACATGAGTGTAAGAACAAACTATTTCACAATATTTCACTGAGGAGCTTGAATAAGATGATTTTTTGAAAGTGATTTTTTTTTGAGAATTTCACACAATCTGAGCTCTAATAATTTGTTGAATAATTGTTTTTCCTTTTAATGGTACATAAACATTTGCTTGAATGATCTGCTCTTCTCCAAAGGAAGAAGTTGGTTCTGCTTCACATAAAAACACATATCTAGTACCGTTCAAATAATCACTTTTAGAAGCTATTAAAGTGTATTTTAAACTAAGAAAACTTCCTAAAGAATTGTTGAAAATGGCTTTTGTTTCTGCAGTTGGTTCAAAATTCCATTTGGTAGATATGTCAATAATTCCGGGCTCGATCATAATTTTTATAATTTAGTTATACGGTATTTTAGAATATTAGCTTGCAATAATCTTCTCAAATATTGTCGTTCGTTTAAAAAAAAGGTTTTATTTCATTAATTGGCATTGTGTTTATAGATAAATGTATAAATGATGTAGGCAAAAAACTATTTCATTCTATTTCATTCTGTTCATTTCGATCAAATAGAATAGAATAGAAAAATCGAAATGATCTTTTATAAATAGGCTTTCTTTTATGGAGGTGAGGTAATTGGGTTACATTTTTTTCAACGAAAGATTAATATATTAAAATCTTGACTCTTAATGTCTTTTAGTCTAATATAAAATATTCATCTGAAAAATTAACTAAATATACTCGTTCTGTTGCTCTTGTTAATGCGGTGTAAAGCCATCTGAAATAATCTGAATTCATCATTTCTTCTGTGATGTAGCCTTGATCAATAAAAACACAAGCCCATTGACCTCCTTGAGATTTATGACAGGTAATAGCATACGCATATTTTACTTGCAACGCATTGAAATAAGGATTTTTCATGATTAAATCATACCGTTTTCGCTTGTTTCGTTCAAAGTCATAATCTTTTTCAATGGCGAAAAAAAGTTCTTTCATTCGTTCTCTCGACAAGGCAGGACCTTCTGAATTTAATGTCTCGGGCAGAAGAATGACTTCTAATTCAGCTAATTCAGGATAATCTACTAATTCAATTGTCGCTTTGATGAATTCAAAACCATACATTTCTTCTCTTTTGAGAATACGATTCACTCGCATCATTTCACCATTTGCAATAAATCCAACTGTTGATGCATCGTCAATCCAAAAATAATTGTTTTTCACAACCATTAAGCAATCGCCGTTGCACAATAGATCTTCGTACCATAAAATGCGTGATCTAATTTGGTTATTATAGGTATTCGCCCATTTATTAGATCGAGTAATCACGATTGTTTCATCTGAACCAAATTCACTTATGCTTGTTTCTAAAACATCTTGTAATTCTCCTCCTTCTAAACGAATTAAATCTCCAAACTTTTCAATTTTGAAAGATGGATATTCTCCGTCTAAATTGTTTCTTAAACGAGTAGCATTTTCTAGAATGGAAGAATGTTCGGCTTGTCGTAAAACTTCTTTTAATTGAAAATCGATTATCTTTAATTTCGAATAATAAAATTCTAGATGTTGTTTGTTTAAAGCTGGTGAATGTTCACAACCAACTGGAGGTAATTGCCCTTCATCCCCTAATAAAATTAATTTACATCCTTCAGCTGAATACACATATTCAATTAAATCGTCTAGTAAATTTCGTTGACCTACTGAACCATCTTTTTGAAGTGAATAATCTCCAATCATGGAAGCTTCATCGACAATAAATAAGGTGTTTTTAAATAAATTTGGGCTTAATTGAAGTCGAATACTTCCATCTGTAGAAGGTTCTCGCCTGTAGATTTGCTTGTGAATGGTAAAAGCCATCTTAGTCGATTTCAAACTTAGTACTTTAGCGGCTCTTCCAGTTGGAGCCAACAAGCGCGTTTTGAATTTATTGTGTGAAAGTACTTTTACTAAAGTTCCGAGAATTGAAGTTTTACCAGTTCCAGCGAATCCTTTTAATAAAAACAGTTGGTTTTTTTCAGGAGAAGCAACAAAATCAACCAACATACGAATTAATTGCGCCTGATCAACAGTTGGTGCATGACCAAAAGCTAGGCAATATTCATCGTAAAATTGTTGTTTTTGCAAGATTTGTTTTTTGAATTTATAAAGATAGTCTTTTTAGACTCAAGACTAAAAGATTCAAGATTTAAAGACTTAATTTTCCAAACTCTAACTCATCAGTCTTAGAGCGAAGCGATCTTTTATCTTACTGTCTTTTATCTTTCAATGGAATCCAAATTTCTTCTTCTGATGTAGGATCATCTTTTTTGTATTTACTTCCCAACACTTCAAAATGTGGACGATTGTCTAATACGTATTTTGAATTAGGAAGCCATTCTTCAAAAATAAAACGGAATGTTTTTTCAGCCGTTGTAACATCACCAATATGAATAAAAACGGCGTATAAACCCTCTTCTAATGTCAGTGTTTCCATTTCGGTTGGAACAGTGTTAAAATCTGAAACTTCAATTAATGCCCATTTTTCAAAAACAGAATTGAAAGAGAAGTTCACGAAATCAAAAGAAGGTTCATAAATTTGAAGAGAAATGAAATCGTTTGAAACGATGTTTTCAATTTCTTTCCTTCGAGGCATAAAACGTGACCATAATTGAAAAGTTTTATTTTCAGCATACGTCATTTTTAAATTCATACCAATTAATTTCTTTTCGGACGAAGTTTTAATAGTTGGAATCATGATTTTAAAATGTTTTTTTGTAAAGATAAAATAATTCTTTTTTTGATTCAAGATTATTAGATTCAAGACTAAAAGATTCAAGATTTCAAGACTTACGATTACCCCATAAACCCAATTCATCAGTCTTAGAGCGAAGCGATCTTTCATCTTGCAGTCTATTATCTTAATTTGTCTCTTGTCTTTTCCACCAATTATCTTAGCTTTGTAAGAATAACAGAAAACAAAAAAATGAAAACGCAATTAGCAATAGAAATCTCAGAAGTGGCCGTTCATTTTGCTCAGATTGAAGATGGTATTGTTCAATCAGTTGACAAGTTTTCTTTTAAAGATAAAATTGATTATCGATACAAAGAGCAATTAGATCAAATCTTGGTTGAAAAGGGGTATAAAGAAAAAGAATTTGATGAGTATTCATTGTCTTGGTATTCAGTATATTCAGCTTTATTACCGAATAATGTTTTCAGTGAAACAAAGCCAGAAGAACTTTTTCGTTTGTGCTATAGTTCTGATATACCATCGGAAGATATTGATTACAATCGAATTCCTGAATTATCGATAGTTAATGTTTTTGAGATTCCGAAATGGGTTAAATCTTTTTTTGTAATTAAATTTCCTCGAATTGTTATTCAGCACGAAGGAAGTCACATGTTGCATGGAATATTTGCAGGGTCTACTTTTAAGTTAAGTTCGTATTTAATTGTTCACGATTCTTCTTTTAGTTTGATTATAACAAGCACGAATGATTTACAATTCTATTCTCAATTTGAATTTCAAACAATTGATGATATTGTTTATCATTTCATTTTCACGATGCAACAAAAAAACTTTTTCGGAAAAGATGGTACTGTTACTTTATGTTCAGGGGTTGGATCTTCTGAAGACCAGATGATTGAATTAAAATCAAAATTAGAATCTTTAAAAGATTTAAGTACTTTCAAAATAAGAATTAATTCACAAATAATTTTAAACTACCAGACACTGTGCGTATAATAAGAGGTATTCTTCAATCAAGACGTTTTTCAATTCCTAAAAAATTCCCATCACGACCAACAACTGATTTTGCGAAAGAAGGTTTGTTCAATGTTTTGAATAATCAATACGATTTTGAAGACTTAAAAGTTCTAGATTTATGTGCTGGAACAGGCAATATTTCATTTGAATTTATTTCAAGGGAGGCAGAATCTGTAACGTGTGTTGATAAAGATTTTAACTGTGTTCAATTTATTCGTAAAACAGCGGAAGAGTTTGGGATTGAGGATAAAATGGATATTATTAAAGCAGATATAATCGTATTTTTGAAAAAAACAGATTTAAAATTCGATATTATCTTTTCTGATCCTCCTTACGACGTGAAATTTCATGATCAAATAGCACAAATTGTTTTCGAGAGAAATCTATTAAATGAAGATGGGGTATTAATTATAGAGCATGGAAAACACACACGATTAGAGAAAATCCCTCAATTTGATAAATTGCGTCCTTTTGGGAATGTGTATTTTAGTTTTTTCTCCAATTTAGAGGAAGTCGAATTGAAGATTGTTTAGTTTTTTATATACCTTTAATCTATAAACACAAAATCATGAAAAAAATAGGTTTATTTCCAGGTTCATTTGATCCTTTTACGAAAGGTCATGAAGATGTTGTATTTAAAGCACTTTCTTTGTTTGATGAGGTTGTAATTGGTGTTGGGGTAAATAGTACGAAAAAATATTTATTTGAGTTAGATAAAAGAATTGAGCATATTAAATCTCATTTTGTAAATCACCCAAATGTAAGTGTCAAAACCTATTCAAAGTTAACGGTTGATTTTTGTAAAGATGTTAAGGCTCAATTTATCATCAGAGGATTAAGAGATTCAAAAGATTTCGAATATGAAAAATCAATTGCACACATGAATGTCGCTCTTTCAGATGTTGAAACGGTTTTTCTGTTGACGGCTCAAAAATATGGAGCGATTAATTCTTCAATTGTTCGTGAAATTTATAAAAATAATGGTGAAATTGCTCCGTTTGTAACCAATTCAACTTTGCTCGTTTAAAGTTTGGTACAATAAATGTGAAAGTTGTGTCGCTATTTTAAAAGTAAAAAATCAATTTATTATGCTGAAATTTCTTTTGTTTTCGCTTTTATCATTTTCATGGATTCTTTCATTTGGACAGAAAGAAGTAAAATCTAAATTAATTGATAAGTTGGTAACTATCAATGGATTTGCTCCTGCTTATATTGGAAAAACGATTGAGGTATGTGAGGTTCAAGATTATATTAGCAACACTCAAATAGTTGTAGCTTCATCTATTGTTAAGCCTGATAGCACGTTTTCATTAACGTTTTTTGAAAATAAAATCAAAAAAACGGTTTTAAAATGTAACAAAAATAGTTCTATTATTTATGTGCAACCTGATGGGAAATACGACGTTTATTTTCCTGAAAAAGATAGGTATGATCCATATCGACCAAATGGTAATTTTGTTGAGCTTAATTTTTATGGACTAGATAGCTCAGATATTAATTATAAAATCCTTCAATTTGAAAGATGGACTGATGAGTTTTTAGGTACTTATTTTTATACTAAAAAAGTAAATGGTACTGAATTTAATACACAATTGGACAAGTTTAAAACGAATGTTGAAAAGGCATATATGTCTGATTCTAGTTTCTTTTTTAAGACGTTTGTTAAATTTAGAATGGCTTCATTGGATGAAATTCAACAAGTTGAAGCCAAAGGTTTAGATCAAAAATTTGATTTTTACATCAAAAAATACCCCGTGTGTTATGATAATGATGCCTACATGGAGTATATCTCAAATTTTTACGAGAATTTTATGTTGAAGTTAAGTTTTAAGACTTACAATGCATTTTATTTAGGAATTTTAAAAAGTAGTCCGGCTCTTTTAATGAAAGCATTAGATCAAGAATATTACATGATTAATTTACGTTTAAGAGAAATGATTGTGTTAAAAATGCTTTCAGAAGTGTACTATACGAAAGATTTTCCTCAATCCAATATATTAACGATAATGGATAGTATTTCTATTAATCCATTTTTTGAGTCTAATAAAATAATTTCAATCAATCTGAAAAAACGGCTATTAGAATTAGTTCCTGGCGGTAGAGCTCCTGAATTTGCTCTTACTAATTTGGATGGTTCAGTAAAAACATTAGCTTCTTACCCTAACAACCATATTTATTTTCATTTTTTAGATTTGTCAAGTATTGGAAATGTGAAAGAGTTTCCTCTTTTAATACCTTTACATCTTAAATATCAAAAGGATATTCAATTTATAACAGTTTACAAAAAGAAAAAATCGTATTCTGAAGAGGATTTAAAATTATTAGCCTCAATAACTTGGGATAAATTCGAAATTAAAGAAGATGACCCCATTTTGAAATTGTATCAAATTGAAACGTATCCTAGTTATGTTTTGTTAGACGGATTTGGATATGTGGTTCAATCACCTGCTTATGGACCGACACCTAATGGAGAAGGAAAAACTATTGATCATGTGTTTTTTCAAATACAAAAAGTGAAATCTGAAATTAAAACAGAAATTAAATAGAAGATGATTTTATTGTTTTTTTTTTTGAATTATTCTGTTTGTTTATAGTTGTTTAATGTGTTTATATGTTCTTTTGAAATATTATAATTTCAATAAGTTGTAATTTACTTTTTTTCCATTTATTCTACTTTTGATTAAAATTGAACGGATGCACGAAATTAGAAATTATATTACTTTAAATAAAGATCGATTTATCTCTGAATTATTTGAGTTTTTAACATTTCCTTCAATTAGTTCTGATGATCTTCATTTTGAAGATTGTTTGAAAACAGCCTTTTTTATTAATGATCAATTAGTAAAGGCAGGAGTAGATTTTTCTGAAGTAAGAGAAACTGATAGAATCCCCGTTGTTTACGCTGAAAAAATAATTGATTTAAAATTACCAACAGTTTTAATTTATGGGCATTATGATGTTCAACCTCCAGAACCTTTACATTTATGGGATAATCCGCCTTTTGAACCGATTTTAAAGGATAATAAAGTATTTGCAAGAGGTGCCTGTGATGACAAAGGACAAATGTTTATGCATATTAAAAGTTTAGAATTTTTAACCAAAACGAATCATTTTCCTTGTAATTTAAAGTTTTTATTTGAAGGAGAAGAAGAGATTGGTTCTCCATCTTTAGAGAATTATTTGTTGGAACATAAAGAAGAGCTAAAAGCGGATATTGTTTTAGTTTCTGATACAGCGTTAATCAACAATGAGACACCTTCTTTGATTTATGGATTGAAAGGAATTACATATTTTGACATTGAATTAACGGGTGCCACTAAAGATCTTCATTCTGGGATCCATGGAGGGACAGTTGAAAATCCCTTACATGTTTTGTGTGACATGATTAGTAAATTACATGATCAAAATAAACAAATTACTATTCCTGGATTTTATGAAGATATAATTGAGCCAACCGAACTTGAAAAAGAAATGGTTAACCAAATTCCTTTTAATTTAAGTGAATTTAAATCGTTAGTAGGAGTCAGAAATATTACTGGCGAAGTTGGTTATTCAACACTAGAACGAATTTCTTTTAGGCCAACTTTAGATGTAAATGGAATTTGGGGTGGACATACAGGTCAAGGTGCAAAAACAGTAATAGCATCGAAAGCATTTGCGAAAATATCCATGAGATTAGTCAATGGACAATCCATAGAAAAAGTTAAATCCTCTTTTGAAAACTACTTTAAATCATTAGCACCTGAAACGATTGATGTACAAATAAATATGCTAGCTTCCTGTGAAAGTGCATTAACACCAATTGACTCAATTGCATATAAAGCTGCTGAAAAAGCGATGTTTGATACTTTTGGTAAAAAACCTATTCCAGTGAGAATGGGAGGAAGTATTCCTGTTATCGCTTTGTTTGAAAAAGTTTTAGGAATCAATTCTATTCTGATGGGATTTGGATTAGATTCAGACAATATTCACGGTCCAAATGAGCATTTAGGAATCTGGAATTTCTGTAAGGGAATTGAGACGATACCTTTGTTTTATAAGAATTTTGGAGGTAATTAGGTCATAGGGCAAAGGTCTTCAAGAACTATTTAGAATTAGGGCATAGGACGGTTTAATATAGGTCTCAATTTATTTCTTTGAACCATATAAGTTTTCATATAAGTGCTGTGTGAAATTAAAATTAAATTTTACCAGATTTGAAACTCTCAAACTCTACTCTTATATGCTCTTATATGCCTTATATGGTTTTAAAAAAAATGGGTATTAAGTTCTTTCGATATACTGTTTCTTTCACAAATCAAAATGTTTCTTACACTCTTCCGCAATATAGCCGCCAATCGCTAAAGAAGCTGTTGCTGCTGGAGAAGGAGCATTCAACACGTGAATAGAATTTCCATGGTATTCAATTCTGAAATCATCTCTAGTGTCGCCATCTTGTCTCAAAAGTAAAGCTCGAACTCCAGCTCTTCCTGGTTTTATGTCATCCATTGTTAAAGATGGAACCATTCTTTGAAGTGTTTCTAAGAATAATTTTTTAGAGAAAGCTCTTCGGTATTCGTTGATTCCAAACTTCATATTCCCGAAGAATAATTTCCATGTTCCTTTATAAGTAAGAGCATCAATCGTGTCTTTCCAAGAAAAATCTGTTTTTTTATAACCTTCACGTTTAAAGGTGAATACAGCATTCGGACCACACTCAATTTCACCATCCGTCATTCTTGTAAAATGAACACCTAAGAAAGGAAAATCTGGATTTGGAACAGGGTAAATTAAATTTTTGATTTTATGCTTCGCTTGTTCAGTCAATTCATAATAATCACCTCTGAATCCGACGACTTTTTCTTTTAAGTCAACACCGTCTTTTCTAGCTAAACGATCTGCTTGAAGTCCAGCACAGAAAACTAAATATTTTGCTTCGAAATTCCCTTTGTTGGTAATTATTGTAGAAGAATTAGAATTCTTTTTAATATCTAACACTTCATGCCCTAATTTTAGAACACTTTCAGGTTGAGTAGAGAGAGCTAGTTCAACCATTTTAGCAGTCGCTCCTCTGAAATCGATAATTCCAGTACAAGGAACATGAATTCCAGCTATTCCAACACAACTTGGTTCGTAATCTTTTATTTCTTCAGCTGTTAATTTTTTAATGCCTTCAATTTCGTTGGCAATTCCAAGATTGTAAACTTTTTCTAAATTTTCTAATTCACTTTCTTCTGTAGCAACAACAATTTTTCCGCAAATATCGTGATCAATATTGTGTTCTTTCACAAAAGCAACTAATTCATGACGACCTTGAATACAATTTTTTGCTTTTAATGATCCTGGTTTATAATAAAGTCCTGAATGAATAACACCTGAATTATGACCAGTTTGGTGATCAGCTAATATGTCTTCCTTTTCAATCAAAATAAGTTTAAGGGTTGGATTTTCTTTTTGTATTTTATACATCGTAGCTGCTCCAACGATTCCTCCTCCAATTATTGCGATATCAAATGTCATTTCTTCTTGTTTTTAAGTATGTAAATTTAAGTATTCATTTTAGAGTAGGGGTAAATTCCTTTGATTTTTTTAGCTCAATTTTTTAACATTTTTTTTGAAAACGATTTGTAACTTATAGAAAAGCTAAAAGTCTTAAAGAAGAAAAACAAAACATTCATACTAAAAACAGAAAACATGAAAAATTCAAAAACAATCTTGATCGTATTATTGGTTAGTATCAGTACATTTTCAATTGCTGGTTATGGAGAAACTCATTTTAAGAAAAAAATAGAGAATCATATTATGTATCCAACATTGAAAAATGATCAAAAAGTAAATGCTAAAGTGCATGTTGAATTTACTGTCAACGAAAAAGGAGAAATAATGATTGATAAAATAAATTCTACAAACAATGAAATTAATGATTATGTTGTAGCTAAATTACATGAATTCAAGGTTGAAAAAGGAAATGAGGTAATTGGAAAAAGTTATAAATTTAATTTTTCTTTTGAAATCGAAAAATAGGAAATAAATTAATAGTCTAAAACAAAAAAGTGGATTCATCTTAAATTTTGAATCCACTTTTTGTTTTTTAATGCCCTAAAACAATCAATTTTTCAATTTCATCCATAAATAAGAATATTCCAAAGCTACAGATTTTGCTTTTTGCTCATTTGTGATAGAACCCGCATGACCACCTTCTGTACTTTCATTGTAATAAATTGGAAATCCCATATCGATCATTTTTGCAGCCATTTTTCGTGCATGAGCTGGGTGAACTCTGTCATCCCTTGTGGAAGTAGTGAAAAATACTTCAGGATATTTTATCCCAGATTTTAAATTATGATAAGGTGAATATTTTTTAATGTACTCCCATTCTTCTGCAATATCTGGATCTCCATATTCTCCCATCCAACTTGCCCCAGCTAATAATTTATTGAATCTTTTCATGTCTAATAAGGGAACTTGACATACAACAGCTGCGTATAAATCGGGACGTTGAGTAAAGGCAACACCCATTAATAATCCGCCATTACTTCCTCCCATGATTCCTAAATTTTTATTGCTCGTAATCTTTTTCGCAATTAAATCTTCTGCAATAGAATGAAAGTCATTGTATACAACTTGTCGGTTTTCTTTTAAGCCAGCTTGGTGCCATTTTGGTCCATATTCACCACCGCCTCTGATATTTGATAAAACATATACGCCGCCATTTTCTAACCACGCATTTCCCATTACTCCTGAATAATAAGGTTCTAAAGAAACTTCAAATCCTCCATATCCATAAAGAAGAGTTGGGTTTTTTCCATTGTATTCTATTGTTTTGGAGGAAACAACGAAATAAGGAACCATTGTACCATCAGTAGATTTGGCTTTGAATTGTTCTACTTTGTATTTGCTACCATCAAAAAATGAAGGTAAAGTTTTAATCGTTGTTACAGTATTACTTGAAGTGTTCGCTAAAAATAATGAAGAAGGAGTTAAAAAGTTTTGATAATTGAAATAATAATCATCTGAAAATTCATCAGTAGAAATAATTGAAATTGTACCGAATTCAGGAGCGTTTACTTTTGTTTTGATCCATTTTCCATTTTCAAAAGTGTATGAGCTTAATTCACTTTTAACATTTGTCAAAATATTGACCAAAAGTTTGTTTTTTGTTGAAGTAACTTCATTAATACTTGTGAATTCATCTGGTGTAAAAATCAGCGTTAATTCTTTTATTCCTTTGATTAATGAAGTGAAATTAGCACTTACGATCGAACCTTGTTTATACGTTGTACCGTTAACAGTCCAATCGGATTTTAGGTTCAAAACGAGTTGATTGTTTAAAATGGTCGACATTGAAATATCCTCAGGTAAATCAAGTTTTTTTAATTTATTGTCTTCCCAAACGAAGGATGTATTTGTATAAAAAGTCGTTCCTTGGTTGATGATTAAGTAATTTTTATCATTGTCTCTCATCGAATATCCACTTGAAGCGACATCAGTAACATTGCCGGTATGAATTAATTGAGCATCTTTTAATAACGTACCTCTTTTCCAAATTTTAACTTGATTGGCATATCCTGAAGTGGTCATACTTCCTTCTCCAAAATCAGTTGAAACGATCAATGTGTTTTCATCTAAATAACTAGCATCACCTTTTGCTTCAGGAATATAAAAACCATCTTTAATGAATGTTTTGGTAGTAACATCAAATTCTCTAATTTCTACAGCATCACCACCACCATTCGATAAATTGATTAAAAATCTATTGTAATTAGGGTACAGTCCATTTGAACCTTTATAAACCCATTTTACTCCGTCTTTTAAGGCCAAAGCATCAATGTCTAGAAGTGTTTCCCATTCTGGATTGGTGCTTAAATAACTTTCTTTTGTTGTTCTTCTCCAAATACCTCTTACATGATCTTTATCTTGCCAAAAATTATAAATATGATTACCAATTATTGAAGGAAAAGCTATTCTATCAGTAGAGTTTAAAATTTCTAATGTTTTTGAATAAATTCCAGCATATTCTTTTTGTTGACTTATTTTATCAAACGTTTTTTTATTCTGTTCGTTCACAAACTCCATTGCTTTTTTACCATCGACTTCTTCAAGCCATAGATAAGGATCTTCTTGTGCAATGTTATTCATGTTAATTAATGTCATAAGTGATAGAGATAAAAATAGTTTTGTCATAATGTTTTGTATTTGTTATTTGCTTTGTTTTTTGTTGAGTTTATCAATGTTATTCATTGGGTTCAATATGAATTAATATATGTCCCAATTCAGTAATCTCTGCTTGCAAAGTATCTTTTAATAAATGGGCTAAATCATGACCAGCTTTTACTGTTATATTTGCGTCAACAGTTGCATGTAATTCAATATGAAATTTCATTCCAGCTTTACGGATAAAGCATTTTTCTGTTCCTAAAATTCCATTTACTTTACTAGAAACTTCTCTTATTAATTTAATTTGTTCATCATAGGTGTGTTCATCCATTATTTCACCTAACGCTGGTCTGAAAATATGATAGCTATTGTAGAGTATGAACCCGGCCGCAAATAATGCAGCCCAATCATCAGCCGCTTCATATCCTTTTCCAGCCAAAAGAGCAATTGATATTCCAATTAATGCAGCAATAGACGTAATCGCATCACTCCTGTGGTGCCATGCATCTGCTTTTAATGAAGAGCTATTCGTTTCTTTGCTCTTTTTTATGACAATTCGATACGATATTTCTTTCCAAACAATTATAGGAATAAGTACTAAAAGCACATAAGGATTAGGTAATTCATGTGGAGAAGCAATATTTAAAATACTTTCATAAGCAATAATAGTTGCAGAAGTGATTAAAAAACCAACAACAAGAAAAGTAACTAATGGCTCGGCTCTTCCGTGACCGTACGGATGATTTTTGTCAGCTGGTTTATTCGAATATTTAATTCCAAACAAGACTAATAAAGATGCGAAAATGTCAGTTGTAGACTCAATGGCATCTGCAATAAGCGCATACGAATTACCGAAATAACCAGCTCCACCTTTTATTAAAGCCAAAGAAGTGTTTCCAATGATACTAAAATAAGTTGCTTTTATTGCTGTTTCTTCGTGAGTCATTTTAGTTTTAAATATATAAAGCCTGAAGTAGTTTAATTCTTCAGGCTTTTTAAATGAATATTTAACTACAAATTCTCAAAGAAATCATTTCCTTTGTCATCTGAAATAATAAAGGCTGGAAAGTTTTTAATCGTAATTTTTCTTACTGCTTCCATTCCCATTTCTTCAAAGTCAACTATTTCAACGGATGTTATATTTTCTTTTGCTAAAATAGCTGCTGGACCTCCAATAGAACCTAAATAGAATCCACCATATTTAGCACAGGCATTCGTAACATCTTTTGAACGATTACCTTTTGCCAACATAATCATACTTCCTCCTAAACTTTGGAATTTATCTACATAAGAATCCATTCTTCCTGCTGTAGTTGGACCAAAACTTCCTGAAGCCATTCCTTCTGGTGTTTTTGCTGGACCAGCATAATAAATAGGATGATTTTTGAAATATTCAGGCATCGGTTGTCCAGATTCAATTAGTTCTTGAATTTTAGCATGTGCCATATCTCTTGCAACAATCAAAGTTCCGTTTAAAGTCAGTCTTGTTTTAATAGGGTATTTCGATAATTCAGCTATTATTTCTGTCATTGGACGGTTTAAGTCAATAACTACTGCTGGTTCTAAATGGGGTGCAGTTTCAGGAAGTAATCTTCTAGGATTCATTTCTAATTGTTCTAAAAATAATCCTTCTTTGGTTATTTTAGCTTTAATATTTCTATCTGCTGAACAAGAAACGCCTAACCCAACTGGACATGAAGCTGCATGTCTAGGTAAACGAATTACTCGAACATCATGTGTGAAATATTTTCCTCCAAATTGAGCGCCAATCATACTTTCTTGGCAAATCAAATGAATTCTTTTTTCCCATTCTAAATCACGAAATGCTTGACCGTTCATATTTCCTTCAGTAGGAAGTTCATCAAAATATCCAGCAGACGCTTTTTTAACCGCAGATAAATTGGCTTCAGCTGATGTTCCACCAACAACAAATGCTAAATGATAAGGCGGACAAGCAGAAGTTCCTAAATCTTTTATTTTTTCACGAACAAATTCTTCTAATGATTTATCGTTTAAAAGAGATTTCGTTTTTTGGTATAAAAATGTTTTATTAGCTGAACCTCCACCTTTTGCTAGGAATAAAAATTCATAAGATTTTCCTTTTTTAGCATAAATGTCAATTTGAGCAGGAAGATTAGAACCAGAATTTTTTTCATCAAACATAGTCAAAGGAACTACTTGAGAGTAACGTAAATTACGTTCTTGGTATGTATTGAAAATTCCTTTTGATAAATATGCAGCATCATCAACACCAGTGTATACATCTTCACCTTTTTTCGCCATAACGATAGCTGTTCCAGTATCCTGGCAAGAAGGAAGTTGTCCTTCAGCTGCAATAACAGCGTTTTGAAGAAGGTTGTAAGCTACAAAACGATCATTGTCAGTAGCTTCAGGATCTTGAAGGATTAAATTAAGTTTTTCTAAGTGAGAAGTTCTTAAGTAAAATGAAACATCTGCTAATGCTTTTTCAGCAAGAAATTCTAATGCTTTTGGATCAATTGTTACAATTTCTCTCTCTCCAAACTTTTCAACTTTCACAAAGTCAGAAGAGATTTTTCTGTATTCAGTACTATCTTTTAAAATAGTGTAAGGATCTTGATATGTAAATTCTGCCATAATTTATTATGATTTCTATTTTATTCAGAAACCTCACAAATTTAATTTATATAGTTTAAAATATCAATGATTTCAAACATATTTAATTTACGTTCATTAGAAATGGTTAATACAATTGTCTTTCACATCCATTTGCTAGAAAAAATATTGAATTCAGTACGTAATAAATTGAAATTTTTCTCAAATGAGTCTACTAATTCTCGTTCATCTTCATGATTTTTCATTTTTTTATGGTCGGCGGCTACTGGATTCTCTTTAATAGTTTTTATTATTATATCTTCAACCAAGGTAATCATGTGTTTAATTTGATCAATATTATTGTTTTGGATAATGAATTGATTCTGAAATCTTTCAACTTCTGTAAGAACTTCTGGAGTATTGTTTTTAGATGCAATTTCTTCTAGTCGGTGTGTTAAAATTTTGATATCGTCTTTGTAGAAATCTAACTTGCTAGTCCATTCTTTGTGGTCTTCATGTAAATCGTAAATTAATTCTTGCTTGTTCATATTCTTTATTTTTTTCGTTTATAATGGTTCTTATTTTCAAATTTAAGTAGAATCTCAATATATAATTATGATTTAAATTAGTTTTTTTAGAATTTTTAAAGATTTTTTTGTCGAGAAAATCAGGTTTAATTGCAAAATTTTATGTTGTATCTGATAATTTTGTTTTTTTTTACATAAAAATCAAGTAGAACATAAAATTTCGTTTCTTCACTAATGCTTAGGTAAATTTGAATGAGAATAAGTGTTTAAAAAATTAGTGTGATCAAAAACAGATGTTTAAATTTTCTAAGTTTGAATGACAAGGAATAACTTTCATTTCCAATGTCTTTTTGTCAATTGTTGTTTTTGGACTTAAATAGGGAATATTGAGATTTAGTCCTCGAAGAATAAATAATGCACCAATGATTGTTACGAAATAGGGTAGAACCTTATTTATTTTCCCTCTAAAGCGGGTTGTTATTTTATTGGCGAAAAATGTAATTAAAATCATACCAGGAAGTGTTCCTAAACCAAAGAAAAATAAAGTGAAAGCGGATAGAATTGGCGTTCCTGCTATGACTGAAGTGATTAATGCTGTATACACCATTCCACAAGGTAATAATCCATTTAACATTCCAAATAAGAACAATTTCAATGGTGTTTGATTTTTTAAAATTTTACCCATGCTTTTTGAAGTGAATTTTTGAAGGAAATTAGTTTTAAATGCTTTAAATATTTTACCTTGAAAAAGATGTTTTCGCCAAGCATAAGCAATAATTACAATCCCCGAAATTATGCTAACCCATTGTAGAATTCCAATTAAATTGATTCCTAATCCTATAAAACCAATTAAAAAACCTAAAGTAGAGTAGGTGAGTATTCTCCCAAAATTGTATTGTAAAATACCAATGATAATCTCAATTTTTGAACTTCTGTTTAAAGGTAATGCTAATGCAATTGGACCGCACATTCCCACGCAATGTAAATTCGCGATAATTCCTAATATGAAAGATGAAATAAAGATAGAGAACATTTTTTCTTGGATTACAAATTGCAGATTACAGATTGCAAATTACAGATTTCAAATTTTAGATTACTTTATTGTAATTGATTCTTTTTGCATGTACAGATCTTTTTTAATTTTGAATTGCGTGTTTACTATGTAGATTCCTTTTTTTAATTTTTTGATGGGGATCATTATAACTTTTGAATCTTGAGGACTGAAATTTTGATCTTCTTTCTCATTGTCTGGACGGAATAAATGGACTTTAATTGAATCTACGTTTTCTAAAGAAGGAAATAGAATTACAACATACTCTTCATTTAGAGAAACGTTAACTTTTTCTTTCAATTTATTTGAGTTTTCCATTGCCGTGATTTCTTTTTCAAATGCAATTTCTTTTTGATAATAATCCTTACTTTCCAAATCCGTTGATTTAGACATCAAAGTTAAAACCATATAAAGAATGAAAATCATAAATGAAATCATCGCTACCGCTAATCCTTTTCCCCAGTTCATATTCTGTTTTATTTCTATTTATTATTTTTTAAAATGTATTCAATGAGGTGACTGAGTGTTTTCTTTTTCAGTAAACGTATCGAAGTCACATCATTGGGCCAATAAACTTCACTTTAACTCGCTGTATTTCTTTCCCATTACCTAATACAATAATCGTTATATTCTTTTTCCCATTTTTCATAGCTTTAAAAGGATATTTAACAATGAATCGATCTTTCAAATGTGCTTCTTTTTTTAATTTGAGATGATGAACAACTAATTCAATTTTACCTTCATTATCTTCTAGTTTAAGTTGAATATAAAAACTTTTTCTTGTTTTATTGGTTAAATTTATTTCAAAAATATTACTAATGTATCCAGTATTGTTTGTTTGATAAGTTGTTCCTCGTTGTCTAAAAATTGTAGTTTGAAAATCGGATCTTGTAATAAGTAATCCAATCAATAATCCTAATAAAACGATCAGTAAAAACGTGTATGACTTTACTCTTCGAGTCCATTCAAATCCAATTCCTTTTTTGATTCCATTTTCTGAAACCATTCGAATTAATCCTTTTTCAAAACCAACTTTATCCATAATTGTATTACATTCATCAATACATGCAGTACAATTAATACATTCCAATTGAGTTCCGTTTCTTATATCAATTCCAGTTGGACAAACACTAACACAAAGTCGACAATCGATACAATCACCTATTCCATTGGTTTTTCTAGGTTCGTTTTTTTTGATTTTTGCTCTACCTTCACCTCGAATCGTATCATAAGCAACTACCATCGTATTTTTATCAAGTAAAACACCTTGAAGTCGTCCATAAGGACAAATTGTAGTACAAACTTGTTCCCTTAATCGTGCGAATACCAAATAAAAAACAGTTGTAAAAATTACGATAGCAATTAAACCACCGTAATGAACACCATTTGGATCCGTTTGAATTCTCCACAATTCATCTTTACCTATAATATAAGCAAAGAAAGTATTTGCGATAAAGAATGAAATAATCCAAAAGATAGATTGTTTTAACAGCCTTTTCGTTATTTTTTCTCTATTCCAAGGTTGATCATTCAGTTTTTTTTGATGCGTGTAATCTCCTTCAATCCAATATTCAATTCTACGAAAGACCATTTCCATGAAGATCGTTTGTGGACAAATCCAACCACAAAAAACACGACCAAAAATAATAGTGAATAAGATGATAAATACAAGTCCTAAAATAGATGCAATCGCAAATAAATAAAAGTCTTGAGGCCAAAAAATATTTCCAAAAATGATGAATTTCCTTTCTAAAATATTAAAAAGTAAAAGAGGTTCACCTTGATATTTAATGTGAGGAAATCCAAAAAGAAGCAATAAAAAAAAGTAACTTATTACCTTTCGGTAGTTAAACAATTTCCCTTTTGGTTTTTTGGGAAAAATCCATACACGTTTTCCTTTCTCACTGATCGTTGAAATCCTATCTCTGAATGTTCCTTCTAGATCTTCACTCATTTTTTTTAGATTCAAGATTATAAGATTCAAGACATTAAGACTCATTCTTGAATCTTAATGTCTTAAGTCTTTCTGTCTAATTTCTATTTAATAATTGTTCCTTGCGCTTCTTTCCCTTTTGTTTCAGGAAGTGATAACACAAAAGAAGCTACTTGTTGTATTTGTATCGGATTGAACTTAGAACTATGTTCGGGCATTCCGTTTGCTGTTCCTGTTTTTATTGTTTTAAAAACATCTTTTACATCAAAACCATAAATCCAATTTTTATCCGTTAAGTTTGGTCCGATATTACCTTCTCCTTTTGGGTTATGACAAGTAACACAATTGGTTTCAAAAAGTGATTTCCCAGCTGTTAAATCTTCAGGATTTACCATTAAAGTTGCATTCGTTTCATCCACATTCATCGACATTTTTGATAAATATGCTTTCACTTCTTTTTCAGCTGTTTTCATTTCTTTATTGTATGCTGCTACTTGTAAATCAGAAGTTTTAAAAACGTGGTAATCGAACAGGTAATATACTGCAAATATAATTGTAGCAATAAATCCCCAAACCCACCATGGTGGTAAATTGTTATCTAATTCTCTAATTCCGTCGTATTCATGATGCATTAAAATAGTATGTTCTTCTTCAATTGGAACAATATCATTTACAATTTTATTTAAGTTCAATCTTCTTTTAGAAACTTTTTCTGGAAGAGAATAAATCATTCCAAAAGCATCTTTAAATAATTTTCTTATATAAAACACAATACCTATTAAAACACAATCTATAATAATTAAAAAGTAGATATCACTCATTTCGACGAGAAGCCATGGAGAGTTTTCTTTTATTTCTCCATTTGAAACATAGCTTAGTGCAAATGAATTATTATTAGCGACCATTAATCCAAAAAAAGCAATCAATGTTAAAATTGTTTTATGGATTCCAGATGAATTTAGAGTTTTTATAGTGTCTTTTTTTTCTGCCATTTTCGTTTTAAACAATTCATGCTTAACCATGTTGGTAGTTGCATTTGTCATAATAAAAATTACAGCAATTAAAAGGATAAAAATGGTAATTAATAGATAGAAAAAAGTCAAATTTTGTTTGTAGTTTGGTACCATTTTAATTTCTTTTGTAACTTCAGCATTTCCAGATGGGGGAGTTTCAGCTACTTCTTTTGGAACATAATTGTCAACAAAGGTGAGAATCGCATCAACATCTTCTGTAGTTACCTCTTGAGCTGGCATTTCCATCGCACTGAAACCTTTAATTTCATTTGCCATTTTGCTTTTCCCTCCTGCAATTAATGCTGCTGAATTTTTGACCCAATCAACTAACAACGCATCTTCACTAGCATCAGCCCATTTCTTCTTCACGTCTTTTAACATCGGACCAGTAGAGTTTTTGTCAAGTAAATGGCAGGCATTGCATTTAGATTTGAATAAAGCTTCTCCATCTTGAGCATGTAAAGATGTGCTCAAAAATAGAAAAATAGCCATTGTTTGTATCGCTTTTATTATACTTTTCATCTTTTTATTTATTAGATGTTGTTACTTTATTTTGTAATTCTTGTTCGTCTAATTCAAAAGGAATTAAGCTCAATTCATCGATTTCTCTATTTTTCATTTTTAAAACATAAAGCATAACTGTTATGAAGAAAATAACGAAAATGAGAAGTGAAATTATAGGATAGATTGAAACCCCATCCATTCCTTTAAATACTTGTGTAATAAATCGTAACATACTTTTTAGTTTAACTGAAATTACTTATTGTTTGGTTTTGTTTCAATCGATACATCTTTCCCTAAGCGTTGCAGATAGGCGATCAATGAAATGATTTCTTTTTTCTGAAGTTTCTTAATTTCAGCTTGAATATTAATTGTTTTTAAAATCTCAGTTGGCTGATTATTAATGATGTCTGTTGCTATTTCTAGTGCTTGTTTTTCTAAATCAGCACGTGCTATTTTTTCATAACCAACTTTGTAAGGAACACCTAATGTTCTCATTGCATTGATTTTCTTTTCGATTAATTCCGTTGATAAATCATTTTCTTTCAGCCAAATATAAGCTGGCATGATAGATCCTTTAGAAACATCTTTTGGACGAATCATGTGGTTGTAATGCCAGAAGTTACTTTTCTTAATTTTAATATTTCCACCTTCACGCGCTAAATCTGGACCAGTACGTTTAGATCCCCATTGGAACGGATGATCGTAAACAAATTCTCCTGCTTTAGAATAATCACCATATCTAGCTGTTTCAAATCGTAAAGGACGAATTAATTGAGAATGACAGTTATAACATCCTTCTCTGATATAAATATCTCTACCTTCTAGTTCAAGAGGTGTGTATGGTTTTACGCTTGCAATTGTAGGTACATTACTTTTTACAATCATTGTAGGAACAATTTGAACAAGTCCTCCAATTGCGACAACTATAATTGCAAAAATCATCATTCTAACTGGTTTTCTCTCAATTTTTCTGTGCCAGTATTCTCCTTTTGTTGTAACGTTTACGTCTTTTAAATTGGCTGCTTCTGCATTCTCATTAGCCAATAAACTTCCTTTTTTAGCTGTTTTAATTAGGTTATAAAACATCATGACTGTTCCGACAATGAACAACAATCCACCTAAAGAACGAAGAATATAGAAAGGTTTGATAATTTGTACTGTTTCTAAGAAATCTTGGTATGTTAACGTTCCGTCTGGATTAAATTCTTGCCACATTAACCCTTGCGCAAATCCTGCATAATACATTGGAATAGCATATAAAAGGACTCCTAAAGTTGCGATCCAGAAATGTTGATTCGCTAATTTTTTAGAATACAATTCTGTTTGATATAAACGAGGGAATAACCAGTAAAGCATACCAAATGTGAACATTCCGTTCCATCCTAATCCTCCGATGTGAACGTGAGCAACTGTCCAATCTGTAAAGTGAGAAATTACGTTTACATTTTTCAAGGATAAAAGTGGACCTTCAAAAGTTACCATTCCATAACACGTTAAAGCAACCACCATGAATTTCAACATAACATCATCACGAACTCTATCCCAAGCACCTCTTAATGTTAATAATCCATTCAACATTCCCCCCCAAGATGGAGCGATCAACATAATTGAAAAAACAACTCCTAAACTTTGTGCCCAATCAGGTAAAGCTGAGTACAATAAATGATGAGGTCCAGCCCAAATGTATAAGAAGATTAAAGCCCAAAAGTGAATAATAGATAAACGGTAAGAATAAACAGGACGATTAGCAGCTTTCGGTACAAAATAGTACATCAAGCCTAAGAACGGTGTTGTTAAGAAAAAGGCAACCGCATTGTGACCATACCACCACTGAACTAAAGCATCCTGAACACCAGCATACCAAGAATAGCTTTTGAAGAAAGAAACAGGTAATTCAAATGAGTTGAAAATGTGTAAGATAGCAACTGTTACGAATGTAGCAATGTAAAACCAAATAGCAACGTATAAATGTTTCACCCTTCTTGTTAAGATTGTAGCAAACATATTCCAACCAAAAATAACCCACATTACAGCGATTAAAATATCAATCCACCATTCTAATTCGGCGTATTCTTTTCCAGATGTGATTCCAAAAGGAAGAGTTGCAACTGCACAAACGATAATAAATTGCCAACCCCAAAAATTAATTTTACTTAGTTGATCACTCCACATTCTAGTCTTCAGTAATCGTTGTAGCGAGTAGTATACCCCCATAAAAATGGCATTACCAACGAACGCAAAGATTACTGCATTTGTGTGTAATGGTCTAATTCTACCAAATGATAGAAAACTAAATCCTAAGTAATCGTTAAAAAATTCGGGGAAAGCGAGCTGTAATGCAGCGATTAACCCTACAACCATTCCAGTAATACCCCAGATTACGGTTGCATAAGCAAAATTTCTTACGATTTTATTATCGTAACTAAACTTCTGAATTTCCATTTTTGTCTTTATTTTGGTTATTTATTAATTCATCGTCAAAAAGCATTCTAACTGAAGGAGTGTAATCATCGTCGTATTGCCCATTTTTAATCGCCCATAAAAAGGATATTAAAAAGAAAAGTGCAATGCCTAGACTCACTATTAACATTAAATAGATTATTCCCATGCTACAAAGTTCTTATTTTCTAATTTTTTAATTACTGATATAAAATAGGATAAACAATGATCTTTATCATAATCTTAAAAAAAGGAAAAAGTGATTTTTTTTTCAAAATTAATATTGAAATAAAGTTTAAAACGTGACGGCAATCACAGTTTATTTTTTTCCTTTGAGTAATACTAAAAAAGTACTTAGGAATACTACTGTAATAGAACTAATTGGCATTAAGATAGCAGCGACTAGTGGAGTCATTTGTCCAGAAATGGCAATCGATAAACCTACAATATTATACGAAATTGAAAAACCTAAACAACTTCTAAGAACGATTCTTGAATATTTTGAAAGTTGAATTAAATTCGGAAGTGAATAAAGTTTTGAAGCTTCAATGATAGCATCAGATGAAGGTGTAAATCTAAAAATATCTTCAGATACAGCAATTCCTACATCAGATTGCCCCAATGCTCCAGCGTCATTTAAGCCATCTCCAACCATAATTATTTTCTTACCTTGAAGTTTTAAATTTTCGATGTAATTTAATTTTTCACTTGGCGATTGTTTGAAAAGAATAGTTGAGTTTTTAGGAAAAATGGAATGTAATAATTCTTTGTCTTTATCATTGTCTCCAGATAAAACATGAAGTTTAAACTGAGATAATTTTTGAACCATTGCTGCCATTCCATCTCTTAATTCAGAATGAAATATAAACTTCGATACATTCCGATTAGAAATCGGAACACTCAGTTCATTAATATCGTTGATTGAAATATAGACAGATGTTTCATTGGAATCTTCCATTTCAATTGAGTTTTCTGTAAAGTTTTTTGATCCAATTTTTACTATTTTTTGAGTACAAATAGCAGAAATTCCTTTTCCTGATATTTCTTCAAAATTTGTTATTTCTGGTAGTGTTGAATTAATTTGAAGGTGTAAAAACTGAACAATTGCTCTTGATAATGGATGCGTAGAAGAATTTGAAACTGAAATAATAATTTTCTTTTGTTCGTCGGTTAATGCATTACCTATAAATTCAATTCCATCTAATGTTCCAGTAGTCAATGTTCCTGTTTTATCAAATACAATATCGGTTACTTCATTCATTCTTTCGATGACTTTGGCATTTTTTAAATAGAGGCCTTTTCTACCTAAAACACGAAGAATATTTCCCAACGTAAATGGGCTCGATAAAGCTAATGCACAAGGACAGGCGACAATTAAAATGGAAACAATTATTTGTGTGATTTTACTTGAATCCACAAATGCCCAACCAATTCCAGCTCCCAATGAGATTAATAAAATGATGATTAAAAAGTAAAATGAAATTTTATCTTGAACTGTTTTTTGATCTTTTTCTTTGTCGTTTTTTGAAACATCATTCCATAATTGGGTTAAATGACTTCTATTGCTTGCTTTCAATGCTTTAAGAAGTGAACGTTGACCAATTAATTTTCCTCCAGCATAAATAAAATCGCCTTTCTTTTTGATAATTGGAATGGATTCACCCGTTACAAAACTGTAATCTATTTTTGCTTTTTCAGAAATTAGTTCACTATCGCACGGAATTACTTCTTCATTTCGAACAATAAATGTATCGTTTTCTTGGAGGTCTTCAATTTCGATTATTTGTTCATGATCTTCTGTTAATTTAGTTACTGCAACAGGAAAGTAGGAAGTGTAATCACGCTCAAAAGAGAGTGTTTTATACGTTTTATTTTGAAACCATTTTCCGATTAATAAGAAGAAAATAAATCCAGCGAATGAATCCATATACCCAGGACCATCACCATTTAAAATAGTAAACAAACTTTGAGTGTACAGAGCAATTATTCCAATAGTAATCGGAACATCTAAGTTTAAACTTTTGTATTTTAATGCTTTGTATGCTGAAATGAAATATCCATTAGCTGAATAAAATAAAACAGGGATTGAAACGATTAATGTTAGAATGGTAGTGAAGTTTCTAAATTTAGCATTCATGTCTTCAATGCCAAGATATTCGGGAAAACTCCAAAGCATAATACTTCCGAAAGCAAAACCTGCTACACCTAATTTATACATGAACTGTTTGTCCATCTTTTTTTCGGATTCTTTTCTATTTCCAAAGTTGGGAGCATATCCAATTTTATCTAATAATAACGCTAATTCTGAAAGTTTTATAGAAGTTGGATTGTAACAAATAACCGCTTCTCTTTTTGTAAAGTTGACTTGACATGAAATTATTGAAGCTTCTATTTTTGATATGTTTTCAAGTAAGTAAATGCAAGAAGAACAATGAATTTCAGGAAGAAACAAGGTCACTTTTTCCGTATTTTCATCTTTGTAATCAATGAATTTTGATTTGATAGATTCAACTTCTAAAAAAGCATATTTATTGATAGAAGAATTGGATGGTTTAACCCCTGGTTTTTTATCTAACGAATAAAAGGCATCTAAATTATTGTCATGAAGTAGTTGGAATACCATTTTACATCCGTTGCAACAGAATTTTTTTTCTTCGATATAATATCCTTTTCCGATAATATCATCCCCACAATGAAAACAAGTTTCGTTCATGATTTTTTGTTTATAAATTTGTTTTTTGTTTTTTTCTGTAGGGATAGGGCATGCCCTATCCCTACAGAAAAAAACAAAAAACATTATACCGTTTTTGAAAACATTTTTTCGCCGTTTGTTGATTTGTTTAAATCTTGGTCAAATGCCATACAACAATTTCGAACAAATGGAATTCCAGCTTCTGTAATGATTACTTTTTGATCTTGAATTTCAACAAATCCATCTTTGATTAATTCTGATAATCTATTTTTTATTTCTGGAAATAGCGGTTGAACTATTGAATTTTTGTCTACAATTGTTTCAAAATGACACATTAAATCGAGAATATGTTTACGTATTATAAGGTCTAAGTCAGAAAGGATATGTCCTCTAAAAACAGGCAATTCCCCTTGGTTAACGATTTCAATATACTCTTCAACAGATTTTTCATTTTGAGCAAATCCAAACCAACTATCAGAAATTGAAGACATCCCTAAACCAAGCATCATCGAAGTTGATTTCGTAGTATATCCCATGAAATTTCGATGCAAAGATTTTGAATGCATTGCTTTTGCTAATTCATCGTGTTTTAAAGCAAAATGATCCATTCCTACTTCAATATAGCCTGCTTTTTCTAATAACTCTTTTGATAATTCGTATAATGCTCTTTTTTCTTCGCTTTGAGGAAGATCTTTTTCATCATAACCTCTTTGTCCGTTTCCTTTAATCCATGGAACATGCGCATAACTGTAAAGTGAAATACGATCAGGCATTAATTGTAAAGTCATACTAATCGTTGACTGTATGTCTTCGATGTGCTGTTTCGGTAAACCAAAAACTAAATCATGACTAATAGAAGTGTATCCAATTTTTTTCGCAAAGTTATGTGCCCTTTGAACATTTTCAAATGGTTGAATTCGATTAATGGCTTTTTGAACAATTGGACTATAGTCTTGAATTCCTAAACTCAATCGTCTAAAACCAAAGTCATATAACGTTTGTAAATGTTCTTCTGAAGTATTGTTAGGATGCGCTTCAAAGCTTAATTCATGTTTTTCAGGATCAACGTTTGTTGTATTAAATAAGCCAATTAATAATCTTTTTAATTCAGAAGATTTAAAGAAAGTAGGTGTTCCTCCTCCAAAATGCAGTTCTTTAATAACTGGTTGGAAATCTAATAGAGAGAGATAAATTTTCCATTCTTTAATTAAAGTATCAATATAAGGTTCTTCAACAGTATGGTTTTTTGTAATTCTTTTATGACAACCACAAAAAGTACATAAACTTTCACAATAGGGTAAATGAATGTATAAACTAATCTCATCAGAATGAAAAGTATTTCTATTTACATTGATAGAATCAATCCATTCTTTCTGAGTAAGTTGATCATTTTTCCAAAATGGTACAGTCGGATACGAAGTATATCTCGGACCTGGAACATTGTATTTCTGAATTAATAAGTTTTTGCTATTCATGATAACAAAACTATCAATAAAGCTACTTTTTAAAAATGATATTTATCAGTAGTGAAAGTGTTTTTTATCTTCTATTTTATGGTTTTGTTTTTTAAAAAAAAAGGATCTATAAAAGTTTATTTCGTGTATTTTTAGTTAGAAATAAAAGATAAAATATTATCTTGCACAAGATAATTTACGATATATGATAAAGTTTAAAATAATACTATGCTTTTTTATTTCATTTAGTTGTTTCTGTCAAGAAGAAATTACTATTTCAGGTTATTTAAAAAATCCAGATAGCAAGGAAGTCATTCTTTTTGCCAAAGTCTATGTTGTTGAAGCAGATAAATCTATTTTAACAAATGAATATGGATTCTTTTCTATTTTAGTTCCTCAAAAAGAAAAATATACATTAGAATTTTCATCAACAGAATTTGCTACAACATCATTTGAAATTCATGGAAATGTTTCCGTTCAAAGTGATTTTTTTGTGAAAACGAGTCAGAAATTAGAAGAGTTTGTTGTTTCAGCTAAAAAGTCTCAAGGTCAAGAATTGATCAATAATACAGAGGTTTCAGTAATGAGAATTGATATTAAACAAGCTAAATCTTTACCTGCAATTGGAGGAGAAACAGATATTTTGAAAGTTGCCCAATTACTTCCAGGAATTAATAAAGGAACTGAAGGAGGGACCAATTTTTTTGTTAGGGGAGGAGATGGAGATCAAAATTTAATCCTTGTGGATGAAGCTACAGTTTATAATCCTGGACATTTATTTGGTTTTTTCTCTGTTTTTAATCCAGATGTAATCAAAGAAATGACAATTTATAAAGGTGGATTCCCGTCAAATTATTCAGGTAGATTATCGTCAATTACGGATATTAGAACAATCGATGGAGATAAAAAGAAGTTTAAAGTTGTTGGTGGAGTAGGGATGTTGTCATCGAGAATTATGATCGAAGGACCAATCTGGAAAGACAAAGCATCTTTTATGGTAGCTGCTAGAAGATCATATATAGATAAAGTATTTAAATTAGCGGGGCAAGATATTCCATTTTATTTTTATGATTTGAATGCCAAAATAAACATTACACTTTCTAAAAAGGATAAATTGTTTTTAAGTAGTTATTTTGGGAATGATATTTTAAAATTAAATAGCACTGAATCTGATTCTGTCAATTCTTTTGGATTTGGATCAAAATTAGGAAATTTCACGCAATCCATTCGATGGACACATATTTATAATCCAAAATTATTTGGTAATTTATCGTTGGTACATACCGCTTTTAAATATGATATTGATGGGGAATTTGGAGATAAAAATCTATTAATAAAAAGTGCAGTTGAAGATTATGGAGCTCGATATGATTTCCAATATTTTAAAAATTCGAATACTAAATGGAATTATGGAGTGAATATAATAAATCACCAATTTAGGCCTAATGCCGTAAGCACAACTCTAGAAATAACTGATTTTTTGAAAAATCAAGTTGCTAAATTAATGTCGACTGTTGAGACAAATACTTATGTAGATGTAAAACATACCATTAATGACCGCTGGAAAGTGGACGGAGGTCTATCATTACCGCAAAGTTTTATAAAAGGAAAAGTATATTATGGAATTTCACCTAGAGGGAATTTGGCATATAAAATTAATGAAAATCAAGCGGTTAAAATTTCAGTTTCTAGGATGTATCAATTTATGCATAGAGTATCGTCGAGTTCAATGGCTTTACCAACAGATTTATGGTATCCGATTTCTGAAAATATTAAACCGCAAATAGCAGATCAAGTAGCTGTAGCTTATAACGTTAATATACCAAAATTGAAATCATATATAGTATTAGAAGGATATTATAAATATATGCAAAATTTAACAGAATATAAGGAAGGAAGTCAACTTATTTTGAATGATAAGTTTGAGGATTTATTAATTCAAGGAAATGGATGGAGTAGTGGTAGCGAGCTTTTAATAAAAAAAGATGAAGGAAAATTTACTGGTTGGATCGGATATACACTTTCATTTACAAAAAGAAAATTTACTGAATTAAACAAAGGTGAAGCGTTTTGGGCAAAGTACGATAGACGCCATTATTTTACTTTTGTAAGTGTGTATAATTTTACTCCTAGGTTTTCGTTTTCAGCAATTTTTGAAATGTGTACAGGTGCGAGATTTACCCCCGTTATAGGAAATTATTTTGTTCCAAACGCTGGTTTAATTGGGATTGATGTAATACCAATATTTGCAACTCGTAACTCCTACAAAATGTCAACATCTCATCGTTTAGATATTAATTTCATTATTAAATCAAAAGTGAAAGAAGGGAAAAAATATTCCTCAGAGTGGCATCTTGGAGCTTACAACGTTTACAATAGAGCATCGCCTTTTCAAATTAAAATAGTGCAAAATGCAGATGGATCTTATAAATATACGCAACCTGGATTATTTGGTTTTGTGCCTTCAATTGGATATAACTTTAAATTTTAATGTATGAAAAATGTATTTATTTTCTCGTTTTTAATTGGTGTGTTATTTTCATGTAGACCAAAACCAATTGATATAAATGTAAAGCCTGCAGAAGTTAAATTGGTTGTTTTTACACAAGTTATTCCAAATAACATTATGATTGTAACATTGACAAAATCTTTTTCTCCTTTAGCAGGAAACACAGAATCTAATTTGTCTGAACTCTTGGTAAGTGGTGCAAGTGTTCAAATAAAAAGTAATAATCAAACATATAATTGTTTAGAACAAAGTCCAGGTATTTATATTAACGTTGCGGCATCATCATTTGTAGAAGGTCAAGTATTTGATTTAATTGCTATTTCCGACGGAGATACTGTTACTTCAACTTCAACTATGTTGCGTAAAGTTGATTTTACTAATGTCTTGCCTTCTGTTGAAAAACTGGCTGTTGATACCAACGTGTTTATTGATTTTTCTTTCAATGATGTTTCAGATATTTCAAATTGGTATTTGGTCAATTTTTATAAAAAGCAACCAAGTTCCGGAGGAATTGATGGATCAAATTATTTTCAAAATGGATCAAATAGTTTAGTGAAATCAATTTTATTGTCTGATAAAGAATTTAGTGGTTCTTATCAAAGTAAAATTGAGTTAGATAGTTTAAAATACAATGATAGCATAGTTGTTACTTTATCAAACATAAGTGAGAAATATTTTAATTTCTTAGGGTACAGAATTGGAGGAGGAGGTGTTTTTTCACAATTAAATCTTGAACCTATTAGCTACCCAACAAATATCAATAATGGATATGGTTTTTTTAATACCTTTTATCCAGATATTAAATTTTTTGATTTGTCGCAGTATTAATTTCGTTTTTCTTTATTCGTTCATTTGAAAGCAAAATAAAAGGGAGAAAACAACTGTTACTCCCTTTTACCATTAGTCTACCACCACTAATTTATTACTGATACTACTACAAGCTATAATACGAGTATCATTTAAAAAACCTTTGGTAAAATCATTTTATTTTTTTTAATGTTGTTAAACTGAAACTTCAATAATTTGTTAATATCGTAAGATTCGTATTTTTTATAATAGACCAAAGCTTTATAATATACAAGTCGTATTGTAGTTAAAATTAATTTATTTTATCAAAATGTAAAATTTTAATAAGTATAATTAAAAAAATGGTTAAATTTATGCTCTTAATTGTGATTAGACAACTTTTCCATTTTTAATAAGTAATTATTGAAATAATAACATAAATCAAAATTAACTCAAATAGCTGATGAAGACAAAGAGAAGCACATTAACACTTTTTTCACTGATGGTTTTTAGTATAAGTTTTAGCCAAAACGAAAATTCAACTTCTGAATTAAAGGTGGTTGAAACAACTAGTTCTGGAGTAACCGTCTATGAAAGTAAAGGTGTTGAAAGTAAAATTCCTATTAATGGAAATAATTCGAATCAATTGAAAATAGCGAAATTAATTTCCGATTGGACAATGGAGGAATGTTATAGTGGGTTATTTGGATTAAATGACAAAATTTATTTTTTAGAAAATAATAATGGTGATATTGAACAAATAAAAAAGTACAAAGAAGTTAAAAAAGAAATTATGGAGCGTCAAGATTTTTTACGAACTCAAATTGGTAAATAATGAAAAAGCAATTCTTATTATTCGTGTTCTTTTCAGTTGCTATAGTTAATTCTTTTTTTGGACAAATTACAGCAAATGGCAATATTGGATCAACTACCACTGCCTATACCAATGGGGTAGGAAATGATTTAATTTATATTTGGTCCGCAAATGGATTAACTACAAATTCAGGAAGCTTAACAGCTGTTCCTGGTGTCGCAGGAGCAGGTGGACCATATACTTTTAATTGGTTTTATCATGATGAAAATACTTTTTCTTGGGTGTTGTATTCGACAAGTTCTGGCGTAAGTTCTACAATTTCAACTTTAGCAAGTGATGGTTATCGTTGTCAAATTCAAGATAATACAGGTGCAGTTCTTGTTTGCTATAATGCATGGGTTTGGAACATGAATGGCGCAGTTTCTATTAGTCAAGCAGTACAATCTTGTGTCAATGTTAACTTAACAGGAACTGTAAGTTCAAATGGTTTGTTTAGGTATTATAATCCACCACTACCACAATCATTTATTACTGGTTCAACGAATATTTCTGTGTCTTTTTCAGGGACTCACACGTTTGTTTCTGATTTAGCTTATTATGTTAAAGGGCCTGCAGAATGTGGGAGTCCAACTGTTCAATTGGCAGCTTTAACACCTGGTTCTGTATGTAATGGTGGTGATAATATTAACAATATCACTTTTAACACATCGTCTACAAATGTTTTTAATGTGTGTACAGCAACTACTCCATTGTCAGGTGCTTATGGGAGTTTTGTAAATGAGTCTGGTGTCAATTTTCCAATTGATTGGTCTACTTTATATGGATGTAATGCAGCGACAGGTGATTGGAAAATTCAAATTTACGATTGTACTGGTGCTGATATAGGCTTTTTAACCCATGCATCAATCACTTTTAGTGGTTTAGTCCCCCTTTGTAATGCTTCTACTTCTTTAACGTATGATTCAGGAAATATTAATGATGCGATTAATGATAATTCGTGTTCTTCTTCATTAGCTTCTTCTTTTGATATTCCAATTTCACCTGTTTTCTCTACTCCTATTATTTTAAATGCAACAACTACTTATGTTTGGTCTGCTTCACCCACAATAACTTTTCCTTCATCTACAACAAGCAGTTTAACTCAAAATGTTACAAATCTAGGAGTAGGTACAACAACATTTACGTTAACTGAAACTGTTTCTTATGGATCTACTACTAACACTTTTGTTGCAACAAGTAGTTTTGTTGTCTCTTCAGCTACTAGTATAGATTCTCAGTCAACATTAACGCAATCTATTTGTCAGTCAGTATCTTTTAATCCTATAAGTGTTACCGCTTCAGGTGGAGGATTGACTTATCAATGGTACAGTAATTCAGCTAATAGTAATTCAGGAGGTACATTAATTTCGGGTGCTACTTCTCCATCTTATACGCCTCCTTCTGTAATGGGTACTAATTATTATTATTGTATTGTGTATGGAACTTGTGGAAACGTAACGAGTACTGTTTCTGGCGCTATGATAGTGAGCGAAGCACCAATAGCAATTGCAGGAGGAACTTCAACAATTTGCTCAAATACTTCAGCAACAGTTTCCGGAGCATCTTCTTCTAATGGAACCATTTTATGGACAGAAAATGGAGCA